>Ga0209481_10000015_pt1 | contig 109690 bp, 93 predicted proteins | sample SoiMetdeltSBSDD3_FD_187598 | JGI IMG/M metagenome (GOLD analysis project Ga0209481, IMG submission 187598) | Bulk soil microbial communities from a Populus tree surrounding site in Tennessee, USA - Soil MetaG P. deltoides SBSDD3 (SPAdes) (version 2) | ecosystem: Environmental > Terrestrial >...
GTGCGCAGCAGCGTGGCCTCGTCACCCGGAGCCGGGAGCGGAACCACACCGACATGGTCGGCGACATCGAACACCGGGGCGTCGACCCACAGCGGCGGTCCCAGCCAGCGGCCCGGCACGCACAGGAGTTGCCGGAACCGCGGTACCAGATGCAGGCGGGCCTCGACCGCCTGCCGGACCGCGGCGATCCGGACCTGACCGTCCGGGTCGAGCAGCGCGCCGCCGTCGAGGACCGCGAGCGCACCGATGTCCTGTGGCCAGATCTCATCCGGCCACAGCATGAGCTGGTCCTCCGCGGTCAACCTGTCCATCGTCGTCACCTGGTCCCCCATCCAGGCTCCGGCGGCGGCCGGGGATTGGCCAGGGACTTTCGACCCGTGGGTACGGGCTGCCCGCCTCCCGGCTCCACGGGACACCGCGCCCTGGGCGGACCTTGGTCGTTCGACGACCGGTCGCGGGTGCGGGACTTCCGGCCCTGGCCGCCGGCGACTCGCCGGCATGCGATGAAGGTATGGCCTGGCTGAATCACGTACGCACCGATCCGTTGCCGTGGCTGCTGTCGGACGGGAATCCCGCGGTTCGGGCGGCCACGTTGCAGCGGCTGCTCGACGCGCCGCCCGACGCGCCCGAGGTGCGGCAGGCGCGCGCGGCGGCGATTGCTGCCGACCCGATCAAGTCCATCCTGGCCGCCCAGGATCCGGACGGCTGGTGGGCGAAGCCGGGTCCGGGCTACGGCCCGAAGTACCTGGGCACCGTCTGGCAGGTGATCTTCCTCGACCAGCTCGGCGCCGATCCCGACCATCCGCAGATCGCCCGCGCCTGCGAGTACGTGCTTTCCTGGAGCCACAGTACGGCCGGCGGGTTCGGCGCGTCCGCGGTGGGCAAGGAGGCGCAACCGTCGCCATCGACGGTCATCCACTGCCTCAACGGCAACCTGCTGCGGGCGCTGATCGGCTTCGGTCGGCTTGACGACGAGCGGGTCCGTGCGGCGGTGGAGTGGGCGGCCCGCACCATCACCGGCGAGGGCGTCCCGCGCTGGTACGCCTCCGGCACCTGCGGTCCCGGGTTCGCGTGCGCGGCCAACGAAGGCTCGCCCTGTGCGTGGGGTGCGGTCAAGGAGATGTCCGCGCTCGCCCGCATCCCGCCCCGCCGGCGCACGCCGCTCGTACGGGGTGCTGTCGACGCCGGCGTGGCCTTCCTGTTCTCCCGCGATCCCGCGCTCGCCGACTACCCGATGGGCTGGGGCAACACGAAACCAAACTCATCCTGGTTCAAACCCGGCTTCCCGATCGGGTACGTCACCGATGTGCTGCAGACCCTCGAGGTGCTGGCCGAACTCGGCCACGCCCGCGATCCCCGGCTCGCCCGGGCCCTGGACTGGGTCGAGGCCGGCCAGAACGCCCGGGGCGAGTGGGTCAACCGGTACGCGTACAACGGCAAGACCTGGGTCGACATCGAACGCCAGGGGCAGCCGTCCAAGTGGGTCACGCTGCGCGCATGTGGTGTGCTGAAGGCCGCGTACGGCTGACGGCGGCCCTCGCGGCGGATCGAGGTCGCCATGAGACAGCGGTAGCCGAGGCTCACGGGTACCCCGTACCGAAGGTCCCCCGCAGGGTGGGACCAACGGCCCTCCTGCGGTGCCCGCGCCCGGCGGAGCGTGGAGTCGGAAGCTGTGCAGGGAGGTGGGTTCCGATGCCGTCACCGGCGCTGAACCGGCTGCCCAGAGTCCACGGGAGGTAGGTGAGGATGATGGCACATCCGGTGATTCACTGGGAGATCGGCGGGCGTGACGCGGCCGCGCTCCGGGAGTTCTACGGCAAAGCGTTCGGCTGGACGATGACGGACGCCGGGCCCGAGTACACGATCGTGGACGGCGTCGACGGCAGCCTCGCCGGCGGGATCATGCAGACCCGCGAAGGCATGCCGCCGTACGTGACCATCTACGTTCGGGTCGACGACCTCGATGCCGCGCTCTCCGAGATCGGTCACCTCGGCGGCCGGACCGTCGTACCGCCCACGGAGATCAACGAGTCGATGACGTTCGCACTCTTCGCCGACCCCGAAGGGAACACGGTGGGTCTGCTCCGGCAGGTCCCGGCCACCGGGTGACAGTTCTGGTGGCCCGGCACCGGCCTCCACGCGTCAGGTCCGGCGTGCCCGGGGTTCCTCCGCGGGGGACGCCGCACGTGACGCTTCAGCGGCCGGACTCAGCGATGACGGCTCAGAACCGCATGTCCCGCCACTCCGGGTCCACTGGCAGGTGTGCGGGGGCGGCCGAGCACGGACACTGGGGTAGGACGACAGCATGGGCCGGTAGACATACGGCAACTACCCGAACAGGGTGGGGCGGACCGAGGGGTCTCCCCCGCGCCCACATGCGAGGTTCGACTCCTCGCCCGGCCCCGGTACCGGCCCGTTGCGCCCCCGGGAGGGGCGTCCCGGGCCGTCCGTCGTCCACACTGGACAGACGCGGCACCGGTGACCCGTCGCGCGTCGCCGACCAGGCCAGCCGGACCAGCACGCGGTTCGCCCGCCGCTCGGACCGGGGTGGATGGTCGGCCGGCTGGGAGAGACCAAGGGGTGGTGGGCAGGCGGACGTTGAAGGTAGGAGGTGGGTCGCCGTGATCTTCACGAACCGGGTCGAGGCAGGTCACCGGCTCGCTTGCCGGCTCGGCCACCTGCGCGGCGAGGATCTCGTGGTGCTCGGCCTGCCCCGGGGCGGGGTGCCGGTCGCGTACGAGGTCGCCCTGGCCCTGCGCGCGCCGCTGGACGTCATCGTGGTGCGCAAGCTACGGGTACCGCTACGGGCCGAGCCCGCGCTCGGCGCCATCGCCGAGGACGACGCCCGAGTCGTCCACCCGCACCTGGCTCGCCGTGCCCTGGTCGACATCGGCGAACTGTCCGGGATCGAACGGGACGCCCGCCGCCGCGTGGCCCGGCAGGCCGAGCGGCTACGGGACGGCCGGGAGCGGATCCCGCTGTCCGGACGAACCGCGGTCATCGTGGACGACGGCGTCGACACCGGGGCGACCGCCCGCGCCGCCTGCCAGGTTGCCGGAGCCCAGCACCCGGCCGGCATCGTCCTGGCCGTGCCGGTGGCGGACACCGACGCCGTGGCAGCCCTCAGCCGGGTCGTCGACGAGGTGGTCTGCCTCCACACACCGCCCCAGCCCCGATCGGTCAGCCAGTGGTACCGGGACTTCACGCCGGTCGCTGAGGAGGAGATCGCCGACCTGCTGCGGCGTACCGCCGACCGGACGGAGCAGGCGTGGACGGGGCAGGCGTGGACGCCGACCGCCGCCTAGCGAGGTCCGGTCCCCCGCAGCGGCTGTCGCCGGCAGGACCGGTGGTGTGGTCACGAAACGGGTTGCGGCGTCTCCTCGGTCGCCGGTGCGATCGCCTCGAAGTCACCGCTCTCCAGGTCGTCGAACGGGCTCTGCCGGCGAGCCGCCGCGATCACCGAGGCGACCACGCCGGCAACGAGCGCGGCCGCGACGCCGATGACGAGCCAGCGGGCCGAACCGTTCTTCATCGCCCTCTCCTCTCTCGTGAGCACATGCGAGGATCCTCCCGCCACGATCGCGCCGGATCCGGGTACGGTCGAGGGCCGTTGGTCCCGCCCCACCCGGGCCGGTCGACCACGGTGGCTCACCACAGGTCGTGCGCGTGACACGCGACCGGGTCCTACGTCCCGGCCCCGCGATACCACCGGCCCTACGCCATGGCCGCCGCCCGCCGGACGATGAGGCGACAAGAGGACCTTCGTGGCGGGAGGCGAACGTCATGACGACCGCGAAACGATGGACCGTCGAGATCTTCATCGACGAGCACGACGACGAACGGTGCACCCGAGCCGAAGCGCACCTGCACACCGGCGACCGCACCGATCTGCGCGGCACCGGCTGGGCCCACCGGCATCCGCGCGACCGGGAGGTGCCCGAGATCGGCGACGAGCTGGCCGCCGCCCGGGCCCTGTCGGAGCTGTCCCACCGGCTGCAGTCCGCCGCCGCCGAGGACATCGAACAGGTCAACGCCGAGCGGCTGCGCACGGCGGGCTGACCGGACGGGCGCGTTGGCGTACGGACGTGGTCGTTCCGTACCAGTGAGGGGAGACATCGATGACGTCCTACGTGCCCAGGCCGGTGCTGGTGGGCGTCGACGGCCCGCAGGCGGCTCTGCACGCCCTCGGGTTCGCCGCCACCGAGGCGGTCCTGCGCCGGTTGCCGCTGCGGATCGTGCACATCGCGCGCGCCGGTCGACGAGCGGGCCGCGCCGTGGTGGCCGACGCCGCCGCCCGGGTCTTCCGGCGCTACCCGGACGTTCCGATCGATCTCCACGTCCTGGGTCGCCATCGCCCCGGGCCGGCGCTCGTCGAGGAGTCGAGCCACGCCGCGCTCACCGTCCTGGGCTGCCGTGGCCTGGGCGGGATGAGCGGCACGCTGGCCGGTTCGGTGAGCAGTCATCTCGCCTGCCGGGGCTACGGCCCGGTCGTGGTCGTCCGCGGGGACGGGTACATACCGTCGGGGCGGCCCATCGTCGTCGGCGTGGACGGCTCGGCGTCGAGCGACCGCGCGATCGGCTTCGCGTTCGAGGAGGCCGCGCTGCGCCAGGTGCCGTTGCGGGCGACGTTGGTCTGGGTCCACCCGCCGCTGGCGGACCTGGGCGAGGTCGCCCCGCCCGGGTGCAGCCGCGCCGACGCCGAACGCGACGCCGCCACGGACCTGGAAGCGGCGCTGACCGGCTGGCGCCAGAAGTACCCCGACGTGCTGGTTCAACCCGTCCTGGTACACAGCCGTCATCCGGCGCGCAAGCTCCTCGCGGCTACCGCCGACGCCGACCTGATCGTCGCGGGCGGTAGCGGGCGAGGCGAGGTCCGTGGGCTCCTCGGCGGTTCGATCGGCCACTCCCTCGTACACCACGCGCAGTGCCCGGTCGCCATCGTCAACGGTGAGCGCCACCGTTGACCCGGCCGCCGCGGCGGTGCCCAGCGGCGGCCCAGGATCAGCCGGCGTCAGCCGGGACCGGTTACGAGGACGCGTTGCGGACCGGCCTCTCGTGCACCTGCAGCAGCAGGCAACCGGTGTCACCGACAGCGGTGATCGGGTGAGCCACCCGCGGTGGCACATGGACGTACGACCCGCTCCCGAGGCGGCGGCCCGCAACAGCGGCGAAGCCGGAAACTACCCAGATGTGGTGCTCCCCGCCCGGGTGCGGGATGCCGGGCGTTGCGGCACCCGGCTGGTACGAGATCAGCGCGCAGACGGCATCCGGCGACTGCGACAACACCCTGGAGTGCACGCCCGGGCATCCGTCGACCGGCCGCCACCGCAGGCGGGCGATGTCCACCTCGTCGAGCAGGAGAGCGCGGTCCCGCCGTTCGCGAACCGGCGTGATGTTCATGGCTTACCTCCTCACGGCGCACCCACGGGCAACGGCCCTGGGCGGTGGGTCTCGTTCCAGTGTCGACGCTGGACCGACAGCCGGGCAGGAGTCGGTGGACCTGGGCAGTGGGGACATGCGGCCCTGACCGCGACGCCCGCGCCGGATGACGGTGACGGTACGGGCGGGTGAGGGGTGGCGACTCGTGAGGCGCTTGATGATGATGATGATGGTGGCCGCGGCCGCCGTCGCCGCGGGTGGCGGGTGCGCGACGCCGGGTTCGCCGGGAGCGGCACCGGTGGCGCCCGCGACGGCGCCCGTGACGCGCCCCGCGACGCCCTCTCCCACTCCGACCCCACCGGCGTCCGCACCGACACCGTCGCCGACCGCCGCGGAGCCGGGGGCGACCAGGTCCGGGCATCCCGCCGGGGTGCTGCGGCCGGGCGACCGCGGACCGGCCGTCCTGGGGCTGCAGCAGCGACTGACCGGGCTCGGGTACTGGTTGGGCGCCGCGGACGGCCGGTACGGCACGTCGACCGAACATGCGGTGGTCGCCTTCCAGAAGGCGGCCCGACTCCCGCGCGACGGTGTGGCCGGGCCGGTCACCCTCGCGGCGCTGGACCGGACCACCCGGCTTCGGCCGCGCAGCACCGGCGGCCGGGTGGTCGAGGTCGATCTGGCCCGGCAACTGCTGCTGGTCGTCGCCGACGGGCGCGTGCGGTGGGTCATGGACACCAGCACCGGGACGGTGCCGGGCACGACACCGGCCGGCAGGTTCAGCGTGTACCGCCACGTCGACGGCGCCGACGCCGGACCGCTGGGCGTGCTGTACCGGCCCAAGTACTTCATCCGCGGGGTGGCCGTGCACGGTTACCCGAGCGTGCCGCCCTACCCCGCCTCACACGGCTGTGTCCGCGTCACCGACGCGGCCATGGATTGGCTGTGGGCCGATGCCGCGCTCCCGATCGGCGGCCCGGTCTGGGTCTACTGACGCGACGACGCGCTGGTCATCTCGGCGCTCACCCGAACGCGGCCGCGGCCGGCCCGACTCGTTGAACCCAGCCGGCGTCCGGGCCGACCGGACCGTCCGGCGGGACGTTGTGCCCTTCCTCCGGGCGCGGACCCGGGAACACCGTCGAGGTATGACACAGCTGGTGGTGCAGTCGTGGCCGGTCGATGACCTGGGTCCGGAGACTGTGTGCTTCCTCGCGCTCCCGACCGGAGCGGTGGGGATCGTGGTGGTGGACAACCTGACGCTGGGACCCGCGATCGGTGGGGTCCGGCTCGCCGCGACGGTGACCGCCGCCGAGGTTGCCCGGCTGGCCCGGGCGATGACCATCAAGAACGCCGCCGCCGGGTTGCCGCACGGCGGCGGCAAGGCCGGCATCCGGATGGCCGAACCGGCGGTACCGGCCGACCGGGAACGGGTCGTACGGGCGTTCGCCCAGGGCATCCGGCACCTGCACGGCTACATTCCCGGGCCGGACATGGGTACGAACGAGACCGCCATGGCCTGGATCCACGACGAGATCGGGCGGGCCATCGGGCTGCCGAGCCTGCTCGGCGGCATCCCGCTCGACGAGATCGGCGCGACCGGGTACGGGCTGGCGGAGTGCGCGTCAGCGCTCGAGGAGGCGGGACGCCTGCGGCTGGACGGCGCCCGCGTCGCGGTGCAGGGCTTCGGCGCCGTGGGCCGGCATGCCGCGCTCCAGCTCGAGGCGCGCGGTGCGCGGGTGGTCTGCGCCTCCGACTCCTCCGGAGCCGTCCACGACCCCGACGGTCTCAACGTGCCGGAACTGGTGGCCTTCACCCGTACCCACTCGATCGACGAGTACCCCGACGCGAAGCCGATCCTCCGTGACGACCTGCTCACCGTCGACTGCGATGTGCTGGTGCCCGCCGCGCAGGCCGACGTGCTGAACGAGGGCAACGCGGACCGGGTACGGGCGACGGTGGTGCTGCAGGGCGCGAACCTGCCGGTCACCGCCGCGGCGGAGGAGACGTTTGCCCGGCGCGGCATCCTCAGCGTGCCTGATGTCATCGCCAACGCGGGCGGCGTGATCTGCGCGGCGGTCGAGTACCGGGGCGGGCTGCGCACCCAGGCGTTCACCGAGATCTCGGAGCGGATCCGGGCCAACACCGCCGAGCTGCTCGACCGCCTGGCGGGGCGGGACGACCTGTTGCCGAGGCAGGCTGCGACGATGATGGCGCGGACCCGGCTGGACGCCGCCGCCGGGTTCCGGCGCCGGTTCTGACTCCGCACCCGCGGGCCTCAGCCCGGGGATGAACACTGCCGCTCCGTAGGCCCGGAGCCGGACGCGTGCCGGCGCCGGGCCGATCCATCGACCGCCCGCGGCGACCGGCCGAATCGCGTGGAACCGGATCCGTTGCCGGGCGGGTATCTGCCGACGGCTACATTGTCGATCCTCGGTTGCGTAACAAACCTGAGGGATTCGAGGTCCCGACCATAGATGAAGACCGTCTCGATCGACTCGCTGGGCCGTTTGCTCGCCGGGCTTGCCGGAGTCCCTCGCGTGGTGGCCTCCGGCAACCATGCGACACCGATGACGTTGCTGCGCGCGCTCGACTCGGCGCTACCGGAGTACCGGCTCTACGTGCTCAACGCCCAGGCGGGTATCCCCGACCGGGACGGCGTGAGCTATGAGACGTCGTTCGTCGGGCCCGGCATGCGGGGCAGTCCTCGCCTGCGGTACTACCCGTGCCGGCTGTCGCTGGTGCCGCGCCTGCTCATGCACCACCTGCGCCCGGACGTCGTGCTCCTCCACACCGCGCTACCGGCCGCGCACACGGTCAGCCTCGGTATCGAAGTGAACATCCTGCCCAGCGCCGTCGAGGCGGCCAGGGCGCGGGGCGGGCTGGTCATCGCACAGGCGAACCCCGCCATGCCCACCACGTACGGAGACGCGGCCGTCCCGCTGGACAGCATCGACTACCTGATCGAGGTCGAGGAGCCGTTGGCCGGCCACCCGCCGGTACCCCCGGATCAGGTTGCCGTGGAGATCGGAGCACAGGTTGCCCGCCTCGTACCCGATGGGGCGACCCTTCAGTTGGGCATCGGCGCCATTCCCGACGCCACCCTGGCCGCGCTGACTCGCCACCGCCAACTGACCGTATGGTCGGAGATGTTCAGCGACGGGATACTCTCGCTGGATCGCGCCGGCTGCGTGAACCTGGACGCCCCGATCACCGCCTCGTTCGTCATGGGCTCGCACGAGTTGTACGACTGGGTCGACCGCAACCAACGCGTCCGCCTGCTGCGCTCGGAGACGACCAACGACCCCGCCACCATCGCCGCCCACCCCAACCTGATCTCGGTGAACAGCGCGCTGCAGGTGGACCTCTTCGCGCAGGCCAACGCGTGCCGGGTGCGCGGCGAGGTCTACTCAGGGTTCGGTGGCCAGACCGACTTCATCGTCGGAGCCCTGCACTCGCCGGGTGGTCAGGCCATCATCGCGCTGCGGTCCTGGCACCCCAAGGCCGACGCCTCCACCGTGGTACCGCTGCTGACCGGCCCGGTGACCTCGTTCCAGCACAGCTACATCATCACCGAGCAGGGCTCCGCCGCCATCTGGGGCCGGGACCAGGACACCCAGGCGCAGAACATCATCGACCGCGCCGCGCACCCGGCGGCCCGCGACGGCCTGCGTGCCGCCGGCCAGCGCATGGGTCTGCGGCTGCGCTGAGCGTCAGTTCGGGGCCTTCCGGAGCCGCGGCGACCACCGACCCGGCTCTCACCGCACCCACGTCGTGCCGCCGGTCACCGCACCGGATCGGAGCCGGTCCGGTGTTTCAGATGGATCGGGCATCCCGACGGTCGTACAGTGATCGGCTGGAGGTGGTCGGTGATGGAAACGATGATTGGGATCGCCGTACTTCTCGCCGGTGTCGGCGTGCTCTGGCTCTGTTTCGCGGTCGGCGTCTTCTTCCTCACCCGCACCGGACGGGAGGGCTTGCGTATCCAGCGGATGGAGGAAGCGCGCCGGCAGGATCTCTAGAACGACTCGTAAGACGCAGCACGGCGTGACACATGACACGTCGGTGGAGACAGCACCGAGGGCTACGTCCCGCAGACGCGGCCCGGGTGCTGCACGATCGCGATCGACTGCTCCGGCGCATGCGCTGGACGGTCGGTCCACAAGCGACGGTACCGGGCACCAACACCGGGCCTTCGGCCCTCCGCCGGGTGCGGCGGCCGAGTTGAGCGCGTTCCCCGGCCGGCGCTACGCCAGCGACAGGAACAACTTCTCCATGCGTTCCAGGTCGACGCCGGTCTCTTCGCCGCCGCCGGCCGCCGCGAGGCACTGCTGCAGACCACTGGCGATGACTTTGAAGCCGGCCCGGTCCAGCGCCCGCGAGACCGCGGCGAGCTGAGTCACGACGTCGGCGCAGTCGCGCCCCTCCTCCAGCATGGCGATGACCCCGCGGATCTGCCCTTCGGCACGGCGGAGCCGCCTGATCACATCACCGGTCGCCGTCTCGTCCACGCGCACCGTCGGGCTCCCTTCACTCTCTCGAAGAGTACCCCCGGGGGTATGAAACAGCCAGGACTACCGGGGTGCCGCCGCGCGCGCTAGGGTGAGAATAGAATACCCCCGGGGGTATTCGAGGCGGAGGTTCGAGTCCGCGCGTGAGGACCCGTCCTCCCTCCTGCGTGAGACAAGGAGTCCTCGGGTGCCTCGCATCCTGACGATCGACACTCCCAGCCTCGGCGACCGCAGCTATCTCGTCCATGACGGGCGGGTCGCGTTCGTGGTCGACCCGCAGCGCGACATCGACCGGGTCCTCGACCTCGCCGCTGCCGAGGGAGTACGGATCACCCACGTCCTGGAGACCCACATCCACAACGACTACGTCACCGGCGGGTACGCCCTCGCCGCTGCCACCGGTGCCGCATACCACGTCAACGCCGACGATCCGGTGTCGTTCGACCGGGTGGCCGTCGCCGACGGCGACCTCGTCACCGTCGGCGGATCGATGGCGGTGCGGGCGCTGGCCACTCCCGGTCACACGTTCAGCCACCTGTCCTACGCCTTGGACGAGGGTGGGCGCCCGGTGGCCGTCTTCTCCGGCGGCTCCCTGCTGTACGGGTCGGTCGGTCGCCCCGACCTGCTCGGCCCTGCGCACACCCGGACGCTGGCGCGCCACCAGTACGCCTCCGCGCACCGGCTGGCCTCGGACCTACCCGGTACTGCCGGCGTCTACCCGACCCACGGGTTCGGCAGCTTCTGCTCGTCCACCCAGAACGACGCCAGCGCCTCCACCATCGCCACCGAGAAGCGCGTCAACCCGGTACTGACCCGTGACGAGCAGACGTTCGTCGACGAACTGCTCGCCGGCCTGGACGCCTGGCCGGCCTATTACGCGCACATGGCGCCGACCAACTCCGCCGGCCCTCCGGCGCCGGACCTGTCCGCACCGCAGCGCGCCGGCGTCGGGCAACTCCGTAAGCGGCTCGCTGACGGCGAGTGGGTGGTCGACCTCCGCAACCGGGCCGCCTTCGCGGCCGGGCACCTGCCCGGCACACTCAACGTCGGGCTGGACGGCACCTTCGCCACCTACCTCGGTTGGCTCATCCCCTGGGGTACCCCGCTGACCCTGCTCGGCGAGAGTCCCGCGCAGGTCGCCGAAGCGCAGCGGGAACTGGTACGCATCGGCATCGACCGGCCCGCCGCCCACGCCACCGGCGGTCCGTCCGACTGGGCGGGTGACGGTGAACTGGCGGCGTATCGCCGGGCCAGCTTCGCCGACCTCGTCCAGGTCCGTCACCACCGCCCGGTGGTCGTACTCGACGTGCGCCGCCGGTTGGAGTGGGCGCAGGGACACCTGCCCGGTACGGTCCACCTCCCGCTGCACGAGCTGCCGGGCCGGCTGGACGAGGTACCCGATGGTGAGGTGTGGGTGCACTGCGCGGCCGGCTACCGCTCGGCCATCGCCGCATCGATCCTGGCCGCCGCCGGCCGGCGGGTGGTCAGCGTCGACGACGACTTCGATCTCGCCCGCGCGACCGGCGTGATGGCGGTGGCCGTCCGATGACCACGTGCCCATGGCACTGACCATCGTGCTCGCCGCCGGGATCGGTGTCAGCCTCGGCCTGCTCGGCGGCGGCGGCTCCCTCCTCGCCGTACCGTTGCTGGTCTACGTGGCCGGCCTGCCGGCCCGGGAGGCGATCGCCACCTCCCTCGTCGTCGTCGGCGCCACCAGCGCCGTCGGAGTACTGCCACACGCCCGGGCCGGACGGGTGCGCTGGCGCACCGGGCTGCTGTTCGGGCTGGCCGGGATGATCGGTGCCTACGCCGGCGGGCGGCTCGCCGCGTACCTACCCGCCCCGGTTCTGCTCAGCGGCTTCGCGGTGATGATGCTCGCGACCGCGGCTGCGATGATCCGCGGCCGGCAGCCCCGGCCCGACAGACCGGTCCCGCACGAGCTGCCCGTACCGCGGGTCCTCACCGACGGGGTGGCGGTCGGGTTGGTCACCGGGCTGGTCGGCGCCGGTGGCGGGTTCCTCGTGGTACCCGCGCTCGCGCTGCTCGGCGGCCTGCCCATGCCGGTCGCCGTCGGCACCTCGCTCCTGGTCATCGCGATGAAGTCCTTCGCTGGTCTCGCCGGCTACCTGTCGTCCACGCAGGTCCACTGGGGATTGGCGGCCGCAGTCACCGCGGCCGCGATCGCGGGCAGCCTCGCCGGCGCACGGCTGGCCGGCCACATCCGCGAAGACCTGCTCCGCAGAGCGTTCGGCTGGTTCGTCGTAGCCATGGGCGCCGTCGTCCTCACCCAGCAACTCCCAACCAGCGTACGTACCAGTCCGCTGCTGTGGACGGCGGCGGCCGCCATCGCCCTGACCGTCGCGGCTGTGGTGAGCCGGCCGAGCGACCGGACCTACCTACGACGGTGTTCCGGACGAGGGCGAGAAGGTACCAGGCGGCTCCGGCGGCGAGCATCAGCACGGGTAGGCGCCACACCACGGTCGTGACGCCACCGCTCGCGAACGGGAAGACCGCCACGCCATTGCGGGGCGACGACGTCGTCGCCGTGCGTCAGTGCCGGCAGGAGCATCAACCACGTGGGCGGGTGGTCGCGAGCTCCGCGGCGATCTCGCGTGCCCACGCCCGTACCCGCCGCGGGTTGCGGAAGTCCCCGCGGTGGTCCTCAGCCTCCATCCGGCGTGCTACGAGCCCGAGCCATCCGTGAGCGTCCCTGCTGACCTTGCCGCCGAAGGTGATGTGTCCGCGGGCATTCAGTCTCCGCAGGACGGCTGCCGCCTGCGGGCCTGGCGGCAGCTCAGCCTCCTCGGCGGAGGTGTCGAGGGGCCCGCTGCTGAAAAGCCAGACCGGCCGCCGCGCCAGAACATCGGCGAACCGGTACGCGAACCGCCGCGCATCCGGGTGCCAGCCGGCCATGTACATCGCCGCGCCGAGGATCACCGCCTCGTACTCGTCCACACCGGTCACCTCGGCTGCCGGGCGTACGTCAACGGCGAGGCCACCGGCGCGCAGCTCCGTACCGATCCACTCGGCGATCTCCCCGGTGGACCCGTTCATCGTGGCGTATGCGATAAGGACAGTCATCGGGCACCTCCGTCGCCGGTACCCGGCAAGCACACCAAGGACTGCGGCGCGCGGATAGGGCCGAGGGTCGCACCCGTCCGGTGCCGATCGGCCGCTACGGCTCCGGCGGCCCTCGACAATTGGACCCTTCGGCATCCCGGCGCACCACCCCCCGGTGGTCATGATCGCTCCCGCCCCTCCGCCCGGGGGCGGGAGCGCCGGTCCGGTCAGCAGGCTGAGTTGGTTTGGGTGAGCAGGCCCATGCGCCAGGGCAGGGTGATGTAATCGCCGCCGGCGGAGGGGTTCATGCCCTGGTACACGTACTGCAGGTTGCACGGGTTGATGGTCTGGGTCTGGTCGTTGCTGGCGCGGACCATGTCCCCGTGGCTGATGTCCTGGGTCCAGGCGCCGGCGGGGAAGGTGACGTTGTTGCGGCCGGCGAACGGCTCGGCCTCGGTGGCGGCCAACGGGGTCCAGGAGCCGGTCAGGCCGGTGGCGGTCCAGGAGCGGAAGTATCGCCGGCCGGTGGAGCCGATGGCCTCCTGGATGAGCAGGTACCGGTTCTGGTTGGCGAGCTTGTACACGTTGGTCGCTTCGAAGAGGGCGAACCGGGAGTCGGTCATCGCGATGACGGTGTTGCCGAAGCCGTTGGGGAAGTTGGCCAGGCTGGTCTGGGCCCGGTAGATGTGGCCGTTGTCGTCGCTGAAGAACAGGTGGCAGGTGGCCGTATCGCAGATGACCCAGAAGTCGATCCACTGGCCGGGGCCCTTGTTCTGGGTGACGATCGGCGGCTCGGTGGCGATGAATGTGCGCGGCGCCGACCAGGAGCTCGGGTTGGCCGGGTTGGTGCTGGTCGAGTACGTCGGTGGGCCGGTCTGGTAGACCAGGTACCACAGGTTCTGCGGGGCGAAGTAGAACAGCTGCGGTGCCGCCCGGTACCCCGGTCCGATGCCCGAGGCGGTGTCCAGGTAGGTGTGCGGCGCGGAGGCGGCCTGCGGCCAGTCACCGAAGGCGAAGTGCACCAGACCCCAGCCCGCCGACGGACTGGCCGTGGTCGCGTAGATCAGCCACTGGTTGTTGTGCCGGACCACGGAGAAGTCCTTGATCGCCACCACGTTGCTGTGTTGTGCGTCCGGGCGCGGGCCGGCCAGCACGCCACTGGAGTTCCACCGGAACGTCGAGGGCAGGGTGCCACCGCCGCCTCCGCCGACGACGACCAGTTGCCACTGCTGGTTGTTGGCGCCGGTGTCGGTGTTCTGCACGACCCTGGCCCCGTCGGCGGTGGAGGCGTTCTGCACCTCGGCCGCCTTGCCGCTGTTGCGGTTGACCAGCCGGACGTAGCCGTCGGCCGAGTCGGCCAGCCGGAACTGCTGGTTGGCCCCGTTGTGGTCGCTCCACTGCACGATCGCGGCGCCGTTGGCGGTGGACCAGTTGTACACGTCGAGCACCTTGCCGGAGTGCCGGGCGCGCAGCCGGTAGAACCCGCCGCCGGAGTCGACGAACTGGAACTGCTGGTTGTTGCCGTTGTGCCGGGCGTACTGCTGGACGCAGGCACCGTCCGCGGTGGACGCCGCGCACACGTCCAACGCCTTACCACTGTTGCGGTTGACCAGCACGTACCACGCCGCCGGGTCGACCGTGGCGGCCGATGCCGCGGTACTGGTGAGGGTGAGCATCGAGCCGGCCAGCACCGCGCTTACCGCTACGGCGGTCACCGGGCGCCAGCCACGCCGTCGCGGACGGGTCGGTCCGGCCTTGCCGGTAGAGAGCATCGTCTCCTCCTTCGAATCTCGAACAGGGCGGCCCTGCCGCCCGGCCAGGGCCGCCCGTCGCCGGTCAGGGTGTGCTGAGCTCGAACCACGCGTCTGGACCTCGACCGCCTTGCCACAATTGCGGTTCGACCGACGGGTACCACGCCGCGACGTCCACTGTGGGCCGCCGACGCCGGTCATGGTCATGGTTGTCGCATCCTCCGGCCGTATCGGCGTTGGCCTGCCCGGCATCGGGGATCCCCAGCGACAGCAATGGCGGAATGGGGTCACGACGAACTTGACGCGACGGTACAGCGCGCTTGCATCCCGGCTTCTTGAGACTGCTGGACGATATCGAAAAATTCAAGTCCTTAATTTCAGAAACCTTGTCCCTCCACGACCTTCGACCATTCGACGACTTAACGTGGCCGCCGGCGATAACACTTTCTCAACCGGGTACTCGTAGCGGAATGGGCACAGCGTGGTTCCGCCAAGAAGATTCCGCCGCATTTTTCGTTATCTCGGTAGGTGACGTGTAGTCGCGGCCGGCATGCCCTACCCGGCCAACGGCGGCCGGACCCGAAACGAGCTGTCAGCACGGAACGATCCCGTGCCATCCGACGGATCCACCCACAGGGCATCGCCCGCATGGCGAAGGAACCGACCGGGATAGTTGAACGACTCCAGCGACACCGAGTCCGCGGTGGAGCCGGCCCTGGCGCAGAACGTGGCGTCCCCACGGAAGAGGACGGTGCCACTGTTCGCCGCGAGCCTCAGACGCCACGACGAGTGCCGTAGGTACCGGCCATCCCGGCTACGCAATGACACGCAGCGTCGGTCCGCGAGGCCCTCGACCACCTCGAACGTCGCCGCCTGCCGGGCCTGTGCCGCGGTGTCGCTGCCGGTTCGCGCCAGCAGGGCGAGATCGCCGACGTGGGAGACGAACCGGCCGGGCGCGTTGGCCGACTCCAGCGACACGGGCCCGAGTGCGACCGGCCGGGCCGTGTTACGCGGTCCCGGACTCGCCGGTGCCCGCGCCGTGAACGATTCCGGTGGGCCCGACGGCCGCGTGGGCAGGGCCACGGCGACGACCGCGCCGGCGACCAGCGCGCCGGCGACGATCATTGCTGCGGCGGGGTGTACGCCAAGAGCACTGGTGAGCTGGCCGAGCAACCCCGCCTTGGCGCCGGCTCCGCCGGCTCCCGACACGGCGGCTGTCGATGCGAGCGGGCCAGCGGGTCCGGACAGCGCGGTCTTCCCCACCAGCGCCGCCGTCAGCGTCACCGGGACCGGCACCAGCGCCACCCCGAAGAGCAGCCGTGCCGCCGGAACCGTGTCCTCGCTGGCCCGGGCACACACGGTACATGCGCGCACGTGCCGCCCCATGCGCTTGCGCCACAACGGACTCGGCCGCCCGTCCCACCCCGCCGCCACCGCGTCGAGGCCAGGGCAGCGGCGGCGCGGACCCAGCGCCGCGACGACCGCCCGGCTCAGCTCCAGATGGTCGAGCATCCGCTGCACACGCACCCCGGCGTGCGCCACCGTCAACCCCGTCGCGGCCGCCAGCTCCGGCCGGGTCAGCTGGCCGGCGGTCTCCAACCACCACAGCGAGAGCAGCGCCCGGTCGTCGGCGTCCAGCCAGCGACTCGCGAGCACCGCGTCTCGGCGCTGACCGGACAGCCCGAGGCGCAGGATCGTCAGATCCTCGAAGGTGGCCGGCAGTCCCTCCGCCTCGTCGAGCGTGGCGGTGCGCCGCCCAACAGTGCGCATCCGGCGAAGGTGCGTGCTCACCTGGTGTACCGCGATAGCCGCCAACCAGGATCGGAAGCTTCGGGGCGTGCGCAGGCTCCCCAGGTCGCGGATCGCACGGAGCATGGTCTCCTGGACGATGTCGTCCGCATCGGGATGACCGCTCAGCGCCCGGCCGACGATGTTGTACACCAACGGCAGGCAGGCCGCGACAAGCTCGTCGAGCGCCCGCCGATCGCCGGCCTGAGCCGCCCTGACCAGACTTGCCTCGTCCGTACTCGGAGCTCGCATCGTTCCATCATCGCTGGTCCATATGTCGTGGTCGTCGACCGGGTACGACGCGGGCGGCATGGTCAAGAAGCGGGGCAGGGGTCCACCTGGCCCTACCGCCCGAGCCGGGCCGGCCGGACGATGGCGTCGTGACCGGCGTACGTCGTGCCCTGATCCTGCTCCTCGCGCTGGCCCTCACCGGTCCGGCGCAGGTCGCGTGTGGACGGACGGCTCCACCGGCCACCCGAGCACCGACGCCGGCGGTCACCCCGTCCGCCGGGACGACGCCCACGCCCGGCACCCCGACGCCGGCGACGACCGGGTCCACCCCACGTCCGGCACGCACGCACAGCCCGCCCGCACCGGCGGTTCCACCCAGCCTGGCCGGTCGCGACATCGAACGCGTACCGACCGACCGCAAGGTTGTCGCGTTGACCTTCGACGCGGGCGCCAACGCCGACGGCGTGCCGGCCATCCTGGCGGCACTGGACCGGGACGACGTCTCCGCCACGTTCTTCCTCACCGGCACCTTCGCCCGGCAGTTCCCCGACGCGGCCCGGTCGATCGCCCGTGCCGGCCACCGGCTGGGCAACCACTCGGTTACCCACCCACACTTCCCGGCCCTGACCGACGCCCAGGTGCGGGCCCAGCTGACCGGCGCCGAGACGGCCGTCCGAAGTACCGCCGGCGCCACCACGCGGCCGTTCTTCCGCTTCCCGTTCGGCGACCGGACCGCGCACACGATCGCGGTGGTCAACGCGGCAGGCTACGTCGCGGTGCGGTGGACCGTCGACAGCCTCGGCTGGCAGGGTACCAGCGGCGGACGCAGCGCGGCGTCGGTCACCGGGCGCGTGCTCGGGGCGGCCCAGCCCGGCGAGATCGTCCTGCTGCACGTCGGCTCCCACCCGAGCGACCGCTCCACATTGGATGCTGATGCGCTGCCCGGGATCATCCGTGGGCTACGCCAGCGGGGCTACACGTTCGTCACGCTCGACGCCCTCCGGTAGCCGCGGGGGCTCAGCCGGCCGGCGCCGCGTCGACAGGACCAGCTTGTGGAGCGTATCCGCGGCCAGCACGGTCGGGATCGCCAGCGCGGCCAGGGCCCAGCCCGTCGGGGACGGCCACGCCCCGCCCAGCAGCCCGGCGACCGAAGGCACGCCGAGGAACAGGACCAGCACGCCCACCTCGGAGGCGAGCGCCGCCAGCAGGAGCCTGTTGCGCCGCGGATCGATCTGGAACGCCGCTCGCGTCTCGCTCCGGCACGCGTACGCGTTGGCGAGCTGGCCGAGCACGATCGCGGCGAACGCGGTACCGGACGCGGTGGCCAGCAGCGCAGCGGGCGGTGTCGCGCCCCACCGCCAGCCACCGGCGATCAGGACCGCGGTGAACGCGCCGAGCGACACCAGTACCTCGGCCGGGCCCAGCACCGAGAAGACCCTGGTGAGCAGGCGCCGGTCGATGAGCTGACCGGTGCGCGCCCGACCGGTCAGCGTACGGGGGTTGGGCGGCTCGGCGCCGAGCGCCAGCGCCGGCAACAGATCAGTGCCGATGTCGAGCGCCAACACCTGCAGCACCCCGATCGCCAAGGGGAACGAGCCACCGGACAGCGCCCACACCGCGAACGGCGCCAGCTCGGCCACGTTGTCCGTCAGGTGATAGGTGAGGAACCGGCGTACGTTGGTGAACGTCGCCCGGCCAACCTCGACGGCCGCCACGATCGTCGCGAAGTTGTCGTCGAGCAGGACGAGATCGGCCGCCTCCCGCGCCACATCGCTGCCGGTCGCGCCCATGGCGATACCGATGTCCGCCATCCGCAGCGCAGGCGCGTCGTTGACGCCGTCGCCGGTCATCGCCACCACGTGGCCACGGGAGCGGAGCACCTGCGCGATCCGGAGCTTCTGCTCCGGGGTGACCCGGGCAAGCACCACGCCGTCACGGTCGATGAGCTCACCCAGTTCCCCGTCGTCGGCAGGCAGGTGCGGGCCGGAGAGCACCAGCGCGTCCGCACCGGCCAGCCCGACCTGACGGGCCACGGCCAGGGCCGTACCCGGATGGTCACCGGTGACCACCGCGAGGCGGATGTGCGCGCGGCGGCACGCGGCCACCGCACCGGCCGCCTCAGGTCGCGGCGGGTCCACCAGGCCGACCACGCCGAGCAACTCCAGGCCGCTCGCATCGGGCATCTCCGCCAGTGCGACGGCCGCACCGCGCGCGACAGCCAGTACGCGCAGGCCACGCTCGGCCATGTGGTGAGCCACCGACATCGCCAGGGCCCGCCGCGCCGGGTCCAGTTCGCAGGCGTCGAGAAGCCGCTCCGGTGCCCCCTTCACGTGCAGGATGCCGCCGGCCACCGCGGAGGCCCGCAGGTGACGCGGGTCGAACGGCAGGCGGGCCTCGGTCGGCTCCGCCCGGAACCGCGCCTCGAGGTCGATGCCCGCTCGCCGGCCCAGCACGTACAGCGCGACCTCCATCGGGTCACCCAGGCCGTGCCACGCGTTGTCGTGCCGGACCAGCCGTCCGGTCGACGCCCGCACGGACGAGTACGCCAGCTCTGCGACGGCCGCGCGCACCTCGCCGGTGCCGACGATCTCACCGGCCGGCTCGTACCCGGTGCCGCGCACGGACGCCGAGCCCGCCGGAGTCCACACCTCCACGGCCACCATCTGGTTGCGGGTGAGCGTGCCGGTCTTGTCCGTGCAGATGAACGTCACCGACCCGAGGGTCTCCACCGCCTCCAGGTGCTTGACCAGCGCATTGCGGCCGGCCATGGACCGGGCGCCGTACGCCAGGGCGAGCGTCACGGTGGGGAGCAGACCCTCCGGAACGAGCGCCACGGTCACGCCCAAGGCGAACAGGAAGCCGTCCATCGGCGCCAGACCGAGCACCATGGACAGTCCGAACAGGACGGTACCGGTGACGACCGCGACCACCGCGACGACACTCACCACCCGGTTGAGCCGTACCGCGAGTGGACCCGGCGGACGACGTACCTGAGCGGTCAGCGCTGCGATTCCGGCCAGCCGGGTCCGGGTACCCGTCGCGGTGACGACCGCTTCGGCTGCGCCTTCAACGACGAACGTCCCGGCGTACACCGTCTGGTCGACACCGACGCGACGCGGGCGGCTCTCCCCGGTCAGCAGCGATTCGTCGACCGCGAACGCGGTGGCGACGCCGGTTCGAAGGTCCGCGCTGACCCGGTCGCCGGCGGCCAGCAGTACCACGTCGCCCCGGACGAGCTCGGTCGCCGGTACTTCGGTCCGGCGTCCGTCCCGGCGAACCACAACCGAGGCGGGCAGCAGGTCGCGCAACCGCTCCACGGCGCGATCGGCCCGGTGTTCCTGGATGAACGCGAACCCGCCGTTGACCACGATCACGATGACGATCGCCACGGCCAGCTGCGGCATGCCCGCGATGACGGCCAGCGCTGCCGCGCCCCACAACAGCAGCGCGAAGAAGTGAACCATCTGGCGGGCCAGCAGGAGCGCGACCGGTGGCCGCCGCTCCGCGGGTAGCTCGTTCGGGCCGTCCTCGGCGAGCCGGCGCGCGGCCTCGGTGGAGGTGAGTCCGGCCCGCACCGCAACCGTCGCCGTCTCCTGGGCCATTCCGCCTCCCGGTGCACCGGCGTCCGGATCGCCGGCCCTCGTTCACCGTAGGTTCGCGTCAGCCAGCGGGCAGGTGCCGAAGGTCCACCGGATCCGGGTCGTTGGCCTCGCCCCGGCCGGTGCCGCTACGTCCTGGACGGGCCCAGCCAGGGTGCTCCCGCCGGCGGGGGTTCCGCGAGGAACAGTCCGGGTGGCCGGCGCGGGGTGGGTGGGCCGGGTGGCGCGTGGCCGAGCCGCAGGATCATCTGGGCGGACCAACCGCCCACGCCGAGGACCGCCCGTAACTCGGGCACCTCGAGTGGCTGGCTGATCAGGCTCGCCGCCAACCGGCGCAGGGTGGCGGTGAGCAGCGTCCGTTGCAGCGCCTGCCCGGCGCGCAACCAGTGCCCCGGTGTGTCGCCGTCGGTGTAGAGCACCGCAATCGTCGGTTCGGGCTCGAAGTCGACCGTCGTGAGCCGCCGTCCGCGCGGGGCGACGAAGTCCCGCACGGGCACCGCCTCCCTGGTGCTGCGTGGGCCGAACGCCTCGGCAGGTACGCCGTCGAAACGGCTGGACCGGTCACCGGTCCACTCCGCCAGCTCACGCCGGTACGCGGTGTCCTTGCGCTGCTGGCGCTCTGCCGCCCGAGCCAGGCTGAAGATGATCTTTCGGTGCACCGGCCCGGCCACGACCAGCCGGGCGCCCTCGGCCGCGGCCGCCGCCCGCAACTCGGCCAGCACCTCGGCTCTGACCGGCCTGCCGGTGAACGGCTGGCGGTTGCAGTGCCGCCGCGGAACAGCCCAGGCGAGCATCTGGGCGGCAGCCGGCGGCGCCTCCGGCGGCCCCGGCGTGACCCGAGCCACGACCCGCGCCCGGTCGGCCGACGTCAGCACCGTCAGCACCGGAGTATGTCCGTGCACCAGCATCGCCAACCTCAGGTTGAACACCGCAGCGCCAACGCTGACCGCCAGCTCCCGTCCGGCCGGGTCGAGCACCGGCAACAGCCGGGACCGATCGGGGTGGACATCGATGTGGTCGGGCGCGACGTGCACCAGCCACGGCTGGGTGTTGTGAATCGACGGCGCGGCCGCCAGGGCCACCAACATGCGGTCCAGCGCCGCCCGCCGCCCGCCGTCGTGTCGTCCGGTCGCGGACGGGTCCATGCGGCGTCGGTCCGTCCATCCCAGGCCGGGCGGGACAGCCAACCGGGTCGACGGCGAGGGTTCCGTCATTGATCACCTCCTCACCGCCGAGCCTGCCGATCCGGCCCACCCCCGGACAGGGTCGAACGCCACGCCGACCACGGGACGTTGTACCCGGGACGTGGCCGGACGTCGAATGACGGCTCGGCACCACCGGCACCCGACGGCGGACCTCCGACCTGGCCTGCGGGATCCGGTCGGCCCTTATCGGCCACGGGCCCGGATCTCACGCTGGAGACAGAACGTGCACAGTGGGGAGGAGTCAGCCATGAGACACGACATCGTCGTGGGGACGGACGGTTCACCGTCCGCCACGACCGCAGTGGCCTGGGCCGCCGACGAAGCGGCCCGACGCGAGCTGCGCCTTCGGATCCTGACCGCGTACGAGTGGCCGTGGATCGGCGCACCGGTGGGGATCGTGGGCGACCGTGAACGGGCCGTCCAGCAGCACGCCGAGGACCTGGTCGAGGCCGCGGCCGCGGACGTGATCCGCGCGCACCCCGGTCTGCCGGTCACCGGGGTCGCCATCCACGGTGACCCGGCCGGTGCGCTGCTGTCCACCGCGACCGGCGCGGACCTCATCGTCGTCGGCAACCGTGGCAGGGGTGGCTTCACCAGCCTGCTCCTCGGCTCGGTCAGCCAACGTGTCGCCACCCATGCCGGCTGCCCGGTCGTCGTCGTCCGCGGGCAGAGCCACGACGGCCCGGTCGTGGTCGGCGCGGATGGGTCACCCGGCGCCGACCACGCGCTCGGCACGGCATTCGAGCTCGCGGCCGGGCAGGCCTGCGCACTGACGGCGATCCGGGCCTACCGCCTGCCCGAACCGCCGTGGGGCGACGGCCCCCCGGCCACCATCGATCCACGCCACTTCCAGTCGGCCGAGCACCAGGCGCTCGAGGAGTCGCTGACGAGCTGGCGGAACAAGTACCCGGACGTGCCGGTAACCGCCCTGGTCGGTCCGGGCAGCGCCGCGGACATGCTGGTCAGTGCGTCCGGACGGGCCCGCCTCGTCGTCGTCGGCAGCCGGGGCCACGGCCAGATCGCCGGCACGCTGCTCGGGTCGGTAGGCCTGGCCCTGCTGCACCACGCCGCGTGCCCGGTGCTCGTCGCCCGGCACGGGTAGCCACAATGCCCGGCACGGGTAGCCACGCCACGGGTGGCCACAATGGAGGTAGCGGCCGGCAGGACCTTCGGCCCTGCGCCGCTACCCCTCATGACCGTACCGGCGGGATTGTCACCCGGGTGAGGCTCACGACATGAACGGGTCGCTGTGGTACGACGCTTTGCCGGAGGCTCTGCTCGCGGCGACGGCGGCGCCGTCGATACACAACACGCAGCCGTGGCTGTTCCGCCCCGAGGGCGACACGATCGACGTGCTGGTCGACCGGAGGCGTCAGCTCGCCACGCTCGACCCGGACGGCCGTGAGATGTTCATCAGCGTCGGGGCCGCGGTGTTCAATCTCCGGCTGGCCGTACGGGCGCGCGGCCGCGAGGTCCAGGTGCGGCTGATACCGGGCCGCACCGAGCCGGACCTGGCGGCGACCGTCTCCATAGGACGGGAGGCCGCGCCGCCGGCCGCCGTGGTGGCGCTGGCCGACGCCATCCCGCGCCGGCACACCAACCGCCGCCCGTTCGCCGACCAACCGGTCCCTGCCGCCACCATGCGGGAGCTGTCCGGCGCGGCCGTGGTCGAGGGCGCCGCCCTGCTCACCCTGGATCCGGCGCTGCGCGACGGCGTGCTCAGCCTCACCCGTACCGCGGAGAACCGGCTGCGCACCGATCCCCGGTACCGTGCTGAACTGGCCGCCTGGACCACCCCGGGCGGGCTCGGCCGCGTCGACGGGGTCCCCCGCCAGGCGTTCGGGCCCCGGGACACCGACGGCGCCCTGCCGATGCGGGAGTTCGCCCTCGGCCACGGCGACCCCACCGCCACGGTGGACTTCGAACCTGACCCGACGTTGATCCTGCTGTTCACCGACGGCGACACCCCGGTGGACTGGCTGCGTGCGGGCGCGGCGCTGCAGCGGGTACTGCTGACCGCCACGGTGCGCGGGCTGGCCGCCACGCCGCTGAGCCAGCTCCTGGAGGTGCCCCGGTTGCGGGACCTCCTGCAGGACTCGGAGACGGGCCAGGTCGTGCAGACGATCCTGCGGATCGGCTACCCGACCACGCCGGCGCGGGCGACCCCGCGCCGCCCGGTCGACGAGGTCATCGTGCGCGGCGGTCGGGGGTGATCCGGAACACCGGGATCCGCGCGGCGATCCGTTCGAACTCGGCCAGCGGCGCGCCCCGCGCGACCGGGAGGTGCGCGCGGGCGCCTGGTGCGAGGTCGAGGTAGCGTCGCAGGATCGGCGCCCGCTCGGCCGGCGCGACCTCGACCAGGCGGACGTGCTGGGGGCGGCCGTGCCGCAGGACCACCCGGCCACCGGCCGCCCGCACGTTGCGCACCCAGTTGGAGTTCGGGCCGAGCATCGACACCAGGTACCGCTCGCCGCCCACGTCGGCGACGACCAGCGGCAGCGACAGCAGGCGGCCGGTTCGCCGGCCGGGCACCTGCAGCGTCACCCAGTGGTCCGGCGCCAGGATGCCGGCCGCGAACTGCACCGCGGAGGCGCGGTTGAGGATCCGGGCCAGCCGGTTCGGGCGGCCGCCCCGGTACATCCACCGGTCGAGCCGGTGCAGCCAGGGAACCCGGCGCTGCGCGTCGGTCATCACGAGCCACCTCCTACAGCCACGGGATCTTCACCGCCTCGGCGTACCGCGTCCAGGCGGGACCGAAGGTCTTCGACAGCTCCGCCTCCTCGGCCGGCGCGAACATCCGGGACCCGAGGTACATGACGACCCCGAGCACGGCACCGAGCCAGGTGTTGAGGAGGAAACCCAGCCAGGGCAGGACCAGGACTGCGACCGCGGTGTAGAGCGGGTGCTTGACCAGCGCGTACGGCCCGCTCGTGATCAGTTCGCCACGGGGGACCCGGGTCGCGATCAGCATGATCGACCACACCCAGATCACGACGCCGACGGCCAGTACGGCAGCAGAGAGCACGCCCAGCGCGGCCGGTGGCCCGCCCACGTCGAACAGCGACGGGTAGGCGACGTTGAGGACCAGGCCGACGACCAGGAACGGCAGCGTGAACAGGCCGATCCTGTCGCCGCTTCCGACCAGCGTCTTGAGGCTTGTGGTGGCCGGTCGGCCGGATAGTGTACGACTCATAAGATCAATCAACCCGCGGTCCGGTGGCGCCGTGAAGGGCCGACCGCCAGCGGGGCTAGAGTCTTTTGGCCCTTCACCGTGCGGGGGCCACCACCCCATGGTCACCTAAAGGGTGGACTACAGGACGGCGCGGGTGCGTGAGGGGCGTGGGATGACGGCTGGCGGCGGTGCTGGGCGGGCGTTACTGGCGGTGGGCGGGCTGCTGCGCCGGGCGGAGGTGTCCCCGGACGGCCGCGCGCTCTACCAGGTCGGAGGACGGGACGCGGATACCTTCTACCGGGACCGGTGGTCCTATGACAAAGTGGTGCGTTCCACGCACGGGGTCAACTGCACCGGTTCGTGCTCCTGGAAGGTGTACGTCAAGGACGGGATCATCACCTGGGAGGCGCAGCAGACCGACTACCCGAGCGTGGGCGCCGACCGGCCGGAGTACGAGCCGCGCGGCTGCCCGCGCGGAGCGGCGTTCTCCTGGTACACCTACTCCCCCACCCGGGTCCGCTACCCGTACGCCCGCGGCGTGCTGGTCGACATGTACCGGGAGGCGAAGGCCCGCCTCGGCGGCGACCCGGTGGCCGCCTGGGCGGAGATCCAGGCCGACCCGCAGCGCCGCCGCCGCTACCAGCGGGCCCGGGGCAAGGGCGGCCTGGTGCGGGTCTCCTGGGACGAGGCGCTGGAGATGGTCGCCGCCGCCCACGTGCACGCGATCAAGGAGTACGGCCCCGACCGGGTGGCCGGGTTCTCGCCGATCCCGGCGATGTCGATGGTGTCGCACGCGGTCGGCGCCCGGTTCATCTCGCTGATCGGCGGCAGCATGCTGTCGTTCTACGACTGGTACGCCGACCTGCCGGTCGCCTCGCCGCAGGTCTTCGGCGACCAGACCGACGTGCCGGAGTCGGCCGACTGGTGGGACGCCGCCTACCTGATGATGTGGGGCTCCAACGTGCCGGTGACCCGGACCCCCGACGCGCACTGGATGGCCGAGGCTCGCTACCGCGGCCAGAAGGTCATCGTGGTGAGCCCGGACTACGCCGACAACGTCAAGTTCGCCGACGAGTGGCTGCCGGCGCAGCCGGGCACCGACGGCGCGCTGGCGATGGCGATGGGCCACGTGATCCTCACCGAGTTCTTCGTGCGGCGACCCACCCAGCGGTTCCTGGACTACGTCACGCGCGTCACCGACCTGCCGTTCCTGGTGACCCTGGAGGAGCGGGACGGCGCGTACCTGCCGGGCAAGTTCGTCACCGCCGCCGACCTCGGCGACGGCGGCGGGCCGGAGGAGGCGTTCAAGACCGTCGTCTGGGACCAGGCCACCGGCGCCCCGGCCGTCCCGAACGGCTCGCTCGGCTTCCGGTACGCCGACTCGGGAACCGGGCGGTGGAATCTCGACCTGGGCACCGTCCAACCCGCACTGTCCTGCATGGACACCGACGGGACCGCGGAGGTGCTGCTGCCGCGGTTCGACGATCCCGCCGGTACGGGGCGGGTGCTGCGCCGCGGGGTACCCACCCGCACCGTCGCCGGCCGCCTGGTCACCACCGTGTACGACCTGCTGCTGGCCCAGTACGGGGTGGCCCGGCCAGGGCTGCCGGGTGACTGGCCGGCGGGCTACGACGACGCGGACCAGCCCTACACACCGGCGTGGCAGGAACCGATCACCGGCGTGCCGGCGGCGCAGTGCGCCCGGGTGGCGCGCGAGTTCGCCGACAATGCCGAGCGCTCCGGCGGCCGGTCGATGATCCTGATGGGTGCCGGCACCAACCACTGGTTCCACTCCGACACCACGTACCGGGCGATGCTCGCACTGACCACGCTGACCGGCTGCCAGGGCGTCAACGGTGGCGGCTGGGCGCACTACGTGGGGCAGGAGAAGTGCCGCCCGGTGACCGGCTGGTCCACCCTGGCGTTCGGGCTGGACTGGTCCCGCCCGCCGCGGCAGATGGCCGGCACCGCGTACTGGTACCTGCACACCGACCAGTGGCGCTACGACGGGTACGACGCGGGCGCGCTGGCCTCCCCGCTGGCCAGCGGCGCGTTCGCCGGCCGGCACACCGCCGACCTGCTCGCCCGGTCGGCCCGGATGGGCTGGATGCCGACCATGCCGACGTTCGACCGCAACCCGCTCGACGTGGCCGACGAGGCGCTCGCCGCCAACCAGGACGACCCGGCCGCCGCGATCACCGAGGCGCTGACGGCCGGGCGGCTCGGGTTCGCCTGTACCGACCCGGATGCTCCGGAGAACTGGCCCCGGGTGCTGACGGTGTGGCGGGCCAACCTGCTCGGCTCGTCGGCGAAGGGCAACGAGTACTTCCTCCGGCACCTGCTCGGCACCGACGCGTCGCTGCGCGCCACCGAGACCCCACCGGAGCGGCGCCCGCAGGAGGTGCGCTGGCCCGAACAGGCACCCGAAGGCAAGCTCGACCTGTTGCTGAGCCTCGACTTCCGGATGACCTCGACGACGCTGTTCTCGGACGTGGTGCTGCCGGCGGCGACCTGGTACGAGAAGCACGACCTGTCCAGCACCGACATGCACCCGTTCGTGCACGCGTTCAACCCGGCCATCGCGCCGCCCTGGCAGACCCGTACCGACTTCGACGCCTTCCACGGCCTCGCCCGCGCGTTCTCTGCCCTCGCCGCCGACCACCTCGGGGTACGCAAGGACGTGGTGGCCGTACCGCTGACCCACGACACCCCCGACGAGCTGGCCACCCCCGGCGGCGTCGTGCGTGACTGGGCGGCCGGCGAGTGCGATCCGGTGCCGGGCCGATCGATGCCGAAGTTCGTCGTGGTCGAACGCGACTACGGCGCGGTCGCGGCGAAGATGGCCGCGCTCGGGCCGCTGCTGGACCGGCTCGGCACCACCACCAAGGGCGTCACCGTCGACGTCGCGCCGGAGGTGGAGTTCCTGCGCCGGGCCAACGGTGAGGTCGCCGGCGGACTCGCCGCCGGGCGGCCCAGGCTGGACCGGGACATCCACGCCTGCGAGGCGATCCTGACCCTGTCCGGCACCACCAACGGCCGGGTCGCCGTCGAGGGCTTCCGGTTCCTGGAGCGGCGTACCGGCCAGCGGTTGGCCGACCTCGCCGCCGACCACGAGGGCACCCACGTCCGCTTCGCCGACACCCAGGCCCGACCGGTGCCGGTGCTGACCAGCCCCGAGTGGTCGGGCAGCGAACACGGCGGCCGGCGCTACTCCCCGTTCACCCTGAACACCGAACGCCACAAGCCCTGGCACACCCTCACCGGCCGGCAGCACCTGTTCCTCGACCACGACTGGATGCACGAGCTGGGCGAGTCGATGCCGATCTTCCGGCCGCCGCTGGACATGCACCTGCTCTTCGGCGAACCCCGGCTGACCGAGACCGGCGAGCTCGGCCTGACCGTGCGCTACCTCACCCCGCACTCGAAGTGGTCGATCCACTCCGAGTACCAGGACAACCTGCTGATGCTCACCCTGTCCCGCGGCGGACCGACCATCTGGATCAGCGAACCGGATGCCAAGACCATCGGGGTACGGGACAACGATTGGGTCGAGGCGGTCAACCGCAACGGCGTCGTGGTCGCCCGCGCCGTGGTGACGCACAAGATGCCGCCGGGCACCGTGTACATGTACCACGCCCAGGAACGGGTGGTGGACGTGCCGAAGGCCGAGACGTCCGGCCGGCGCGGCGGCATCCACAACTCGCTGACCCGGTTGCTGATCAAACCCACCCACCTGATCGGCGGGTACGCGCAGCTGTCGTTCGCGTTCAACTACCTCGGCCCGACCGGCAACCAACGCGACGAGGTCACGATGATCCGCCGCCGTTCGCAGGAGGTCGAGTACTGATGCGCGTCATGGCCCAGATGGCGATGGTGATGAACCTCGACAAGTGCATCGGCTGCCACACCTGCTCGGTGACCTGCAAGCAGGCCTGGACCAACCGCTCCGGGGTGGAGTACGTGTGGTTCAACAACGTGGAGACCCGGCCCGGGCAGGGGTACCCGCGCACCTACGAGGACCAGGGGCGGTGGCAGGGCGGCTGGGTACGCACCCGGCGCGGCCGGCTCAAGCCGCGCTCGGGCGGGCGGGTCAAGCGACTGCTGTCCATCTTCGCCAACCCGAAGCTACCGTCCATTCAGGACTACTACGAGCCGTGGACCTACGAGTACGAGCACCTGCTCACCGCCCCGGCCGGTGAGCACACCCCGGTCGCCCGCCCGAAGTCGCTGATCACCGGGCAGGACACGAAGATCTCCTGGTCGGCGAACTGGGACGACTCGCTGGCCGGCGGCAACGAGCTGGCCGCCGCCGACCCGGTCCTGGCCCAGGTCAGCGACACCGTACGGCTGGAGTACGAGAAGGCGTTCCTGTTCTTCCTGCCCCGCATCTGCGAGCACTGCCTCAACCCGTCCTGCGCCGCCGCCTGCCCCTCGGGAGCCATCTACAAGCGCAGCGAGGACGGCATCGTGCTGGTGGACCAGGACCGCTGCCGCGGCTGGCGGATGTGCGTGACCGGCTGCCCGTACAAGAAGGTGTACTTCAACCACCGCACCGGCAAGGCCGAGAAGTGCACGTTCTGCTTCCCGCGGGTGGAGATCGGGATCCCGACCGTCTGCTCGGAGACGTGCGTCGGGCGGCTGCGCTACATCGGCCTGATGCTCTACGACGCGGACGCGGTCACGCGAGCCGCCGCCGTCGAGGCGGAGACCGACCTCTACGCCGCGCAGCGGTCGGTGTTCCTCGACCCGCACCACCCGTCGGTCATCGCCGCCGCCCGCAGCTCCGGCATCCCCGAGGACTGGATCGACGCGGCGCAACGCTCCCCGATCTGGGACCTCATCATGCGGTACGAGGTGGCGCTGCCGCTGCACCCGGAATACCGCACGATGCCGATGGTCTGGTACATCCCGCCGCTGTCGCCGGTGGTCGACGCGCTACGGGACACCGGCCACGACGGCGAGGACGCCGGCAACCTGTTCGGCGCCATCGACGCGCTGCGCATCCCGGTCGAGTACCTGGCCGGGCTGTTCACCGCCGGCGACACCGCGCCCGTGACCGCGGTCCTGGGCCGGCTCGCCGCGATGCGTGCCTACCAGCGGCGGATCAACCTGGGTGAGGACCGCGACGAGTCGATCGCCAACGCCGTCGGCATGAGCGGTGCCGACCTGGAACGGATGTACCGGCTGCTGGCCATCGCCAAGTACGACGAGCGCTACGTCATCCCGGCCGCCCACGCGGAGACCGCCGCCGGCCTGGAGGAGCTGGCCACCGGCTGCAGCCTGGACTACGAGGGCGGCCCCGGCATGGGTGGATCGGGCCCGTTCGGTGAGGTCTCCGGCCGGCCGGTACCCATCGCGGTGGAGTCCTTCCACGCCATGGCCGACCGGCAACGCGCCGACACCTTCGCCGATCCCGCCGACCCGACGAGAGAACGCGTCAACCTGCTCAACTGGGACGGCAAGGGCCAGCCGGAAGGGTTGTTCCCGCACCGGAAGGACGAGTCATGAGCGACCCGCGGGCCGTCGCCGCCAAGGCCGCCTCGCTGCTGCTGCGCTACCCCGACGCCACCGTGCTGGCCAGCCTACCGGCGGTCCGGGCGGCGCTGGCCGAGCTGCCGGTCGGCCTCGGCGACCCGCTCGGCCGGGTCGCCGACCACCGGGCGGCCCTCGACCCGACCTCCCTGGCGGCCGAGTACGTCGACCTGTTCGACCTGCGCCGCCGCTGCTGCCTGCACCTGAGCTACTACACCGCCGGCGACACCCGCAACCGCGGCCAGGCCCTGCTCGACTTCGCCGCCGCGTACCGGGCCGCTGGGTACACAGTGGACGGCGGCGAGCTGCCCGACTACCTGCCCGCCGTGCTGGAGCTGGCCGCCCACGCCGGTGCGCCGGCCTGGCGCCTGCTGCGGCAGCACCGCATCGGCCTGGACCTGCTCGAGCAGGCCCTCGACCAGCACCGCTCGGTGTACCGGCATGCGGTGGCCGCGGTCCGTGCCCTGCTGCCGCCCGCCACCGCCGCCGAACTCGCCGCGGCGGCGGCCCTGGCCCGCACCGGCCCACCCGCCGAACAGGTGGGCCTGCCACCGTTCGCCCTGTCCTCCGGAGGTCGCCGGTGAACACCATCCTGTGGGTGGTCGTGCCCTACCTGACGATCGCGGTGTTCGTGCTCGGCACGATCTGGCGGCACCGGTACGACAAGTTCGGCTGGACCACCCGGTCGTCGCAGCTGTACGAGAGCGCCATCCTGCGCTGGGGCAGCCCGCTGTTCCACTTCGGGATCCTGATCGTCCTCATCGGACACGTGGGCGGTCTGCTCATCCCCAAGGCGTGGACCGAGGCCGCCGGGATCAGCGAGAACGCCTACCACGCGATGGCGGTCGGCCTGGGTACGATCGCCGGTTTCTGCACGCTGGCCGGCATGACGATCCTCATCCTCCGGCGCCGCCTGGTCGGCCCGGTCTTCACCGCCACCACCCGCAACGACAAGACCATGTACGTGGTGCTCGCCGCGGTCATCGTGCTCGGGCTGTGGGCGACCGTGCGGGCCAACGTGAGCGGCGGCGGCTACGACTACCGCGAGACGGTCTCGCCCTGGTTCCGGTCGCTGTTCCTGCTCCAGCCCGACCCCGAGCTGATGGCCGGCGTGCCGATCGGCTTCCAGCTGCACGTACTCGCCGCGTTCGCGCTGTTCGCGTTCTGGCCGTTCACCCGCCTGGTCCACGCGTTCAGCGCGCCGGTCGGGTACCTCACCCGGCCGTACGTGGTCTACCGCAGCCGCGACGCCCGGCCCGGGCTGCGCTCGGCACGACCCGGATGGGAGACCCAACCGGCCCGTCGAGGTGGACGATGACCACGACCAACCCGACCGCGGCGCCCGCGGCCACCGCCGGGCCGGATGCCCCCCCGGCCACGAGCCCCGGCGCCACGCTCAACCTCGCGATGGCCACCGCCGGCTTCATGGTGAACTTCTGGGCCTGGGCCCTGCTCGGCCCGCTCGGCCCCGGGATCAAGGAACGGCTCGCCCTCAGCTTCGCCGCCCAGTCGCTGCTCGTCGCGATCCCGGTCGTGGTCGGTTCGCTCGGCCGGATCCCGGTCGGCGCGCTGACCGACCGCTTCGGCGCCCGCCTGATGTTCCCGGCCGTCAGCCTGGCGACCATCGTGCCGGTCGTCACGCTCGCCTACGTGCAGTCGTCGTACCCAGCGATGATCGTCACCGGGTTCTTCCTCGGCATCGCTGGCACCGCATTCGCCGTCGGCGTCCCGCACGTCTCGACGTGGTACGCGCCGGCCCGCCGTGGCTTCGCCATCGGCGTCTTCGGCATCGGCATGGGCGGCACCGCCATCGCCAACTTCACCACGGTCAGGCTCGCCGACGAGTACGGCCCGAGGACGCCGTTCCTACTCGTCGCCGCGGTGCTCGCGGTCTACGCGGTGCTCGCCGCCGCGCTGCTGCGCGACGGCCCGGGCCGCCAGCCGGCCACCGGATCACCGATGCGCCGCCTCGGTGAGGTCGCCAAGCTGCCGGTGACCTGGCAGCTGTGCTTCCTCTACGCGGTCGGCTTCGGCGGGTTCGTCGCCTTCAGCGTGTACCTGCCCGCCTACCTGCGCACCGCGTACGAGCTGTCCGCCAGCGACGCGGCGCTGCGCACCGCCGGGTTCGTCGTTCTCGCCGTCGCCGCCCGGCCCGTCGGCGGCTGGCTGTCCGACCGGCTGCACCCGGTACCCGTGCTGGTCTGGTCCTTCTCCGGCGTCGCGCTGCTCGCCGTCGTGCAGGCGTTCCAACCCCCGCTGATCCCGCTCGGCACGATCGCGTTCCTCGGCATGGCCGCGCTGCTCGGTGCCGTCAGCGGCGCGGTCTTCGCCCTCGTCGGCAAGCTCGCCCCCGCCGGCAAGGTCGGTGCGGTCACCGGCCTCGTCGGCGCCGCGGGTGGCCTGGGTGGCTTCCTCCCGCCTCTCATCATGGGCGCGGTCTACGGCACCGAGGGCTCCTACGCCATCGGCCTGATGCTGCTCTCCGACGTCGCCCTCGCGGCCGCCGTCTACACCGGAGTCAAGATGGCCGGCCTGGCCCGGACAGGGTAGGAGCGCGTCTCACATCGGGTCGATCCGGTAGGTCTCCACCTCCGGCGGCGCGGCCAGCAGCGCGCGCCAGCGCCGCAGGTAGCCTTGCATGTCGGCGTCGTTGGCCACCCTGACCTGGTCCCGGTCGTGGGTCTCCTGGTCCGCGTACTCCATCACCTCGATGAACCGGTCGGAGTCGGTGACGTCCCACATCACCCGTACCCGGATCCCGCCCGGCTGCTCGTAGAACGCAATCGCCTCCCGGAGGAAGGCGACCAGCTCCCCACGCCGCCCCGGCAGGACCTTCCCTCGTAGGTGCAGCTCGATCACCCGGCCAGGCTATCCGCACCGCGGGCACCTCGTACGCCGGCGCTGTTCGTGACATTCGGCCCTAGCCGGGCCGTGCCACCCGGCCTGGACTGGAGGTGGACATCGAGAACTACCTGTGTTGGAGGGGCGAGATGTGGAAGCTTCTCGCGGCTCTGGCGTTGGCCGGCGCCGCCATGGTGCTGGTGGCCGGATTACGCACGGCGGCTGACCGGGCGGCATTCCTCCGGCGCGCCGGGCTCGGCCTGATCGCCGTGTTCACGCTTGTCGCCATCGGGTGGATCGCCGCGGCGGCGTTCACGGACCCGGGCGGGTGGTTGGCCGCCGGCATTGTCGCTCTGTATTTGGTGCCGCTGGTCGTCCTGTCGGCGCTCGCCTGGTACCGCGTCGCGGCGGCGACCGTCCTGCTCGCCGTGCTGACCGCGATCGTCGTCGGCCTGAGCGTCTGGTTCGCCGCCGATCCGCAGGCGTGGCGGGCGTTCGAGCACGACAACGGGCCGGTACGGGCCGTCATCACGGTCATCCTCGCGGCCCCCCTCGCCGTTCTCGGCTGGCGCCGGCCGCGACCGGCCGGCGGTCTGCTCGTCGTTCTCGGTCTGGCTCCGGTCGCCCTGTCGGCCGTGGGCACCACCGCTGGCCTCGCATCGCTCGCCGCGGTCAGCGCACCGGCGGTCCTGGCCGGAATCCTCTACCTGCTGGCCGGTACCGGAGACAGGCGAACCCCGGTACCCGCCGCGACGCCCACGGTCGCGAGCGACGCGATCGAGGGAGCCAGCCGATGACTGAACCAGCCGTCACCGTAGCGGCCGCCCGGGTCCGGGACGTCGCCACCGGCCGGACCGAGGTCTCCTACGTCGAGGGCGAGGCGTACGACATCCGGGTACGCGGCCACCGGGTGCGGGTCGACCAACCCGTCCAGGACGGCGGTACCGACCAGGCGCCGACACCCACCGAGCTGTTCGTCGGCTCGCTGGCAGCCTGCGTCGCGTTCTACGCCGGACGCTACCTCACCCGCCACGGCTACCGCCGCGACGGCCTGCAGGTGAGCGCCGGCTTCGAGATGGCCGCCGACCGCCCGGCCCGGGTGGCCGCCGTCCGGATCACGCTGCGACCTCCCACCGACCTTCCGGCCGGCCGCGTGGCGGCCCTCGTCGCCGTCGCGTCGCACTGCACCGTCCACAACAGCATCACCATCGCGCCGCGCATCACCGTCACCGTCGAGTGACCGGCGAGGGTGGCCGGGGGACCGGGCCGTTCGCCCCTGGGCACCCTCTCGGCCGGGGAGGAGGCTGGAACGTATGCGCCACCAACGCCGCCGGCCCGCTGGCCGCCCCGGGATGGCGGCACCGTTCGGGAGGAGACCATGACTTCGCTGATGACGACCGCGCGACCTCCCGCCACCGCAGCGCCTCCGGGCCGCACATGGTTCGCGCTCGGCCTCGACCGGCTTTGGCGGTACTGGATCGCAGCCGTGCTCACCGCGGTGGCCGTCACCGCCGCCGCGGCGGTCGCGATGGCGCTGGCCATGCCGCGCGGCCCGATCACCGAGGGTCAGCTCGTCGCGGCGATGCTCGGCTGCGCCGCGGTCGGCGTCTTCGCCGGCCTCGTGCTGCGCTCGCGTTGGGCGATGCTGCTCGCCCCGGCGGTCTACACGGCGGCGTTCGAGCTCGCCCGTCTGGACACCGTCGGGCCGTCGGTGGACCGCCCCCGCCTCGGCCTGACCGTGGGAGTCATCGTGCTCGTCCTCGGCCGGGGCTTCGCGGCGGTGGTCATGCTGGTACCGATGGTGGTCGGCGCGTCCTACGGTGCCGGGCTGGCCCGCCGGTTGCGGCCCGGCTCGCGACCCACCCGACCGCGCCGGCGGGTCGCACGGTACGCCCGACAGACGGTTGCCGGAGTCGCCGCGCTCGGGCTCGTCGGGCTCGGCGTCCTGTTGACCCGGCCGGGCAGCACCCCCACGATCCTCGACCCCGACGGCCGGCCGGTGGCCGGCAGCGTGGCCGAACTCGCCACCGTGCGCCTCGGCGGCCACGACCAGACCGTGCTGATCCGCGGGCGCAGCACCACCAACCCGGTGCTGCTCTACCTCGCCGGCGGCCCGGGACAGAGCGACCTCGGCTACACCCGCGCCTACATGGCCGCACTGGAGAACGACTTCGTCTTCGCGGTGTGGGACCAGCGTGGTACCGGCACGTCCTACGCCGCCCTGGACCCGACCGACACGTGGACCCTGGACCGGGCCGTGGCCGACACCGTCGAGCTGACCAACTACCTGCGCCACCGCTTCGGCCAGGACAGGATCTACCTGTTCGGCAACTCGTGGGGCTCCACCCTCGGCGTGCTCGCCGCGCAACGGCATCCGGAGCTGTACGCCGCGTACATCGGCGCGGGGCAGATGGTCAGCCAACGGGAGAGCGACCGGATCATCTACCGCGATGTCCTCGCCTACGCCGCCCGCACCAACGACACCGCCCTCGCCGAGCGGATGCGTGCCTGGGGCGAGCCACCGTATGCCGACGTCTACGCCTATGCGTTCCTCATCGAGTACTACGAGAAGATCAGCCCCTACCCGAAGACCGCCTACTTCACCAGCCACGCCCCGGGTGGCCTGGACGGCAACGGCGTACCGGAGTACGGGCCGCTCGACAAGGTCAACAAACTCAAGGCGCTCGTCGACATGGGTTCGGTCATGTATCCGCAACTACAGGGGTTGGACTTCCGCCGCGACGTACCCACCCTCCGGGTACCCGTGTACCTCGTGATGGGCGCCCATGAGCTCAACGCCCGCAGCCAACCCGCCCGCGCGTGGTTCACCATGCTGCAGGCACCGACCAAGCAGTGGGTCACCTTCGACGACTCCGGTCACATCCCGCAGTTCGAGGAGTTCGACCGGTTCCACGACCTGCTCACCGGCACGGTGGTAGCACAGACCCGAACCGGCACCAGGTAGGTGGGTGCAGATCAGGTACGAGGATCCCGGTACGCCCGGATCAGGGCTACGAGCTGGACCAGAATGCCGATGGCCGCGCCGACGCCGGCGACGACCAGGACTCCCCGGATCACCAGCGCCCAGTCGACGGAGTAGCCGTCGACATCGAACGGGAACACCTGCCAGACCCGCACGATCCCGGCCAGGCCGATGCTCGTGGTGAGCAGATCACCGAGAGACCTGACCCAGCGCGGGTCGTAGGCCAGGTAGACCAGGTTCACCGCGATGCTGGCGGCCAGCGAGAGGTTGACCAGCCCGAGCACCTGACGGGTGTCCTCGGTGAGGAACGGCACAGCCTGCCAGCCCGGCCAGACGTTCACCAGGTACAGCAGCACGGCGTTCAGCGCAGCCGCGATGACATAGCCGGTGCGGCGCGTTCCGACGGTGGGCCGGCGTGTGGGCCGGCGGGTGGTCCGGGTGACCGCCATCTCGACCTCCTTCTGACAGAGCAGATCCCGACCGTGGTCACGGCTTGCGCGAGGTGGCATCGCGCAGGTCCGCGCCCACCTTCTCCAGCGTCGTCGCGAGCGCCTCGGCCAGCAGCCGCCCCGCCTCGCGGACGTCGGCGCGGACCGCGTCGTCCCGCACCGCGTTGCCGGCTGCCTCGAACGCGTCCTGAACGCCCGCCCGCAGCCGGTCGACCGTCTCGGTGACCTCGTCGTCGCGGGTCTGCTCGTAGTGCAGCCTGAGCTTGAGCCCCAGCGCCTCGAGCGTGTGGCCCAGCTCCTCCCATCCGGTACGCACAGTCGTCATCGCCCTACCTCCTTCACCATTCCTGATCGTCACTCGCCTCCGGAGTCGGGGGCAGGGCCACCCGGACCGGTTGACGGGACCATCGGCCCTGGCCGGATACGCGCGCCCGACCTGTGCTGGGCTGGGAGGTGGCCACGATGCGTACCGCGACAGCAGCTCCGGTGACCCTGCCGGAGAGCCACGTGGACCTGCTCGACCGTCCACTGCCGACAGTGCTGACCACTGGCATGCCCGACGGCCGTCTGCAGTCCACTGTGGTGTGGTGCCAGCGCGACGGTGAGCTGATCCTGATCAACACCATGCGGGAGTTCCAGAAGGCACGCAACATGCTGGCCCGGCCGTACGCGACCGTGTTCGTCGTCGAACCCGGCGACAGCACCCGCTGGATCGAGGTCCGCGGGCTGGCCCGCTCCGACCCGCGGGATCCCGTCGCGATTCTCGACGCGATGGCGCGCGCCTACACCGGGACGGCACCCTACTTCGGCCGTGTGGTCCCCGCGCACCTGGCCGACGTCGAGCATCCGATCGCGTTCCGGGTGATCCCGACCGCGGTGTGCACCGGCCCGATGTGGGTGCACGGTCGCCGGGCCACCACCGAGCCGCCCCTCCGGCGACCCCGGCACCCTGGCGGCTGCGCCGGTGAACCCGCCATCCCGGCCTCGCACCGCCCCCTTCTGGACGGCGCGCTCACAGTGACGCTGAGCACGCGACTGCCCGGCGGCCACCCGCAGACCCATCCCGTGTGGTGCGCGACGGACGGCAACGACATCCTCGTGAACACGACGAGGCAACGACGCAAGGGCCGCAACCTCGCCGCCGACCCGCGGGCCACGGTACTGGCCGTCGACCCCGCCGACAGCGGCCGGTGGATCGAGGTCCGCGGTGACGCCGAGCTGATCGAGGAGGGCGCGCTGGACCACCTGGAGCTGCTGACCGAGCGGTACACCGGGCACCGGAACTACTACGGCAGCATCTATCCGATCCGGCAGCGGCGCTGCGAGACCCGGGTGATCGCCCGCATACACCCGCGCCGCATCACCTGTGACGCGATCCACTAGCCAAGCGGGCACGCGGTCGTCTCCGGCCCGGGACCTTCGGCCCATCGGTCCGGGAGACTCGCCTCCTTCCCCGCCGCACCGGCCGCGACAGCGTTGAAGGAGGAGGTTGTCATGGCTGAGATACCGCGCGCCGAGGTCGACGCGGCCCGCCTGGGCCAGATCCTCAACCGCTGGCCGGCCGTGGGCCTGGCGTTCGGGGTCGTCCGCGACGGATCGCTGCAGTTCTTCCACGGCCACGGTTTCGCGGACATCGAGACGAAGGCGCCGGTGACCGAGGACACCGTGTTCCGGATCGCCTCGATCACCAAGACGTTCACCGGAATCGCGGTCATGCAGCTGCACGAGCAAGGGCTGGTGGACCTCGACGCACCCGCCAACGACTACCTGCGGGCCTACCAGCTGGTACCGGCACGGGCCGGATGGCGGCCGGCGACCGTGCGGCATCTGCTGACCCACACCGCCGGTCTGGGCGAGGTACTGCGCGCCTCAGGTCTGATCCGGCCGGACTTCGGGGAGAGCGTGCCGGCCGGGCACCGGGTACCCACGCTGGCCGAGTTCTACCGGCACCGCCTACCCGTCCACGCCGAGCCGGGCACTCGGTGGACGTACACCAACCACGGGTTCGCGACCCTGGGCCAGCTCGTCGCCGACGTCAGCGGCCTGCCGTTCGACCGGTACCTGTGCGAGCGGGTCTTCGAGCCGCTGGGCATGACCGAGACCGACCTGGTGCGTACCGACCGGGTCCGGTCCCGGCTGGCGACCGGCTACACGCTGCGCGCTGGCGGTGCCAGGCCGGCCGCCGACCGGGAGAGCATCACCGCTGGTGCGGCCTCCGCCTACTCCACCCCCCGGGACATCGGCCGCTACCTGGCCGCCCTGCTGGGCGGCGGCGCCAACGAGCATGGCTCGGTGCTCAAACCCGCCACGCTGGCCACTATGTTCGCCGCCCACCACCGGCCCGACCCCCGGCTGCCCGGCATGGGGCTGGCGTTCTTCCGCGGTGACGTCGGCGGCCACCTGGTCGTCGAACACCAGGGCATCGTTCCGGGCTTCACCTCGCAGATCGCGCTGGCGCCCGATGACGGCGTCGGCGTCATGGCCTTCACCAACGGGGCCCGCGGAGCCATGCTGTGGCTGCCCGGCCAGAACAGTCGGCTGCTCGCCCAACTGCTCGGCGTACTCGAACCGGGGATCCGCACCGACATCGCGCAGCGGCCCGACGTCTGGGGCGAGATCTGCGGCTGGTACCGGCTGGCCGGCCGGCTCACCGATGTCCGGCTGAGGGCCACGCTGGGCCCGGGCGTCGAGGTGGTCGCCCGCGGTGGCCGGCTGGTGCTCCGCGGGCTGACCCCGATCCCGGCGCTGTACCGGGGCTTCGTCCTGCACCCCGACGACCACGACGACCCGTACGCGTTCCGCATCGACCTGTCCGGGTACGGCGCCGGCACCGCCCGCGTGGTGTTCTGCCGCGAACCCGGCGCCGGTGTCACCGCGGTCAACCTGGAGGTCATGCCGACGCCCCTGGCCAAGCGCCCGGCGGCGACCAACCCCAGGCGGTGGACCACCGCCACGCTGGCGGCCGCGGGAGCCGCGGCGGCTGCGGCCCGAGCGCGCCGCCGGCACCGGCGGGCGCCCATACCCTGAGGAGTACCGCCATGTCGACAACACTCGACCGACTGGAAGCCCCGACCGACGACAAGGTCTGGCGCCAGCTGAACAGGGCCTCGTTCGCGGTGGTCAGTCACGTCACCCCGGCCGGTGAACCGCGGTCCAGCGGCGTGGTCTACGCCATCACCGACCGGCGGATGTACGTGGTCACCGCCGCGGACAGCTGGAAGGCCAGGCAGATCGCGGCCAACGGCCGGGTCGCGGTCACCGTGCCGGTCCGCCGCGGCGGAATCCTGGCGTTGCTGTTCCCGATCCCACCAGCGACGATCAGCTTCCACGGCTCGGCCGCCGTTCTCCCGCCCGACTCGCCGGCCGGCCAGCGGGTCCGGGACAAGCTGTCCCACCTGCTGCCGGCCGAACGGCGGAGCGCCTGCCGCATCGTCGAGATCCGACCGGAGGGCCGGTTCCTGACCTACGGGCTGGGGGTGCCGCTGATGCGCATGCGCGACCCCGAGGCGGCCACGGCCCGGGTACCGGTGTCCTGACCGCATCCGCGCTCCGGGCGGTCGGCGGCTACCCGTACCCGTGGCCGGTGACGGCGAGGGTCAGTCCTGGTCCGCCATCATCAGGGTCAGGTCCACCAGCCGGTTGGCGTACGCGCATTCGTTGTCGTACCAGCCGAACACCGTGGCCAGGGTGCCGTCCGAGCGGGTCAGCCCGGCGTCGAAGACGCAGGAGGCCGCGTCATCGACGATGTCGCGGGAGACCAGCGGCGCGTCGGTGTAGCGCAGGACGCCGTCGGGGTAGGTCGCGGCCGCCGCCTGGAACGCCGCATTGACCTCCTGGGCCGTCGCGGGCTCGGCGAGCTGGCAGGTCAGGTCGCACATCGAGCCGTCCTCGACCGGTACCCGCAGCGCCACCCCGTCGAGCCGGCCGGCCAGCTCCGGCAGCACCAGACCGATCGCCCGGGCCGCCCCGGTACTGGTCGGGATGATGTTCACCGCTGCGGAGCGGCCCCGGCGCCGGTCCTTGTGCGGCGAGTCCAGCAGCACCTGGTCGTTCGTGTACGCGTGCACGGTCGTCAGGTATCCCCGCACGACCCCGAAAGCGTCGTTGAGCACCTTCACCATCGGCGCCAGGCAGTTCGTCGTGCACGAGGCGGCCGAGACGATCTGGTGCTGGGCCGGGTCGTACGTGTGGTGGTTCACCCCGAACACGAACGTCGCGTCGAGGTCCTTGCCGGGCGCGGTGATGAGGACGCGACGGGAGCCGACCTTGACGTGCCGGGCCGCCTCCTCACGGGTACGCAACTTGCCGGTCGCCTCGATGACCAGGTCCACCCCGAGGTCCGCCCAGGGCAGCTCGCCCGGGTCGAACTCGCGCAGCGCGTGCACGCGGTGCCCGTCCACGTCGAGCGACTCGCCGTCATGGGTCACGTTCCACCGCAGCCGGCCGAACGTGGAGTCGTACTCCAGCAGGTGCGCCAACGTCGCGGGATCCCACAGGTCGTTGATCGCGACCACGTGCAGGCTCCGGCCCAGCAGTCCCCGCTCCAGCGCGGCGCGCAGGTAGTTGCGGCCGATGCGGCCGAAGCCGTTGATGGCCACCCGGTAACTCATCTGTCTTCCTCCTCGGGGTCAGCGGCATCAGCGGAAGCGCGTCAGCGCCCCGATGCCTTCGGCGATCTCCTCCGCCTCGGTGGCGGTGACGATGTGGACGTCCGCATCGGAGAGCAGCGCGGCGCGTATTGCCACGACGGCCAGCCGGCCGCTGGTCAGCGGCGGTGCGCCGTCGAGGCGGGCCACCACGCCCTCGCCGAACCACGCGACCCGCTCGTCGGCCGGGTCGTCGACGACCAGCAGCGTGTCCACGCGGCCGGCGGCGAGCGCGGCGAGCGTCGCGTCGGCACCCTCGACCGCGGCACCGCCGGGCCCGCGCAGGTCCAGGAAGCGCTTGAGCAGGTCGGCGGAGAGCTCGGCCGCGTACGCCTGGACCGCCTTCGCGACGGCCTCGGCCCGCGCGGCGGCTGACCCGTCCGGCTGCCGCCCGCCGGGAACCTGCCGGAGGGTGACCGTCCGCCGCACTGCGCCGGGGAGGCCGTCCCGCAGCAGCTGTACCGCGCGGACGTCGCCGGCGACGAGCAGCAGGGTCGCGTCGACCCGGTGCAGTGCCCGGGTGACCTCCTCGGCGACGGCCACCGCGTTGTGGTGCCAGGAGTCCTCCGCCCGGCGCTGGAACCGCGGCTGGGACCAGCCACCCGGGGCGTTGCGCTCGATCTCGTCGTCGGGTCCGATCACGACCGTGGTCCGCCCGGTCGCCGCGCCACGCGGGACAGCCGTGACGTCCGCTCCGGTGCGGTCGGTCACCACGAGGACGTACGGCGGGCGAGCCTGCCGGTCGGCGATCCGGCGCGGCAGGTGTGCCAACTCGGTGCGCGCGAGCAGGTCCCGCAGTGCCTTCCGTTGGTTCGTCACATCTTCACCGTGTCGCGACGGTCCATGCCGGCCCAGGGCCGAAGGGCCCGCTTGTGCTCTGCCGACCGACCCGAGCCCGCCGCGTCGTGGCCGTGCGGCGGGCGACGGCCGCTACGTCGTGGCCTTGGGGCGGGCGACCGCGGCGACGACGTCGCCGGCGGTCAGCACCCCGACCGGCCGGCGGTCGCGATCGACGACCACGACAACGTCGGTGCGGTGGTCGCGCATCACGCCCGCCACGGTCTGCAGGGTCGCGCTGCGGGACACCGTCGGCGGGGACGAGTCGAGCACGGCCGCCGCCGGCAACACCGTCAGCCCGTCCGGGTCGCGGGCCCAGGCCGCGGCGACCTGGCGGTCGCTGATGACGCCGACCACGGACCCGAGCGCGTCCACCACGACCAGGTGCCGCAGGCCGGCGACGAGCAGTGCCCGCAGGGCCTGGTCCAGGGTCGTCCCGGCGGAGATCGCGAACACCGGCCTGCTCATGATGTCAACGGCGGGCCGGTCGGACACGTCGACCGGATGGGGCATCACGCTGGTCATGACGGCCTCCTCGGCGAGCTTGTCCGTCCAGCGTGCCCGCCGCCGCGGCGCCGGGACAGGGCCGGACGACCCTTCCCGAAGGGACCTACCTAACCGTCCCGCAACGCCGCGCGCTCAGCCGGACCTTCGACGGCCCGAAGGTCCGGCTGGTGACGCGACTTCCAGGTGGCACCCGCTACGACAGCATGGAGATCACCGTCTGCGCGTGGTAGGTCAGCACGGCACGCGCGCCGGCCGACACCCGTGGCGAGTCCAGGTCCTCGACGAACTGCCGCAGGGCACCTACCGCCAGCGCGGCCGACCGGTCCGCGAGCAGATCGGCCAGCGCCAGCGCCACGGAGAGCCGGACGACGACCGGACCGCTCACCTCACCGCCGGCCACGTACGCCCGCAGCCGCTCGCCCAGCGCGTCGATGCTGCCGGGAGCCCACAGCTGCGGTACCGGTACCCGCGCCCAGTCAATGTCGGAGCCGAGGTAGAAGGTGGTGTACGACGGCTGGTTGTACGTCGTCTGCTGGCGCGCCACCTCCGCCCGGTACTGCGGGTCGTGCATCAGCGTGAACAGCTTCCGGTCGGTCACCTCGGTGCTCAGGTAGATCCGGATCGCGGCGCTGTCGGCGGTGCGCATCAGCATCTCCTCGCGCCAGTCGCCGAAGATGTCCGCGACCAAACCGGGGTTGCCCTTGGTGCCGTTGTTGGTCCGGGTTCCCTCGGCGGTGAGCAGCCGGCCCCGCAGCCAGTCGTTGATGCTGGGCGTGACGTCGAGCGCGCCGTCGACGATCTGGGTGGTCATGTCGGCGGCCCACCGGATGCTCTGGTTCGTCCCCGGAGTCGTGGTACCCAGCGGGCGGCCGTCGGCCGTCCACAGGCCCATGCCGGTCGACGCCCAGGCCTCCAGCCCCGGCTCGGCGGGCAGGATGTCGCCGACCATGCCGCGTCCGGTGTCCCGGCCGCTGTAGGTACCGAACAGCACCTGGCCGGTCGCGGCATCGCGCATGGCATGCCCGTACGGCGCGAACGTCGCGCCCTCGTGTACCTGGTAGACCTCCAGGCCCGGACGGTTCGGGTCGATGTCGGTCACGTGCAGGGCGTCGCCGTGCCCGAGCCGTTCCAGCGCACCGGGATTGCCGCTGCCCGGCGGCAGGACGGCGAACGAGCTCGACAGCAGGCTGCCGTCGTGGTCGATGGTGGCCGCCCCGTAGACGATCTCCTGCTTCCCGTCACCGTCCACATCGGCCACGCTGAGCGAGTGGACGCCTTGCGTGGTGATCGTCTTGAACTCGGCATCCGTGCCGTCGCGGTTGTGTGGCGTGTCCCGGAACGGGTTCGTCATCGGTACCCAGCCGCTGTCGACGAACCAGTCCTCGTGCAGCCGCTTGCCGTCCCACCGGTACGCGACGAGCGTCGTGCGGGTGTAGTAGCCGCGGGCGAAGACCGCCGCCGGGTGGGTACCGTCCAGGTACGCCACGGTGGCGAGGAACCGGTCGACCCGGTTGCCCGGCTCGATCCGCGGCAGCGCGTAGTCGCCCCACATGAGCCCGTCGTCGTGCCGGCCCGGCTTGTACCGCACGGTCTGCAGCTCCTGGCCGGTGGCTCCCTCGAATACCGTCAGGTACTCCGGGCCGTCGACGATGAACCCCTCGAACAGGCGCAGCGTGTTGCGGGCGCTGCGGCTCGGCGCGTACACGTCGATGAAGTGGTCGGCCAGCGCCCGGGCGTCCGCGTCGGAGAGCGGGTACGCGTACCGCGGCTCGATGCCGAAGGCCTGTTCGAGCGTGGCGGGCCAGTGCCCGGCCACCACCTCGGGATGCTCGTGCCACCGCCGGAACATGTCGACGACGTGCTCGTAGTAGCCCGCCCGGCTGAGCCGGTAGTCGTCGGCGTGCGAGAAGCCGGCCTGGACGTCCTCCTTGGGCATCGTGATGAACCGCTCGGAGGCGACGCTGCCGTCGGCACGGTACCGGATGATCTTCGTGCCGGGAGCGGTCTTGAACATCATCTCCGCGCGGGCGTCGCCGTCGAAGTCGTAGACCAGGAACTGGGTGTAGTGCGCGCCGGCCCGCACGTTGACGCCGAGGTCGATGCGGTAGAGCAGGGTGCCGTCCAGCTCGTACGCGTCGATGAAGACCGGACCGGTGTACCCGATCTGGGAGACGTCCTTGGAGTTGGACGGATCCCACTTGACGATGTACTCGTACCGGCCGTCGCCGTCGACGTCCCCGACGCTCATGTCGTTGGCCGAGTACGTGTACGCCTCCCCGACCGGCGTCACGCCGTCCGCGGGCTTGCGCAGCGGCAGGTCGTAGAACCCACCGGACCACGGCGTGACGGTCGCGCTGACGTCGATCTCGTGGCCGCCGACGAGCGCGGCGACCCGGTAGGAGTCCGTCGCCGTGCCGCCGGTGTCCCGGTAGTTGGTGCTGTCGGTGACGGTGGCCACCACGGCGCCATTGCGGTACACCCGGAAGTCCGGCCCGACCATGCCGGTGGCCGACCGTCCGGTCACCTCGTGACCGAGCAGCCGCCAGCTGAGGAACACCCCGTCGCCGGCGGCCGCGGCGACCAGCCCCCGGTCGAGGTGCTCCAGGTGTGGAGCATCGGGCCCGCGGTCCGGCCCGCCGCCGGGCGAGGCGGAGACCGGGGCCGCTCCGCTGAGGACGACCGTGGTGACGACAGCGAGCACAGTGGACGTAGCGTGTCTCATGGAACTCCCTACTCGAGATGGAAGGTCGCGTCCGCGCGCCCGGCCGCGTCGGAGATGGCCTGGACGTGGAGCAGCGACCCGGAGACGTGCCGGACGTACCGCCCAGCGAAGTTCGACGACTCGAACGAGACTCCGGTGCTGTCGGAGAGCCCGGCCCGGCGGAAGAAGCTCGCGTCGGCGCGGAAGACCGCCGAGCCGTCGTTGCGCTCCACCCACACCTCGAAGTTGCGGTGGCGCAGGTAGTAGCCGGGGAAGTTGGCCGACTCGAGCGAGACCGTGCCGCCGCCGGCCAACCCGGTGACGAGGCGGAACTGCGAGTCGGCCAGGGTGGTGACGTTGGCGTCGAGGCGGGCCCGGAAGCTCCAGTGCCGGACGAACCGGTCCGGGAGGTTGGCCGAGCGGAGCCGGACCGGGGTCAGGCCGTCGGCCACCGGGATGCCGAAGTTCGGCGTGCCGTCGGCGTTCCAGTACAGCTTCTGGATCCGGGTACGGCGGTTCGGGTCGTTGAGCGGGTCGCCGGAGATGTTCTGGTAGTTGCGGTCGTGGTAGACGAGGATGTCGCTCTGCCCGTCCTCGGAGACCGTGAACGAGTTGTGTCCCGGGCCGTACTGGCTGGTGGCGGCGAAGCTGGCGAACACCGGGTTGGGGCTCTTCGTCCACGACGCCGGGTTGAGCAGGTCGGCCGAGGCGGACGCGGTCAGCAGGCCGAGGCAGTAGTTGGCGTCGGTGGCGCTGGCCGAGTAGGCCAGGAACACCCGGCCGTTACGGGCGATGAACGCCGGCCCTTCGTTGACCCGGAAGCCGCGCGTCTCCCAGGCCAGCGTGGGTACCGACAGCCGGGCCACCGGACCGGTGATCTGCCACGGGTTGGCGCCCAGGCGGGCGAGGTAGAGGTTGGAGTTGGTGGCGATGCCGGGCTCCGACTGGGCCCAGCTCAGGTACCGGACTCCATTGTGGACGAACGTGGTGGCGTCCAGCGCGAATGTGTCCCACGGGGTGGCGATCCGGCCGCGCTCGACCCAGGTCCCGGTCAGCGGGTTGGCGCTGGAGTTCTCCAGCACGTACATCCGGATCCGCCAGATGTCGTCGGTCCGGCCGGCGGCGAAGTAGACGTACCACCGGTTGTTGATGAAGTGGATCTCCGGCGCCCAGATGTGCGCGCCCATCTCACCGCTGGTGTGCCGGCGCCAGATCACCGTCTCGGCCGCCGACGCCAGGCCCGCGAGCGTGGTGGCCCGGCGCAGGATGATCCGGTCGTACTGCGGGACCGTCGCCGTGTAGTAGTAGAACCCGTCGGTGTGCCGGGCGATGTGCGGGTCGGCCCGCTGCGCGATCAGCGGATTGGTGTACTGGACCGCGGGCGAGGCACCGGCCGGCGGGGCGGCGGCCAGCACGCAGAGCACCACGGCGGCGAGGAGGAACAGCCTACGCATCGTCACCCTCCCTAGTAGACGATCCGGAACGTGGCGTCCTGACGGTCCAGGGTGGACGAACTCGTGGAGATGGGATCGATGCGCAGGGCGAAGCCGTAGTGCCGGAGGTACCGGGTCGGGTTGTTGTAGGAGCGGAACGACGACCAGCCGGCGTCGGCGAAACCGGCCACCCGGTAGAACGTGGCATCCGCCCGGAACGTGGCGGTGTTGTCGTTGACGTCGAGCACCAGCGCGGAGTTTGCGTGCCGCAGGTACCGGGTCGGGAAGTTGACCGACTGGAACGAGACCCCGGCCGGGTCGGCGAGCCCGGGTACGATCCGCCACTGCTGGTCCGGGTACGGGTCGAACGGGTACGCGTCGATCCGGCCCACGAAGTTCGCGTGCCGCGCGTACCGCTCCGGGAAGTTGTACGACTTGACCCGGTTCCACGCCGGGCTCCCCCACCGGGCGAGAAGGTTCGTCATCTCGGTCGCGGTGATCGGCGTGATCGTCGCGTGCTTGGCGTTCAACGGCTGGTTGTAGTCGCGCCGGTTCATCGAGGTCCACGCGTTGTTGTTGACGTTCGTGGACTGGAAGGCGATGAACGTACCGTTCACCGGGGCGTAGGCGTCGACCCACAGCCACCACCGGTCGGTGTCGAGCGCCTTGACCACGATCGGGGCCTCGGTACCCTGGCCGCCGATCGCGCCGGTGTACGTGCCGCCGTTGAAGCTGCCCGGGTTGAGCGTGGCCGACCGGGCACCGCGGATCGTGCCGTCCGCGAGGTTCTTGTAGTACAGGTAGTTCGTCGTCCCGTTGCTGTGCATGGTGGCGTCCAGCACGTTGAACCCGGGATCGAAGTAGATCTGCGGGGCGCTCACCGTGACGAAGTCGGTGGTGTAGTTCACCATGATGACGTCGCGGGTGCCGTTGCGCGCCGAGTAGATGATGCCGTACTGGCCGCGGCCGGCGTCCCAGAACGACTCCGGCGCCCAGGTGTGCGTGGCCAGCGTGTGCATCCGCAGCCGCCGGTACCCGGTGAAGGCCCGCAGGTCGACCGAGTCCCACACGTGGATGAACTGGTTGTTCTGCGTGAAGTCCGTGCCGTTGAGGTCGGTGGCCAGGATCACGAACGTGCCGTCCTGCTTGCGCTGGATGAACGGGTCGCGCAGGCCCAGCGTGCCGGCGGTCGGGGTGACCACCGGGTTGTTCTGGTTGAGCGGGGTCCAGGTGAGCGAGTCGGTGCTGACCGCGAGGTGCAGGCCGTAGTTGTTCGCGGTCCGGTTGGGCGACTCGGTGAAGTACCCCATGACGTAGCCGGCGTAGGTGGCCGCCGCCGCGGGTGGCGCGCCGGCCGCGACGAGCACGCCGGCGGCGACCGTCGAGGCGCCGAGCAGGGCGGTCGCCCAGCGCACCCGTGTGAAACGTTTCATCAGATGCCCGTCCGTTCGTCAGTGCATTGTGCGGATAGGCGCCTGCCCGGTAGCGCTTGTGTGTTCGGGGCCACCCCTCACCCGGTGATCATGGAGTGTGCGGGCGCGCCGCTTCGCGTGTCGCACCGCACGTACCATGATCACCCGACGGGTGGCATCGGGTACAGTCGATTCTTCGCACAGCCGCCTGAACCGGTCAAGGCTTTCCCGCGCACAAACTGCGCGGGATCTGCGAGGTTCAGGCGCCGCCCTCGTTGAGCGTGACCGTCTCCCCAGGGGCCGCGGCCGCCCGCCGGACACGTTTACTGCCGGTGAAGATGCGATAGCTGATCGCAGCGCCATTGCAGCCGCAACCGGAGGGGCGGCAGGATTTCCGCGATCCTGTCGTATCAGCGGCTACCCGTTCGTCATACCCGACGGGTAGGACGGGAAGCGGGGGACGCGTCGACCGATGAGTTTCGCCGGCACGGACCGTCTACCGGTATGTGATCACACGATCCGGAAGGATGAGGGTATGAGCGGCGTACGGGTACTGGTCGGCACGCGCAAGGGCGCGTTCACGCTGACCTCGGACGGCAAGCGCGACGAGTGGACGGTGGACGGCCCGCACTTCGCCGGCTGGGAGGTCTACCACATGACCGGGTCCCCGGCCGACCCGGACCGGCTCTACGCCTCCCAGTCCGGTGGCTGGTTCGGGCAGGTGATGCCGCGCTCCGACGACGGCGGCAGGACCTGGTCCACGGTCGGCAACGACTTCACGTACCAGGGTGAGGTGGGTGAGCATCTCTGGTACGACGGCACGCCGCGGCCCTGGGAGTTCAAGCGGATCTGGCACCTGGAGCCGTCCCGGGACGATCCGGACACCGTCTACGCGGGGGGCGAGGACGCCGCGCTGTACGTCACCCGGGACGGCGGCCAGTCCTGGACCGAGCTGACCGCGCTGCGGCAGCACAAGACCGCGTCGACCTGGCAGCCGGGCGCGGGCGGCCTGTGCCTGCACACGATCATCCTGGACGCGGTGAACCCGGACCGGATCTTCGTCGCGATCTCCGCGGCCGGCGCGTTCCGCAGCGACGACGCCGGCGCCAGCTGGCTGCCGATCAACATGGGTCTGCGCTCGGGCGAGATCCCCGACCAGGACGCCGAGGTCGGCCACTGCGTGCACCGGATCGCACAGCACCCGGCCCGCCCGGACACGCTGTTCATGCAGAAGCACTGGGACGTCATGCGTACCGACGACGCCGGCGGGAGCTGGCGTGAGGTCAGCGGCAACCTGCCGTCCGACTTCGGGTTCCCGATCGCGGTCCACGCGCACGAGCCGGAGACGGTCTACGTGGTCCCGATCCTCAGCGACTCGCAGCACTTCCCGCCGGAGGGCAAGCTACGCGTGTACCGCAGCCGCACCGGCGGCGAGCAGTGGGAGCCGCTGACCGAGGGCCTGCCGCAGTCCGACTGCTACGTCAACGTCTACCGCGACGCGATGGCGGTCGACACGCTCGACCCGTGCGGGATCTACTTCGGCACCACCGGCGGCCAGGTCTACCACTCGGCCGACAGCGGCGACACCTGGGCGCCGATCGTCCGCGACCTGCCGGCCGTGCTCTCGGTGGAAGCCCAGGTCCTGCCGTGATCCGTGTCGTCCTCCCGGCCCACCTGAAGAACCTGGCGCAGGTCAGCGGCGAGGTTCACCTCGAGGTGCCCGGTCCGGTCGGAGACGCCGCCGGGCCGGTCACCCGTGGGGTGGTGCTGGACGCCCTGGAGGAGCGCTACCCGATGCTGCTCGGCACGATCCGGGACCGCAGAACCGGGCAGCGCCGGCCGTTCGTCCGCTTCTATGCGTGCGAGGAGGACCTGTCCAACGAGTCGCCGGACGCTCCCCTGCCGGACCGGGTGGTCGCCGGCCAGGAGCCGTTCATCATCCTCGGCGCGATGGCCGGAGGCTAGCACCGCGGCGATCTCGTGAAGATCTCCACCCTCACCGCAGCCGGAAGGTGACGTAGCGGACCTGCCCCGGGCACTCGGGGTCGGTGCCGAAGTTACGGCCCGGCCGCGCGTAGGTGATGGGTACCGTCCGGCCGCCGTCGGTCACCAGCTCGGGCGCCTGCAGCGCACCGTACGGGTCGCCGTTCTCGACGCACCGGTGTACGGACGCGTCGTGGACGAGCACCTCGGCGGTGAACGGTCCCCATGGTGCCGGTGCGGTCTGGACGACGAGCTTGTACGTCTCGGGCCAGTTGTCGGCGACCACGTTCAGGTACCGGTCGAGGTACGGGCTGTAGGCAACCTGGCCGGCGCCGGAGTCCCAGCCGCCATCGAACAGGCCCGGGACGTCGACCGCCGCCGACTGGTCCGCGCTCCAACCGCTGCCGGTCCAGAAGCGCCAGGCAGACCGGTTCTGCACGTCCGCGATCGCCGCGCGGGCCACCTTCGCGGTGTCGTACAGGTAGACGAACCCGTCGTCGACGAGCGGGCGGAACCAGGCCCGGTCCCCGCCGGAGATGTCGAACAGGCAGGTGGGGTTGCAGGCGCGCGGCGACACGGTCGCCGACCGGTTTGCGGTCGGGATGCCGGCCGCGACGCCCGCGGCGGGTACCCGGACCGCGCCGATACCGAGGAACTCGTAACAGGCCCAGCACCTCTTGTCGATGAGCTTGAGGAAGAACGCCAGCACGTCACCGTTCGGCAGCGGCATGAGGCCGGTCTCCCAGAGGGCCATCCGCCACCCGCACTCCGGCGGCTGCGGCTGCCCGGCCGGCGGGCAGGGGGCATGCTCCGGCGCCCGGTTGAAGGCCAGCTCCTCGGCCGTGTACCCGATGAACTGTGACGGGCAGCCGTTGCCGTCGACCGGCTCGGTGGTCCAGCTCGGCCCGGTGGCACCCGCGGCGGGCGCGCCCAGCGCGGCGGTGTTCGTCAGCGACGTGCACCCACCGCCGATGAGCGTGTCGGAGAACGCCCACAGCATCCGACCCGCGATCGGCGCGGTCGACCCGCCGTCGCGGAAGCCCACCTTCGCCGGCTCGCTGACGACGGTACCGTCGTCGACGACGCTGCCCGGCACGATGCCGAACGCCGCACCCGGCACGTCCACCGAACAGTTCCCGCTGCGGGACAGGCCCTGCGCGCCGGTGCTGGGTGCGTTGGTCCGCGGCCCGCCCGGCCCCTTGCCGGTGAAGCAGAGCTTGTCGATGCGCATCGTGCGGGTACCCGTACAGGCGCCGCCGGCCGGGCACGATCCGCCCGCCAGGCCGTCATAGACCAGCCACTGGTACGTACCGTCGGTGAACACCTGCGGGCCGCTCGGGCTGTCGACCTGCCCGGTACCGGCGATCCAGGTGCCGAACCGGGTCTGCCGGCTGCAGTCGTTGACCACACCGAAGCCCTGCGTGCAGGTGGTCCAGCCGATGGCCCGGGCCGCGGTGTTGGCCGGGCCGCCGGAGAAGAACAGGTAGATCTGGCCGGACGGGGTGATACTGACCGTTGGCCGCTCGACCACGCCCCGGTGCCACCAGGTGGGGTTGGCCCGGTACAGCAGGAACGGCGTCCCGGTCGTGGCCAGCCCGTCGGCGCGGAGCACCTGGTTGTAGATGCCCGCGCCGGCGCCGCCCTTGACGTACACCAGTTCCTGGATCCCCACCCCGTCGGGCAACGGAACGATGCTGGGGTCCTGCGCGCCGCCGTCGGGGCAGATCAGCGGAGCTGCCGAGCCGGTGAACGGCCCGGCCGGTGACGCCGCCGTGGCCACGCCGATGCACCGGCGACCGGTGCCCTTCTCGGTCCCGGTGAAGTAGAGCACGTACCGGCTGCTCGCGGGGTTGCCCGGGATGTGCCGGACGGACGGTGAGCTGAACCGCCACCCGGACGAGGCGTCCAGCCACCCGCCCGCCTGCTGCGGCGGCAGCACGTTGCCCACCTGCGTCCAGGTGACCAGGTCCGGTGACGACAACGCCATCACCGGGAACGGCAGGTAGAAGTCGAACCCGCTCAGGTAGGCGTAGTAGGTCGAGCCCGACCGGAGGATGGTCGGGTTGACCGCCAGCCCGGCCGCCACCGGGTTCGCATAGGTCGCGGCGGCGACGACCGGGGCGGCCGCGACCGGCCCGGCGGCGGCCGAGCCGGCCAGCGTGCCCAGCACGGTCACCACGACCGCCAACTGACGCACGTTCACTGGTACCTCCGAGAACCCGGCCGGTATGTCACTGCCGACCAGCCTCCCGCAACGGTTCACTCAAACGACACGCATCCACTCATCGGCCGCGTGGCCCACCCCGATGATCATGGAGTTGGCCGGCGGGTCCACCCAGCGAGCTGCGTTAGGCGCGGTGGTGGTGTGATGTGGGGTCTCGCCCGGGCCGGTGCCCGACGTCAACGCCGGCGGCGGGTCGTGTCCTGTGGATGCTAGGAGCGGTCCGGAGGTGGCCGATGCACCGCCCGGCGGGACGGGTACCAGGTGTCGCCCACCGGTTCGCCCGCCATGTTCCACGCCCACGACTCGGTCGGCGTGATCTTCAGGTAGTTGCCCGGGCCGATCGCCCCGACGCGCTCGACCGGCGGCTCGGCGGTGCCGTAGATCCGGATGCCCCGCGCGATGAACGGATCGAACGACAGCAGGTCGTCGACGACCAGGGCGACCTTGCGGCTGCCGGTCTCCACGTTGCGGACCTTGCGGGTCCGCAGGAACGACTCCCCGGGGCCACCGACCCAGAACGCGGTGCCGTCGAACTCGAGGCCGACCGGCACCAGGTCGGGCTGCCCGTCCGCGGCGAGCGTGGCCAGCCTGGCCAGCGGTTGTGACCGAAGATACGCGATCTCTTCCGGCGTGAACGACATGAGATCCAAACTAGCCCCGACCCGGATCCGCCGGCCGCATGGCCGGCGCCCCGCGACTCCACCCGGGCGACAGCACCCCCGGGCGACAGCCCTCCGCGACATGACTGGTGATTTTGCCGATCCTCGTCCGCCCGTCGAGCGCGAAACTTACATCCATCAATAACGGAACCGCGCGGCGGCCCGGCTCCCGACCCCGGCCACGGCGCGCGACCGGCTGACCGAGTGGTTCCTCCCCCTACCCTCCAGGGAGTGCACGTGCAGCCACCTCACCGCGCCTCCGGCGTGCTCCACACCGCGGTACCGGAATCGGGCAGAACCTGGCGGGTCCGCCGTACCGCGCGAATCATCACCAAGCTGGCCCTCGTCCTCGCCCTGGTCGGCAGCGGCTTCGCCGTTGCCACACCGGCGCTGGCGGACGAGATCGGGCAGGCTCCCACCGCCTCGAACATCACCGGCCCCGGCAGCTTCGCGGTGGCCTCCACCAGCATCTCCTCGCTGGTCTCGGGCTTCGGCGGCGGCGTGGCCTACTACCCGACCGCCACCGGCCGGTTCCCTGTCGTCGCCGTCTCCCCCGGCTACACCGCGCGCTGGTCCAGCATCAGCTGGATCGGACCCCGCCTCGCCTCGTGGGGCTTCGTGGTGATCGGTATCGAGACCGACAGCGTCTTCGACTTCCCGGCCAGCCGCGGCCAGCAACTGCTCGCCGCGCTGAACTGGGCGGTCAACTCGTCACCGACCGCGGTGCGCTCGCGGGCCGACGGCACCCGCCGCGGCGTGGCGGGACACTCGATGGGCGGCGGTGGCTCGCTCGAGGCGCTGTCCGCCGACTCCAGCGGTACCGTCCGCGCCGCCGTTCCCCTCGCGCCGTGGAACAGCGACAAGACCTGGGGCCAGGTCACCGAGGCGGTGCTGATCGTGGGCGGCGAGTCCGACACGGTCGCCCCGGTCTCCTCGCACTCGATCCCGTTCTACAACAGCCTCGGCGGGCCGAAGACGTACGTGGAGCTCAACAACGCGAGCCACTTCTTCCCGCAGAGCGCCAACCCGACCACGTCCCGGGCCATGGTGTCGTGGTTCAAGCGGTGGCTGAACAACGACGCCCGGTTCAACCCGTTCACCTGCGGCTTCACCGGTACGGCGATCTCCGACTTCCGGACCAACTCCTGCTGATCGGCACGCAGTGCACACCGGTGGCGGCCACCCGAGGGCCGCCACCGGGCCGTGTCAGGCGGTCGCGATGCGCAGCGCGAGGACGGCCGCCGCCAGCACCAGCATGAGCACCGGCGTGGGTAGGTGGCGGGCGTCCGCCGACCGGACGTGTGCCCCGATCGCCAGCAGGAAGTAGCCGACCAGGCCGATCCCGGCCGCGACGCCGATCGGTGGCCAGACCAGCCCGAAGACGATCCCCGCGGCGCCGGCGACCAGGACGAGGGCGAGCTGGTTGAGCCGGTTCTCCGGTACGCCCACCCGGGCGTAGGACCGGACGACCTCGGGCCGGTGGCTCATCTTGCCGACCGCGGTGTAGCCGAGCAGTGCCGCGAGGACCGCGGTGACGGCGACGAGTACGGCGAACACACCACTAATCTAAACAGGTGTACAATTTCCGGCAACCCGTTGTTCCGCGCCGCTGAGGGGGTCCACCGGTGAGTCCGCAGCGCAGCAACCGGGCCGCTCTCATCGACGGAACCCTGCGCTGCCTCGACCGGGAACCGTTCGAGCGGATCACCGCGCGGATGATCGCCGCCGAGTCGGGCGCGAACATCGCCTCCATCACCTATCACTTCGAGTCCAAGGACAACCTCCTCACCGAGGCGGTGATCGAAGGGCTCGACCGGTGGCTGGACGAGATCGCGGCGGCCCTGGCCCAACTGTCCTCAGTGGATCCTGGGGCCGTGGATCCGGCGGACGTGGATCCGGCGGCTCGGTTCCGGCGCGCCGCGGAGGTCATCGACGCCACCCGCGCCCGGCACACCGGCCTCGCCCGGCTCTTCTTCGCCGCCGCCGCCAAGGCACAGCACGACGAACGGGTGCGCGAACTGCTCGCCGCCGGCTTCGCCCGGACCAGGCCGGCGGTCGCCGCTCTGCTCGGACTGGGTACGGACCAGGCCGGTGTGGACGCTGGTGGCCTCGTCCTGAGCCTCTTCTACGGTCTGCTGTTGCAGAGCCTGCTGGATCCGGAACTCTCCATAACGGACCAGCGCCTCCACCGTGCGCATGCCCGGTTGCGGACGGTGCTACCGCAGCGGTAGGCCAGATCGTGGTCTGGGGCGGCGTCAGCTTCTTCTGGCGGTCGCTCATGCGGCTCGACGTGATCGACGAGTTCACGTGGCACCACTCCACGGGACACCGCACCCTCGACTCCCTCCCCGCCATGGGACGAGCGCGACGGGGCGCACGGCGTCGTGCGGGCGGCCGCCGAGCGTCGGACCAGTCGCGAGGCCTACGAGGCGCCGAAGTCAGGAAGCGTCAGTGCCCCGTCCGCGTCCAGCGAGAAGCCGGGGTTGTAGGCGATCTCCCAGAGGTGACCGTCCGGGTCGGCGAAGAATCCCGCGTAGCCTCCGTAGAACGTCTCTCGCGCCACCTGGGTGATCCGCGCTCCCGCGCGGGCCGCGGCGGCCAGCACCTCGTCCACCTCCGCGGGCGACCGGACGTTCTGTGCCAAGGTCATCCCACCGAAGCCGTCGGCGCCCGGGTCCCGCACGCCGGCGTCGGCGGCGACCTTGGCCCGACCCCACAGGACGACGACCATGCCGCCGGCCTGGAAGAACACGGTCTCCTCGATCTCCTGGCCCCGCCAGCCGAGCTGCTCGTAGAAGGTCCGCGCCCGGGCGAGGTCGGCGACGCCGAGGGTGATCAGGCTGATGCGCTGCTCCACCCCGGCAGCCTACCGCCAGCCACGCGCCGCATCCGGCAGGCACATTTTCCGGACCTGGAGGATCCGAACGTCTCTCCCCATAGGACAGAGGCACCCCGCCCGCGACGACAGAGATTGTCGACAATCTCGCGCGCTATGATGCCCGCCATGCCCGGTAGCCAGACGATCGCCGTGCTCGGCCTCGGCGAGGCCGGCGGCACGCTCGCCGCAGACCTCGTCACCGCGGGCGCCGACGTCGTCGGGTACGACCCGCGTGGCGGTGGCACGGGCAGCGCGCCCGAGGCGGTCCGCACCGCCGGGCTGGTCCTGAGCGTCAACGCGGCCGCGGTCGCCGAGCGGGTCGCGGAGGAGTCGATGCCGGCGACGCCGCCCGGCGCGATCTGGGCCGACCTGAACACGTCGGCGCCGAGCCTGAAGGAGCGCCTCGCCGACCGCGCGGACAAGCACGGCCTGCGCTTCGCCGACGTCGCGCTGATGGCCCCTGTCCCCGGCCGCGGGGTGGCGACACCCTGCCTGGCCGCCGGGCCGGGGGCGGCCGAATACGCCCGGATCATCGGCGGGTACGGCGGCCGGGTACAGGTCGTGGCCGGCCCACCCGGTACCGCGGCCGCCCGCAAGCTGCTGCGCAGTGTCGTGATGAAGCCGCTGGCGACCGCGATCATCGAGGCGCTGACCGCGGCCCGCGCCGCCGGCTCCGAGGAGTGGTTGCGCGCTGAGCTGGCCGCGGAGTTCGGTGCCGACCTCGTCGAACGGTTGGAGCGCGGCACGTACCGGCACGCCGCCCGGCGCGTCGACGAGATGGCCGCGACCGCGCAGATGCTGGCCGAGCTTGGTACCCCGGCCCGGATGACCGAGGCGGCGCGGGCCTGGCTGGACGCGCTCGCCGTGCGGGAGGTGTGACCGGTGGTCGCGGGTACGGTGCAGGCGTACATCCGCGAGGCGCTGCGCCAGCAGGTCCTCGACGGGGAGCTGGTGCCCGGCCAGCGCCTCGTCGAAGCGGAGATCGCCGAGAAGTTCGGAGCCACCCGCGCGAGCGCCCGCGCGGCGCTGATCGACCTGACCGCCGACGGCCTGGTCGAGCGGATCCCGAATCGCGGCGCGCGGGTACGCATGGTGAGCCTCGCCGAAGCCATAGAGATAACCGAGTGCCGGATGGTCCTGGAAGGGTTGTGCGCCGCCACCGCCGCCGAGCGGGCCTCCCGCGCCGAGCGGGCGGAGCTGACCGACCTGGCCAAGGCGATGCGGCGGGCGGTCTCGGCCGGCGACGTGCTCGGGTACTCCGACCTCAACCAGGCGCTGCACCGCCGGATCCGGGAGATCTCCGGGCAGCGGACCGCGGCCCGCACGATCGAACTGCTGCGCGGACAGCTCGTCCGCCACCAGTTCCGGCTCGCGCTCCAGCGGGGCCGGCCGGCGGCGTCGCTGCGCGAGCACGAGCGGATCGTGGCGGCGATCGTCAAGCGCAACCGGGCCGCCGCGGAAGCCGCCATGCGCGAGCACCTGGCCAGCGTCATCGGGGCGCTGGCGGTGGCCGACGTCAGCGCCGGGACCGGGACCTGAGCCGGAGGTTCCACCGGTACGCCTGCCGGCACCAGGCGTTGGCCAAGGTTGCGGTGTCGCCGGGCTGGCCGGGGTTGTTGCCATGCGCCGGAACGGTCGTCACGGAGTTCGCGACGGCCGGGTCCGGGCTCCGTCCACAGTGGTCACTCACCGGTACTCGCCGTCGTCCGCCGGACACCTGGGTTCGGCGCTCATCGCCGTGCCCACGCGGCGAGCGCGTCGAGCACGTCGACGTGCGCGGCCGGTACCTCGACGTCGAGCTGGACCTCGCCGGGACCGGTCGAGCCGATCGTGAACGAGAAGAACGTGCAGCATTCGTTCTCGCGTGCGGCGAGGTCACGCACGGTCGCCTCGAGACCAGCCTCCCCGGCGAGCGTGAACCGCAGGTGCGTGGCGCTGACGCGATCGCCGCGGCGGACCGCCCGCGCGAACAACGCGTCGAACTCCGCCCGCCGCAGCGGCTGTTCGGCGGTGGGCAGAGTGCACGCCTCGGGCACCCAGTCCGTCTGCTCGGTCATACCCCAACGGTAAACCCATGCCCGGGTACCGGATGCAAGCGCCGGCAACGGATGGGAGATGATCGACGGTGTGGGCAAGCCGAGCGTGTTATTCGTCTGCGTGCACAACGCCGGGCGCTCCCAGATGGCCGCCGGCTGGCTGCGGCACCTCGCCGGTGACGCGGTCGAGGTACGGTCCGCCGGGTCGGAGCCGGCCGACCGGATCAACCCGGTGGCGGTCGCGGCGATGGCCGAGGTCGGGATCGACATCACCGGCAACCGGCCGAGGATCCTGGACTACGCCGCCGCTGAGGCCTCCGACGTGATCGTCACGATGGGCTGCGGCGACGTCTGCCCCGCGTTCCCCGGCAAGCGGTACGAGGACTGGACGCTGGACGATCCGGCCGGCCAGCCCATCGAGGTGGTCCGCCGCATCCGGGACGAGATCCGGGAGCGCGTCGCCGCGCTCCGTGACGATCTCGCCCTGTGACGCGCCGACCAGGAGCCTGACCTGGCCGTTTGCCGGGTCGCCGGCCCAGCTCGATGATCGGTCGGTCGTCAGGTCATCCCCTCGGCACCCTCGCGAGTATCACTAGTGGATCGGCTCTTATAGAACTGTCGGTGGGACCGTACTGCGACGAGACGGGGCGCATCGATCTGCTGGTGACGGGCGAAGGGGGCGGTCGCGTGCGGATAGGGATGCTCGGGCCGGTGCAGGTGCGCGGCGGTGCCGGCTGGCAGCCGGTCGCCGCCGAACAGCAGCGGTTGCTGCTCGCGGTGCTGCTGACCCACGCCGGCCGGACGGTCTCCACCGAGCAGCTCGTGGACGCGGTCTGGCCGGACCGGCCGCCGCCGGGGGCGACGAACACGGTCCGCGCGTACGTGATGCGGCTGCGCCGGCTGCTCGGCGACGGGGTCCTGGTCACCCGCAGCCGCGGGTACGAGCTGGTGGTCGGCCCGGACGACGTCGACGCCATGGTCTTCGAGCGGACGGTCGCGGCCGGGCGGCGCGAGTTGGACGGTGGCCGGCTGCGCACCGGCGTGGCCAGGCTGGCCAAGGCGTTGGCGTTGTGGCGGGGTCCGGTGTTCGCCGACGTACCGGCCAACGCGGCGCTGACCGCCCGGGTGGCCCATCTGGACCAGGTGCGGCTGGCCGCCGAGGAGGACCACCTGGCCGCACTGCTGGACCTGGACCAGCACCTGCACGTGGTCGACGAGCTGCACCGGCTGGTGGACGAGTACCCGCTGCGGGAACGGCGGTGGGTCCTGCTGATGCGGGCCCTGGACCGGTGCGGTCGGCGCGCCGAGGCGCTCGACGCGTACCAGCGCGCCCGGCAGGTCCTGCGCACGGAGCTGGGTATCGACCCGGGACCGGAACTCCGCGAGCTGCAGCGCGCCATCCTGACCGAGGACCAGCCCTCCGGCACCGGCCAGCAGCCGCCCGGCACACCGGCTGCCGCACCGGACATGCCGGCGACGCCGGCCGCGACGCCGGCCGCGACGCCGGCCCAGCTACCGGCCGACGTGGCCGGGTTCACCGGCCGCGCCGACCACCTCGCCGGGCTGGATGCCCTGCTGGGTGCGGGACCGGGCGAGCCGGCGACGGCGGTGGTCATCTCCGCCCTGGAGGGCTCGGCCGGAGTCGGCAAGACCGCGCTCGCCGTGCACTGGACGCATCTGGTACGGGACCGGTTCGGCGACGGGCAGCTCTACGTGAACCTGCGCGGGTACGCCGACGGTCCTCCGGTACGCCCGATCGAGGCGCTGGCCCGGTTCCTGCGCGCGTTGGGGGTGCCGAACGAGCAGGTACCGTCCGATGTGGATGAAGCCAGCGCGGCGTACCGCAGCCTCCTGGCCGGCCGCCGGGTGCTGGTGCTGCTGGACAACGCCCGCGACCCGGAGCAGGTGCGCCCGCTCCTGCCGGGCAACCCGGGCTGCCTGGCGCTGGTCACGTCCCGGGATCGGCTCAGCGGGCTCGTGGCCCGCGACGGCGCGGTGTCGATGACCCTGGACGTGCTGACCCCGGACGAGGCGTACGCGCTGCTGGCCCGGCTGCTCGGGACCCAGCGGGTCCAGGCCGAGCCGCAGGCGGCGGGCGAGGTGGCGGCGTTGTGCGGCCACCTGCCGCTGGCGCTGCGCATCGCCGCGGCGAACCTGTCCCGCCGCCGGCACACCAGCATCGCCGAGTTCGCCACCCGGCTGCGCCAGGACCGGCTGGACAGCCTGCACGTCGGCGGCGACGGGATCCGGGCCGCGTTCGCCCTGTCCTACACCGCTCTTCCCGCCGGCGCGCGGCGGCTGTTCCGCCTGCTCGGTCAGGCTCCCGGCGCGGACATCACGGTGCCGGCCGCCGCCGCGCTCTTCGGCAGCGACGCCGTGACGACGGAACGGCTGCTGGACCGCCTGGCCGCCGCCCACCTCGTGGACGAGCACGTCCCCGGCCGGTACACACTGCACGACCTGCTCCGCGAGTACGCCGCCGAGCGGGCCGCGGGCGAGGACGACGCGGCAAGCCGGGCGGCCGCACTGGACCGGCTCTACGAGCACTACCTGCGCCACGTCGACGCGGCGGCGACACTCGTCTACCCGCGGGTCGCCCGGCTACCCACGGCGCCGGCCGCGGATCAACGGGGCATGTTCGCCAAGCCGGACGACGCGCTGTCCTGGTTGGACAGTGAGCGCGCCACCATGGTCAGTGCGGTCTGCGACGGCGCCCGGCACGGGCTGACGGCGCGGGCCTGCCATCTGGCCGACGCGCTGCGCGGCTACCTGCACCGCGGCATGTACCTGACCGAATGGGACATGACCGCCCGGGCCGGTCTCGCCGCAGCCGAGGCCGACGGCGGGCCGTACCCACTGGCAGCCGCCTGGCTCAGCCTGACCAGCCTGGACGTGATCCGCGGGCGGTACCCGCAGGCGCTCGACGGGGGCGGCGCGGCGCTGGCCGACGCGCGGCGGGCCGGCTGGGCCGACGGCCAGTCCACCGCGTTGAACCTGCTCGGCATCGCGCATGCCGAGCTCGGCCACCTGGACCAGGCCGCGGACTTCTTCGCCGAGGCGCTGGCCGTCGCGCGGGCCGCCAACCGTACCGCGAACCAGGCGACCTGGCTGGGCAACCTGGGCAACATCGAGCTCATGCGGGGCCGGCTCGATGCCGCCGCCCGCCACCACACCGAATCGCTCGCCCTGCACCGGGACGGCGACACTCCCGCCGGGGAGGCGCTCGTTCTCGACCAGCTCGGCATGGCGCACCACGCTCTCGGCCGGCTCGACACCGCCCTCGTCTTCCTCACCGATGCCCAGGACCGCTTCGCCGAGTTGGGTATGCGACTGTACGTACCGGGAAACACCAGGGCGATCGCGGCCGTGCACCGCGACGCGGGACGGCACCACGACGCCCTGCGCATCGCCGAGTCCGCGCTGGCCGCGGCGCGGGACACCGGTGACCGCAAGGCGCACGCCGACACCCTGCAGACCAGGGCCAGCATCCGCAGCGCACTGGGCCACCTCCAGGCCGCCATCGACGACTACTGCGACGCCGCGGAGATCGCCCGCGAGATCGGCCACCACTACATCCACACCGAGACACTCATCGGTCGGGCCACCACCCACCTGCGGGCCCGGCAACATCCGGCCGCGGCCGAGGACGCGCAGGCCGCGTTGGCCGCCGCCGAACAGGCCGGATACCGGGTACTGGAGGGTCAGGCCCTGACCGCGCTCGCCGCCATCCGGCTCGCCGACGGGGACCACGACGGCGCCCTCGACACCGCGCTGCGGGCGCTGTCCATCCACGTCGAGACTGGGCACCGGCAGGGCCAGGCCAGGACCCACCTCGTCGTCGCCGAGGCGTACCGCCGGGCCGGGAACGCGGCCGACGCCGACATCCATGACAAGACGGCGCACGCCCTGTTCACCGAGATCGGCGGGGATGCCGAGCCGCACACCGACCTGCTCAGGCCACCGTGACCCTCGCGCTGGTCGTGGCGCGGATGTGGCTTGGTGCTGTCCCGGTGTGCCGGTCAGTCCTGGTGGATCTGGATGTAGTTCCCGCACGTGTCGTCGAAGACCGCGGACGTCCCCGACTGGTCAGTCGTCGGTCCGCTGAGGAACCGGACCCCCGCCGCCGTCAGCCGCTCGTACTCCGCCTGCACGTTCGTGCTGCCCAGGACGATGATCGGAAGGCCGGCCCGGTACACGTTCTCCATGTACGCCTTGCCGATCGGGTTGTCGCTCGGCTCCAGCTGAAGCCCGACGCCGTCCCGGTCCTCCGGCGAGCGGACGATGAAGAGATTCGCCTCCGGCATCGCGAGCAGTTCCTCGAACCCGAGCGTCTCGGTGTAGAACCTGAAGGCTCGGCCCGGGTCCTCCACGTGGACGCTACACATCTTGACCCTCATGCGGGCCGAGTCTAGATGGGTGCGCTCGTTCGTATCGGCGCTCCGGGCATCGGCACGGCGGCGAGCCGGCGCGAAGGCTGCGAGCCCATCGACGCTAGCCATTAGGAGGAGTCCCACTCGGGGTTTCAGCCGTAACCACCCCGCGCCTCTTGTGCGGGCCCCGTTCCGACCAGTACGAAATCGATGGCTCGATTTTCGGGGGGCGGTCAGGTGGCCGGGGATTCGTGGGTTTTCGCCGAACTCGTCCGGAGTCACCGGAGGCGGCTGGGCCTGACTCAGGAGGAGCTCGCGGCCGAAGCCGGAGTCAATGTCCGAAGCATCGGCAAGATCGAGGCTGGTCGAGTGATCATTCCGCGGCCGGCGACCGTACGGTTGCTCGCCGGTGCGTTCGGACTGTCCGGCCCGGATCGTGACCGGTTCCTTCGGGCCGCCGCAGCCGCCACCGCCACCGCCGAAGCCGCCACCGCCGAACCCGCCACCGCCGAAGCCGCCACCGCCGTGGTCGATGCCACGACCACCCTGGACGTCCCGATCCCCGGTGCACCGGTACCGGCGCAGCTGCCCGCCGACATCGTCCCGTTCACCGGCCGCACCGAGCACCTCGACGAACTCGACCGCGTGCTGGCCGCGCGTGGCGAGCCGGGCTCCGTGACCGTCGCGACGATCGCGGGCACCGCCGGGGTCGGCAAGACCGCCCTGGCCGTACGCTGGGCGCACCGCGTGCGCGGCCGGTTCCCCGACGGGCAGCTCTACGTCAACCTGCGCGGCTACGACCCCGACGTGCCCGTCTCGGCCGGTGACGCGCTGGCCGGGTTCCTCCGCGCCCTGGGCATGCCCGGTCAGCAGATCCCGCTGGACGTCGAGGAGCGGGCCGGCGCGTACCGCAGCCTGCTGGCCGGACGGCGGATGCTGGTCGTCCTGGACAACGCCTCCACTGTGGAGCAGATCCGCCCGCTGCTGCCCGGTACGCCCGCCTGCATGACGGTCGTGACCAGCCGCGACAGCCTGCCCGCACTGGTCGCCCGGCACGGCGCCCACCGCATCGAGCTTGACCTGCTGCCGCCGTCCGAGGCGGTCGCGCTGCTGCGCGCCCTGGTCGGGGCCCGGGTGGACGCCGAACCCGATCCGGCCGCGGACCTGGCCGGCCAGTGCGCCCGGCTGCCCCTGGCTTTGCGGCTCGCCGCGGAACTCGCCGTCGCCCGCCCGACGACACCGGTCACCTCGCTCGTCGCGGAGCTGGCCGACCAGCGGCGCCGGCTGGACGCGCTGGATGCCGGCGGCGACCCGCGTACCGCCGTGCGAGCCGTCTTCTCCTGGTCGTACCAGCACCTTCCCGCGCCGGCCGCGAGCGCGTTCCGGCTCCTGGGCCTGCACCCCGGGCCCGACATCGACCCGTACGCGACCGCCGCGCTCATCCACTCCACCGTGGAAGCCGCCCATCACCTGCTCGACGTGCTGACCCGAGCCCACCTCATCCAACCCACCGGGGACGGGCGCTTCGGCATCCACGACCTGCTACGCGCGTACGCGATGGAACTGGCCACGGTCCAGGACGCGGACGTCGACCGGCGCGCGGCGCTGACCCGGCTCTTCGACCACTACCTGGCGACGGCGGGTGCGGCCCTGGACACCCTGTACCCGGCGGAGAGGCACCGGCGCCCCCGCGCGCGCCCGGCCACCACACCGACCGCGCCGGTGCACGACCCCGGCAGCGCACTGGCCTGGCTCAACGCCCAGCGTCCCGTCCTGGTCACCGCGGTCGCGCACACCGCTGCCAAGGGCTGGCCGGGTCGTGCGGTCGCCCTGGCCACGACCCTGTTCCGGTACCTCGACACCGGCGGCCACGCCGCCGACGCGCTCACCATCCACACCCATGCCCGCCACGCGGCCGGCCTGACCGGCGACCGGGCCGGCGCGGCGAACGCCCTGATCCACCTCGGCGGAGTCCACTGGCAGCAGGGCCGCCACGAGCTGGCCATCGACCACGTCGACCGGGCCACCGTCCTGTTCCGCGCGATCGGCGACCGGACCGGGCAGGCCCGGGCCCTGAACAACCTGGGTGTCGTCCACTTCCAGCTCGGTCGCTATCCGGAGGCGGTGGACCAGTTCCAGCAGGCTCTCACGCTCTTCCGGGAGACCGGCGACCGCACCGGCGAGGCACGCGGGCTGACCAGCCTCGGGGTCATCTACGATCGCCAGGGTCGCTACGACCTCGCCGTCGACCACCACGAGCGGGCCATCGCCATCTACCGCGCGGTGGGTCACCAGGGTGGACAGGCTCGTGGCCTGACCAACCTCGGCGTCGCCCGGTCCCGGCAGGGCCGGTACGAGGAGGCCGTCGACCATCTCCGGCAGGCACAGGTTCTCGGTGCGGCGACCGGCCACCGCCGGGTGGAGGGCTACGCGTTGACGTACCTCGGCGAGATCCGGCGACGCCAGGGCCGGTACCCGGACGCCGTCGAACACCTCGAACGCGCGCTGCGCCTCTTCCGGGAGACCGGCGACCTGTCCGGGGAGGCCGAAGCGCTCAACACCCTCGGTGACAGCCTGCTCGCGACCGGGCAGCAACCCGCCGCGCGGATCCGGCACACCGCCGCGCTCGCCCTGGCCGTGGAGACCGACGACGGATACCAGCAGGCCCGGGCCCACAGCGGGCTCGCCGCCACATGCGAGGCCGGCGGGCGGCCCGATCAGGCACGCCAGCACTGGCGGCAGGCGCTGCTCCGCTACACCCACCTCGGCGTCCCCGAGGCCGGTGAGGTCCGCGCCCGGCTGGCCGCCCCCGACACCCCGACGACCGCGGCACTGTCCGGATAGGACACGGCGTGGAGGTCGCCCGCCGCCTGCCCGGGTACGCCGGGATCGGCTGAGTCACACGTCGATGGTCAGATTGACCGCCACGGTGTCCCCGACCTCGATCCGCTCGGCCCGACGCACCCATGCCTTCACCGGCACGATGTACCGCCCGTCCTTGGGGTACAACGAGGTGGTCCACCTGGTCTGCCCGATCCGGGCGGCCACCGGAATCATGCCCCAGCCGTAGCTCACCAGCGGGGCGCTCGCCTCCAGCTCACGGCACTCCGGCTCGGGGACGGTGACGAAGTGCCACGGCGACGGCCCCTTCCAGAACCACATCTCGCCGGTGAACTCCAGCGTCATCGGTCGCTGCCCGCCTCGACGTACCGGGCCAGGTTCGCCAACGCCATGCGGGTACCGGTCTCGTTGTCCGCGGCGGGAACGGCGTCCGGGATGCCCTCGTGCTCGATGACGACCTCCGTGCCGCCATCCGCATCGGTGAGCGTGGTCGTCATCGTCATCGTGCCGCGGAACGCGGGGTCCGCGCTCTCGAACTCCAACTCCTCCACGACCCGGGCGTCGGGCACGAGCGCCAGGAACCGACCGTGGTACGTGTCCGTGCGCCCACCCGACTTGCCCGGCTCGCCCGGCGTCTGGTAGCTGAGGGAGACGCGGAAGGAGCCGCCCTGACGGGCGTCGAACTCGTGTACCTCGGCGCGCATGCCGGCCGGTACCCGCCAGCTGGCGACCGCGGCCGGGTCCAGCAGCGCCCGGTAGACGGCTGGACGTGGCGCGCGGACATGCTGCCGGACCTGGGTCGAGTACATGGGGTCGAACCTACCTCTCGGGCCGGCGGCACGCGGTAACGTCGGCACGCGGTAACGTCGGCGAGCCGGCCGGCGAAGGGTTCCGGTGTCCGGTGCCATACTGCTTCGATGCCTGACGTCACGTTCACGGTCGTGCTGCGCGGTTACGACACCGGTGAGGTTGACGATCTGATCCGGCGAGCCAACCAGGCGCTGGCGTCACCGGATCCGGCGCATCGCGCCGAGGTCGAGCGCCGGCTCCGACAGCCCGATCTCCGGGTCAAGCTGCGCGGGTACGACCGTGAGCAGGTCGATCACCGCCTGGCGGTACTCGCCGACCAGCTCACCGCCCGCTAGCTCCGGTCGCCTCCGGGCAGCGCGCCGTGCAGGGGTATGGCGGGCCGTCTCCCGCAGACCCGGTCGACACCGGCTCGACACGGCTGGACCGCGGAACCCGTAGGGCGGGCGCATCCGGGGACGGCCAGGGTGGTACCCGATGCCGCCCGCGGCCCGACCGGCGCACGCTGGTGGAGTCCGACGTACCCCGACGAAGGAAAAAATCATGGAAACAGTGCACGACTCGTTCCGCCGTCAAGGGCTGGTCCGGCCACGGCAGGGCCGGGTCCTCGCGGGCGTATGTGCCGGGCTGGGACAGCGTTTCGGCATCGACCCGTGGCCGGCCAGGTTGCTGTTCCTGCTGATCCTGATCGCCATCCCCGGCAGCCAGATCCTGCTCTACCCGATCCTGTGGATCCTCATGCCGGCCGAGACCGCGCCGGTGCCTCCGGCGGTCGCGCCGCCGGCAGTGGACGTGCCCTGACCGGGGAGCGCGGGCGGGCACTGTCGATGGGGCGGCCCGGTCGTTCGTCGCCAAGGTGTCCGGGCCATCCGGGCCCGCATACCTGAACGAGACCTGCGGTGACGTGCAGCCCGCCGAGCACGACGTAGGCACCGAGACCGCGGAAGTGGTCGGCAATCCCGTACGGGCGCCGCGCCGAGGTGATGTACACCTGGGTCAACGCCGGCAGGATCATCACCACGCGCATGCCCGGCACGGTATGCGCGGGTCACGGACGAACCACGCGCAGACCGTGCAGATCCGGTGAAGAAGCCGGGCTCAGGATCCGGACCCGGCCGATCCGTCCAGCCACGTGCGCAGCGCCCACCACCAGCGCAGTGTCTGCAGGACCGTCAGCCGCTCCCCGGTATCGGCAGGGGTCGACGGCATGCCGGTGAGCTGCTGCAGCCGGCGCAGCCGGTACCGGACGGTGTTGGGGTGCACGTGCAGGGCCAGCGCGGTCTGGTCCAGCCGCTGGCCGTGATCGAGGTACGCGAGCGCGGTCGAGGCCAGGTCCCGGTGGAACTCGTCGGCCGGCCGCAGCCCGCCGAGCAGCGCGTCCCGCAGCAGCACCGCGAGCCGGGGCTGGCGGGCGAGCGCGGTCTCACCGGCCAGGTCGGGCACCGCGTGCAGGCCGTGCCGGCCGAAGCTCGCGGCCGCCACCAACGCCTCGACGCAGAGCCGGTAGGCGCCGCCGACGTGCGCCAACGGTACGACCGGGGCGAGCACCACGAGCACCGTCCGGTCGACGGCCGCGGCGGCCGGCGGCCGCGGCAGCAGACCGGCGAGCCGTCCCTCCACCGTGCCGAACAGGCCGCCGCAGCCCGACCAGCGCTGCTCCAGCCGCCGGGCGTGGTCCGGGTCGGTCACGTCGCTGGCCAGGCAGTGGTACCGCCCGGCGGGGTGCAGTCCGAACCGGGCCAGCTCGTCGGCCGGGACGTCACCGGGCCCCGGGCCGAGCAGCAGCCGGCGCAGCAGTCCGGTGCCGGCGTCCCGGCGGCTCTGTGCCAGCTCCTGCTCTGTCGCGCGGTACCCGTCGATGACGTGCCGTTCCAGCGCACCGACGTACCGGTCGAACTCCAGCGCCCCCTCCAGCAGTACCGCGTCCGGGATACCGACCGCCCGGCCACGCTCGACCGCGATCTCGAACGCCTTGGTGCGCCCGGCCTGGACGCCGCGCAGCACGGCACCGAGCGGTAGCCCCTGCGCCGCCCGGTCCGCGCCCAACCGGGTCGCCTCGGCGAAGTCGTCGGCGCTCGGGTCCGCCAGCCGCTCGAACGCGACCAGCCCGGCGGCGAACAGGACGGCGATGTGCCGGCGATTCTCCGCGGCCGGCAGCCGGGCCATCTCGGGCGAGGCCGCCCGGGCGGCGTCGACCAGCGCGTCCACGATGCGTGGATCAGCCGCCATCTCCCGCAGGAGCGGCACGAGTGAGCTGGTCCGCGACACGATAGCCATCGGCCTGCCTTCTGTTGTCGCCGTGGCACAACGTCGCGGTACGGCGTTGGCCACCAGGATCTATCGACGGAGTCCGATCAGTCGGTTTGCTTATGTTACCGCAACGTAACATCGCCTTGCGGTAAGCGGAATCCGCGCCGCACGTCAGGAGAGTTCCGTGACCCTCGCCGCTCCCCCGCGGGCGCGCGCCCGCCGCGCGCTCGTCGCCGGGCTCGCCGCCCTCGCCGCGGGCCTCGCCCCGGCCGCCGTCGCACCCGCCCCGGCCGTCGCCGCATCACCCCTGCAGCAGGTGTTGTTCGTCGGCAACAACTGGGACGGCACCGTGGACGTCATCCGACCCAGCGGCAGCTACGCCAGGCTCGGCCGGATCAACGTGGTGCCGGACCGGACCCAGCGCCTGCTCGAGATCTACCTCAACCCGGTCAGGCTCGCCTTCTTCCTGGGCATCCGGAACGGCCCCGGCGAAGGCAACGACCAGCTGGTCGACGACATGTACGCCACCCCGGACGGCGGCGCGCTCGTCGTCTCGCGGCCCAGCTTCGCCGACGTGGTCTCGATCGACCTCCGCACCGGTGCACTGCGCTGGCGGTTCCCGGTCTCGGGATTCCGCGCCGACCACATGGCCGTCTCCCCCGACGGCACCCGGGTCGCGGTCTCCGCGTCCACCTCCAACACCGTGCACGTCCTCGACATCAACACCGGCGCGCAGGTCGGCTCGTTCCCGACCGGGGACAAGCCGCACGAAAACACGTTCACCGGCGGCGGCCAGTTCCTGTGGAACGCGTCGATCGGCGAGGTGACCACGGCGCTGGACGCCCCGTGGCTGGACTTCACCAAGGGGGACCGGCGCATCACGGTCGCGAACGCCACCACGTTCCAGGTCGTCAGGACGATCGACATGCGGAACCGGCTGAACGGGTTCGGCCGCTCGGACCTCTCCGACGCGGTACGCCCGAAAGCGTTCACGCCGGACCAGTCCAAGCTCTACTTCCAGGTCTCGTTCTTCAACGGCTTCGTCGAGTACGACGTGGCGACCGACCGGATCACCCGGATCCGGACCCTGCCCAAGAACCCGAACACCAACGAGGACCGCACCACCTGGATCAACGACTCCCGCCACCACGGCCTGGCGATGAGCCCCGACGGCACCAAGCTGTGCGTCGCGGGCACGATGGACGAGTACGCCACGATCGTGAACCGGGCGACGCTGCAGGAAGGCCCGCTGGTCGCGGCCAGCAGACCATACTGGGCGACGGTCAGCGGCGACGGCCTCGACTGCGTCATCTCGGAGTCGGCCGCCGACCGGGTGACCGCGATCAGCTTCGCCACCGGCCAGCGGGTGACCAGCATCCCGGTGGGCGATCACCCGCAGCGGGTACGGATCGGCCGCATCCCGGACCCGTGGACGCCGCCCGCCACGGGCTGACGGCCCAGCGGCGCCGGTTACAGCAGGCCGGCGAGGTCCCCGGCGAGCCAGGCCCGGCTGACCGCCGCGTGATCGGCACCGTGCACAGTCTCCATGTCCCGCCACAGGCCCGCGATCCGGGTACGGGCGCCGGCGCAGTACACGTCCGCGACGTGCTGCGCGGCGCCCGACCCGGCGGTCGGGCCGGCGGTGCGGGCCAGCACGAGGGACATCGTGAACAGCTCGTCGGCCAGCCGGCTCAGCGCGATGAGCACCTCCTGCCGCTCGTACAGCTCGGCGGGTGGGTGCGCCGCGGTCAGCTCCCGGCAGCGCGCCGCGAACGCGGCCACCTGGTCGCGCACGAACACCAGGTGCCGCCGGTTCGCCGGCGACAGCGCAGCCGCGTCCGGGTCCACCGGCTCGACCGGCTCGGAATCGGCGGACCCGGCGGCGTAGTACGCCGGTAGGATCCCGTACCGCCCGGCGCGCATGTCGATGTTGAAGTCCACCCCGCCGGCGATCAGCATCGCCCGCACGTCCCGGAAGGCGCGCTCCAGCGGCAGGTCCGGCGCTCCCCGGCGGGCCTTGCTCGACGCGCTCTCGTAGCCCTCGGCACCCAGCAGTGACATCGTCCGGTCGATCACCCGCCAGCTGGTCACGGTACCGATGTTCTTGGCCGCCATGTACTCCGGCTCGCCGTGCTCGCCGAGCAGGCACCACTCGACCAGACAGTCCAGCGCGTACACGTCGGCGACCGAGGCGGCGAGCCGGCGCTGGATCGCGTCGTACTCCCCCAACGGCCGGCCGTCGACGCTGCGCCGGGCGAGGAAGTGGCGGGACCAGTCGAGGCACCGGCGGGCCAGCGCGACCGAGGGGGCGACCGTGATGTTCATCCGGGCCCGCGCGTTGATCCGCGCCACGAGCGGGGAGGCCCGCCAGCCGCCGGTCGTCGCCACCAGCACGTGCTCGGCGGGCACGAAGACGCGGTCGAGCCGCAGCGCGGCGTTGGGTGATCCGCGCAGCCCCATGAAGTCGTGCCGCGCGACGACCGAGAACCCCTGGCTGCCGGTGTCGACGACGAACAGGTCGATCCGCTCGTCGCCATCGTCCACAGTGGTCGCCGAGACCGCGAGCAGGTCGGCGATGCTGCCGTTGCCGATGAAGCACTTCTCGCCGGTCAGCAGGAAGCCGCGGCCGTCACCGGTCGGCACGGCCACGGTCCGCCGGCGCGCGCTCGCCGCCGCGCCGCCGGGCTCGGTGTCCGCCGTGCCGAACACGGCTCCGTCGGCCAGCCGTTTGGCCAGCATGTCCCGCAGCGGGCCGGCCGGCAGCGCGGGGAGGTAGGCGCCCAGGCCGAGCACGTTGTGCCAGGACAGCACCAGCCCGACCGGTACGCACCAGCCCGCCGCACCCGCCAGCAGCCGGAACGTGGTCAGCGGCGAGAACCCGAGCCCACCGTCCTCGCGGGGAACGGTCATCGACAGGTACCCGCGCGCGGTGAGCTCGGCCACGATGCCGTCGGGCAGCTCGGCGGCGGCCTCCACAGCCTCGGCGTCGACCCGGGCGGCGAGCAGGTCCAGCAGGTCCGCGAGCGCCGCCGCGCCGGTGGCCCGGTCCTCCTCGGCCTGCTCCGGGAACGGGTGCACGAGGCCCCAGCGGAACCGTCCGGCGCGCAGCTCGGCGAGGAAGGTCCCGCTCATGCCGGCCGCCCCGCCGGCGCCTCGAGCAGCTCGGTCAGCGCCGCGGTCATCGCCTCCGGCCGCTCCCGGAAGTAGAAGTGCCCTCCCGGCAGCAGGCGCAGCGCGCACTCCGCCGTGGTGTGCCGCGCCCACTCGGCGAGCCGCCGCCCGGCCAGCTCGTCGCGGTCCCCGGAGACGATCCACAGTGGTCGGTCGAGCGGCGGGTGGGACGGCCACGCGTACCGCTCCAGGGCCGCCAGGTCGCCGCGGAAGCCGGGTAGGGCCAGGTCGCGCAGATCGGGATCGGCGAGCAGCGCGGCCGTCTCGGGGCCGTAGCGCTGCCGGACCACGTCGAGGAACTGCTCGTCGGGCAGCCCGCTGACCGGTGGAAGGGCCCGCGGTACGTGCGGTGGCGGGCAGCCGGAGAGCACCAGCCGGTCGGGCTGCTCGCGACCGGTACCGCGCAGCCGCTGGGCCAGCTCGTACGCGACGAGCCCGCCGAAGCTGTGCCCGAAGAGGGCGTACGGGCCGGCGAACGCCACCTCCTCGACGAGCACGCCGACCAGATCGCCGACATCGGTGACCGGCGGCTCGTCGTGCCGGGGTACCCGCCCGGGCAGGTTCACCCCCCACACCTCGGTCCGGGGCAGCGCATCCGCCCAGCGCAGGTACTCCCCCGCCGACCCGCCGGCGTGGGGCAGGCAGTACAGCCGGATGGCCGGCGCGTCGAGCCGGCGCCGGCAGGTGAGCCAGCGGTTCATCGCGCGCTCCGCGGCCGCAGGTCGGTCCACACCCGGGCGATCTCGGCGAGGCACCGGGCCTTGGTGCCGGTCCGGCCGGCCGCATGCCAGCCGGCGGGCAGCGGGTGACTGGTCGGCCAGATCGAGTACTGCTCCTCGTCGTTGCGGACGACCTGGTACTCCCGGTCGGTGTCATCTTCGAACATGGGTACCTCGCAGGCGTTGCTCGACGAGTTGGGCGCAGGCCCGGACGGTCCGGGCCCGGATGATGTCGACGGCGGCGAGCGTGACGTCGAACCGCCGGCGGGCCCAGGCGGCCAGCTTGGTGGCGATCAGCGAGTCGCCGCCCAGCTGGAAGAAGTCGTCGGCCGGGCCGACGTCGTCGAGGCCGAGCGCCTGCGCGAACGCCCCGCGCAGCACCGACTCGACCGCGCCACCCGCGGGGTCCACTGTGGATGGCGGCGGCTCGGCGGCGGGCGGCGGCGGCGCGGCGGCGGGTTCCGGCCCGGAGATCCGGTACCGCCGGCGCGCGAACGGGTAGGTGGGCAGCACCACTCGCCGGCGTCGTTGACCGTGGTGGAGCCGGTCCCAGGCGATCGGTGCGCCGGCCGCCCAGGCGTGGCCGACCGCGCCGAGCGCAACCGCCAGGGCCGAGGTCTCGTCGAGCGGGTGCGGCAGCGTCTGCACGGCCGGGTGCCGCCGTGCCTGCGGGTGCTGCCGGGCGAGCGTCGCGAGGGTCCGGCCCGGTCCGACCTCGACCAGCATCCGCGCCGGCCCGGCGGACAGCGTCGACAGGACCTGGCCGAAGCGTATCGGCGAGCGCAGGTGCGCGGCCCAGTACCCGCCGCTGGCGACGGCCTCGGGAGCCGCCCAGTCCCCGGTCGTGTCGGACAGGAACGCCAGCTCCGCCGGCCGCAGCCGGCACCCGTCCACGACTCGGCGGAACTCGTCGACGACCGGCTCGACCAGCGCGGAGTGGCCGGCGGTACCGATCGGCAGCACCCGCGCCTCGACGTCGCGGTCGGCCAGTTCGCCGGCGAACGCCCGGACCAGGTCGAGCGGGCCCGAAACCGTGCACTGGCTCGGCCCGTTGACCGCCGCGACGGACAGCCCGGCGGGCAGCAGGGAGACCACGTTCGCCTCGGGCAGCCGTACCGCCGCCATCGCCCCGGCCGGCAGCGACTGCAACAGCTGGCCACGCCGCACCACGAGCCGTACCGCGTCGGGCAGGGTCAGCACGCCGGCAAGCTGGGCCGCGGCGTAGGCGCCGAGGCTGTGGCCGGCCACCGCCCGCGGGCGCAGCCCCCACTCCAGCAGCAGCCGGGCCAGCGAGTACTCGACGGCGAACACCGCCGGTTGACCAACCTCGATCGTGGCGAGCCGCTCGGCTGCGGCCTGCTCGCCAGCCGGGGACGGGTAGAGCACGCCGCGCAGATCCAGACCCAGCACCGGGGTGGCGAGCTGCGCGCACTCGTCGAAGGCGGCCCGGTACACCGGTTCGGTTTCGTAGAGTTCCCGGGCCATGTGGACGTGCTGGCCGCCCTGCCCGGGGAACATGAAGACGATCTCCGGGCCGGATACGACGGCCGTGCCGCCGGTCGCACTCGCGACGGCCGGGGCGGCGAACGCGGCCGCCGCGCCCGCCGCGTCGGCGCAGACCTCGAACCGCCGGTGCCGGTACGCCTCCCGACCGACCTGCAGCGTCCACGCGACGTCCGCGAGGTCGGCGCCCGGGTGGTCGCCCAGGTGGCCGGCGAGTCGCCGGCTCGCCTCGGCCAGCGCCTGCGGGGTACGGGCGGAGACCACGAGCAGCTGCCGCGGCCGGCCCGGCTGCGGCGCCGGGCGCTCGGGCGGCTCCTCGACGAGCACGTGCGCGTTGGTACCGCCCACGCCCAGCGAGCTGACCCCGGCCCGGCGCGGGCCGGTCGCCGGCTGCCAGGCGAGCAGGGCGTCGTTGACGACGAACGGCGAGTCGTCCAGGTCCAGCTCGGGGTTTGGCGTCCGGAAGTGCAGGCTCGGCGGGATCAGGCCGTGCTCGACGGCGAGCACCGCCTTGATGAGACCGCTGACCCCGGCCGCCGCGTCGGTGTGCCCGATGTTCGTCTTGACCGAGCCGAGGGCACAGTACCCGCGCCGGTCCGTCCGCGCCCGGAAGGCCTTGCTGAGCGCGGCGACCTCGATCGGGTCACCGAGCCGGGTGCCGGTGCCGTGCGCCTCGACGTACCCGATGCTGTCCGGGTCGACACCGGCGACCGCCTGCGCGGTCCGGATCACCCGGGCCTGACCGTCCACGCTGGGTGCGCTGAAGCCGACCTTCCCCCCGCCGTCGTTGTTCGCCGCCGAGCCGCGCAGGACGGCGTGGATGTGGTCGCCGTCGGCGAGCGCCTCGGGCAGCGGCTTGAGCACCACGACGGCGACCGCGCTGCCGCCGACCGTGCCCGTGGCGTCCGCGTCGAATGCGCGGCAGTGCCCGTCCTTGGCGATGATGCCGCCTTCGGTGTAGGTGATCCGCGGGTCCAGGTGCACGGCGGCGCCCCCGGCGAGCGCCAGCGCGCAGTCCCCGGCCAGCAGTGCCTGCATCGCGAGGTGCACGGCCACCAGCGAGGTCGAGCACGCGGTCTGGATGGCGACCGCGGGTCCGGTCAGCGCGAGCCGGTCGGCCACCCGGGTGGCCAGGAAGTCCGGCGCGGTGGCCAGCCGCAGCTGCCATTCGTCCACAAAGGGCAGTCGGGAGAGCTCGGACTGGACGGCCGCCCGGTAGTCCGTGGTCGAGCCGCCGGCGAAGACCCCCACCGGGGGGCGGCCTGCCGCGGCGCCGTAGCCGGCCCGGTCGAGCGCTTCGTGCGCGCACTCCAGGAACAGCCGCTGCTGCGGGTCGATGATGAGCGCATCGTTCGGCGCGTACCCGAAGAACTCGGCGTCGAACTCGTCCGCGCCGTCGAGGAAGCCGTAGCCGGCCACGAAGCCGTCGCCGCCGGTCCCGCCGCCCGGCAGGAGCGAGACGGACTCGACGCCGCGACACAGGTTCGACCAGAACTGCTCGATCCCGGTGGCGCCGGGGAACCGGCCGGCCATCCCGATGACGGCGATGAACGAGTCGTCGGTCACGGCTCGGTGTCCACAAGGGACGCCCGCCGCCGCAGCCGGGCCAGCCCGTCGCGTCGCCGCCCGTCGGTCGGCTCCGGCGTCACCTCGGCGCGGCCCTGGTCGAGGTAGGCGGCGAGCGTACGGACCGTCGGATGCTCGAACAGCACGGCGAGCGGTACCCGCCGGCCCAGATCCCGTTCCAGCCGGCTGCGCACCTGGCCGAGCAGCAGCGAGTGGCCGCCGAGGTCGAAGAAGCGGACGTCGACCGGGACGTTGGCGGCCGCCGTTGGGTCCAGCCGGAGGACGTCGGCCCAGATCCGTGCGACGGCCCGCTCGGACCCGGTACCCGGTGGCGCGCCGTCGGCCGGAGCGACCGGCCCGGCCGGGGGCAGGGCCCGCCGGTCGACCTTGCCGCTGGCGGTCCGCGGCAGCGCGTCGAGGACGACGTAGGCGGTGGGCATCATCCAGGACGGCAGGTACCGGCCGAGGTGGTCACGCAGCTCGGCTTGCGGGCTGTCGCAGACCACGTACGCGACCAGCCCGCCGGCCGATGCGACGGTGACCGCGTCCCGTACCCGTGGATGGGTCCTCAGCGCCGCCGTGACCTCGGCCGGCTCGACCCGGTGGCCCCGGACCTGCACCTGCTCGTCGCGCCGGCCGACGAACTCGATGGTCCCGCCGGGCCGGTGCCGGCCCAGGTCGCCGGTGCGGTAGAGCCGGGCACCGGGGCGCGCGGCGAACGGGTCGGGCACGAACCGGTCGGCGGTGAGGTCCGGCCGGCCCAGGTACCCCCGGGCCAGCTCGGCACCGCCGAGGTAGATCTCCCCGACGACACCCGGCGGCACCGGGTTCAGCTCGGCGTCGAGCAGGTACGCCGGGTTGCCGGCGATCGGCGCGCCGATGTCGGGCAGCCCGATCCCGTCGGGCGCCACCGGTCCGGTGGTGGACAGGACCGTGGTCTCGGTCGGGCCGTACGAGTTGTAGACCTCGAACCCGAGGTCGGGTACGGGCCGGACGGTCAACCGGTCACCGCCGGCGTGCAACAGCCGCAACCGCCCGGTCTCCGGCCACGGCAGCGACAGCAGCGCCTCGGCGATCGGGGTGGGCAGCAGCGCGACCGTGATCCCGTGCTCGACCAGCCAACGCTGCAGATCGGGCGGCGAGAGCAGGGTCTCCGCGCTCGGTACGTGCAGGCTGGCGCCGCTGGTGAGGGTGGGCCAGCACTCCCAGATGGACAGGTCGAAGCCGGGGGAACCGACCACGGTCGTCCGGTCGGTGCGGGTGAGGCGGAACCGCTCGCGGTGCCAGGCGACGAAGCTGGCGAGCGCGTCGTGCTGCACCATCACGCCCTTGGGTTGCCCGGTCGATCCCGAGGTGTAGATGACGTAGGCGAGGTCGCCCGGCCGCACCGCCGCAGCCGGCGCCCGGCCCGGCGGGTCCGGCAGCTCCGTGTCGAGCAGCATCCGCGCGCCGGACGACGCGACGAGGTCGCGGATCCGCGCCGCGGGCTGGGCGGGGTCGATCGGCAGGAACGCGGCTCCGGCCTTGAGCACACCCAGTTCGGCGATGAGGAGACCGGCACCCCGGGGCAGGCTGACCGCGACGACGTCCTCGGCCCCGAGGCCCTCCGCGCGCAGCCGTGCCGCGACATGCTCGGCGCGGCGGTCCAGCTCGGCGTAGCTGACCCGGCGCTCACCGTCCACAATGGCCACCGCGTCGGGCGACCCGGCGGCGACCCGTGCCACCTGGTCGTGGACCGGGCCGGTGAACGGCGCCGCCGGGCCGGGGTTCCAGTCGACCAGGACGGTGCGGCTCTGCCGGCCGTCGAGCAGCGGTAGCCGGCCGACGGTGGTCTCCGGATCGGCCGTCGCGGCGGCGAGCAGCCGCAGGTAGGCCGCGGACATCTCGTGCATGGTGCCGGCGTCGAACAGGTCGCCGTCGTACTCCCACAGCAGCGTGATCCGGTCGTCGGTGTGCTCGCGCGGGCCGAGATGGCTCTTGGCCCGCGGTACCACGATCACGTTGAGGTCCACCTTGGCGGTGTCGTTGCTGCGCTCGACGATCGTGCTGGTCGCGGCGCCGAACTCGGGGTAGCGCACCGCCGAGTCGTGTGCGCTGAACATCACCTGGGTCAGCGGGTTGCGGGACAGGTCCCGTTCCTGCCCCAACGCCCGGACCACCAGCGGGAACGGACACTCCTGGTGGGCCGCGGCGTCGAGGACCAGTTCGCGGGCCCGCGCCTGCAGGGTCCGCAACGGCGTGGTGCCGTCGACCGCGCAGCGCAGCACGACCGGGTTCACCAGCATCCCGATCAGGCCCTCGGTCTCCGGCGGCCGGCGGTTGGCGAAGCCGGAGGCGACGCAGACGTCGGTCTCGCCGGTGTACCGGTGCAGCAGCGCGACGAACGCCGCGTACATCGTCATGAACGGGCTGACCCCCGCGCGCCGGCTGGCTTCGCGGACGGAGGTCGCCACCCGGGACGGCACCTCCAGCCGGAGCACCGCGCCGCGGAAACCCTGCACGGTCGGCCGCGGTCGGTCGGTCGGCAGGGACAGCTCGCGCGCCCCGGCGAGCCGCTTCCGCCAGTAGTCGAGCTGACGCCCGATGACCGGCCCGGCGATCAACTTCTGCTGCCACCGGACGTAGTCACGGTACTGGATGGTCGGCTCGGGCAGCGGCGAGGGCCGGCCCGCGGCGAACGCGGCGTAGAGCGCCTCCAGCTCGCGCATCAGGACCGCGAACGACCATCCATCGTGGACGAGGTGGTGCTCGACCAGGATCAGCTCGTGCTCGTCCGGGCCGAGCCGGGCAACCGTCCACCGGGACAGCGGCAGGCGGTCCAGCTCGAACGGGCGATCCAGCTCCGCGCAGACCAGGTCCGCGAGCCGGTCCGGCCGGTCGAGGTCCACCACCCTCAGCGGGTACGGGGTAGGCGGCTGGACCACCTGGTACGGCTGACCGTCACGCTCCTCGTACGTGGTGCGCAGGCTCTCGTGCCGCCGGGTGATCTCGGTGAGAGCACGGGCCAGCACGTCGGTGTCGAGGGGCCCGGTCACCCGGATCGTGGCCTGGGCGTGGTACGCGGTGCTGCCGGGCGCCAGCGCGCCGAGGAACCACACCTGCTGCTGGGCCAGCGACAGCGGCGAGATGGGATCGCCCGAGCCGGGCTCGACCGGCGGCAGGGCCGGCGCCGGTGCGGTCGACCGCAGCTCGTCCACGCGCGCGGCGAGGTCGGCGACGGTGGGCCGGTCGAAGACCTCGTGCACGGCGAGGCTGAGGCCGAGTTCGTCGGCGAGCCGCCCGACGATCTGCGTGGCCAGCAACGAATGACCGCCGAGGTCGAGGAACGCGTCCCGGGTGCCGACCCGGTCGAGGCCGAGGACCTGCGCCCAGACCGCCGCGATGGTGCGCTCGGTCGGGGTGCGCGGCGCGACGTACCGCGCCGGATCGGCCGCGGAGCGCAGGTCCGGTTCGGGCAGCGCGGCGCGGTCGACCTTGCCGGTGGTGGTCAGCGGCAGCGCTTCGAGGATCACGTAGGCCGCCGGCACCATGTAGGCGGGCAGCCGCTCGGCCAGGTACGCGCGGAGCCGACCCGCGGCGGGCAGCCGGTTCAGGTCGGCGGGCGCGACGTAGCCGACGAGGCGGTCGTCGCGCACCTCGACGTGTGCCGCGGCGATGTCGGGGTGCCCGGCGAGTGCGGCGGTGACCTCGCCGAGCTCGATCCGGTGGCCGCGCAGCTTCACCTGGTCGTCCGCACGGCCGATGAACTCGATCTCGCCGTCGGCGCGGCGTCGGGCCAGGTCGCCGGTGCGGTAGAGCCGTTCGCCCGGATGGCCCGGGCGCGGGTGGGCGACGAACCGTTCCGCGGTCAGGTCGGGGCGGCCGAGGTAGCCGCGGGCCAGCTGGGGTCCACCGAGGTAGATCTCGCCGGCGTCGCAGGGCTGCAGTTCGGCGTCGAGCACCTCCACCGTGGTGCCGGGTAGGGGACGGCCGATCGTGGGTAGCTCGCCGACGTGCTCGGCCGGCGGCACCACCCCGTACGTCGAGATGACCGTGTTCTCGGTCGGGCCGTAGTTGTTGATCAGCCGGAACGGCAACGCGGCGTCGGGCCGGACGTGCAGCCGGTCGCCGCCGGTGAGCAGGGTACGCAGCGCGAGCCCGTGGTCCGGCCAGCGGGCGCGCAGCGCGCGCTCGGCCAGCGGAGTCGGCAGGACGGTGATCGTCACCCGCCGGTTGGCGAGCCAGCCGACCGTCGCCTCCGGGGACAGCAGCGACTCCTGGTCCGGGATGTCGATGCCGGCGCCGTGGGTGAGCGGGAGCCACACCTCGGAGACCGATACGTCGAAGCTGGGCGAGCAGACCAGGCCGGCCCGGTCCGCCGGGCTCAGGCCGTACCCGGGGCCTACCTGCCGTACCAGGTGGGCCAGCGCGGCATGGGTCACCGCCACGCCCTTGGGTGTGCCGGTGGATCCCGAGGTGTAGACGACGTAGGCCAGGTCCTCCGGCCGCACCACCGGATCGAGGTCCGCGGCGGACTCGTCGGCGCCGGGCTGCGCGTCGAGCCGGACCGGCTCGGTGCCCGCCCGGCGCAGCCGGTCGACGTGTTCGGCTCCGCAGAGCACCAGCCGCGCCCCGGCGTCGGCGAGCATCCACCCGGCCCGGCCGGCCGGGTTCGCCGGGTCGACCGGCAGGTACGCCCCGCCCGCCTTGAGTACGGCCACCGCGCCGACGACCAGCTCGATCGAGCGGTCGACGTGCAGGCCCACCACCGCGGCCGGCCCGATGCCCCGCCCGCGCAGCCAACGGGCAAGGCGGTTCGCTCGCGCATTCAGCTGCGCGTATGTCAGGGAGCCCCGTCCGTCGGCGACCGCCACCCGGTCACCGGCTGCACGGACCCAGCCTTCGAAGATCTCGAACACCAGAGGGTCCATTGATGACCATGATAGTGGTTTCGAGACGTCCACTCAAGTCGATCTATGTGTCGCGCCGTGGACGAGTACCCCGTCCTGGTAGACGGCGCGCACCCGGGCGCCGAGCTTCATGATATCGAGCGGGTCGCCGTCGACGAGCACGACGTCCGCCCGCTTGCCCGGCGCCAGCGTGCCGCTCTCGCCGGCCACACCGAGCAGTTCGGCGGCCGATCCGGTCGCGGCATGCAGCGCCTGCGCCGGCGTCATGCCGTGCTCGACCAGCAGTTCCAGCTCGCGCAGGTTCTGCCCGTGCGGGTACACCGGGGCATCGGTGCCCATCGCTATCCGTACCCCCGCCGCGATCGCGGCGCGGACCGAGGCGCTGGCCGCCGCGGCCACGATGCGTTCCTTCTCCGCCGCGCCGGGTCGCACCCCGACCCCGGAATCGACCGCGGCACGGACCCCCTCGCCCGCGCTGAGCGTGGGCACCAGCCAGGTACCGTGCTCGCGCATCATTCCGATGGCCTCGTCGTCGAGGAACGTCCCGTGCTCCACCGACCGGACCCCGTTGCGGATGGCCGACTTCACCCCGCCGACCCCGTGCGCGTGAGCCATCACGCCGATGCCGGCCGCCGCGGCCTCCGCCACGATCTCGGCGATCTCGGCGTCCCGGAAGTGACCGTGGCGGGGATCGTCGCGCGGCGAGAAGACCCCGCCGGTCGTGGCGATCTTGATGACGTCCGCGCCGGCCCGCACCAGTTCGCGAACCTTCCGGCGGACCGCGTCCGGCCCGTCGGCGAGACCCGCGGGCCGGCCCGGGTGCGGCGCGAACAGCGACAGCGAGCCACCGGAAGCCTCCCACGGGTCCCCGTGGCCGCCGGTCTGGCTGATCATGCTGATCGAGATCTGCACCCGCGGCCCGCGGACCAGGCCACGCTCCTGCGCGACCCGTACCCCGAGATCCGCCCCGGCCGCGTCCCGCACCGTGGTGATCCCGGCGGCCAGGGTCAGTTCGAGGTTGCGTACCGCCTCGTAGAACTGCAGCGAGAACGGTGCGGTCGCCCACTCCAGCGCGTCGAGCCGGCTCACGACCAGGTGCACGTGGCAGTCGAACAGCCCGGGCAGGACACCCAGGCCGGCGCAGTCGACCACCTCGTCCCCGGCCAGCCCGGTGCCCAGCTCGACCACCCGGCCGTCCTCGATCGCCAGGTCCACCATGGCCGGTTCGGCCCCCGTACCGTCGAACACCCGCCCACCGGCGAACACGACGCGAGCCATCTGCGGTCCTCCTCCCATGACAGAGATCAACGTCGATGGTACTAGCGATCGGCGCAACGGGACCGCAGCGCCCGGAGGTTCGCCAGGAGGGTCTCGGCCCGGGCGGCGCCGGCCGGGTACCCGGCCGCCCGGTACCGGTCGAGGGCGGCCCACGCGGCGGTCACCGCGCTGTCCCGGTCACGTCCCGCGCCGGAGGAGGTGGCTGCGATCGAGGTCAACGCGTCCGCGTGCAGGAGCCGGTACTCCCGGTGCTCGGCCAGCGAGGCGGCCAGCTTCGCCGTGGACAGTGCCGGCCCGGTGTCGCCGGCGAGCCGGTGCGCCTCGGCGAGCGCGATCAGCGCCCCGACCTCAGGGTGGCAGCTGCGAACGTCGCGGGCCAGGTCGAGCGCCTCGCCTGCGTGTCGGCGCGCCTCGTCGTACCGGCCGAGGCGGGTGACGACCGTGGCCAGCTCGGTGAGCAGCGTCGCCTCGATCGACCGGTCCTTGGCCGCGCGGCTGTGCGCGAGACCGGTGGTCGCGTACGTCAGGGCGCGTTCCAGGTCGCCGCTGTCGGCGTGCAGCTTCGCGAGGAGGCCGCACGCGATCGCCTGCCCGTACCGCTCACCGACCCGCTCGTGGTACTCATGGCTGCGCGACAGGTGCACCTCGGCCTGGTCGTACTGTCCAAGGTAGACATAGCCGGCACCGGCGGCGCAGTGGGCCAGCGCCACCATGCCGGGGCTGTCGCCCTGCTCGTGGATTGCCAGCGCGGCCAGCGCATCCCGGAGCGAGCCGCGCAGATCGCCCATGTAGTGGCGCAGCGTGCACAGGTTGTTGAGCAGCCTGGCCCGCGCGGTCCGGTCGCCGCTCCGCCGGGCGAGCGCGTACGCCTCGGTGAGGTGGGTGAGCGCGGCGCGGGTCTGCCCGGACTCGGCGTGCGCCACCGCCAGCCCGCTCAACGCCGACGCCTCGGCTTCGGACCAGCCGAGGTCGCGGGCGACCGCCAGGGCCGCGGCGGCATGCGTGATCGCGGTGAGGACGTCGCCGAGGCTGCGGTGGGCGAGCGAGAGGCTCAGACGGACGGCCGCGGTTGCCTGGCCGCTCCCGGTGCGGCTGGCCGCGGCCAGCGCCGCCTTCCCGGTTGCCAGCCATTCGCTGTAGTGGCGGCGGGTCCAGAAGTACGTGCGCAGGGTGTCGGCCAGCAGCGTGCCGCGGACCGACGTCTCCGGATCTCCGGGTACCTCCAGGCCGTCCAGCCCGCGCCCGCCGCGCAGCGCGCGGACGTACCCGCTCAGGTCCGACGCACCGTTGCGTTCGGCGAGGTTCGCCGCGGCGATCCGCAGCGCCAGGGGCAGGTGGCCACACGCCTCGGCGAGCTCCGCGATCTCCTGCACCGGCGGCGCGGTCAGGCCGTAGCCGGTGAAGACCCGGGTCACCAGCTCGGCCGAGTGCCCGGGCGGCAGCACGTCGAGGACGAGCGGGCGAGCACCGTCGCGGGCGACCAACCCGGTGAGCAGGTCCCGGCTGGTGACCAGCGCCAGGCAGCCGGCACCGCCGGGCAACAGCGGCCGGACCTGCCCCGCGCCGGCGGCGTTGTCGAGCAGCACCAGGACACGGCGGTCGGCCAGCAACGTCCGGTACATGCGGACCGCCCGGTCCAGGTCCACCGGTACCTCGGCGGACGGTACGCCCAGCGCGCGTAGGAACAGCGCCAGCGCCTCGACCGGTCGTACCGGCGGGCCCGGCGCGTACCCGCGTAGGTCGGCGAAGAGCTGGCCGTCCGGGAACGAGGCGGCCACCCGGTGCGCCCAGTGCACGCCGAGCGCGGTCTTGCCGACACCTGCCATGCCGGAGATCGTGACCACGACGGCCGGACCGCCGAGCGACTCGTCGAGGACGCGCAGCGCCTCGGCCCGCCCGACGAACGCGCTCGCGTCGCGCGGCAGCTCCTTCGGCACCGGCAACCCGGTCACGGCGACCCGCTGCGGGGCGACCCGCTGGAGGGAGGGCCGGGGCAGGTCGCCGCGGAGGATCGACTCGTGCAGGCGCTGCAGCTGCGGCACCGGCTCGACGCCCAACTCCTCGGCGAGCAGCCGGCGGGCCTGCCGGTACGCCTCCAGCGCCTCCGCCCGCCGGCCGGTGTGGTAGAGCGCGGTCATCAGCTGGCCGCGCAGGTGCTCCCGGTACGGGTGGCTGGTGCTGAGGTCGGTCAACCTCGGGACCACCTCGGCGTACCGGCCCCTTTCCAGGTCGACGGCGGCCAACTCCTCGAACGCGACGAGGCGCAACTCGTCGAGCCTCGCCGCCTCCTCGGCGACCAGCGGGCCGGCCGCGACATCGGCGTACGCGGCACCGCGCCACAGCCCCAGCGCGTCTTCGAGCAGCTTGCCCGCGTCGTCGAGCAGACCCTGCCGGTGTGCGCTTCGTGCACGCTCGAACAGGCTGGCGAAGCGCAGCGCGTCGAGCTCGTCGGGGTCGAGCGTGAGGGCGTAGCCGGTCACCCGGCTGTGGATCCGGTGCTCGCCCAGGCTGCGCCGCAGCCGGTGCACGTAGACCTGGAGTGACTTGCGGGCGCTCGGTGGCGCGTCATCGCCCCACAGCGCCCCGAGCGCTTCCGCCACGGAGACCGGGCGGGGTGTTCGGCACAGCAGCGCAGCGAGCAGCCGGAGCTGCATCGGCGCGGCCAGGTCCACCGGTGTCCCGCGAAGCGAGACGGTCAACGATCCCAACACACGGTACTGGTCCACGTTCACCCTCGCCGCATCATCCCGCGCCGGCGCGCGCCCGACCAGTGACATTCGATCCTGGTCGAAAAAGGCTGGACCGCAGTCCACGGTCTGACGTCAGCGCCGTTCAGACCGTGATGACGACTTTGCCGCGGGTGTGGCCCTGTCCCACGTACCCGAGTGCGTCGGGCACCTCGGTCAACGGGTACCGGCGGTCGACAACCGGTGTCACCTGCCCACTCTCCAGCAGGTCCCGGATCGCCAGCAGGTCCTCGCGGCTGTTCTTCGTCAGCATCGAGACCATCCGGCGGCTGCCGAACCATCCGGCGAGCGTCACCTTGGCCACCGCGAGCAGCGGCCAGATCCACAGTCCGTCGAGGGGTCCGCCGACCGATACGTACGTCCCTCTCGGAGTCAGCGCGCGCTTGAACTCCGACAGCGTCCGCCCGCCCGCGGTGTCGAGGATCAGGTCGTACCGCTGCCGGCCGTCCGCGAAGTCCGCCCGCGTGTAGTCGACGACATGGTCGGCGCCGATCGCGCGCACCATCTCGACGTTCCTGGTCCGGCACACGCCGGTCACCTCCGCGCCGTACGCCTTGGCGATCTGCACCGCGAAGGTACCGATGCCGCCCGAGGCGCCGTTGACCAGAACCTTCTGTCCCGGCTGGATATTGCCCCTGTCGCGGAGCCCCTGCAGCGCGCTGAGCGCCGCCAGCGGTACCGCCGCCGCCTCCTCGAACGTCAGGTTGGCCGGCTTCGGCAGGACCATCCGGTCCGCGCGGACGCAGACGTACTCGGCGCAGGAGCCGCTGCGCATTCCGAACACCTCGTCGCCCGGCTGGAACCCGGTGACGTCGCGGCCGACCGCCTCCACCTGCCCGGCCAGGTCCACGCCGGGGATCGTCGACTTCGGCGTCCGCAGGCCGGTCTGCAGGCGTACGAGGTAGGGCGCACCCCGGAGCATGTGCCAGTCGTACGGGTTGAGCGCGGCCGCCCGGACCCGGACGAGCACCTCGTCGTCCTTGGGGACGGGTTTGTCCACATCGGCGAACGTGAGCACCTCGGGTGTGCCGTACCTGTTCCTGATGACTGCCTTCATGACGGCAGTGTGGGCGCTGGCCGGCCGCGACGCGTCCGCCGACCGGCGTCAAGCCCGGCTGCTCCCGCCGGAGTAACGGCGCCGCCGGACTACCTCGAAGGAGGTACGTTCCTCGTCAGCCACGGGATCAGGATCGCCAGGACCGTGGCGGCCTGCATGGCACTCATGTGGTCGGTGTCCGGGACGAGCTGCACGGTCCAGCCCCGCCGCGTCAGCTCGTCGCGGTTGCGGATCAACGGCTCGGCGATCGCGACGTAGGCGTCGTCCCAGGCGGCTCCGTAGGTGATGTTGTCGTTGGCGCCGGCGAACGCGAGCCGCGGGACGTGGACCCGGTCGAGGGCGGCCCGCTCGTCGAAGTCCTGCAGGGACTCGTAGAGGGTGACGTACTGCCGGGTCTGGTCGGGACGGAGGGTGACCGGGACGCTGTCCCAGTCGCCGGGCCGCACCTCGGCGGTGGTGTCGGGCCGCTCGGTGGAGGCCATCCGGTGGGCGGTACGGGTGACCGCGAGCATCGCGTCGTAGGGACCGTCCAGCGGCGGGAATCCGCCCATGACGAGGGCGGTGAGCCGATCGGTGCGGATGGCGAGCTGGAGACCGGCCAGGGCCAGCCAGGAGTAGCCGTAGTAGGCGAAACGGTCGGCGGCGGCCGCGTCGGCGATGGCGAGCAGGTCGGCCGCGACGGTGGCGGCGTCGAGCGTACGGGGTTTGGGGTGTTCGGCGAGGTGGCCCTCGTAGTCGGCGGCCAGCACCCGCAGGCCGGCGCCGGCCAGGCCGGTGGCGAGGGTGGGACCGAGGTTGGGGTCGGCGCCCCAGGCACGCACCTGTTCCGCCGCCTCGCCCTCGATCACGGTCGTGCCGACGGGCAGCAGCACCGCCGGTCCGTCGCCCATCACCACCACGTCCAGGGGTGCACCGTCGTGGAGTCGCGCCGTGCTCACGCATGCGGTGGTCATAGAAACACTATACACTGTAAGGACTATGGTTCCCGACGTCGAGGCCCACGTCCGCCGGCTCTGGCGGCACCGCGGGACGGCGCTGCCCACCCCGCGGCGGGGCCCCCGCCAGCAACTCGACCTGGACCAGATCCTCGAAGCCGGCATCGCGCTCGCGGACGCCCAGGGCCTGGCCGCGGTGTCGACCCGGGCGATCGCCGCGAGGTTCGGCAAGACCCCCATGGCGCTCTACCCGTACGTCGGGCCCAAGGAGGACCTGCTCGCCCTGATGCAGGACCACGCGTCGGCCATGCCGGCGTGGCGGGACCCGGCTACCAGCCTGGTCGCCGCGCTCGGCGCCTGGGCACAGGCGCTCTTCCAGGTGTACCTCGCCCACCCGTGGCTGACCCGGCGACCGTGGGCGCAGGCCACCCAGGGCCCGAACGAACAGGACTGGCTCGAACGGCTCCTGCAGATCCTGCAGCGGTGGGACGTCCCGCCCCGCGCCCGTCCGTCGGCGGTCACGATGGTGTACGCCACGGTCCGCGCGTGTGCCGAGACCGCGGCCGCGTACCAGCGGATGGACGAGCATGGCGCGGCCGGGTGGCGCCGGCACGCGGAGGAGACCCGGAGACAGGTCCCCGACCTGTGCCGGCGCTACCCGCTGTCGACCGGGCTCGAACCGCTCACCCCGCGCTGGCAGGACGCCCCGCGGGCCGGACTCACCGGCGCCGTGGACCTCCTCGCGCTGGCGCTCCGGTCGACGAGCGCCGAAGCGGCCGCCGAGCCCAGCTCGTAGCGCGGCAGAACGCGGGATCCGTCGACACCGTTCGGCACCAGCGACCCGGTGGCGGTATTCTCCAGGTGTGGCGTGTCCCACGCCCAACCTCGGCTCCGGCGCTCACGCCGCCGGCATCAGCGGGGCAAAGGGGGCCAAGCCCTCGGGACGTCTTGGCAACACCCCTTCGGGCCGTGCCCGAGGGAGCGTGAGTCTCTCGGTCGCGGCATGACGAAGGAGAGTGTGATGACCACGGAGAAGTCCTTCAAGGGCCGCGTCCGCGAGCGCATGGCCAAGACCGGCGAGAGCTACACCGCGGCGCGCCGGCAGGTCGCCGGGAAACGGGACCGGCTGCAAGCCGCCCGTACCAGGCTGGCGGCGCAGATGCCCGCCTCGGACCGCACGGTCGTGGACGCGACCGCGCGGACCTGGGACGAGTGGTTCTCCATCCTCGACCGGTGGGGTGCCCGCGACCGCAAGCACAAGGAGACGGTCGGCTTCCTGATGGACGAGCAGGACGTCGACGGCTGGTGGGCGCAGACGATCACCAACGGGTACGAACGTGCGCGCGGGATGCGGCTCAAGCACCAGCAGGCGGACGGGTTCACGGTCTACGTTTCGAAGACGGTCGCGGCTCCGGCCGAGGCGGTGTTCGAGGCGTTCGTCAACGCGCGCCGGCGCAGGCGATGGCTCACCGACGCGACGATGAGGCTGCGGACCTCACAGCCCGGGCGGACGGCGCGGTTCGACTGGGAGGACGGCGCGACCCGGGTGAGCGTCTCGTTCGACGGAAAGGGCCCGTCGAAGTCCACGGTTGCGGTCGCGCACGAACGGCTGCCGGACGCCGACGAGGCGGAGACGGCGAAGGCGTCGTGGCGGCGGCGACTCGCCGACCTCAAGACGTTCCTGGAGTCGTGACCGCGCCCACGCCGGCGATGCGCCAGAAGTGGCTCACCGGGCCGATCCCCTTTCCGAGCGGGTGGCCGGCCCGGATGCCGGCGCTCACGTACGCCTTGCCGACCCGCACCGCGGCCTCCATGCCGAGGCCGCGAGCCAGGCCGGCGGCGACGGCCGCGGACAACGTGCACCCGGTGCCGTGGGTGTGCCGGGTGGGTACGCGCGGCCCGCGTAGCTCGAGCGCGTTGCGCCCGTCGTAGAGCAGGTCGACCGCGTCGTCATCGTCCGGCAGGTGACCGCCCTTGACGAGCACCCATGAGGCGCCCAGGTCACGCAGGGCGCGGGCCGCGGCGAGCTGGCCGGCGCGGTCGCGCACCACGATGCCGGTGAACAGCTCGACCTCACCGAGGTTCGGCGTCACCAGATCGGCGAGCGGGAACATCTGCTCGCGCATCGCGGCGACCGCGGCCGGTTGCAGCAACGGGTCACCGTGTTTCGAGACCGCGACCGGGTCGAGCACGACGGGCCCGACGGCCAGCCGGCGCAGCGCCTCCGCCACCGCCTCGATGATGGCCGCCGACGACAGCATGCCGATCTTCACCGCGTCCGCGCCGATGTCGGTGACCACCGCCTCGATCTGGTCGACCACCACCTGCGGCGGGAGTTCGTAGACGCCGGATACGCCGATGGAGTTCTGCGCGGTGACCGCGGTGATGGCGGACATGCCGTGTACCTGGAGGGCCAGGAACGTCTTGAGGTCGGCCTGGATGCCCGCGCCGCCGCCGGAGTCGGAGCCGGCGATGGTCAGCGCGCGCGGTGGTACCCGGGCTTCGTCCGCGGTCACACCGGCCACCCCTCACCCCGGTAGGCCGCGTTCCAGAACATCCACTCGTACCGCGCGCCGACCCGGTAGTGCGCCCGCATCCGCGCGCGTTCGCCGCTCGACGCCTCCTCCCCTACGCGGTCGGCGAGCGCGAGCACGTCGCGCACGATGCCGGCGAACTCCGCGCCGCCATAGGTGGCGATCCACCGTGCGTAGAGCGGGTTCGGCGAGGATCGCTCGAGCAGCGCCTCGCCCACCTTCCAGTAGACCCAGTAGCAGGGCAGGACCGCGGCGAGCCCTTCGGCGAACGAGCCGCCGTGGGCGACCGCCAGCAGGTAGCTGGTGTAGGCGAGCGTGGTCGGCGCCGGCTCGCCGGTCACGGTCACCGCGACGCCGCCGTCGGCGAGCTCGCGGAGGAACCCGGCGTGCAGCGCCTGCTCGACGGCGATCGCGTTGGCGGCGTGGGTCGCGAACATCGCCGCGGCCTCCTCGTCGGTGGCGCGGCCGGCGAGCACCCGCAGCGCCTGCGCGTACCGCCGCAGGTAATGGACGTCCTCGACCACGTACCGCGCGAACCGGTCGAGGTCGAGCCCGCCGCTGGTGAGCCCGGTGAGGAACGGGTGGGCGAGGATCGCGTCGAACACGTCCTGCGTGTCGGCCCAGAGCTGGTCGGTGAGGCAACGGGTCGGCGTAGCTGTTGCGGTCATGGGGTGACCTCCCGGTCGGGGCGCAGGTCGGCGCGACCGTCCACAGGGGACGATGCGGTGGCGTGGTGCCGGCGCGGTATCCGTCCGGCGCGGCGCGCCAGCCGCCCGGCCTCGACGGCCCGGCACATCGCCTCGGCCATCAGCACGGGTGACTGCGCGCGGGTGACGGCCGAGGCGAGCAGCACCGCGGCGCAGCCGATCTCCATCGCCAGGGCGGCGTCGGAGGCGGTACCGATCCCGGCGTCCAGGATCACCGGTACCGTCGACTGCTCGACGATCATCGCGATGTTGTGCGGGTTGCAGATGCCCAGCCCCGAGCCGATCGGCGCGCCGAGCGGCATCACCGCGGCGCAGCCGGCCTGCTCCAGCCGGCGGGCGACGACCGGGTCGTCGGTCGTGTACGGCAGCACGGTGAACCCGTCGGCGACGAGCCGCTCGGCCGCGTCGAGCAGCTCGACCGGGTCCGGCAGCAGGCTGTGCTCGTCGGCGATGACCTCGAGCTTCACCCAGCTGGTCCCCAGCGCCTCCCGGGCCAGCCGCGCGGTGAGCACCGCCTCCCCGGCCGTGAAGCAGCCGGCGGTGTTGGGCAGCACGCGGATCCCGTGCCGGCGCAGCACGTCGAGCAGCGAGCCCTTGGTACCGGGGTCGACCCGGCGCATCGCCACCGTGGTGAGCTCGGTCCCGGACGCGACGAGCGCCTGCTCCAGCGCGGTCAGGCTGGGCATCCCGGCGGTACCCATGATCAGTCGCGAGGAGAACGCCTCGCCGGCGATGAGGAGCGGGTCTTCGGCCATGGTCACCCTCCCGGTACGGCGGTGACGACCTCGACCCGATCACCCGGCTGGATCGGGGTGCCGGACCAGAGGTCGCGCGGGACGACGGTGTCGTTGACGGCGACGGCAACCCCGGCGCCGCCACCGGTCAGGGGCGCGACGACGTCGGCTACGGTCAGTCCGGGTGACCACCGGGCCGGCTCGCCGTTGACGGTCACGGTCACGGGCGCACTCCTTCCGTCGCTTCCGCGAACCGCGCCGGGGTGAAGGGCTCCCACAGCGGGGGTACCGCGCCGTCGGCGAGCAGCGTCGCGACGGCGTCCGCGGTGATCGGGGTGAGCAGGATGCCGTTGCGGTGGTGTCCGGTCGCCAGCACCAGGCCGGGCAGCGGCGACGCCCCGACGATCGGCGCGTTGTCCGGGGAGCCCGGGCGCAGCCCCGCAACGGTCTCCACGAGCGGCATCTCGGAGAGGGCCGGCACCAGCTCGTGGGCGTCACGCAGCAGCTGGTACACGCCGCCGGCGGTGACCTGGTCGTCGTACCCCTGCTCCTCCTGCGTCGCACCGAGGACCAGCTCGCCGTCCGCGCGCGGGACGAGGTACGCGGTACCGCCGCGGACCGTGCCCCGGATCGTCCGGGACAGCAGCGGCCGGTATTCCGCCGGGATCCGCAGCCGCAGGATCTGGCCCTTGACCGGCCGTACCGGCGGCCGCACGCCGTCCGGCAGGCCACCGACCTGCCCGGACCGGCAGCCCGCCGCCAGCACCACCGTGCCGGCCGTGAGCGCGGTGCCGTCGTCGAGGCGCACACCGGTGACCCGGTCGCCGGCATCCGACCCGACCAGCGTGACCGAGGCGACCGTGCCCGGTACCAGGTCGACGCCGACCTGCGTGGCGGCGTCCAGGAGGGCCGCGGTCAACCGGCGGTTGTCGATCTGGTGGTCACCCGCCGCGAGCAGCCCACCCTGCACCCGCGGGGAGAGCAGTGGCTCGAGCCGGCGGCACTCGCGCGCCGACAGGATCTCGACCTCCAGCCCGAGGCGGCGCTGGAAGGCCGACAGGTCGGCCAGGACGGCGCGGTCGGCGGCGTCGAACGCGACCGAGAGCGCACCGCAGGCCCGGTAGCCGGTCGGCCGGCCGACCTGGTCCTCCAGCTCGGCGACGAACGACGGGTACCGCGCGGCGGCGGCGAGGTTGAGCCGTAGCAGCGACTCCTCGCCGTAGTGCAGCTCGGTGACCGGCGCGAGCATCCCGGCCGCGACGAACGACGCACCACGGCCGGGCGCCGGGTCCACGACCGCTACCGACAGCCCGCGCTGGGCGGCCCGCCAGCCGCAGGCCAGGCCGATCGTGCCGGCGCCGACGATGACGACGTCGTAGGCCGATCCGTCGACCACCGCAGCCCCCTCCCTTCGCCGGCATGACCCGGATCAGGTTCAACGGTCGGCGGCTTTCCCGCCCTCTCAGCCCGGACTGCCGGACTCCCGTGGTACCACCCACGATAACCCTCGGCGCGACGGCATGAGAAGGTGGGGTTCCGTGACCTCACCGGTGCTGCGGCAACGTCTCGCCGGCGCGCGGCTCTACCTGTGTACCGACGCGCGCGTGGAGCAGGGCGACCTGGAACAGTTCCTCGACTCCGCGCTCGGCGGCGGCGTCGACGTCGTCCAGCTCCGGCACAAGGGTCTGGAAGCCCGGCAGGAACTCGAGTACTTCGAGGTGTTCGCCGCGGTGGCGGCCCGGCACGGCGCGCTGGCGGCCGTCAACGACCGGGCCGACATCGCCCACCTGACCGGTGCTCCCATCCTGCACCTGGGCCAGGACGACCTGCCGGTGCCGGCCGCCCGCGCCATCCTCGGCCCGGACCCGCTGATCGGCATGTCGACGCACAGCCGTACCCAGGTCGACGCGGCCACCGCCGCCGCGGGTGTCGACTACTTCTGCGTCGGGCCGACCTGGCCGACGCCGACCAAGCCGGGGCGGCCGGCGCCCGGTCTCGACCTCATCCGGTACGCCACGGCCCGGCACACCGACCGTCCCTGGTTCGCGATCGGCGGCATCGACCTCGCCAACCTCGACCAGGTCGTGGACGCGGGCGCCCGCCGCGTCGTCGTGGTCCGGGCCATCACGCAGGCCACCGACCCCGGCGCCGCGGCGGCCGGGTTCGCCCGCCGGTTGGCCGAGCCGTGAGCCGGTACCTGGAGCTGTCGCATCCGGTCACGGACGGGATGGTGACCTACCCGGGACTGCCCGGACCGCGCATCACCGACCACACGCCGCGTGGCCAGTTCCACATTGGACGCATCGAGCTGGTGGCCAACACCGGTACCTACGTGGACGCGCCGTTCCACTACCGGGCCGGCGGCGCGGACGTGGCCGGCCTGCCGGCCGAGAGGCTGGTCAACGTCCCCATCGTCGTGGTCCGGGCGGTGGGCCGCCGGACGGTGACCGCCGCCCACCTCGGTGACCCGGGCGAACTGTGGGGGCACGCGGTCCTGGTGCATACCGGGTGGGACCGGCACTGGGGCACACCGGACTACCTGCGGCCCGGGCCGCATCTGGACGGCGGCGCGGCCCGGGCCCTGGTGGAGGCGAACGTGGCCTGCGTCGGCATCGACTCGGTCAACATCGACGACATGAGCGACCCGACCCGCCCGGTGCACACCACGCTGCTCGGCAACGACATCCCGATCATCGAGCATCTGTGTGGCCTCGGTGCCGTGCCCGACACCGGCGCCCGCATCTACGCGCTGCCCGCGCCGATCCGCGGGCTGGGCTCGTTCCCGGTGCGGGTCGTGGCCGCGTCGTGATGGCCCGCCGGCCGCGGCAGCGGCCCGGCGAGCGAACCGATTGCGGGCAGCTGCGGCGGTATGCATACTCGGTATCTATGCCGGATGACGAGCCGAGGATCGCGCGCCGGGTCGTACTCGGGCTCGCCGCACTCGGCGGTGCCGGCCTGATCGCCGCGGATACCCGGCGGCCGGCACCCGCACCCGCACGCGTCGCGCTGCCGGTCGACGGTGAGCCGACGGTCGTGCGGGTGAGCGACGACGGCTTCGCCGGTCACGCGGAGCCGTACCTCGCGGTCAACCCGACCGACCCGCGCAACCTGCTGGGCGCGTGCATCGCGTTCGGCGACGACACCGCCATCACCGCGTACGCCTCGTTCGACACCGGGGCGACCTGGCTGAACCTGGGCGCGCTGGCCGACTCCCGCGGTGGCCGCGATCCAACGGTCAGCTTCGACGCCGCCGGTCGCGGGTACGTCTGCGCCAACACCGACGACCTGCACGTGTGGCGTACGGACAACGGCGGCCGTACCTTCGCCGAGCCGGTCCTCGCCACGCGCGGGCGCAAGCTGGACCACCCGTGGCTGGCGGCTGACCCGGCACCGGGACCACCGGCGGCCACCCACCTGTTCGCCGCCTGGACCGGGCCGGACGACAACGCCCACCTCGAGTTCGCCCGATCCACCGACGCCGGGCGCAGTTTCCAGGAACCACTGGTCCTCGACACGGTCCGCGGATCGGACGAGGCGAACCTCGCCTCCCCGATGCTCGCCGCCGGCGCCGGCGGCACCGTGCACGTGATCTACGGTGTCTGGCCGCCGCTGCCGAAGACGGCGCTGCGGCCCGAGTTCGCCACCCCGATCAGGGTCATCTCCTCCACCGACCGGGGCCGGACCTGGGGCGAGCCGGTGCACCTCGGTACCGGCGTGATGGAGTTCAGGGTAGCCGCGGAGACGAACGTACCCGGCCTGCCCAGCGTCGCCGCCCACGGTACCCGGGACCTGGCCGCCGCCGCCTTCGTCGTCCGCCGGCCGGGCGAGCCAGGCACCGACGTCGCCGTGTGCCTATCCCGGGACCGCGGCCGGACCTGGACCGCGCCGCGGCTCGTGCCGCGGGACGCCGACGATGCCAGCTACCTGCAACCACAACTCGCCGTCGACGAGACCGGTGGCCTGGCCCTGTCAGCGTTCGCGTACCGGCACGGCACGGTCGACGTCGTGGTGTTCCTCGCCGATGCCACCGCCGGCCAGCCGCCCTCGTTCGGGCCGCCGGTCCGGGTGACCCGGCGCCCGTTCGACCCGACCACCGGCACGCGGCAAGGCAAGCACGGCCGCTGGTGGATCGGCGACTACCAGGGACTGACCAGCGCCGCCGGCCACGTCCGTCCATTCTGGAACGACCCGCGCACCGGTAGGCTGGAGATCCTGACCACGTCGATGCCCAGCCGGTGACCAGGCACCAGGGCTCCAGCATCACGGGAGGGTTCGTGTCACGCTCGTCCCTCGTCCCACGCCGTCATCGTGGCCGGCCGACCGTGCGAGTGCCGTCGTGGCCCGTGCCGAGTACCTGAACCCGTTCGTGCTGCCGGTCGAGGCCGTAACCCCGCACCGCCAGGGCCGGGTGGACTTCTACCTGCCCGAGGCGGCCACGCCCAGCCCGGCGATCGTGTTCGTGCACGGCGGCCCGATCGCGGCCGACCTACGCCCCACCCCGCGAGACTGGCCGGTCTACCGAGGATACGGATCCCTCGCGGCGGCACGTGGTGTCGTCGGTGTCACGCTCGACCACCGCCTGCACCACCCCGGTGGTTACCCGCTCGCGGCAACGGATGTCGCCGAGGCGGTGCGGGCGGCGCGGGAACACCCGCGCGTGGCCGCCGACCGGATCGCGATGTGGTTCTTCTCCGGCGGTGGGCTCCTGCTGGCCGACTGGCTGCGGGACCCGCCGGCCTGGCTGCGCTGCGCCGCGGCCACCTACCCGCTGCTCGCTCCCCTGCCGGGCCGGGGGGTGGATGCGCGGTTCCGGCCCGTTGACGTCATCGCGCGGGCGGGGACGCTGCCGGTCGTGTTGACCCGGGTCGGCCGCGAACGCCGGCCGGTCGCGTGCACCGTCGAGGCGTTCGTGGCGGCGGCACGCGGATGCGGCGCACGGCTGGACATCATCGACGTGCCGCACGGCCGACACGGCTTCGACATGCTGGACCACACCGACGAGTCCCGCAACGCCGTCGAGCGGGCGCTCGACTCGGTCGTCGCCAGGCTCACGCCGTCCTGATCGGACGGCCGGCTGACTGATCCAGACCTTGTCCGGCGCCCCAACGAATCGATGAGAAGCACTTTCCGGTCCCCGCCGGGCGGGGTAGGTTCCAGAACCATGCGGCATGACGAGGTTCCCGTGCTCATCGTCGGTGGCAGCCTGGTGGGCCTGTCCATGTCCCTTTTCCTTGCCCAGCAGGGCGTTGCGCACCTGGTCGTCGAGCGGCATCCGGGTACTGCGATCCATCCCCGGGCGGCCTTCCTCATGCAGCGCACGGTCGAGCTGTTCCGCGGTGTGGGAATCGAGAAGGAGGTCCTCGCCGCGGCGCAGCGGGAGTTCGTCCAGAACGGCGCGATCGTGGCGGTGGACTCGCTCAGCGGGCGGGAGCTGCAGTACTTCTTCCGGAACATCAACGACGGGGTCGAGCAGCTCAGCGCCTCACCGCGGATCTTCGTCACCCAGATCGGGCTGGAGCCCGTGTTGCGCGAGCGCGCCGCGGCGCTCGGTGCACGGCTGCGGTACTCCGCCGAGGTGGTCTCGCTGGAGGCCGGCGAGGACGGCGTGACCGCGCTGGTCCGCGACCGCACCAGCGGCGAGGAGAGCACCGTGCGTGCGCGGTACGCGGTGGCCGCCGACGGCGCGCACAGCCCGGTGCGGCGCCAGCTCGGCATCGGCATGCTGGGCCACGGCACGTTCTCGGACAGCATCACGATCTACTTCCGGGCCGACGTGCGGCCGCTGCTGGGCGAGCGGAACCTCAGCGTCGTGTACGTGGTGAGTCCGCGCCTGCAGGGGTTCTTCCGCTTCTCGTTCGACGGGCAGTCCGGCTTCCTCGTGGTCAACTCGGCGCTGGACGACGCCGGGGAGCGCACCACCACGATCGGCGCGACCGCCACGGACGCCAACTGCATCCGGTACGTGCGCGAGGCGCTGGGCGCGCCGGACATCCCGGTGGAGATCGAGGACGTACAGCGGTGGGGCGCGGCCGCCGAGTGGGCCGAGCGGCTGCGGGTGGGGCGGGTGCTGCTCGCCGGGGACGCCGCGCACGTGATGCCCCCGACCGGTGGGTACGGCGGCAACACCGGCGTCCACGACGCGCACAACCTGGCCTGGAAGCTCGCGTACGTGCTCGACGGCCGGGCCGGCGAGGACCTGCTCGACACGTACGAGGCGGAGCGGCTGCCGGTGGCCAGGATGACGGTCGAGCAGGCGTACACCCGCTACGTGACCCGGTTGGATCCCGGGCTCGGCACCGACGGGCTCGATCCGCTGATCGACGATCCCCCGATCGACCTCGGCTACCGGTACCGGTCGGCGTCGTTCACGCCGGAGGACCCGGACGACGGATCGCAGTGGGAGGATCCGCACTCCCCGAGCGGCCGGCCGGGCTTCCGGGGGCCGCATGTCACGGTACGGCGAAACGGCACGCAACTGTCCACTCTGGACCTTGTGGGACGGGACTCCGTGCTGTTCACCGGCGCCGCCGGCGGCGGGTGGGCGCAGGCCGGCGCGTCCGCCGCCGAGCGGCTGGGCGTCCGGCTGGACGTGTACCGGGTCGGCGACCGCGGCGACATCGAGGATCCGGGCGGCGCGTTCGCGAAGGCGTACGGGGTCGGCCCGGACGGGGCCGTCCTGCTGCGGCCGGACGGCTTCGTCGCGTGGCGGGCCACCGGCTCGACCACCGGTTCGACCACCGGCTCGACCACCGACCATGGCGGCGCGCTGGGCGGGGCCCTGGCCCGCTCGCTCTGCCGCCCGCAGCCCTGACTCAGTCGTCCTCGTTGTTGAAGGTGACGCCTCTCCAGTCGGTGACGCACGAGCGCGCCATGAACCCCCACTGGTCGAGGCTGGGACCGCGGGCCACGATCGACTCCCTGCCCTTGGTCGAGAAGCGGTAGCTGTCCTTGACCGTGAACCGGTTCGCCGTCGCCGCCTGGGCACCCGACGCCGGTTGCACGGCCAGGACCGCGAACAGCACACCGGCCAGCAACGACCGTCGCATCTGGACCCTCCTCAGCTGTCGTCGCGGCCCTTGCGGCCCTCGATTGACCCGAGGGTGGCACCGGGCGATTGACGAAAGGTTGAAGAAAGGTCCAACGCGTACCCCGCGCCACGCGAGCCGACCGCGGCAGCGGTGGCCCGGGCCGGGCGCCGACCGTCAACCCCGCTTGATCAGAGCCCGGATCACCAGCAGCGCCGCGATCGCGACGAGCTGGCCGCCGATGATGACCCGGCCGAGGTCGATCGCGGGCCGCCAGTCCACCGTGCCGTCCTTGATGACGAACACGCCGACCGGCTGGGCTACCACGCCGACCCCGCCGCCCGAGCCCCGCTGCTCGGCGCTCGGACCCCGGCCGCCCCCGCCGCCACCGCCGCCGCGGACCTTGGCGACCGGCAGCACGACCACGCCGTCCTGGGCGACCGGGGCGCCGAACACCTTGCCCGCGCCCGCGCCGTCCACCACCTTCCGGACGGTCTCCAACACATCGATGTCGTTGTTCGTTGACTCGCCCATCTCCAGCCACTCCTTCGTCTTGACCGCGTGTCCGGACCGGGGCCCAGGACCACCACCGCGGTCGAGGATGTTCCGGCGGCCCGCGCCCACCCCGGTCGCGCACCGTCATGAGACCTACGCTAGCCGCGGCAGCACCGACCGTCGGCCCGAATGTCGCGAGGGACAAAAATCAGGCGAGGCTGAACCGCTCGGCGTGTACCTGCTTGCCGGGCACCTGCAGGGCACGCAGGCTGCGCAGCACGGCCGCCGTCATGGCCGGCGGCCCGCAGACGTAGACGTCGCGGTCGGCGATGTCGGGCACCAGGGCGGCGAGGTTCGCCGGCTCGAACGGCGCGAACGGCGGCACTCCCGCCCCGGTGCGCCCGGCCAGCAGGTGCACCTGGGCACCGCGGGCGCCCGCCAGCGCCTCCAACTCGGAGAGCAGCACGGCCTCGGCCGCGTTGTGCACCCGGTACAGCACGATGACCGGGCCGGACAACTCCTCGAGCAGTGCCCGGATCGGGGTCACACCGACACCACCGGCGATGAGCAGGGCACGGTCCCTGGTCTTGTGCAACCCGGTGAACGCGCCGTACGGTCCCTCGGCGAAGACCCGGGTGCCGACCGGGACCCGGCGCAGCCCGGCGCTGCCGGACCCGACGGCCTTCGCGGTCAGCCGCAGCGTCTCACCGTCGGGCGCCGCGGACAGGGAGAACGGGTTGGCCAGCCACCAGTGGCGGTGGCCGGGGAAGCGCCAGATGAAGAACTGGCCGGCGCGGGCGGGCAGGCGGTCCAACCGCCGCCCGGCGACGTGGACCGAGACGACGTTGTCGGACTCCGGTACCACATCGACCACCCGGAAGCGGTGGTACGCGTTGCGCCACAGCGGTACGACAATCCGGCCCACGACGAGGGCGAGCAGCACGAGCGTCCACATCGTCCACCAGTAGACGGTCGCCAGCGTGGAGGACTTGAACGTGGTGCCCTCGTACGCCTGGTGGATCAGCCCGAGGACGACGGCGGCGTACATCAGCAGGTGCAGGGCGTGCCACGACTCGTACGGGAGGCGCCGCCGGACGTAGCGCAGCGACAGCGCCACCACGGTCGCGATGACGCTGGCCGCGCAGATCCCGAACAGCGACGCGGGAACTCCCGCCAGGTCGACGAACGCCTGTACGACGGACATATCGAAGAGCTCGCCGAAGCCGACCAGGATGAAGCTCGCATGCAGCAGAACCGTCCAGAACAGGGTGAAGCCGACCCAGCGGTGCCAGGCGGTGAGCCGGTCCATGCCGATCCGGCGGTCCAGCCACGGGATGCGGGACACCAGTACCAGCTGCAGCATCATGATCAGAGCCGCGTGCAGGGCGAAGAACTTGGCCACGGAGAGCAGCGAGTTGCGCCCCCACCCGGACGTGAAGAACAGAACCTCCACGATCACGACGTTCACCGCCACGGCCGCCCAAAGCACCCGTCGTGCCACCACGCCGGGCGGCGCACCGGTCGGCCTCGCATGCCGGGCGGTGACCGTCATCGCCGGACCTCCTGGAGCGCCGTGGTTGAAGCCGTCCATGATCCTACGGCCGCCGACGGCCCGGCCTGCGCGCCCTACTGTCCGAGCTCCGGCAGCCGGTACACGCGGCGTGCGTTACCCGCCCCGGCCATCTCGGCGATGCGAACGGCGTCGGCGTCGCACCACGCGTCGTCGGCGAGCCCGGCGAGCAACACGTCGGACAGCGCGCGGCGGAACAGCACCGCACCGAGGTGGAACAGTTCCGGCAGGCCGTACGCGTCGGTGGAGAAGAGGAACTTGCCGAACGGGGTCAGTTCCAGCGCCTCGGCGAGCAGCGCCGGGGCGCGGTGGCCAACGGCGTGCAGGGCCAGGCCCACGTCGACGAAGACGCCCTCGAACACCTGCGCGAGGTACCCGGCCTCCCGGTGGAACGGGTAGTTGTGCAGCAACATCACGGGCACCCCGTACGGCCCGATCGCCCGCAGGAGCGGGGCGAGCAGCAACGGGTTGGCGCCTCGCAGGTCGATGTCGCGGTCGCCGTACCCGACGTGGACCTGCACCGGACAGCCCAGGTCCACCGCGGTCCAGATGAGGAACCGGTGCAGCACCTCGTCGGCGACCCGGATCGGAGTGCCGCGCAGGAGGCGGTCGGCCGCCGCGGTCACCTCGCGGTCCGTCGGGCGCGCAGCCGCCAGATCCAGACCGACACGGTACGCGGCGATGGTCTTGACCGCGACCGCCGTGCTGGCCCGCGCGGAGAGCAGATCGTGTACCGCGGCCGCGAACCCGCTCGCGCTGCCGTTCTGCTCGGCGACCTGCTCGGCCACCTGCTCCAGCCGGACGACCTCGTACGGCGTCGCGCCCGCCGCGGCGCCGAGCTCGGCCGGTGTCAGGATGGGTTCCGGAGCGTACCCGGTGTCCACGCACATCGCGGCCAGGCGCGCGGCGGTGAGGAACCGCCGGTTCACCTCGCCGGCGCCCAGCTCGGCCCGGCGCGCGACGTACTCCCGCGGCGGCGCGTGCGGCGGCAGGTCGAGCACCGGCGCGCACCAGCGGCGCACGGCGAAACCGAGGTTCGAGTCGAAGAGCGAACCGCCCAACGGACCCGCCGACGGCGCCTCGGTCAGCCGCGCCTCGAACCCGGCCAGGTCCAGGTCCCGGCGGACCACACCGTGGCAGTGATGGTCGACCAGGCGCAGCGACTCGACGTACCCGTGGAGGTCAGAGCGTGCCACGACGCTACCGTGACATACCGTGGATCTGACCTATCGCGCGGACCGCGCCGCGGACGCGCGCCGGGCGGCGGCCGGCCTGACCGCGGCCGGGGTCGTCGGCGTCGCGCTGACCTGGGTGGACAACAGCGGCCTGACCCGGGTCAAGGCGGTACCGGTGGCCCGGCTGGAACACGCCGCGCGGTGGGGCGTGGGAGCATCGCCGGTCTTCGACACGTTCCTGGTCGACGACTCGACGGTCAGCGGCCGGTTCGCCGGTGGGCCCGTCGGTGACCTGCGACTGCACGCGGACCTGCACCGGCTCGTCCCGCTCGCCGCGCAGCCGGGGTGGGCGTGGGCGCCGGCGGACCGGTACGACCAGGACGGCCGGCCGCACCCGCAGGACAGCCGGGCGCTGCTGCGCCACGAGGTCGACCGGCTCGCCGCGCGGGGCCTGTCGGTGAAGGCGGCCGTCGAGGTCGAGTGGTGCGCCTCGCGCGGCCCCGGCGAGGAGTTCGTGCCGGCATGCCACGGTCCGGCGTACGGCATGACCCGGCTGACCGAGCTCTCCGGGTACCTGCGGGAGGTGCTCGACGCGCTGACCGCCGAGGGTGTGCCGGTCGAGCAGATCCATCCCGAGTACGCCGCCGGCCAGTACGAGGTGTCCGTCGCCGCCGAGGATCCGGTCGGCGCGGCGGACACCGCGGTGCTGGTCCGGGAGACCATCCGCGCGGTCAGTGCCCGGCACGACCTGCGGGCCACGTTCGCGCCGAAGGTGCTCGCCGACGGCGTCGGCAACGGCGGCCACATCCACCTGAGCCTGTGGCGCGACGGCGTCAACGTGATGACGGGCGGCGCGGACCGGTACGGGCTGACCGCCGCCGGCGCCGCGTTCACCGGCGGGATCCTGGCCCGGCTGTCCGCGCTGCTGGCGATCGGCGCGCCCTCGGTCGCCAGCTACCTGCGGCTGATCCCGTCGCACTGGGCGGGCGCGTTCGCCTGCTGGGGGCGCGAGAACCGCGAAGCGGCCCTGCGCTTCATCACCGGCACCGCCGGCAACCGCGCCGCCGAGGCGAACCTCGAGGTCAAGTGCTTCGACGCGGCTGCCAACCCGTACCTCGCCCTGGCCGCGCTGCTCGCCGCCGGCCAGGCAGGTCTCAGCGAGGGTGCCGCGCTGCCGGACCCGGTCGAGGTGGACCCGGCCTCGCTCGACCCGGGCGAACGGCAGGCACGCGGCATCGCCGCGCTGCCCTCCTCGCTCGCCGAGGCGGTCACCGCCATGCAGGCCGAGCCGGCCCTGACCGGGACGTTCGGCGAGGAGCTGATCGACACCATCGCCGCGGTACGCCACGGTGAGATCGCCTTGCTGGGCGATCTCGAACCGGCCGAGATCGCGGCCCGGACCCGGTGGCGTTACTGAAAGTCATCTGGCGGACACCCGGACCAGCTCCGGTGCCTCCGCGGGCGCGACGTCCGGCTCCCTGGACATCGCGTGCGGCCACCAGACGCGCGGCCCGATATCCAGGTTCAGCGCGCTGACCAGGACCGACCGGACGACGATCGTGTCGAGCAGGACGCCGAAGGCGACCGCGAACCCGATCTCGGCGAAGGCGACCACCGGCAGGGTGGCCAGCACCGCGAAGGTGCCGGCCAGAACGAGACCGGCCGATGTGATCACGCCGCCGGTCGCGGCCAGGCCGATGAGCGACGCGCGGCGGGTACCGTGCTGCACCGCCTCCTCGCGTACCCGGGTCATCAGGAAGATGTTGTAGTCGATGCCCAGCGCCACGAGGAACACGAAGACGAACAGCGGGAACGAGGTGTCGGCACCGGCGAACCCGAAGATGTGCCGGAAGACCAGCGCGCTGGCCCCGAGCGCGGCCGCGAACGACAGGATGACCGTGGCGATCAGCAGCACCGGCGCGAGGACGGCGCGCAGCAGCACCGCGAGGATGACGAAGACCACCAGCAGGATGATCGGAATGATCAGGTTGCGGTCGATCTCGGCGGCCAGCTGCACATCGAGATTGATCGCGGTGTTCCCGCCCACCAGCGCGTCGGCATCCGGAACCGCGTGGACCCGGTCGCGGACCCGGTCGACGGTGTCGTACGCCGCCCGGCTGTCCGCGGGATCGATCAGCGTGCCCTGGACGTAGAAGGTGTCACCGCGGACGACCGGTTGGCTCACCGTGGACGGATCGATGCCGGGTGTGCCGGCGAGCGTCTCGCCCACCTCGTTCGCCTGGTCGGCGGCCCCGACCACGACGACCGGGTTGCCCGCGCCGGCCGGGAAGTGACGGGCCAGGATCTCATCGCCCGTCACCGAACTCGGCGTACCGATGAAGGATTCCTTGTTCGTCAGCCCGTTCGCGTCCAGCTGGACGATGCCGAGGGACAGGACGCCCAGGGCCAGGCCCGTCGCGATCCAGGTCGCGCGCGGTGCGCGGGCGATGTTCCCGCCGAGGCGGGCCCAGAAACCCGTCGCGGTCGGCTCCGGCGAGCCCTCCTTCGGGCGGGCCGGCCAGAAGACCCAGCGGCCGACGATGACGAGCAGCGCCGGCAGCAGCGTCAGCATCACGGCGAGCGCGACGAGGATGCCGATCGCGGCGACCGGGCCGAGCCCTCGGGTCGAGTTGGTCTGCGCGAGGAGCAGGCAGAGCATGCTGACCACGACGGTCGCGCCGCTGGCCAGGATGGCTGGACCGGCCCGGTGCAGAGCCAGCGCCATCGCCTCGTGGCGGTCGTGATGGCGGCGCAACTCCTCCCGGTACCGGGCGACGAGCAGCAGTGCGTAGTCCGTCCCCGCGCCGAAGACCAGGACGGTCAGGATGCCTGCGCTCTGCGCGTTGACGACCAGCCCGGCATTGGTCGCGAGCAGGTAGATGACCGCTTGGGCACAGGTGAGCGCGACCCCCGCGGAGATGACCGGCAGCAGCCACAGGATCGGGCTGCGGTAGGTGAACAGGAGGATCACCACGACCACCGCGATCGTGCTGAACAGCAGCGTGTTGTCGATGCCCTCGAACGCCTCCGCCGAGTCGGCCGCGACACCGGCGGGGCCGGTGATGTGCACGGTCATGCCGTCCGTTCCCGCGGTTGCGGTCCCGTTCATCGACGCGACGACGTCCGTGGCTCTGGCCCAGCCGTCCGGCCCGAGGTTGAGCGGGACCACGATCTGCACGGCCTGGCGGTCCGCGGACGGGATCGGCCCCACGACCTCACCGTCGAGTTCGGGAATCTGCCCGAACCGCTGCGCATCGGCGTTGACCTTGGCCAGGTCGGTGGGCGTCAGGCCGGACGTCCGTTCGTAGACGACGACCGCCGGAAGCGTGTCGGGGGAGGCGAAGGCCGCCTGTTTGTCGAGCACCTTGGTCGACTCCGCGCTGCCGGGCAGCCACGACTTCGCATCGTTCTTCTGCGCATCCGTCAGCTTGCCGGCCACCATTCCGGCGGCCGCGACGACGATGAGCCAGAAGAGGACGATGAGGTACTTGACGCCACGGTGGGTGACAATGCCGGCGACCCTCATCTCGAACATCCCCCGGTACTGGCGAAACAGGTACGACACCCCATCGTCTACCGCCGGGAACCGCCGGTCGGGCGGTATGGACGAAGAACACTGCCGGATCGGCCGCGCCGCTCACCGCACCGTCAAGGACCGGACATATTCCGGGTACCGGGCCGGGTACGGTGGGTCAAAAGTTCGAGTGTCATCAATGGTGATCGGATGGTGCGCTGATGACCGGCGCGAACCTGATGGCCGAGCTCTCCGGCAATACCCGCGTATCGCTGCTGCAGCACCTGCGTGCGGAGCAACCGGTCTGTCCGGTCGGCCTTCCGGACGGTACCCGCATCTGGCTGGTGACCCGGTACGACGACGCGCGCCGGGCGCTGACCGACCCCACCCTCTCCAACCGGTTGGCGCGTGGCACGCTGCTGCGCAACGAGGGCGGACCGACCAGCCAGCACATGCTGGTCAGCGACCCGCCTGACCACACCCGGCTGCGCCGGCTCGTCTCCGCCGGCTTCACCGCCCGCCGTGTCGAACGCCTCGAACCGCGCATCAGCGCGATCGCCGACGATCTGCTGGACGCGATGGCCGGCCGCGACGAGGTCGACCTCATCGGCGGGTACGCCTTCCCGCTGCCGATCCAGGTCATCTGCGAACTGCTCGGGGTGCCCTCCGCCGATCGCGACCAGTTCCGGGTCTGGTCGAAAGAGGTGGTCGCCGGCCCGCTCAGCAGCGATCCCGGGCAGGTCGAACGGACCCGCGTGGCGCTGGGCCACATCGTCGGCTACATCGGACACCTGTTGGCCGCCAAGCGCCGTACCCCCGGCGACGATCTGCTCTCGGCCCTGCTGGACGTGCGTGACCAGGGCGACCGGCTCACCGAGGACGAGTTGGTGTCGATGGTGTTCCTCATGCTCATCGCCGGCCACGAGACCACGATGAACCTGATCGGAAACGGGATCTACCTCCTGCTCACCCACCCCGGGCAGCGCGACCGGATCGGGGCCGACCCGGGCCTGCTCTCCTCCGCGATCGAGGAGTTCCTGCGCTACGAGTCGCCGGTGCAGACCTCGTCGCTGCGGATGACCACCGAACCGGTGCGGTACTCGGGCGTGACGATCCCGGCCGGTCAGCTGGTGCTGATCTCGCTGGCGTCGGCCAACCGCGACGAGGCCGGCACCCCCGACCCGGACCGGTTCGACATCACCCGGCCCGGCACCACACACCTCGCCTTCGGGCACGGCATCCACTTCTGCCTCGGCGCGGCACTGGCCCGGCTGGAGGGCCGCATCGCCATCGCCGCCCTCCTCCACCGCTATCCGGCGCTGGAGCTGGCCCGCGACCCGACCGACCTCACCTGGCGACCCAGCCTGTTCATCCAGGGGCTCACCGAGCTACCCGTCCGGCTCACTCCGGGCATCCCCGGGGCGACCTAGCGTCCATATAGGACGGCTGCGCACGGAACAGACGCGATCGTTGACCGTTGCGGTGCGCTGACGTAGCGTGATTGATCAATCTTGATGTGGCCGGGGACGACAGCTCCAGGAGGAGTCGCGTTGTTATCGATCCGTCGCGCACACATGCGTACTCTCGCCGTCGCCGTCGCCACCACCCTGGTCGCGACGTTCGGTGTGGCGGCTGCCGCGGGCCCGGTGGCGGCGGCGGCACCCGGGGCCACATCGGACACCGGCCTGTGGATCGTCCGGTTGGCCGAACCGTCGTTGGCGGCCCACCAGGCCGCGTCCGGCACGGTCGACGTGACCACCTCCTCCGCGCGCGCCTACCTGGACCGGCTCGCCGCCAGGCAGGCCGCGGTCGCCGATCTGCTCGGCGAGCGGCTCGGCCGGCCGGTCGAGGTGGAGCGCAGCTACCGCAACGTCCTCAACGCGATCGTCGTGGAGGCGGAACCGGACGAGGCGGCCCGGCTGACCACCGTACCCGGGGTGGCCGCGGTCGAACCGGACGCCGTGTACGAGCTCACCACCGACACCAGCCACGACCTCATCGGGTCCGCCGCGATCTGGGGTGGGGACACCGGCCCGGACGTCGGTACCCGCGGCGAGGGCGTGGTCGTCGGCATCCTCGACAGCGGCATCAACGCCTTTCACCCGGCCTTCGCGGCCACCGACGGCGAGGGGTACCTCCACACCAACCCGTACAGCGGGCATCTCGGTGTCTGCGCTCCCGGGCATCCCGACCACGACCCGATCTGCAACGACAAGCTGGTCGGGGCGTACAGCTTCGTTTCCCAGCGGTCCGCGCGGGACACCAACGGCCACGGTAGCCACACCGCGTCGACCGCCGCCGGGAACCGGCACCAGGTGACGCTCAGGTACGGCGCCGACGTGTTCACCCGGACCGTGCAAGGGGTGGCGCCGCGGGCGAACCTGATCGCGTACCGGGTCTGCATCGAGACCTGCCCGATCACCTCGATCCTGGCCGGCATCAACCAGGCCATCGCCGACGGCGTCGACGTGCTCAACTACTCCATCTCCGGGGCGGACAGCCCGTGGGGCAACTCGGTCAGCCGGGCGTTCCTGGAGGCGTTCGGCGCCGGCATCTTCATCGCCACCTCGGCGGGAAACTCCGGTCCCGGCGCGGGGACGGTCGCGCACACCGCGCCCTGGAACGCATCGGTGGCGGCCACCAACTCCGACCGGACGTACGCCAAGACCCTGTCGGTGCTGGGCCCGGAGCCGGTGCCGCCGGCCCTGGCGGCGGTGCCCGGCTGGCCGGGCTTCGGCCCCGGCAACCCCACCGCGATCGACGCCGTGCTGCGGTACTCGGGCCAGGTGGGCTCGGCGACCGGCTGCAGCGCGTTCCCGGCCGGCGGGTTCGCCGGGGCGATCGCGCTCATCCCGACCGGCACCTGCGCGGTCTCCGTCAAGGTGACCAACGCGGCGAACGCCGGAGCGCTGGCGGTGGTCCTGTTCGAGCGGCAGCCCGGCCCGCCGGTGTTCCCGGCCGGGCTGGAGGGCACGGCGATCCCGGCGATCAGCGTGACGCAGTCCGCCGGCGAAGCGCTGCAGACCCTGGTCACCACGATCGGACAGCCGGTAGCGGTCCGGCTGGGCGCCAGCACCGAACTGGTACGCAACAGCGCCGACGCCGACGCGGTGGCCTGGTTCAGCTCCCGCGGCCCGAGCGACTTCGACCTGCTCGCTCCGACGTTCGCCGCGCCCGGGGTGAACATCCTCGCCGCGTACCGCGAGGTCGGCGGTGACCCGCTGCGGTACGAGATCATTCGCGGCACCTCGATGGCCTCGCCGCACGTGGCCGGCGCCGGGGCGCTCCTGCGCGCCCTGCACCCGGCCTGGTCGCCGGCGCAGATCCGGGCGGCGCTGGCCGGCACCGCAGACCCGACCGGCATGCGCAAGCAGGACGGCAACCCGGCCGACGCGCTCGACATCGGGGCCGGCCGGATCGACCTGGCCGCGGCGGGCCGGGTCGGCCTCGCGCTCGACGAGTCGTACGCCGACATGCTGGCCGCCAACCCGGCGACCGGTGGCAGCCCGCGCACCCTCAACGTGCCGTACCTGGTCGACCGCCAGTGCAACCTGGTCTGCTCGTGGACCCGGCAGGTGACCAGCGTCGCCGACGCACCCGCCAGCTACACCGCGGCCGTGGCGGTGCCCGCCGGGATGACCGCCACGGTGGAACCGGCCGCGTTCACGCTTGCTCCCGGGGCAACCCAGCAACTGACCATCACCGTGAACGTCTCCGGCAGCTCCGGCGGCACCTGGACGTTCGCCGACCTCCGGCTCACCACCGCCGACCACCACGCCGGCGGGGCGGCCATCGCCAGCGTGCACTACCCGGTCGCGGTGATCCCGGTGGCCCCCGCGATCAGCGTGCAGCCGACCGCCATCGAGGTCTCCCAGAAACCCGGCCGCGAAGCCATCCGTACCGTGACGATCCGGAACCAGGGCAACGGTCCGCTCGCGTGGGAGCTCGTCGGCGGGGCCGGCTGTGACGCCCCGACCGCGGTGCCCTGGCTGTCGGTGACTCCGCAGGCGGGCAGTGTCGCCCCCGGCGGCTCGGCCCAGGTCCGCCTCACCCTGGACTCCACCGGTCAGGCGCCGGGGCGGCTCACCGCCACCTTGTGCGTCGCCAGCAACGACCCGGCACACCCGCGGGTGGCGGTGGCGGTCACCCTCATCGTGCTCGACCTACCGACGATGGTGTTGCCGCCGGCGGTGACGGTCAGCCAACCGGCCGGCACCATCACCGGTACCCGCATGACCATCGGCAACACCGGTACGGCTGCGCTGCGGTGGAGCATCGGCGAGGCACCGGTGCGGGCGACCGTCGCGGCACTGGCCACTGTGGACCCAGTCCGGCGGGAACTGCTGCGCAACGGGGTGCTGCTGGTACCCAACACCGCGGTCCCCGGAGTGGCGGCGTTCGCCCCGGCAACCGGCGACCTGCTCGACCCGGCGTTCATCACCTACCCGGAGAGCCTGGGCACCACGACGCACATCATCCTCAACGCGGCGCAGGACGGCTTCCTGGTCTCCTCGCAGACCGAGAACGTGGTCCACTCGTTCAACCTGGACGGCGAGTACCAAGGCATATTCGCGCCCATCGGTGGTGCCGACACCTCGGTCATGGGCAACATCCGCGGCATGGTCATCTCGCCCTGGGGAACGCTGCTGGTGACCTCCGCGACCGGCAACAAGGTGGTCGAGTTCGACGCCGACGGTGGGTACGTCCGCGACTTCATCACGTCGGGCGCCGGCGGCATCAGCGGGCCGTGGTACGTGGTGTTCCGGGAGGACGATGTGCTGGTCGCGGCCAGTAGCGGGAACATCTACCGGTACGACCACTCCGGCCAGCCGCTGTCGGTATGGCAGGGCGAGATCAACTTCCCGCAGCAGCTCTACCGGCAGGCGAACGGAAACGTGTTGGCGGCCGCCTTCTCCAGCCCGGCCGGAGTCTGGGAGCTGGACCCGAACGGGGTACAGATCGCCCGGTACACCGGGGTCTCCAGCAACCGCGGCGTGTACCCGCTGGGCAACGGCAACATCCTGACCACGAACAGCGGCGGTGTGCACGAGATCGACCGGGGTTCCGCGCTGATCGAGACCAAGCTCAGCAGCACCGGGGTCCGCATGATCAGCGAGATCGAGCGGACGCAGCCGTGCGACGAGCCGGCCGACGTGCCCTGGCTGAGCGTGACCCCGGAGTCCGGCACCACCGCCCCCGGCGGGAGCAGCACGGTGACCGTACTGGTGAACTCCACCGGGCTCTCCCCCGGCGTGCACGAGGCGAACCTGTGCGTCAGCGGCGACGACCCGGACAGCCCGTTGGTCGGCGTACCGGTCAGTGTCACCGTCACCGGCCAGACCTGCGCCCGTACCATCACCGGAACCCACACCGGTCCGGTGGCGGTCACCAGCGGGCTGACCTGCCTGGCCTACGGGTCGGTGGTGTCCGGGCCGGTGACCGTGGCGACCGGCGCCAGCCTGCACGCCGACAACACCACGGTGGAAGCGCCCGTGTTCGCGCAGGGTGCCGCGGGCGTGGAGATGTCGTGGTCGACGGTGATCGGCCCGGTCTTCCTCCGCGACGGGACCACCGTGGTGTCGCTGATCGGCAACCACGTCATCGGACCGGTGTCGGTCGCCGGAAACACCACCGGCTCGACGCCCATCGTGATCTCCGGCAACACCATCGACGGGACGCTGTCGTGCTCCAGGAACGAGCCACCCCCGGTGAACAACGGCAGTCCCAACACGGTGTCCGGCCCGACCTCCGGACAGTGCAGTGGCCTGTGACCCCTGACCAGCCAGGTCCCGGCCCGGTGGCGTAGCGCAAGCCCATGCGCTACGCCACCGCAGGCGGCCCAGCATCTCCTCACCTCGGGCGCGGCCCCGCGCCCCGGTCGGTGTCGAGGCCCATGCGCCGTCACGTGGGATGCGTGACGCCCCTCTGATTGCGGTCAACGGAATACATTGGGTCCCATGCCAACCGCAGGTCCTCTCGCGCGCGTCGCCGG
>Ga0209481_10000016_pt1 | contig 103102 bp, 92 predicted proteins | sample SoiMetdeltSBSDD3_FD_187598 | JGI IMG/M metagenome (GOLD analysis project Ga0209481, IMG submission 187598) | Bulk soil microbial communities from a Populus tree surrounding site in Tennessee, USA - Soil MetaG P. deltoides SBSDD3 (SPAdes) (version 2) | ecosystem: Environmental > Terrestrial >...
GATCCAGCGACGAGAACGAATGCCCGACGGCGAGGCGGAGGGTACGGGTCACGGACCCCAAGTTAGTTTGGCTTCACAACTATATCAATGCATCGACGATTAACGTTGCGAGCGGCTCGTGCTTGGCGTACGCGTCGGGGAACGCCGACACCTGGACCGCCTGCGCCGCCTCGGCAACCGAGAGGCTCTGCCAGCCGTACACGTTGCTCAGACCCTGGTAGAACCTGGTGGCCGCGTACGCCGGCGTCATGCACTGCCCGACCGTGCCCCACCCGGCGCTGGGCCGCTGCTGGAACAGGCCCACTGAATCGTGGTCCGCGCCGACTCCGTCGTTCGCCAGGTCGAGGGACTGGGGGTAGTACCCGTTCGCGAGGTTGCGCAGGTAGCTCTCCTGCAGCACGGTCGAGATCGCGACGATGTACGCCCGCCGCGGCATCGCCATCTGCTGGCCGACCTTCACGATCGTGGCCGCGTGGTTCATCTGCGTCTGGTTGAGGCCGCCGACCGGCACCGGCAGCGCCGGCTTCTTCGCGGTCACCTTCGGGGTCGGCTTCGGGGTCGGCTTCGGGGCCGGCTTCGGGGCCGGCTCGCCTTCGGCGTCGCCTTCCTGGTCGGCACCGGGCTCGCCTTCTTCGGCGTGGGCTTGGCGGCCGGGGCCCTCGGCGGCGTCGACGTCGGCGCGGGGTTGCGCATCATCGAGCGGGAGGCCTCCTGCGTGAACTCGCGGGCCCGGAGATCCACCGCGACCGGGGTGCCGGCCTGCTCCGGCTGGGCCGGCTCGCTGCCGGCCGCGAGCGCCATCGAACCGATCCCGATCGACACGAGTACGAGCGTGGTCGCGCTGCGCCCCGCCCGGAGAATCTCGTCCTGCCGATGCCTGCCCTGGTACGGATCTGCCCGCCGATGCCTGCCGCGGTTGCCATGCATTGCGCCAGGTTAGGGGCCCGTACTAGGTAAAACAGCAGGTCAAACCGTGGTTTCCATCACTGTTCGTCGACGCATTCGGCGAGTTACGGGATTCCGGGAAACGCCACGGCACGGCGATGAGGGTTCCGACTCATCCGATTAGCCCGACGTTAGCCGAGCAATCCGGGCAGACCCGTTCCGGTCCCGGCGCCACGGCTCGGGGGACAGACTGAAGGTGTCCGGCAACGCCTGATCGGGGGTAGCGCGATGTACGGCACGGTGATGATCGGCAAGTTGAAGGGCAGCCGCGAGGAGGTCATACGGGTCTCCCGCGAGTGGGAGTCCGGCCGCGACGTGCCGGGCCACCGGCGCAGCGACACGCTCTTCTCCGACGACGGCACCACGATCGTGGTGGCGGTGCAGTTCGACAGCAAGGAGCAGTACATGGCGCTGGCCGACGCGCCCGAACAGGACGAATGGTGGCGGACCGTCATGGCTCCACTGCTCGACGGCGAACCGACCTGGATCGACGGCACCTGGGAGACGACCGAGCGCTGACGTGGGCCCGGCGTGGGCCCGGCGTGGGCCCGGCGTGGGCCCGGCGTGGGCCCGGCGTGGGCCCGGCGTGGTGGTGAACCGCAGGTCGAGGGTCGGATCGACCTGCTCCCCCGGAAGATCGCCACCACACCGGCCGGGTCCCACGGATGCCAGACTAGTCCGGAATAGTCGGTAATATGTGTGACTGGACAATCCGACCGACGCAACGAATCGCCGCCACCGGGCGTGATCACGCAATAAACGATCACCTGCGCACAACGGCCTCCGACGTACTGTCGCGGCATGCTGACGGCCACCCGCCGGCACTACCTCATGTGCCGACCGACCTTCTTCACGGTCGAGTACGCGATCAACCCGTGGATGGACCCCGCGTCCCCGGTCGACACCGAGCGGGCGATCGCCCAGTGGACCTCGCTCAAGCGCGTCTACCAGGAACTGGGGCACGCGGTCGACGAGATCGAACCGCTGCCCGGCCTGCCCGACATGGTGTTCGCGGCCAACGGCGCCACGGTGATCGACGGCACCGCGCTCGCTGTGCAGTTCCGCGACCCGGAGCGCGCCGACGAGGCCCCGGCGTACCGGTCCTGGCTGGAGCGCGCCGGCTTCGACGTGCACGAGCCGAAGCACCTCAACGAGGGCGAGGGGGACCTGCTGCTCGCGGGCGAGGTGATCCTCGCCGGCACCGGCTTCCGGACCGCCCACGCCGCGCACGCCCGGGCCCAGGAGGTCTTCGGCCGGCCGGTGATCACCCTGCAGCTCGTCGATCCGCGCTACTACCACCTCGACACCGCGCTGTGCGTACTCGGTGGCGGGGCGGGGGTGGCCTACCTGCCGGAGGCGTTCTCGCCCGGCAGCCGGGCCGTGCTGCGGCGGCTGTTCCCGGACGCGCTGCTCGCCGACCCGGCGGACGCGGCGGTGCTGGGGCTCAACGCGGTCTGCGACGGCGCCCGGGTGGTACTCCCGGCTCAGGCAATCGGCCTGGCGTCGAAGCTCCGGAGCCGCGGATACGAGACTATCGGGGTAGACCTGTCCGAACTACGCAAGGCGGGCGGCGGCCCCAAGTGCTGCACCCTGGAGGTACGGCGATGACGACAGCACACCAGCTCCGTACGCCCGAGGCGGTCGCGGACGCCGAACGCTGGACCGCGCACAACTACCACCCGTTGCCGGTGGTGATCGCGGAGGCCTCCGGTGCCTGGGTCACCGACATCGACGGCCGCAGGTACCTGGACTGCCTCGCCGGCTACTCCGCGCTGAACTTCGGCCACCGGCACCCGGCGCTCGTCGCCGCCGCACGGGAGCAGCTCGACCGGCTCACGCTGACCAGCCGGGCCTTCATCCACGACCAGTTCGCCGCGTTCTCCCAGGGTCTGGCCGAGCTGACCGGGATGGACATGGTGCTGCCGATGAACACCGGCGCCGAGGCCGTGGAGACCGCCATCAAGGTCAGCCGCAAGTGGGGGTACCAGGTCAAAGGCGTTCCGCAGAACACGGCCACGATCGTCGTGGCGGAGAACAACTTCCACGGCCGGACCACGACGATCGTCAGCTTCTCCACCGATCCCGACGCGCACGACGACTTCGGCCCGTACACGCCGGGGTTCCGGATCGTGCCCTACGGCGATGTCGCCGCGCTGACCGAGGCCGTCGACGAGTCCACGGTCGCGGTCCTGCTGGAGCCCATCCAGGGCGAGGCCGGCGTGATCGTGCCGCCGGCCGGTTACCTGGCCGCGGTGCGCCGGCTCTGCACCGAGCGGAACGTGCTCTTCCTCGCCGACGAGATCCAGTCCGGTCTGGGCCGGACCGGCACGACGTTCGCGATCGAGCACGAGGGCGTCACGCCGGACATGTACATCCTCGGCAAGGCACTCGGCGGCGGCATCGTGCCGGTCTCCGCGGTCGCGGCGAACCGGGACGTGCTCGGCGTCCTGAAGCCCGGCGAGCACGGCTCGACGTTCGGCGGCAACCCGCTCGCCTGCGCCGTGGCGACCGAGGTGGTGTCCCTGCTGCGGACCGGCGAGTTCCAGCGCCGCTCCCGCGAGCTGGGCGAACGCCTCCATCGTGGACTGTCCACATTGGTTGGTCGCGGGCTCGTCCAGGTACGCGGTCGCGGCCTCTGGGCCGGCATCGACATCGACCCCGCACTGATGACCGGCCGGCAGGCCTGCGAACGGCTGGCCGAGCACGGCGTCCTCGCCAAGGACACCCACGGCTCGACGCTGCGCCTGGCCCCGCCGCTCGTGGTCGAGGCCGACGAGGTGGACTGGGCCGTCGCGCAGCTCGCGTCGGTGCTGGCGCGTTGAGCACCGGCGCGTTCGAAGGTCAGCACAAGCCCGACCGTCGCGACGACTCCCGGCTCCGGTCAGGGTTGATCAAGGCGACGGGAGTCGGATCGCCACGGTCGGCGCATCGCGCATGACCGACCGCGGCTCGGCCGCTCCGCCCGAGCGCCACACCGCGGCCCGGGCCAACTCCACTCCACTGTGGAGCTGTAGCACATCGTGGTCGCCCAACAGTCGCCGCTCACCCCGGTGCAGGGTCTCCACAGTGGACGTGCGGATCACCGTACCGTTGGTGCTGGTATCAACCACCTCGAGGCCCTCGTCGGTGAGCGAGACGACCAGGTGGCTGCGGCTGATCTCGCGCAGCGCGTCCCCCGACAGCCAGGGGCCCAGCCTGATCCCGCCGGGCTCGGGCGGCTCGCGGCCCACCGTGACGGGCTGGCCGGCGGTGACCGCGAACCGGTGCCGGACCACCCCGCCCACCCGGACGGCGAGCGTGACCGTCAGGGGTCGCGGACCGGCGTCGGCGAGCCGGTGCTCGTGCCGCGGGCAGGTCGGTACGCCGGCCTTCAGCCGCGGCGGCGGCTGGTTGCCCACCCGGTCCGGCCCGAACGACGCGCAGCCCGCCTCCGGGCAGCGCCACTGCCGGGACATCGCCGGGTGGCTGAGCGGCGGCGCGGCCGCGATGCCGCCGGTGGACTGGAGCATCACCCCGCCCGGACCGGCGACCGGCACGAGCAGGCGACCCGGCACGCCGTGCAGCCACGGGTAGTGGGAGGCCGGGTTCCGCCTGGTCAGCACCGGCAGCCCGGTCAGGTCGGCGACCTCGAAGATCCGGTCGCCGGCCGCGGGCAGCACCTCGACCAGGCCGTCGTCGGCCCAGCGCCGGATCACCATGCGCTCGTTCGAGGTCAGGTCGCCGTCGGAGAGCACTCCGCGGTCGGCGACCGCGTACACCGCCACGCCGTCCTCGGCCGCCTGCCGGGCCAGCGCGTCGACCACCTGGCCCAGCCGGAGCAGGCTCGCCGGCCGGCCGGCGTCCAGGTCCGGGTAGCGCAACACCTCGCCGAGGTCCACCACCGCACGGGCCACCGTCGGGTCCGTGGCCAGACAGCGCTCGATCTCGTCCAGGACCCGGCTGACCTCGAACCTCATTGCCGGCTCTCGCTTCGGCGTTCGGCGAGCGATCGCGGTCGCGGTCCTCGCCGTTGCCTCACGCCTGCCCTCATTGCGCCACGATCTCGTCGATACGGCGGGCGAGATCGAGATCCTTCTGGGTGACACCGCCCGCTGAGTGGGTGGCGCAGCGGAACGTCAGCGTCCGCCAGCGGATGTCGATGTCGGGATGGTGGTCCATCTCCTCGGCGACCTCCGCCACCCGGTCCACCGCGGCGATCGCGGCGGGGAAGCTCGGCAGCTGCGCGGTCCGCTCGATGCCGGTGTGGTCACCGGTCCAGCCGTCGAGGCTCCCGAGCCCCGCCGCCACGGCCTCGTCCGTAAGCACCTCAGCCATGCGGCAGAGGCTACCGTCTCCGTGCCGTTTCGCGGTGATGCGCGACCTGTTCGTGGTGGTCCGTACCGGCATGCTCGGTCGGGTCCGCGTGCACAAAAGCGACAGTCAACCGCGCTATGGCATGAATCAGGCGGTGCTCCGCGTCTACCGCGATCGCATGCGCATCGACGATCGACAGGTCGTGGTCGACCACGATCTCGCACTCCGCCCGCAGCTGGTGGCCGATCCAGCGCAGGTGTACCGCGCCCACCTCGCGGACCCCGGTGGTCTCCCGCAGGATCCGCTCCACGGCGTCGACCAGTTCGGGGTCGACCGCGTCCATCAGCCGGCGGTACACCTGCCGGGCCGCGCCGACGAGCACGACGAGGATCGCGGCGGTGATGGCGAGGCCCACCACGGGGTCGGCCCAGCGCCAGCCGAGCGCCACCCCACCGGCGCTGAGCAGCACGCCGAGCGAGGTGAACCCGTCCGTCCGGGCGTGCAGCCCGTCCGCGACCAGCGCCGCGGAGCCGATCCGGCGGCCGACCCGGATCCGGTACTGCGCGACCACCTCGTTACCGGCGAACCCGACCAGGCCGGCGAGGGCGACCGCGCCGAGGTACCGGACGTCGGCGGGCTCGATCAGGCGGCGGATCGCCTCGTACCCGGCCAGGGCCGCGGAGGCCGCGATGAACAGCACGATGACAATGCCGGCGAGGTCCTCGGCCCGGCCGAAGCCGTACGTGTACCGGCGGGTGGCCGGCCGCCGGCCGAGCAGGAACGCCACGCCGAGCGGCACTGCGGTGAGCGCGTCGGCGACGTTGTGCAGGGTGTCGCCGAGCAGCGCGACCGACCCGGAGATGACCACGACGACCGCCTGCGCGGCCGCGGTGACACCGAGGACGACCAGCGAGATCCAGACCGCCCGGATACCCTCCGCGCTGCTCTCCATCGCCGGGTCGACCTTGTCCGTGGCGTCGTGCGAGTGCGGCCGGAAGAAGTGCCGCATCCGGTCGAACCAGGACTCCTCGTGGGCATGCTCGTGCTCGTGCTCGCTCATCGCTTCATTCTGCGGCCGTGCGCGGGGTTACACCCGGGTCAGCCGGACCGCATCGGCGATGACGTACCCCGCGGCGGATGTCCAGCGGCTCACGCCGACCACGTTCTTGTCACCGGCAGTGATGGCGAAGGTGCCGAGCGACCGCCAGGCTCCGCCGCCACCGCGCTGGTCGACGGTGATGGTCTGGTTGCCACCGGAGGCCACCACGACGTACGGCGCCGCGCTGTTGTAGCCGGGGTCGGCCGGGTGCCAGACGTCCACCCGGTACGTGCCGGTCGCCGGCACGGCGAACCGGTACCAGGCCGGGTCGCTCGCGGCCAGCGGGGTGGCGAACCGGTAGTCCGCACCGAACCGCTGGCTGGAGAACGTGGACGTACCCCAGTTCGCGCTCGCCGAGAACCGGCCCGCGGTGCTGTTGTCTACTGTGGACGTCCAGGAGGTCGGCGGGTTCAGCGCGTTGGCGACGTCGGTGCGCAGTTGGGGAAGCATCGAGTAGAGCACGTTGCCCGGGCACGCGGTCGCGACGAAGTCCCGGTGGCCGTGGATCCGGCTCGCCGCGATGCCGTACTGGTCGCAGATGTACGCGCAGAGCGCGACGAGCTTGGAGTAGAGCGCCGAGGTCGGGGCGACCGAGGTGTAGGTACCCTCGTTCTCGATCCCGATCGCCTGGTCGTTCTGGCCGGGGCAGTGGGCGCCGACGACCATCCCGCTGCCCGCGTCGAGCCGGGACAGGCTGTTGTGCCGGCCCTCCATCGCGTACCCGCCCCGGCTGACCGTGAAGTGCTGGCCGGTGTCGGCCCAGCCGTTGCTGTCCATGTGGAACGCCTGGATGCTGCGGGCCAGTGCGTACGCGTGGGCCTGCGAGAAGTCGCTGCTGTTCGCGGTCGCGGTGTGATGCACGATGATCTTGTTCGGGTTGGAACCGATCACGGTGAGCGCGCCCGGGCTGCGCGCGCCCCAGGTGGCGCAGCTGGCGATGCCGGGGTTGGCCGCGGCTGCGAGTCCACCGCTGGCCGGCGGCCCGGCGAGCAGGTCAGCGCCGCCGGCGGCCGCGCCGACGCCGAGCAGGACCGCGCCGCGGATCACGGTACGGCGGTCGAGCGCGCGGGCTCCGGCGGTGCGGGTCTCCGATGGGGTACGGCGGGGGTGGGGAATGCCGGTCATCAGACCTCCAAGCGAAGGTTTCCTTTGGAGAAACCGACAAGCTTGGAAGAATTCCTACCAGACATCGACGCACACCGCTACCCCTTCCCCTGCGGCGGCAGGCCCGGTCAGGACCGCTGCGCGGTCGCCGCCAGCACCCGGGACTTCTCCGCGGCGAACTCGGCGTCGGTCAGCTTGCCCCGGTCGTGCAGGTCGGACAGCACCCGCAACTGCTCGGCGCGGTTGTCCGGCGCGTACTTCTGCACGAACTCCCGGCTCTGCTGGTCGATCATGGCCCGCTCCTCCGTGGTCGCCCCAGGACGGCGGAACAGCAGGTAGATCAGCGTGCCGAGGAACGGCATCAGGACGACGATGACGATCCAGAGCGCCTTGAGCCAGCCACTCATGTCGTCGCGCCGGAAGATGTCGACGATCGCAAATCCCCAGATGAGCAGGAGCGGAATAAAGATGATCAACAGCCAGAAGACTTCCCAGAAGTCGAGGCCGTCCTGCGCGAGTACCATGGCGCGCCCCCCTGTCGGCGATAAACCCATTATGTCCGAGTTCATGCCTCAACGGGGCTGATTCGCCGCGATCCAGCCGTCGATGCGGTGCCACCAGTCGTACAGCCACTCGACCCGCTCCTCGCGACCGGCTGGCACCTCGGCCGCGGGCACCGGCCACCACTGCATCGTGATGGTCTTGTCCATCGGCAGCTCGCGCCAGATGTCGGCGACGGTCAGCAGCCGGTCGAGGCCGGTATGGGCCACCCAGACCACATCGGCGTCGGGCGCGGCGTCGAGCGCGGCGAGCAGGCCGCCCGGTCGGGGCGCCAGCACGTGCCGCCACTTCTCGGCCCGGTCGGCGAACGTGTCCATGCCGAGCGAGCGCAACCTGGCGATCGCCCGCAGCCGGCGCCTCGGCGTGAAGTTGCCGCCCTCCGGGAAGATCACGAAGGCGTCGTTGTGGTCGAGGTTCTTGGCCAGCTCGCCGACCTCCTCCGCCACGTCGCCCCGCTCCCCCGGCGCGATGAACCGGCTCGGCAGGCGGTTGAGCAGGACGTCGATGGCCGGGTCCCACTGCAGCGTGGCCTTGAGCACGATGCGCGGCTCGCGGGCGTACTGGTTGACCAGCGCGTTGGTCAGGATGAACGAGTCACCCGGGCCGGCGTGCCGGCAGCACACCACGAGCGGCCGGCCCGGCCCGATCGCGTCCGGATCCGGGCCGGACGTCTCGATCCGGACCCGCAGCGCCCAGCGCCCCTGGGCGAACAGCACCCGCAGCAGCCAGGCGATGAGCACGTAGTGGGCCCGCTGGAAGGCCGGGCCGCGGACCCGGGCGCCGAAGCCGGAGGCGAGCCAGAGACCGAACATCACGACCAGGGCGACCACCTGGACCGCCAGGTAGACCGCGCCGATCCAGATCACCCGCAGCGGGCGAAGCCGTCCGGGTACCACCGGCGACAGCGCCGCGGCCAGCAGCAGCCACACCGGCAGGCTGGTCAGGACGGCGACCGCGATCAGCACCGTGGCCGGGGCCATCACGGTACGCCGGAACCACCGCGGCGGCAGCGGCATCAGGGATCGCCTATCCTGTGGTCCCGCAGGTAGCGCACGGTCGCCGCGTAGGCGCGGCTCATCCGCCGGGCCGCGGAGGCCATGTCCCGGTACGCCAACGGCGAGTCGTCCCGCGCCGACCCGGCACCGGCGGGCAACACGTGGATCATCACGTCGTCGGGCGCCGCGGCGACATCGTGCGCGAACCGGTGTCGCCGGGCGATCTCGAAGGCCACCCGGGCCACTTCCCACGGCCGCTGCGGCGGGCTGAGCGGCCGGTCGATCCGGCCCACCTGCAGGACGAAGATGGTGGCGGCGCCGAGCGCGACCGCGCGGCCCACCGGGATCGAGTTGACGATGCCGCCGTCGATGTAGTGCTCGCCGCCCACCTCGGCCGGCGGCAGCAGCCCGGGTACCGCGGACGAGGCGAGGACGGCCGGGATGACCGGCCCGGAGGTGAACCAGTGTTCCGCGGCCCGCTCGATGCTGGCGGCGCAGCACTGGAACGGCACGGTCAGGTCGTCGAACGAGCGGTCGACGCCCAGCTCCCGCTCCAGCAGTGCGCGCAGCGGTTGCGGGGAGTGCAGGTGCGTCCCGGTACGCGCGAACCGGCCCATCCGGCGGGAGAGCGAGTCGCCGTACACCTGGCGTGCCTCCGGCGAGGACCAGAGGTGGGCCAGCCGGTTCGTCACGTCGGTGGTCGGATCGGCCGCGACGAGCACGCCGTTGACGGCGCCGACGGAGGTACCCACAATGAGGTCCGGCTTGACGCTGAAGCGCAGCAGGGCACGGAGCATGCCGACCTCGACCGCGCCCAGGACGCCACCGCCGCCCAGGACGAACCCGACAGGTCCGGCCACCATGGACCCACTGTAGAGGCGTGGCTAGACGTCGTCCCAGCGGAAGAGCGAGGCGGCGATCGCGGCGACCACGACCGCGAACGCCAGCAGGATGCCGATCGCCGGCAGCGTGCTCGCCGGCCCGTCACCCCGGACCATCACGTCCAGCATCGCGTCGTTGAGGTGCTTGAGCGGGAACACCTGGGACAGCGTCCGCAGCCACGCCGGGGAGGCGTCCACCGGGAAGAAAGAGCCGGACAGGAACGCCATCGGCAGCACGATGAGGTTCGCGATCGCGCTCGCCGCCTCCGGTGACTTCGCCCAGGCGCCGGCGAGCAGGCCGATCGCCATGAACGCCAGCGTCGCGGCGATCAGCAGCGGCACCGACATCCACCAGTAGTCGGAGAGCCGGAGCCCGAAGTACGGCAGCAACGCCACGGCGAGGAAGATGCCCAGCTGCACCATCGCGATCGCGACCGTGACCAGCACCCGCGCCGAGATGATGGAGGTGGTCCGGATCGGCGCGAGGCGCAGCCGGCGCAGCAGCTTCTTCTGCCGCCAGGTCACCAGCGTCATGGCCGCGGCGAAGGTGGCGCCGACCGCCACCGCCCAGCCGATCAGCCCGGGTGTCATGTACTGGATGGCGCTGATCGACTCGTCCTCGACCGGCTGCGCGTCGAGCGCCAGCGGCGGCGTGGCGACCCCGGCGAGGGCCAGGTTCGCCTTGTCGACGACCGCCGCGAGGATGCCCTGAACGGTGTTCGCCTTCACCGGGTCGGCCAAGGAGTAGTGCACGACGACCCGGGACCCCTGCTGCTCGACGGCCGCGTCGACGTCCCCCTTGCGGACCTTCGCCAGCGCCGCGTCACGGTCGTCCGTGTGCTCGATGGCGAACGCCGCGTCCACCCGCGCCCGTGCCTCGGGCGGCATCTGGTCGAAGATCGCGACCTGGCCGATCCCGACGATGTCGAACTTCGACACCCCGCTGTCCTTGAACAGCCCGCCGAAGATGACGAGGAACATCAGCGGGAAGAAGACCGTGAAGAACAGCGCGGTCCGGTCCCGGACGAAGCCCAGCGCCATGGCTCGCGCCAGGCTCCCGATCGCCCTCACTCCCTGAACTCCCGCCCGGTCAGGTTCAGGAAGACGTCCTCCAGCGTGGCGCCGCGTACCGACAGGCCGTGCAGCGCATTGCGTTCGGCGAGCGAGGCGAGCACGGGCGCCGGGGACCGGGTCGCGATCACCAGCGAGACCCCGTCGTCGGTCACCTCGACGCCGGTATCCCCGCCGAACTCCCGGCGGGCCTCCGCCAGGTCGACCGTCCCGCTCTCCACCGAGATGCGGGTCGCCGCGTCCAGATCGCGCACCAGCGTCGCGGGTGGGCCGATCTGCAGGATGCGGCCGTGGTCCATGATGGCGACCCGGTCGCAGAGCGTCTCCGCCTCGTCCAGGTAGTGCGTGGTCAGCACGACGGTCCGCCCCTGCTCGTTGATGTCGCGCAGGACGTCCCACAGGTTGCGTCGGGCCTGTGGATCCAGGCCCGACGTCGGCTCGTCCAGGAAGACCAGGTCGGGCCCGTGCACGAGCGCGCAGGCGATGGAGAGCCGCTGGGCCTGGCCGCCGGAGAGCTTCTCGGTCCGGGTGTCGGCCTTGTCGGTCAGCCCGACCACGTCCAGCATCTCGTCGGCGCGCTTGCTCGGTACGCCGTACAGCGAGGCGAACGTCCGGATCTGCTCCCGCGCGGTGAGCCGGTCGAAGAAGCTGGACGCCTGCAGCTGCACGCCGATGCGCGGCAGCAGCGCGGGTTTGCGTGGCCAGGGCGACTCGCCGAACACCCGCACCTCGCCGGCGTCCGCCTCGCGCAGCCCTTCGATGATCTCCAACGCGGTGGTCTTGCCCGCACCGTTCGGGCCGAGGATGGCGAAGAACTCGCCCAGCTCCACCTCGAAGGAGACGCCGTCGACGGCGTGCACCTCGCCGTACCGCTTGCGCAGGTCGGTGACGGAGATCGTCGCTGCCATGCCCGCGATCGTATCGGGCAGGCGCGAGCCGTTCAGTTGAGCGGAATCCGGTCGCCGGCGCGGTCGAAGAGCAGCATCCGGCGTACGTCGACGGCCAGCGTCATCGCCTCGCCGACGCTCGGCGTCGCGGTCGGCGTCGCGGTCGCGGGCAACCGGATCACCAGGTCACCCGCTGGTGCCGCGCCCTCGGACGCCTCGTACGCCGGGTAGAAGCCGTACTCGGTCCGCGCCGTCGGCGCATGCTCGGCCCGGTCGCCGCGGTGGCGTGGCATGAACCGGTCGATCGGGTGGCGCAGCGCCTGCAGCGGCCGGCTCGTCGGCAGCTCGCCCGGGTCCGCGCCGGTCAGGTGGGTGTCCGGATAGTCCAGGCCGACGCTGGACGGCACCGCGGGAACCGACTCGGTATCCAGGTGTACGAGCATCTCGTGCCCCAGGTGCTCGACCAGCCGGACGATCCCGCGCAGGGCCGGCCCCACGGTCGGGCCCGGCTCCACCGGATGCAGGGCGTCCGGGCGCAGGCCGACCGTGACGCGCTCGTTGTGGTGCCCGGTCAGCACGGCGGCCAGGTGGTCCGCGGCAGGCACGGCGAACGACTGCACGCCCAGGTCGATCAGGACACTGCGGTCCGGCCGGGGGTAGACGGCACCCTGCAGGAGGTTGATCCGGGGCGTACCGAGGAAGGCGGCGACGAAGAGGGTCTGCGGATCCTCGTACACGTCATGCGGCGTGCCGACCTGCTGGAGCTTGCCGCGGCGCAGGACCGCGACGCGGTCGGCCATGGTCATCGCCTCGATCTGGTCGTGTGTCACGTAGACGGTCGTCGCGCCGAGCTGGCGCGCCAGCCGACCGATCTCGGCGCGCAGCTCGGCCCGCACGCTGGCGTCCAAGTTGGACAGTGGCTCGTCGAGCAGGAACACCCGGGGATCGCGCAGGATCGCGCGGGCCATCGCGGTGCGCTGCCGTTGCCCGCCGGAGAGGGCGGCCGGCGACCGGTTCAGCAGATCGGAGATGCCGAGCAGCTGGGCGATGCCGGCGACCCGCGCCCCCACCTCGCTCTGCGCGGCGTGCGCCGCCCGCAGCGGCTGGGCGATGTTCTCCGCGACGGTCAGGTTCGGGTGCAGCGCGTAGTGCTGGAACACCATGCCCACGCCACGGTCCTGAGCCGGTACGTCGTCCACGATCCGGCCGTCGATGCGGATGTGCCCGGACGTCGGCCGGTCCAGGCCGGCGATCATGCGCAGCACGGTGGACTTGCCGCACCCGGTCGGGCCGAGCAGCACGAGGAACTCACCCGGGGCGATGTCCAGGCTGAGAGCGTCGACCGCGACCACGCCGCCCGGGAAGACCTTGGTGACCTCGTCGAGGGCGATGGCGACCATCGCTTCCACCTCCTCGACGCCATTTAATCACCCGCGTCGATCATGTCTCACTTCTCGGGAGACACGATCTTCCGGTCCATCCAGCCGTCGCCGTCATCGTCGAACATGTGGGTCTCGAACCGGCCGTCCCGGTTCCTGTCGTAGTCGGCCGCGTCCACCACACCGTCCCGGTCGTAGTCGTGCCCGACGAAATCGGCCCGCCCGTCGCGGTTCACGTCCGCGACGATGTCCACGCCACCGTCGGCACGCTGGACGTATGTGTGCCGGTCCCAGCGACCGTCGCCGTTGACGTCGACCCGGGTGTGGTAGTCGGTCGGTGGCGGCATCGGTGGCTCCAGCGCGTGCCCCGGCGGGGTCTGGATCTGCTCACCGATCACCGACCCGAGCTCGCCGCCGAACGCGCCGCCGATGGCCCCGCTACCGCTTCCGGCCTGGCCGAACCCGGTGCGTTGCACGATGCCGTCGGCCTCGTCCGGCGCGCCGAACCCGGCGCTCTGCTCCAGCAGCTGGCCGAACCCGGCACCCTGACCCTGACCCTGACTCTGACCCTGACCCTGGCCCTGGCCGCTCGGCCCGAAGCCGCCGGTGTCGGCCTGGCCGAACCCGGTCCGGCCCACCTCCGCCGGGCCGAACCCGCTGCGCGCCGCGCCCAGCCCGGCCGCGCCGGCCAGCGGCGCGAGAAGGCCGAACATGCTGGCCTGGCTGGTCCTCGTCTCGACCGAGCGCTCCCCGCCGGTACCCGTGCTGACCTGTGCCGACAGGATCTCCATGTCGTCGGCGGTGAGGTGGTAGCCGGCCAGCGCGGCCGCCGGATCCGCGGCGAGCGAGGCGGCGAAGGACGGATCGCCGAGCAACCGCTCCAGCACCGCTTCAAGATCACTCATTGTGGCTCCTCGGTCGACCGGGGTGGGTACCACGGTAAGCCCTTGTGGCCACCGTGTTCGATGCCGGTCTCCCGGTTGTTATTCCGGCCCGCCGCGCCACTCCAGCATCAGCGCGCTCGCGTCGTCCTGGAGGTTCTCGTGCTGGTGCCGCAGGATGGCCTGGATCAGCCGGCGCATGGTCTCCGGCGCCGGCAGGCCATCGGCGTTGGCCCGGACGACGAAATCCACCAGCCGGTCGAGACCGAAGAAGTCGCCGACCAGCGACCGCGCGTCGATGACACCGTCCGTGTAGACCAGGACCCGATCCCCCGGCTGCAACGTCTCGGTGACCACGTCGGGATTCCCGTCGTCCAGCCCGAGCGGGAGCGCCGTGGCCTCCGTCAGCGCCTTGACCAGCCGCCGGTCCCGCAACAGGAGGGGCGCGGGGTGACCGGCGTTGATGATGCGCAGGGCGCCGGAGTGCAGGTCCAGCTCGGCGAGGATCGCGGTCACGAACACGTCCTGGTACTCCGCCCGGATCCACTTGTCCATCGACCGGTACGTGTCCACGATGTCCAGCCCGCAGCGGCGGGCGTTGCGGTAGGCACTCACCGTGATCGTGGACAGCAGGCTCGCCGTCGCGCCGTGGCCCATCGCGTCGAACATCGCCACCCGCGCCAGGTTGCCGTCGATCGCGTAGTCGAAGACGTCGCCACCGACCTCGTAGCAGGGCTCGAGGATCCCGGTGACCACGCACCGCGGCGTGCTGAACGTCAGCGGTGGCAGCAGGCTCCAGACGATCTCGGCCGCGAGCAGCATCGGCATCCGGCGCCGGGTCAGCTCCACGGTGTCGCCGTACTTCTGTTTCGCCGCCACCAGTTCGCCGGCCAACGCGGCCACCTCGACGCACGCGTGCCGCTGCTCGTCGTGCAGACCTTCCTTGGCGACGACCTCCAGGACGCCCAGCCGCTCGGTCCCGTCCAGGAGGGGGATCCACAGGTGCCGTGCACCGTCCTGCCCGGTTTCGACCGTGGCCAGCGTGCTGAACGCCCGCCCCGGCACGGTCCCGTCGATCGGGGTCGACTCCCGCGGCGGCACCCCGCCTCCGGAGAACGGCATGAGATGGGTCTGCTGGTAGTCCACCAGGTGGATGACCAGCTCAGTCGCCCCGACCAGCGGTGCGACCTCCATCAGCGACCGCGCGAGATCCTCCGGCCGGGCGTACTGCGATGCCGCCAGCAGGCTTCGGAGCGCGTCTGGGCCGCTGTTCATGCCTGTTATATACCCACTCGGCCGGGATTCTTGAACCCCCCGAACCGCGATTACTCCGACTCGGCTCTGGGTACCGCCTCCTCAGGTCGGCCGAGGGGCCGCGCCGCGGCGGTTTCGGGGGTGCCTGGCGGTCCACTGTGGAGTCCGGCACGCGGCCGGCCGGATCTGGAGTGGTTGGGGTGGCGTGGCGACCCTGACCACTCCGGATCCGCGTCTCAGTCCAGCTCGGGCATGGGTACGGGCTGCGGGCGCGGCCTACATGTTCCACATTGGACAGCGTCCTCGACCACCAGGCCCTCGGTGCGCTGCCGGCTGGCGCTGCGGTGCACCTCCAGGAGGTACGGCCCGAAGCGGGCATGGTCCTCACACAGCCCCCGCCCGCAGAACCGGCACGATCCGCGCGCCGCCTTGGCACAGAACCAGCAGAGCACCTAGCCTCCTCGTATCACTGAGGAACACCCGAGCACCTCAGGACGGATACCGGCGTACCGTCGAGAGTCGTCGTGTTCTTCCCTGAGTCCGTCGCGGTGACCCAGATCTTCAGCTGACCGCCCGCGTTCGGCACTCCCTGATAGGCAACCGGTCCGACCGTGCCGTAGTAGTGACCATCCCAGCCCATCGGAGCCGAGCCGGTGGCGAACCCGCTCCAATGGACCCGTACCGACAGCGCGGAACCGAAGTCACGATCATCGCTGACATCGACGATCGGGAACACCCGTGTGGGAACCCCGGTGGTGCAGGGGATGCCGCGATCCTCCTGCGCGATCGTGCCGCCCGGGTCCCGGACCCACGTGATCTTCGGCGGGAGGTCGCGCGGGGGCGCTTGGGTCGTCGTCGGCGGCGGCGGTGGGCCGGTGGTCCTGGTGCGGGTCGGGCTCGGCTGGCCGCCGCCGGTGGTGGTCGGGGCGCCGGTCGGGGACGGCGTCGGGCTGGTCGAGGGCGGCGCGGACGGGGACGGCTCCACCGAAGGCGACGCAGACTCCGCCGGCGTCGGGGTGTCGGTCGGCGACGGCTCGGCCGACGGCCCGGTTGGGCGGTCGACCGCACGACCGTCCCCACAGGACAGATCCTCGCCGGTCTCCGTCTGCGCCACGCCGTCCACGGTGACCACGCCGGCGGAGACGAGCGCAGCGCCACCGCCGACGGCGAACCAGGCCGGCCCGTCGTTGCGGACCGCGCGGCCGGCGGACGCCAGATCCAGGCGCAGCGGCCGGAACGTGCGCGACGGGCTCGCGGTATCGGCCAGCACCCGGCCGCGCCGCAGACCCAGCGACGCGGACGGCGAGATCGGACGCACTCCCTCGGAGAACAGCGGCCCCACGCCGACCGAACTGCCCGCGCAGAGCACCGAGACCGAGCCGCCGCGGAACGTCAGCCGGGCCAGCGACCGGTCACGCAGGACGACCGAGTCGCCGTCGGAGACGTACACCGTGGAGCCCCGGGACAGCGCGAGGGTACGCCCACCGGCGACGACGTCGGCGGTACCGCGGTCGACCCGGAGCAGGGCCTGGTCCGCGCGCATCTCGGCCCACGCCGGGCCGGGGATCAGGTTCGCGCCGGTGAGCAGCAGGGCCAACAGCAGCAACAGCAGCACCAGCCACCACAGGATCCTCTCGAACCGCCGGTCCACCGACTCGTCCACATTGGCCGGTGGGGGGCCGGGCGGGATGGCCAGCGGCGGGTACCCGGCCGCCGGATGGGCACCCGCGGCGGGCCGGACGCCGGGCTCGGCGGCACCGGCGCGCAGCCGCGGCGCGCCGCCGAGCAGCAGCGGCAGCCCCGAGACCGCCGGCAGCAGCCACGCCCGTACCGGCGTCCGGGCCACCGCCACCGGCCCCGGCAGCGTCTCCCCCGCCGGCCCGATCAGCGTGCCGCGCCGCAGCTGGGTCCCGTTCGGCAGGGACACCGTGCCGGAGGCGAGCAGTACCGCGTCGTCCGGGCCGGACAGCGTGACCGGCGCGCCCGGCGCGAGCGCGACCATCTGGGACCGGGCGGCGACCCCCAGCCGGTCCTCGTCGGAGAGCGCGGTCAGCGCGGGCGACCCGGCCAGCAACTCCTCGACCTCGGCCCGTTCGCCGTACGCGGGACCGGGCAGCGGCCCGACCGCCGAGGCGACGAGCGCGGCCGGTACGGCGAGCAGCGTCGTGCCGGCGGTGTGCCAGGAGAGCGAGGCAGGCGCGCCGGTCAGCGCGTTGGCCAGCCCGACCACGCCGCCCGGGCCGACGCGCTGGCGTACCGTGCCGCTCGGGTCGCCCGGCCGCCGCGCCTCCAGGGCACCGTCGACCACCACGTACAGCGAGGGCTGGGCGGCGCCGGCCAGCACGACCGTCGAGCCGGCCCGCGGGCGTACCCAGGTCGCCGCCGCGGCGAGATCGGCGAGTGTCGCGGTCGAGAGCCGGCCCAGCGCCGAGGCCCGCAGCGCGTCCAGCCGGCGGGGCAGATCGACCGAGACCCGGCGAGCGTCCCACCGCCGGCGCAAGGAGCGCCACAGTGCGCCAAGTCCGCGCACGATGCCGTACACGACGGGCGAGGCCAGCCCCGCGACCACCGCGACCAGGAGCACGCGCGCCGCCCACCCGGACCGCCACAGCCCCGTGACCAGGCCGGACACCCGATCGGCGTAGATCCGGTAGCCGAGATTCACCGCGATCGCCAGCCACAGCGCGGCGAGCACGCCGTAGAGCGCGACGAGCCGTCCCTCCCGGTCGAGCTCCCGCCATCCAGGCGGCCGGCGGCGCAGCCGCGCGACGACCCAGGACAGCCCGCGGGCCCGGAGGTTCGGCACCTCGAGCCAGTCCATCAGCAGGTAGTAGCCGTCCAGCGCGAGGAACGGGTTGAGGTTGAACAGCGCGTTGAGGTACCACGCGAACGACAGCTTGAACGTCCACGGCGCCAACTCGGGTACCAGGAAACCCACCACCTGCGCGGCGGCGGCGAGGATCAGACCGGCGGCCGGTCCCGCGGCGGTGGTGACCAGGCGCGCCCGGCGGCCGGCCATCCACACGTCGGTGGTGTCCACGAAGACCGAGGGGATGCCGAAGTAGACGAGGAACCCCGCGGCCGGCACGCGGCGCCCCGCGTGCTTGGCGGCCAGGGCATGGCCGAGCTCGTGGCAGGCGAGCGCGACGATGTTCAGTCCTAAGAGGACCAACGCACCGATCGCGTACGACCCGTTGGTGAGGAATACCGACTGGTCGCCCTGCCACCAGGTCCAGACGAACAGTCCGAGCCCGACCGCGGCCAGCAGTCCAAGAAGGACAGCCATCGGCCGGGTGAAGAGCACCCGCCCACCTGCCCGGTAGAGGAAGCCGACGACAGCGTCCACATTGGCCACAACCATCCGCTGGCCGCGCGCGGCGGCGAGCAGGCCGCGGCCGAGCCGCACCGGCCAGGGCCGGCGGTGCACGCGGTCCAGCCGCCGGAACGCGTCGACCGGCAGTTCCTCCAGCATCCGGTTGCCGGCCAGATCGGCGACGACCCGGGTGACCTGCTCGGGCGCGAGCCGCCCGCAGATCCGGACGAACTCGGCCACCAGCCGCGCGACGGTCCGGGTGCCGTCCATGAGGTGCGCGAGCGCGGCCTCCTCGGGGGCCAGGCGCAGGTAGCAGGTGCGGCCGCCGTCGTCCGGACTGCGCAGCATCGTGTACGGCACACCGCGCACGCTGGTCAGGCGTGCCTCCTCGATGCCGGCGCGCAGGATCGGCTTCGCCCGGGCCGGGTTCAGCCGCTCGACGACCGCCGCCCACAGTCCGGGGTCGGCGGGGCCGACCGGTCGACCCGGTGCCCGCCCGGCGAGGGCCTCCCACACGCTCAGCCGCGTCTCAAGAATGGCCACGGCGTGCCCCTCATCCACGAGTTTGGGGTTGCAGCCTAGGCCGTGCGGATCACGTGTGCGACCCCCCGTCGGCTTGCCGACATCGGCGATCGGTCATGCCGTGGGTACCGCCGCACCCCGTTCGTCCTCGGCCAGGTCCCCGGTCGCCCCCCTGGCCGCGGCGATCCGGCCGAGAACAACCACGTAGCCGACGAACCCGGCCCATGCCAGGCCGCCCAGCGGCAGGGCGACCGGTGCCGGGATGTACGGCGTGACGAAGCCTTCGAGCAGCCCGGCGACGAGCAACGCGGCGGCGAGCCCGAGCGCCACCACCATGCCGGCCCGGGCCGTCTCCGCGACGGCCTGGCCACGGGTACGGTACGGGCCCGGCGCGATCCACGCCCAGCCGATCCGCAGCCCGACGCCGGCCGCGATGAAGATGCAGGTCAGCTCGAGCATGCCGTGCACGAGCAGCAGGCTGAAGAACACGTCGGCCCGGCCGTGGCCGATCATGATGCCGCCGATGAGGCCGAGGTTCCAGATGTTGACGAACAGCATCAGCAGTACCGGCAGGACGAGGATGCCGGACGCGAGGCACACGGCCGCGACGCGGGCGTTGTTCGTCCACACCGCGAACGCGAAGTTCTGTGGCAGCGACTGGCGGTAGTACTCCTCGAACGACCGGTTGACCGTGTCGTCCACCATCTCCTGGCTGGCGAACTGAAGGACGTCGGCCGGATGCGTTGCGTAGTGGGCCATCAGCCAACCGGCGACGACCATGCACGCGATGCCGACGCCGACCCACCACGGCCAGGCGCGGTAGACCGCGGCCGGGAACGACTCCGCGAAGAACCGCGCGACCGCCGGCCAGAACCGGGCCGGCGATCCGGTGAGCGCGCCGCGCGCGGAGAGCACGAGCCGGGACAAGCGGGCGACCAGCGCCGGATCCGGCGAGCGGCTGCGGATCACCGACAGGTGGGTGGCCGTCCGTTGGTAGAGCAGTACCATCTCGTCCACCTGGTGCGCGGTGAGCCGGCGGCGTCGGGCGGCGAGCCACTCCAGGCGCCGCCACTCGGCGGAGTGCTCGGCGACGAACGCGTCCAGGTCCACGGCGACACCCTCTCATGAGGCACACTCGCAAGGTGCACCCGCAGAACAGCGAGCCGCGCCTGGTCAGCGGTGAGGCCGTCGAGCTGGACATCCGGGTCGCGCGGGCCGGCTCGCGGGTACCGGCGCTGCTGATCGACATCGTCGTACAGCTGATCCTGTTCTACGCCTTGATGGTCGTGTCGACGGTGCTGCTGTTCCTGCTGTCCGCGCTGTTGCTGCCGGACGCGGTGCTGTTCGGCGGGGTCGTCACGGTGAACGTGGTGGTGGTGCTGATCGGGTACCCGGCGGCCCTGGAGACGCTGACGCGAGGCCGTACCGTCGGCAAGCTCGCGATGGGGTTGCGGGTGGTCCGTGACGACGGTGGCCCGATCCGGTTCCGCCAGGCGATGACCCGGGCGCTGGTGGGCGCCACCCTGGAGTGGCCGGGCCTGATCCTGCCGCCGCTGACCTGGGTGGCCAGCCTCTGGACGATGATCGCCAACCCGCACGGCAAGCGGCTGGGCGACCTGGCGGCCGGCACGATCGTCATCCACGAACGCACCCCGGCCGGGTGGGGCTGGGTACCGGTCATGCCGCCGCACCTGGTGGGCTGGGCCCGTACGCTCGATCTGGCCGGTCTCGACGACGACCTGGCGCTGGCCGTCCGGCACTTCCTCGCGCGCAACCGGCAGTTGAAGGAACCGGCCCGGTCCCGGCTCGGCTTCGCACTGGCCCAGCAGGTTGCGGCCGTGCCCAACCCGCCGGCACCGCCGGGAACGCCGGGCTGGGCGTACCTGGCGGCCGTCCTGGCCGAGCGGCACCGGCGGTCGTCGGCCCGGCTGGCCGGTGCGCGCGAGCGGACCGCCCGCATCCTGGTCTGAGCTTCCGGGAGCGACGGGGATCCCCGGCGAGGTTCGTCATACCCGGGCGCCGGTGGCCCGGCACGCGGCTCAGATGAGCTTCACCGCCTCGGCGTAGTGGCAGGCGGCCTGGTGGCCCAGCCCACGGTCGATGAGCGCCGGAATGTCGTTGACGCACTTCTGCCGCTCGCCCTCGGTGAGATCGTTGGCGAACTTCGGGCAGCGCGTCCGGAACCGGCACCCGCTCGGCGGGTTGACCGGGCTGGGCACGTCGCCGGTCAGGAGGATCCGCCTGCGGGTGCGCTCCTTGCGCGGATCGGGCAGCGGGATCGCCGAGATCAGCGACTGGGTGTACGGGTGCGCCGCCTTGCGGAACAGCTCGTCGACCGGTGCGGTCTCCACGATGCGGCCCAGGTACATCACGGCCACCCGGTCCGCGATGTGCCGGACCACGGACAGGTCGTGGGAGATGAACAGGTACGACAGGCCCAGCTCGTCCTGGAGATCCTCGAGCAGGTTGATGACGCCGGCCTGGATCGACACGTCCAGCGCCGAGACCGGCTCGTCGAGCACCAGGATCTTCGGCCGCAGGGCGAGCGACCGGGCGACGCCGATGCGCTGGCGCTGGCCGCCCGAGAACTCGTGCGAGTACCGGTTGCCGTGCTCCGGGTTCAGGCCGACGGTACGCAGCAGCTCACGCACCTTGCCGCGGCCCTGCTGGTTCGAGCCGTACAGGCCGTGGATGCGCATCGGCTCGGCGATGATCTCGTTGACCGTCATCCGCGGGTCGAGCGAGGCGAACGGGTCCTGGAACACGATCTGCAGGTCCCGCCGCAGCGGTCGCATCTTGCCGCGGTCCAGCTTGGTCAGGTCCTTGCCGGCGTACGTGATCGAGCCCGATGTCGCGGTGACCAGGTTCAACAGCAGCCGGCCGGTGGTGGTCTTCCCGCAGCCCGACTCGCCGACGAGCCCGAGGGTCTCGTGCCGCATCAGGTCGAACGAGATGTCGCACACCGCGTGCACATCACCGATGCGCCGACGGAGGAGACCGCGCGAACGGACCGGGAAGTGCTTGACCAGATTGCGTACCGAGATGACCGGCCCAGCGGTCTCGGCCTTCGGCGCGACAGCCTGTGACGGGACCGCGGTGGTCACCGCTCCACCTCCAGTTCCGCAGCAACGTCGACGTCGTCGACGGAGGTCGTACCGAACAGTTCCGCCGAGGTGGTGTTGACGAGCTGATCGTGGAAGTGGCACGCCGCCCGGTGGGTCGGTGAGTCGGTGGGCACCAGGTCCGGCTCCACCTCGTCACAGATCTCCTGGGCCAGCGGGCAGCGCGGGGTGAACGGGCACCCCGGCGGCATGTTCAGCAGCGACGGAGGCGTCCCCACGATCGGCGTCAGCCGCTCCCGACCGGTCTCGTCCAGCCGGGGCAGGCTGCCCAGCAACCCGAAGGTGTAGGGCATCCGCGGGTTGTAGAAGACGTCGTCGATGGTGCCGAGCTCGACCAGCTTGCCCGCGTACATGACGCAGATCCGGTCCGTGTGGCCGGCGATGACGCCCAGATCGTGGGTAATGAGCACCATCGCCGCGCCGGTCTCGGCCCGTGCGGCCTCCAGCGCCTCCAGCACCTGCGCCTGCACCGTCACGTCGAGCGCGGTGGTGGGCTCGTCGGCGATGATGACGTCGGGGTCGTTTGCCATCGCGATCGCGATGACCGCACGCTGGCGCATGCCACCGGACAGCTCGTGCGGGTACGAGTTCACCCGCTGCTCCGCGTGCGGGATCCCGACCACCTGCAGCAGCTCGACCGCGCGGTCCAGCGCGGCCTTCTTCGACACGTCGTGATGCGCGAGCACTGCCTCGGCGAGCTGGAAACCGACCGTGTACACCGGATTCAGCGACGTCAGCGGATCCTGGAAGATCATGGCGATCTTGTTGCCGCGGATCTTCGACATCTCCTTCTCGGAGCGCCCGAGCAACTCCCTGCCGGCGAGCTGGACCGAACCGGTGATCACCGCGGTCCGCGGCAGCAGGCCGAGCACGGCCAGCGAGGTGACCGACTTGCCGGAGCCGGACTCGCCGACGATGCCGAGCGCCTCGCCGCGCTTGAGCTGGTAGCTCACTCCGCGGACGGCCTTGACGACCCCGTCCTCGGTGGGGAACTCGACGGTCAGGTCCTTGACGTCGAGCAGGAGGTCCGCGGCGGTCTCGGCTGCGCCGAGCTGGATGGTGCTGGCCGAGGTCATTGCCTGGTCCTCTGCTGTCGGGGGTCGAACGCGTCACGCAGGCCGTCGCCGATGAAGTTGATGGACAGCGCGATAAATATGATCATCAGACCCGGGATGTAGAACAGCCACCACTGGTCCTTGAAGACCAGAACCCCCTGGTTGACCAGGAGGCCGAGCGAGGTGTCGGGCGGCTGCACACCCAGGCCGAGGAAGGAGAGCCCGGCCTCGGCGAGGATCGCGCCGGCGATGTCGAGGGTCGCCTGGACGATGATCACACCCGCCGCGTTCGGCAACAGATGGCGGAACACGATCCGGGCCGTGCCAGCTCCCATCGCCCGTGCGGCCTCGATGAACTCCTGCTCCCGCAGCGACAGCACGACACCTCGGACGACCCGTGCCATGATCACCCAACCGAGCAGACCCAGGATCAGCGCCACGTTGACCACCGTGCCGCGGCTTCCGCCGGCGAGCGCACCGGCGACGACCAGGATCGGCAGGGCCAGCAGGACGTCGACGAAACGCATCATGATCGCGTCGATGCGGCCGCCGAGGTACCCGGCGATCGCGCCCCAGGGCGCGCCGATCAGGACGGTCAGTAGCACGACGATGCCGGCGACCTTGAGCGACTGCTGGGTTCCGCGCATCACCCGGGCGAACTGGTCGTGCCCGATGTCGTCGGTGCCGAACGGGTTCGTCAGCGTGGGCGGGCTGCCACCGGCCGAGGTCAGGTCGTCGTACGGGATGTGCCAGATCTGCGCGCCGAGGAAACTGCCCAGGACGATGAAGATGAAGATGCCGAGGCTGATGACGGCCATCTTGTGCCGGAGGAACCGACGCAGGACCAGGTGCCATTGCTTCCGCTCGACGACAGTGAACTCGCGCTCCTGCCGACCTGGCGGCGCGGATGGCGCGGTCGTGGGGGCGGACGACGATGCCGGCTGCTGGAGTTGCATCTCACTCATAGCGGATCCTCGGGTCGAGCACGGCGTAGAGCAGGTCGGCGACCAGGTTACCGATGACCACGAATGCTCCAGCCAGCAGCAACCAGGCCAGGATCGCATTGCGGTCGCCGATGGTGATCGAGTCGACCAGCAACTTCCCCATTCCGTCCCAGTCATACACCCGTTCGGTGATGACCGCACCGCCCAGAAGGGCGGCAATCGTCAACGCGGTGGCCGTCGTCATCGGGATCAATGCGGTGCGCAGTGCGTGCCGGATCAGGACCCGGCGCGGCATCAGGCCCTTGGACCGGGCCAATCTAATGTAGTCGCTGTTGAGCACCTCGAGCATCGACGTGCGCTGGAACCGGCTCAAAGCGGCGTAGGTGAGCAGCGACAGCGAGATCGTCGGCAGGATCAGGTGGCCGGCCATGTCCGTGACGAGGGCCCAACCGTGCAGGTCAGCACCCTCGGACCGGGCGCCGACCGTGAAGATGTACCTGGTCCCGGTGCCCTCGTTGAACAGGATCGCGCTGTGCAGCAGAAGCACCGCGAAGAAGAACGTCGGCGTGCCGAGGAACAGGAAACCCAGGAACGTGAAGGTGTAGTCGGTCTTCGAGTACTGCCGCATCGCGCTGAGCACGCCGGTCACGACCGCCATCACCACGGCGATCACCATCGCGGTCGAGATGAGCGCCGTGGTCTCCAGCGCCCGGTCGACGATCTCCGCATTGATATTTGTTGTTTTGTTGATCGACGGGCCGAAGCCGCCCCCGGTGACGACGCGAGTGATCCAGGTCCAGTACTGCTCGAAGAACCCGTCGTGTAGTCCCAGCCTGGCGTACTCCTCGTCCAGGGCGTTCTGGGGCACGGGAGGGTTGCGGGCGCCGTACTTCTCCTGCACCGGGTCGCGGCTGAGAGAACCGAGCCAAAAGACGAGGAACGAGGCGGCGATCAGGGTGGGGATCGCAGCGAACAGGCGCCGGACGGTATAGGCGATCATCGAAACCTCCGCGAGGGACGCCACCGTTGGTGACGGACCCCGGACGCCGGAGCGTCCGGGGTCCATCCTTTATGGTGCGTCGTGGGACTGGCCGGCGTCAGTCGGCCGAAGCGCCCCAGTCCTGAGTGTTGTACGCCGGGCCGGCGCTGGTGCCGTTGTTACGGACGTTGACGAAGGTCTTCTCCACCGCGATCATGTTCGACCGCTGGAACAGGGGCAGCACGACCGCGTTCTCCGTCAGGATCTTCACGGCCTGGTTGTTCAGCTCGGCGAGCTTGGCCTCGTCCGTGGTCTTGGCGGCCTCTTCCGCGATCTTGTCGTACTCCGGGTCGGAGTGCTTCGCGTAGTTCTGCGGGGAGGTCGTGGACCACAGGTCCTTGGCCTGCGTACCGACCAGCGGGGTGAGCACCCACGCGAAGATCATGACGTCGAAGTCGCCGCTGTTCAGCGTCGCGGACAGCGCGTCCGTCGTCTGGATCGTGATGTCGAGGCCCAGCTGCTTCATGGACGCCTGGAACAGCTGCGCGGTGTTGGCACGGAGCTGGTTGCCCACGGTGTGCCGGAAGCGCAGCGCCGGGATCTTCTCGCCGCTCGGGGTCTTCAGAGCCGTACCGACATCCTTGTAGCCGGCGTCGGTCAGGACCTTCTTGGCCTCTTCGATCTTGCCCTGGCCCATGCCGGTCGGGGTCACGTGGTCCTGGTAGTTCTTGGAACCCGGCATGTAGATGTGGTTGCCCAGCGGCTTGGTGTCCTTGGAGAACAGACCAACCGTCTTCCGGATGATGTCCTCGCGGTCGACCGCGGTGAACATCGCCTTCCGCAGCGCCTCGTCGGCCAGGTACTTGTTCTTGGTGTTGATGTCGAAGTGCTCGAACGACAGACCCGGCGCCACCAGGTAGTTCACGTTCGACAGCTGCGAGACGTCGTTGACGAGCTGCTGGTTCGGCTGCGGACCCATGGCCTGGATCTCGCCGTTACGCAGCGCTGGCACGAGCGAGGCCTGCTCCTCGATGACCCGCCAGACGATCTTGTCGAGAGCCGGCTGGACCTTGCCGTACCAGGCCTTGTTCGGCACCTCGGTCAGGGCCACACCCTTGCTGTAGCTCTCGATCTGGTACGGGCCGCCGGACCAGGTCGGCTGGGTGGTCTCGAACGCCTTGAAGGACTTCGCCAGACCGGCCGCGTCCTCCTTGGTGCCGCTCCAGCCGGCCTGCTTGGCCACGTGCGCCGGGTACAGCGTGAAGAGGCCCTTCCAGTCCGGGAACGGCTCCTTGTACGTGATCGTCAGCGTCTTGTCGTTGTCCGCCGCGGTCGCCGTGTCGACCAGCTCGTAGCCGGAGGTGGAACCGGGGGTGCACGACGCGCAGGTCTTGCCGTCGAAGGTCCAGAGGTTGTAGAGGAAGTCCTGCGCGCTGATCGGCGTGCCGTCGTTCCACTTCGCCTCGGGCCGGATCTTGTAGACGATCGTCTGCGGGCTGGTGCTGGTCTGCTCGGCAGAGACCATCACGTCGGTGTTGAGCACGACCGAGTAGTCCGGCTGCGTGACGAACGGAGCGGGAAGCAGCCCGCTCATCATCTGCGAGGTGGCGTAGTGGCCACCGTCAGCGCTGTTGACGTGCCAGACCGAGACGTCCTGCTCGACCGCGAAGACCAGCGTGCCGCCCTTCTTGGTCGGGCCGGTGTTGCAGCCGTTGGGATCCTGCAGGCAGCTGGCGAAACCCTTCGACACCTTGGGCCTGGACGGCTCCTGCGTGCCGCCGCCGCCGCCACAGGCCGCGAGGCCAACGGCGGCCGCGGCGATCGCCGCAAGACCCACCAATCTCTTCGATCGTGTGAACATGTCCCCTCCAGATCAGGACGCGGCCGCGCGCATGGTCCGACCTCGTTGGTGGGCTCGACCAGGGGACGCGGGGCTGCGTTGTAGTGCCTAAAGGAAACGACGACAGGCGCCTGACGCCAAGAGGGGCAACCGCATTCGTGACTGTCCCGTTATCTGGTAAGCCTCTACAAGTTGCAACCATCGTCCGAACGGCCGATGGTTGCTCAGAAACCATACAGATTGGTTGAGACAAAGCGAGGACGGCCAAGCCGACAAATCAGGCCCGCGCATACGCCCGCTCACCCAGCGACAGAGCGGGGTTACCGCGCTGAGCGAGCAGCGTCCGGCCCCGGTAATCGTCCGGCCCGCGGACGCCCGGCGGGCAAGTGAACAGCCGCGCGCGCCGCTCTCCCTGACCCGCCAGGCGCCGCCCTCGGGCGCCTTCCTTACCGGTTACGGCTCACCTGTGGCAGGATCCGCGCGTGGCCGACGACCTCTTCACCCCCACCATCTCGGCACCGCCGTCGGCGGCCCGGCCCTGGCGGGTCACGTCGCTGGTGTACCCGTCGTTCTTCGGCGGCGCGCTGGCGGCCACCGCGCTCGGCGTCGTCAACGGCCGCCGGCTCGGGCTCCACGCCGGTGCGCTGCTGGGGCTGGCTGCCGTAGGCGTCGCGGCTCTGGCCGGCCGCCTGCTCGTCGAAGAGGTCAGCCGGTCGATGTTCTGGCGGCCGGCGTTCGGTCTCGCGGTCTGGGGTGTGGTCGCGCTGCGGCAGCGCCGCCGGTTCCGGTCGTTCGAGCTCCGGGGCGGCGCCGGGCCCGCGTCGCTGGTCGGCCCCGGCATCGCGGCCGCGATCGGTGGTGCCGTCGTGGAGACCGCACTCGTCGTGCTGGTGCGGTCGTGAACGCGGGCCTGGCCCGGGTCCGGGCCCTACTCGACGCGCACCGGCCCGAGCAGGCGCTCGGCGAGCTGGCCCGGCTGCCCGCCGACGTGGCGCTCTCACCGATGGCGTTCCGGCTGCGTACCGGCGCTCTGATCGAGCTGGAACGGTGGGCCGAGGCGGCCTCGTCGGCCCGGGAGGGGTTGGCGGCCGGCGGGCCGGACCCGGACCTGCTCGGCCAGCTCGGTGCGGCGCTGCACCACCTCGGTGACCTGCCCGGCGCCGAGCGTGCCCTGCTGGACGGGCTTGCCCTGGCGCCGTCCGACGTCTGGCTGCTGTGCCGGTACGCCCAGCTCTGTCTCGGCGTCGGGCAGGCGGACAAGGCCGGGCGGCTACTCGACCGGGCCGCGCAGGAGAACCCGCACGCGGCGGTCGTCTACGCCACCCGGGTGCAGCTCGAGTACGCCCGCGGCAACGACCGGGCGGCGGCCCGGGCCGCGGAGGAGTTCCTGGCGGCGTACCCGGACCACCCGGTCGCGCATGCCATGCACGGGCAGGCGTCGTCGCAGCGGGGCCGGACGGGCTCGGCATACACGTCGTTCCGGCGCGCCGCCGCGGAGGAACCGGCCGACGGCGACTACGCCCAGGCGGCGTGGGAGGCCCGGGCGCTGCGGCACCCGCTGCTGGCGCCGCTGCGCCCGCTCTACCGGGTCGGGCCGATCGCGTCCTGGCTGATCGCGGTCGGGGTCATCTTCGGCCTGCGGGCCGCCGGCCTGCGGCCGCTCGCCGCGCTGTTCGGGGTGTGCTGGTTGCTCTACTGCGTCTATTCGTGGGTGGCGCCGCCGCTGGTGCGCCGGTTCCTCATGCCGCGCCCGCCGAAGTCCGCCCGCCACTGAGTACGGCGGGCGGTACCGCGGAAAGCGCCCCCGCGTAGACGTTGGCCGATCTGCAGGATTCTGGAGGTCCAGGAATCCTGGTAGATCGGCCGACGTCCAGGTATCGGGAGAGCGCGCCCGCTCAATACCGGTAGTGGTCCGGCTTGAACGGCCCGTCGACCGGTACGCCGAGGTAGTTGGCCTGGTCCTTGGAGAGCTGCGTGAGCTTGACGCCCAGCGCGCCGAGGTGCAGCCGGGCCACCTTCTCGTCGAGGTGCTTGGGCAGCGTGTAGACCCCGATCGGGTACTGCTCGGTCTTGGTGAACAGCTCGATCTGCGCGATCACCTGGTTGGTGAACGAGTTGGACATGACGAACGACGGGTGCCCGGTCGCGTTGCCCAGATTCAGCAGCCGGCCCTCGGAGAGCACGATGATCGCATGCCCGTCGGCGAAGACCCACTCGTCGACCTGCGGCTTGACGTTCACCCGCCGGACCCCGGGCCTCCGGGCCAGGCCGGCCATGTCGATCTCGTTGTCGAAGTGCCCGATGTTTCCGACGATCGCCTGGTGCTTCATCCGCGCCATGTGCTCGGCGCTGATGACGTTCTTGCAGCCGGTCGCGGTGACGAAGATGTCCGCCGTCTCGACGACGTCCTCGACGGTGGTGACCTGGTAACCGTCCATCGCCGCCTGCAGCGCGCAGATCGGGTCGACCTCGGTGACGATCACCCGTGCGCCCTGGCCGCGCAGCGACTCGGCGCAACCCTTGCCCACGTCCCCGTACCCGCAGACGACCGCGACCTTGCCGCCGATCAGCACGTCGGTCGCGCGGTTGATGCCGTCGATGAGCGAGTGGCGGCAGCCGTACTTGTTGTCGAACTTGCTCTTCGTCACCGAGTCGTTGACGTTGATCGCGGGGAAGAGCAGGGTGCCGGCCGACTTCATCTCGTAGAGCCGGTGCACGCCGGTCGTGGTCTCCTCGGTCACGCCCTTGACGCCGGCCGCGATCCGGGTCCAGCGGCGGTTGTCGGCGGTGAGCGAGCGGCGCAGCACGTCGAGGATCACCCGGTACTCATCGGAGTCCTCCTCGGTCGTCGCCGGCACCGCGCCCGCGCCCTCGAACTCCGCTCCCTTGTGGACCAGCAGCGTGGCGTCGCCGCCGTCGTCGAGGATCATGTTGGGGCCGTGGCCGTCGGGCCAGAGCAGCACCTGCTCGGTGCACCACCAGTACTCCTCGAGCGTCTCGCCCTTCCACGCGTACACCGGGATGCCGGCCGGCGCGTCGGGGGTGCCGTCCGGTCCCACCGCCACCGCGGCGGCGGCATGGTCCTGGGTGGAGAAGATGTTGCAGCTGGCCCAGCGCACCTGCGCGCCGAGCGCGATGAGCGTCTCGATCAGCACGGCAGTCTGCACGGTCATGTGCAGCGAGCCGGTGATCCGCGCGCCGCGCAGCGGCTGGCTGGCCGCGTACTCCTTGCGGATCGCCATCAGTCCGGGCATCTCATGCTCGGCCAACTGGATTTCCTTGCGTCCGAACGGAGCGAGCGACAGATCGGCCACCTTGAAGTCGGGAGTGGTGGCGGACTGCGGGATCTCGCGGGACGGAAGGGTGCTGGTCATGCGGACTCCTGTCGGATGGGAACGCGGCGCCGCTCCCACCTTACGCGGCGACCCTCGGCCGCCGGGTGGTGGACGAGCGCGTGATAGCCGGCAGAGAGCGCACGGACAGCGCAGGAACAGCGCAGGAACAGCACACGGACAGCGCGCGGGGCGGCTGGACCACTTCCAGCCGCCCCGCACATCCCCCCGGTTTGGTTCCCCCGCGCGTGCCTCGGACCTTCGTCGCGATGACGCTGCGTGGTTAAAGAGTCACACTCCGCTTCCAACTTCGTCAAGAAAACTCGCGAAATAGTCCGAAAATAAAGGATCTTAACCGGACATGTAGATCGGCCAGGACGAAACCGCAGCCGCCGGGGCGAGGGTCGGCTCAGGCCGCCCGCCCGGCATCGACCGTGGCGAGAAAGACGTCGCCGTCTCCGCCGAGAACGAGCGGTTTGTCGCTCGCGTCACCGAACGCGCTGTCTCCCCGTCCCAGCACGACGGCGGTCGTCCCGTCGTCCACCGTGCCCTGGCCGGCCAGGCAGAGCACCACCCGGGGGCCCGGCGCCGGTACCGTCACGCTCGCACCGGTGAGGGTGATCCGGTACAGCGCGAAGTCAGGCACCGGCACCGGCCAGGTCTCCACGCCGGCAGCGACCGGCACCGACCGGACCACCGGATCCGGCAGCACGTCGAAGCGCAGTACCCGCAGCAGCTCGGCGACGTCCACCCGTTTGCGGGTCAGCCCGCCGCGCAGCACGTTGTCGCTGGCCGCCATGATCTCGATACCGCTGCCACGGAGGTACGAGTGCAGGTTGCCCGCCGGCATCCAGATCGCCTGTCCCGGCGCCAGCACGACGCGGTTGAGCAGCAGCGCCACGACGACGCCGAGGTCGTCCGGGTACCGGGCGGCCAGCTCGCCGACGAACGCGTCGCCCCGGGCGGCGGCGGCCACAGTGGACACCAGTGCCGCCCGGTCCGCCACCGGCCAGGTGAGCAACGTCGTCACCGCGTCGCGGAGCCGGCCCGCCGGTGGCGCGTCCGCGGCCAGCCCACCCGCCACCGCGGCCAGCGCCGGTACGCCGAGGTCGCGCAGGGTGGCGGCGGAGCGGTCCGGATCCCGGAACCCGCACAGCGCGTGGAACTCGTCCAGCGCCACGAGCAGCTCGGGCTTGTGGTACGGGTCGGCGTAGTTCGGGTCGGCGGCCGCGAACCCGGCCACGGCCCGGCTGGTGTCCGGGTGCGCCTGCAGCGAGAGCGGCTCGGCGGCGGCGAGCACCTTCAACAGGTACGGCAGCCGCGCGCCGAACCGCGCCACGACCGTGGGGCCGAGCGCGGCGGGCGGGTCCGCGGCGATCCGGTCGAGCAGGCTCACCGGGCCCGCCGGTGTGTCGACAGTGGACGGATCGCCCGGGTGAGCGCCCAGCCACAGCTCGGCCTCCGGCCCGTCACTGGGGACGGGCCGGCCCTGCAGGTCCGCGATGACCGTCCGCGAGCCCCACGCGTACGGGCGCACGCGACCGCGGAGAGGAACCATCAGGAGTCGGTACCGCGATAGATGTCCGGCTCCAGGTAGATCACCCGGGCGATCGGTACCGCGTCCCGGATCCGCTTCTCCGCCGCGTCGATGCCGCGCGCCACGCCCTCCGCCGACTCGTTGGTACGCACGGCGATCTTCGCGGCCACCAGCAGCTCGTCCGGCCCGAGGTGCAGCGTTCGCATGTGGATGATCCGCTCGATGTCGTCGTCCGCGGTGAGCGCCTTCTCGATGGCGTCGACGTGTTCGGGTGCGGCCCCCTCGCCGAGCAGGAGGCTCTTCGTCTCGACGGCGAGGATCACCGCGATCGTCACGAGCAGGACACCGATCATCGTGGTGCCGACCGCATCCCAGACACCGTCGTCGGTGATGAGCGTCATCCCGACACCGAAGAGCGCGAAGACGAGGCCGAGCAGCGCGCCGAGGTCCTCCAGCAGGATCACCGGCAGCTCGGGCGCCTTGGCCCGGCGGACGAAGCTCACCCAGTCCGCCGAGCCCCGTACCGCGTTGGACTCCACGATGGCGGTCCGGAACGAGAACGACTCCAGGACGATCGCGACCAGGAGCACGGTCACCGGTACCCACTTCCAGCTGGTGATCGGATCCGGGTGCTGGAACTTGTGGTACGCCTCGTACAGCGCGAACAGGCCGCCGACGCTGAACAGCACGATGGAGACGATGAACGCGTAGATGTAGCGCTCCCGGCCGTACCCGAACGGGTGCCGTGGAGTCGCGCCGCGCCGGGCCCGCCGGCCACCGAAGAGCAGCAGGATCTGGTTGCCGGAGTCGGCCACCGAGTGGATCGACTCGGCGAGCATCGACGACGACTGGGTCAGCAGGAACGCGATGAACTTCGTGATCGCGATACCGATGTTCGCCAGCAGCGCGGCGACAATAGCCCTCGTACCCCCGGACGCGCTCATGTCGCCGACAGCTCCTTCATCTCGGTGACGGCCGGTACGGCCATCGGATCGAAGCCGTGCGCCAGCGCGAGGTAGACCGATGCGAAGTCCGGCACGGCCACCATGGACGCGAACCGCTCCACCATGGACGCTCCCTCGGCGGCGACCACGCTGACCCGGATCCCGCGCCGCTCGGCCATCTCCTGCACCGCGTCGGCGCGCCGCTCCTCGACGGCGAGCGGCTCGGCGGTGTCCTCCTCGACGAGCCCGCCGTCCCGCAGCAGGACCACGCGCAGCCGGGTCACCTCCATCTCCTCCCCCGGATCGGCGAAGATGTCGCGGCTCGCCTCGACGAGCCCGCCGAACACCCCGTCCAGCAGACCGACCCGGCCCCGGCCGGCCTCGCCGAGCGCGCCGGAGACCACCGGGTAGCGCGCGTTGGTGGACAGCGTGTCGCCGAACCGCCGGGCCGCGACGGTGGCCAGCGGCGACGAGCCCCACACGATGGGGACCGAGCCGGCCAGGTCCAGCGCGAGCGTCTTGCCCGGGTTGACGAACGACTCCGCCGCGGGCCGGCACCGGTCGGCGTCCGCGTCCAGCCGGGCCGCGGTCTCGGCCAGGTCCGCTTCATTGACCTTGACCAGGCCGAGGGTACGCGCGGCGAGCAGCACCGGGACGGTCAGCGCCCACAGGCTGGCCCGCGCCGGAGCCCGCCGCGGTACCGGGATGAACGTGGCCCGGGCCCGCTCGGCCAGCGACTGCAACTCCGAGTCGGGCGCGCCGATGGCGACCAGCCGTGCCCCGCGCCGCGCCGCCGCCTCGGCCGCGGCGAGCGCCTCCGGGCTGCGGCCGCTCGCGGAGACCGCGATGACGACGTCGGCGGCGCCGACCCAGCCGGGTACGCCGGCGCTGCGGTGGGCCAGCACCGGAACCGGGCAACGCGGGCCGGCGACCACGGCGAGCACGTCGCCGGTACGGCCGGCGGTACCCACGCCCGCGACGACGACCGCGCGCGGCCGCCCCTCGTCCGCGAGCGCCGAGAGGTTGGCCTCGGCGGCGAGCGCGGCGGACTCGCGGACCTGAGCACCCGCGGACGCGGTGGCCCGCAGCATCCCGCCCGGGTCCGTCGCGTCCAGCGCGGCCTGCTCGTCCAGCCGGGCCTCGTCGGCGATGCGGTTGCCGACACTCTTGCCGGTACCGCGGTCGGTCATCACGCCGGGTCCCCCGGAATGGTCGCCTCGTCGAGCAGCAGGACCGGGATGCCGTCGCGGATCGGAAACACCCGGCGGCACTCGGTGCAGGTCAGCGTCTGCGCGTCCGGGTCGTAGGTCAGCGGGGCGTGGTGGGTGTCCGGGCAGGCCAGGATCTCGAGCAGCTGAGGATCCAGGGACATCGGGAGACTCCTCGGGTCAGGGGTCAGCTCGCGGGTCAGGCTCGCACGATGGCGAGCACCTGGTCGCGCAGTGCGGCCATCCGCTCATGATCGCGCGCCTCGACGTTCAGCCGCAGCAGGGGTTCGGTATTCGACGGCCGGAGGTTCACCCAGGCACCGTCGTCGAACCGTACCGTGAGCCCGTCGAGGTGGTCGACCTCGCCGTCGAGCGCCGCCTCGACCTCGGCGAGCTTGCCCTGCTGGTCGGTGACCGTCGAGTTGATCTCGCCGGAGGCGACGTACCGGGTGTACTCCCGGGTCAGCTCGGACAGCGGCCGCGGCTGCTCGCCCAGGGCGGCGAGCACGTGCAGCGCGGCGAGCATGCCGGTGTCCGCACCCCAGAAGTCGCGGAAGTAGTAGTGGGCGGAGTGCTCCCCGCCGAAGACCGCGCCGGTGGTCGCCATCTCACCCTTGATGAACGAGTGCCCGACCCGGGTACGCACGGGCCGGCCGCCGTGCTCGGCCACGATCTCCGGCACCGCGCTGGAGGTGATCAGGTTATGGATGATCGTCGCGCCCGGGTCCTTGGCCAGCTCGCGCACCGCGACCAGCGCGGTGATCGCGGACGGCGGGACCGGGTCGCCGGTGGAGTCCACGACGAAGCAGCGGTCGGCGTCGCCGTCGAACGCGAGCCCGAGGTCGGCATCGCTGTTGCGGACCGCTTTCTGCAGGTCGACGATGTTCGCCGGATCCAGCGGGTTCGCCTCGTGGTTGGGGAACGACCCGTCCAGCTCGAAGTAGAGCGGCACGATGCGCAGCGGCAGCGCCGGCAGGACCGCGTCGCCGAGGACGGCCGGCACGGTGTACCCGGCCATGCCGTTGCCCGCGTCGACCACCACGGTCAGCGGCCGGATCCCGGAGAGGTCCACAAGGGAGCGGAGGTACGCGGCGTAGTCCGGCAGCAGGTCCCGTCGCTCGACCGTGCCGGTGCCACCGGGCGCCTGCTCGGTCCCGTCGAGGAGCGCCTGCGCGGTGTCCCGGATCTCGGCCAGCCCGGTGTCCTGCCCGATCGGCTTGGCGCCGGCCAGGCACATCTTGATGCCGTTGTACTGCGCGGGGTTGTGGCTGGCGGTGAACATGGCGCCCGGCAGGTCCAGCGCGCCCGAGGCGTAGTAGAGCAGGTCGGTCGAGCCGAGGCCGGCGTTGACGACGTCCGCGCCGGTGGCGTTGACCCCGGCCGCGAACGCGGCTGCCAGGCCCGGCGAGGACTCGCGCATGTCGTGCGCGATGACCGCCCGGTCGGCGCCGACCAGCTGGGCGAAGGCGGTACCGACGGCCCGCGCGACGGTCTCGTCGAGCTGGTCCGGCACCGTGCCCCGGACGTCGTACGCCTTGACGATTCTGGTCAGGTCGCGCTCGGTCACCAGCTGCTCAGCTCCTCGGGTCGGACAACCTGTTCGAGGGTAGCCGCCTCGGCTGGAGCAGACGGGATCGGGCCAGCTTGTTCGGCTGCGCGGCGCCACCCGACGGGACCGTGCTCGTGTGGCGCCGCGGTACGGCCAGGACTGACCGCGGCGGAGGGAGTCAGGCCTGGTTCAGGAGGACTCCGCCGGTGATGGTTGGTCGAACGCCCCGCTCTTGACATCGGCCAGGAATGCACGGAACGTAGACGTGGGAAATGCAATCTGCAAAGCGCCCGGGTCCTTGGAATCGCGAACGGCCACCGTGTCGCCGAGGAAGGCGACCTCGACGCACGAGCCGTTCTGCGCGCTGCGGGCGCTCTTCCGCCACGCAGACTCGGGTATCTCCATAGTTCTCCTCTCGCGGGAACGCCGGTCTCAGCGTTCGGGCAGACTCTCCCGGATCTCGTCCACAAGTCGGCGCGACTCGCCATGATCCAGCGCGTCGGCCTGGAGCTGCCCGAAGACGGCGGCGAAGGTGTCCACGGCGGGCGGTCGCTCGAGGTAGACATCTCCGCCGAGATTCTCCACGTACACGACCGGGTTTTCGGAAGTGTCAGGAAAATCCACGATCGTAAACGGTCCCGTGGCACAGGCGGTGGCACCAGCCGCGAATGGGAGGACCTGGAGTCCTACGTTCGGATGATGCGACAGGTGGGCGAGACGCTCCAGCTGGCGCCTCAGAACCCCGGGTCCGCCGACGACCCGGCGCACCGCGGCCTCGTCGAGGACCACGTCGAGCCGGACCGGAGCCGCCCGGCTGAGCACGTCCTGGCGGGCGAGCCGAGCCGCGATCTTCGACTTCTGGTCCCCTTCGCCGGCCGGTCCCTTCGCGATCATCGCCTGGGCGTACTCCTGCGTCTGCAGGAGCCCGTGCACGATCGAGGGTTCGAAGACCCGCAGCGCGGCCGCCTCGGCCTCCATCGCGATGTAGGTGGCGTACTCGTACGTCAAGGCGTCGCCGAACTGCTGCCACCACCCGGGCTCGTCGGCCTGGCGGGCCAGCTCGACGAGCCGGTCCCGACGTTGATCATGGATGTTGAGCGCGTCGAGGATCTCGTGCACCGTGCCCGGAGAGATGCGGATTCGGGCAGTCTCGATGCGGGAGATCCGCGACGGGCTGCACCGCAGCTCGTGCGCCAGCGCATCCAGGTGCAGATGCGCGTCCTCGCGCAACTTGCGCAGCTCACGTCCCAGTTGCCGCCGCCGTACGGTCGGCGGCGAACCGACCGCCACCGCACACCTCCACCGGAGAGAATGACGATCTCAGTCTGCCGAATGGCGCATCTTCTGTCACGCATTCACTCATGTGCGCCTGCGGCTATGCACTTGCATGGGGTGCGTTCATGCCTCACCATCGATGCAGAGGCGCCTCGCTCCTTCCCACCGGACGCAAGGAGTCCGACATGGCCGACCCGACCACTCACCGCGGCGAACCCGCCCTGGTCATCGTCGACCGAACCCCCCGGGTCTACGCCCTGCACACCGGCGACCGGATCGTCTCCTGGGTCTTCGAGCTGCCCACCGGGGACGCCGTCGTCGTCGACACCGCCGGCAATCCCATGGCGCAGACCAGCCTCGAGCGCATCCGGACCCGCCAGGCACGGTACGGCGGACCGCGGCTCGTCGTCGTCGCCGAGTGCGCTCCCGCTGAGCTCCGCCCGACCCTGAGCCCCGCGGCGTAGCGGGTCAGCCCGGGGCTAGCCAATCGCCACGGGTACCGCGGTATAGCGGTCGGCGGGCAGCAGCGCCACACCCCCGCCGGCCTCCACCGCATCGAGCATTGCGCGCGTGGGTGGGTCGTCAGCCACGCCGCCCTCGACCTCCAGATAGTCCACCAGGAACTCGCGCAGTGGCGCGGCCGCGACCGTGTCCGGCCCGCCCGGCCCGGACAGCGCGGGGTCGACGTGCAGTGCGAGCAACAGCATCCCGTAGACCCGGGACCGTCCCGGGCCGAGCGCCGGCTGGAAGTACGGCAGGTTCAGCACCCGGGCGCCGTGCCGACCGTAGAACCGCAGCCGCGCGGCCGGGTCACCGTAGGCCTCGCTCGACTCGTGCCGGTCCGGGTGCTCCACCTCGGCGACGATCAGGCACGGCCGGTACGTCTCCCGCCAGGCACCGATGACCTCGTCGTAGAACGGCCCGCCGATCCCGCCGCCCCGGGCGGCCGCGGTCACCGCGAGGTAGCTGAGCAGCATCACGCGGCAGGACGGCGACCACTCGCCGACCAGCCCGGCCAGCGCGCGTCCGGCGTCGTCGACCACCGCGGACGCGAGCGTGCCGCCGGACCGGACCCCGGCGCGCAGCGAGGTGAGCGACTGCAGCTCGTCGGGGTGGAAGGACGGCACCAGGATCTCGCGGTACACCTGGTCGAGCAGCTTGCCCCCGGTCAGCCGTACCGTCCTCATCGGACCTCCCTGTCCTGACCCGCTCCGTCCCCGCGGCTGCCGCTGAACCGGTGCACGAACGCGCCGAAGGCCACCGCCACCAGGATGACGAACATGGCCAGCCCGGCCGCCTCGACCTCGCGGATGTCGTACCCGGCCTGGAGGATCTGCGCCAGGCCGGAGACACCGACGGCGGCGATGACCGCGAGCAGGGTGTCCATGCGGCGGCGCTGCATGCGCTCCAGGTGCTCGTCGCGTTCGGCGGCGGCCCTGGCCGCGGCCTCGGCCCGCTCGCGCTCGGCCCGGGCGGCCGCTTCGCGCTGCTCCTGCCGGCGCCGCACGGACGCGTCGATCAGTGTGCCGATGCGGTCCCCGAGCACCTCCTCCACCATCCCGACGAACTCGTCCCGCAGCCGGTCGAAGCCGGCCGCGGCGAGCAGCCGGTCGAGGGTCAGCCGGACGACCGGGGAGGTCACCAGCGACGGCGAGGTGATGAACATCAGCGTGAGCCGGCTGCCCATGACGAACTCGTGCAGCCGCAGCTGCTGCTGCTCGAGCCAGGACTGGGTGTACCGCAGGCCCTCGGTGGTGTGCTCGTGCGCCGGCAGCGGCGGGCCGCCGGGCAGCTCCACCGCGGGCGCCCGGCGTTCGAGCTGGGCGATCATCGCGGCGATCGCGGGCCGGACGTGCGAGTAGTACTCCGCCAGCTCGTCCTGCCAGCCGGCGAAGAGGCCGTCGAGCGTGGCGACGAACTCGGCCGCCTCCTCGACCGCGAAGATCATGTAGTTCGGCGACCCGGGCAGCACCACGAGCGTCGTGTTGCCGGAGCGCAGCAGCAGGTCGTCGCGGAAGCCGGGGGCGTCGACCAGGGGCAGGTCCTCGATCGGGTACCGCAGCCACTCGCCCACCGAGCTGATCCCGTGCCGGACCGGGTGGCACAGCGGCTGCGCGCCGAACGTCGAGGTCACGTCCTTCGCGTCGGAGAGGCGGGTGGTCTCACCGGTCGGCGACACCGTGGTTGCCCGCTCGATGGTCAGCATGACGTGGTACATGCCCGGGCGGCAGCTCACCGCCACCGACGCCGCGGTGTGGGTGCGCAGCTGCCCGCCGACATCCTTGATGATCTCGTCGGCCAGCTCGGCGAGCTGGCCCCATTCGAGCGCGCCGTCGCCCTCCTCCGAGTCCGCCGGCCGGACCGCGACGCCGAGCTCGGTCAGGTCACCGAACTCGGGCGCGGCGCGCAGCATGGCCGCGTACGCGTGATGCGGTGCCGCGTCCTCCAGCGGGCAGGACATGCGCAGGTAGTGGTTGCCCAGTTCGGAGAGGCGCAGCTCGACCTGCAGCCGGTACGGCTCGTCACGGTCCGGGTCGGGCACTTCGAGGTCGGGCAGGTGGACGGCCGCACCCCGGTACTGCCGCTGCAGCGGATCGTCGCCCTTCCAGATGTCGTTGAGCAGCAGCTCGGTCGCCACCCGGGTGACCGGAAGCCCGGCGAGCGTCCAGTGCGCCCCGGAGTCGCGCAGCGCCTGCACCGCCTGGGTCGGGGCGAGGCCACGCAGGCCGAACGGGTACAGGTAGACGATCTTCCCGTACTCGACGGTCAGCCACGGCCGCTGCGCGCCGTCCCGCAGCGCCTCCAGGTTGTACCGGTGCGCGCGCAGCTCACTGCGGTCGATGTCGTCCAGGTCCTCGCGGTCCTCGACCTCGTGCAGCACCTGGATCGCGGCGGCGACGTCGGTCGGCGCGCCGGTGAAGTGTCCGTGCACCGCCTGGGCGGCGAGCGCGACCGCGTCGTAGTACATCGCCTCCAGGTGCGCCGTCCTGGCCAGCAGGTCGGCCAGCTCGGCCCGGGGGTCGTCGCCGGGGACGCCCGCGCGGACCCGGGTGGCCGCCGCCGCCACGCTGGCCGCGAACGCGGCGGTACGCCGGGACTGGCTCGCCCAGCGCGACAGCGAGGCGCAGCTCGCCGCGGTCTCGACGGTCAGCTCGTGGTCCACGATCCGCAGGTGGGCGAGCGCCACCGGGGACAGCTCGGGATCCGCGACGTTCGGGCGCTCCGCGGCCACCCGGGCCCAGGCGTCCCCGGCCGCCGCGATGACCTCACGGATCGGCTCGTGGTGCCAGGACACCTCCCAGGCCAGCTCGCACTCGTACCGGAGGTAGAGGGCGAGCAGCGGGACCGCGAGCGGAAGGTCGGCCGCGGCCGCCACCACCCGGCCGACGATCGCCCTGGTGTCGCCGGGCTCCTCGGCGTTCCACTGCGCCAGCCGGGCCAGCTCGTCGAAGTCGCCGCCGCTGAGCCGGCCGGTCTCCTCGACCAGGGTCCGGCGCAGCCAGGCGCGTACCGGCCGCAGGTCGTCCTCGGCGAGCGCGGTGAAGACGTCCGGCAGCAGCGCGGCATGGGACACAGAACGCACTATGGCGTACCACGTCTGTGTCCGGGATCCTCCGCCCGTTCAGGGCGGTTCAGCTCGGCGGGATGACCCGGAGGTGGCCCCGGCGACCGACGGAGTGGCCCCGATCGGGCTTGTCGGGCCCGGGCCGGGCGGCCTCGCGGACCGCGTCGGCGAGCGCGACCAGGTCGTCGCTGGTGGGTGGCGGTGGCTCGAACTCGCCGTCGTGGCGGACCACGTCCCAGCCCCGGGGGGCGGTCAGGCTGCGGGCGTGTGCCTCGCACAGGTCGTACGTGTGCGGCTCCGCGTAGGCGGCCAGCGGCCCGACCACCGCGGTCGACTCGGCATAGACGTAGGTCAACGTGGCGACGGCCTGCTTGGGGCAGCCGTTACGGGAGCAGCGCCGTGGTGACCTCACGGCGGCACGGTATCGTCCCGGCGCGCCGCCGCCCGGCCGATTCGCGCCGCGACACGCCGGACCGGGCGGGGCCGGGCGGGCCGGCCGCAACGACGATCAATGGTCCGGTACGCGAACGCGCAGTCCAGGTTCCCGATCGGCCCCCGATCAGCGATCTCGAGCTGGCAGCGGGCCGGCCCCGGCGGCGGGCTACATTTACCGCGTGACGTCACCGCGAGCCGACCAGCCTGACCGCCCTGGACCGCCCGGCCCGCTCGGCCCCGGGCGGGCGCGGCGGGACCGGCACGGCCGGGGGCTGCGCGGGCGCCTCGTGCCGGCGACGGTGCCGCTGTCGCGGACCCGCGCGGAGCTCTTCGACGACCTGGTGCTCGACACCGTGGAGGGCCTGGAGCGGCAGTACGCGAAAGAGCTGGCCGGGGTGGAGTTCGCGGTCGAGGACGTACCGCCGGACCTGAACGTCTACGACTCCGACGTCCTCGAGGACGGGGAGGTGCCGCTGGCCCGCCTGCTGCCCGGCCGTCCGGGCCGGCACGGCGTACCGCCGCGGATCGTGCTCTACCGCCGGCCGCTGGAGTTCCGGGCGATGGACCGGGACGACCTGGCCGATCTGGTCCACGATGTGATCATCGAGCAGGTCGCCAACCTGCTGGGCGTGGACCCGGAGGAACTCGACTGAGGAGTCCGCTGGCGCCGTTCCCCGCCGGCACGGCCGTGACCGGCGGGGAACGGCAGCCTCCGCGAGGCTAGGCCGCGCGTCGCTTCAGCTTGCGGCGCTCCCGCTCGGAGAGCCCACCCCAGATGCCGAACCGTTCGTCGTGCCCCAACGCGTACTCCAGGCACTCGGCCCGGACCTCGCACCGCGTGCAGATGCGCTTGGCCTCGCGGGTGCTTCCCCCCTTCTCCGGAAAGAACGCCTCCGGATCGGTCTGAGCACACAGTGCGCGCTCCTGCCACTCCGGCGCATTCCCCAACAGGTCGGCCACTACTCCTCGGCCGTCCATCAGCGTGCCTCCTTCTTGCCACCGGCTCGCGTCGCCGGTGTTGACCCCCCACGCGGAAGGCGTAGTCCTTTTAGTCCCATCGGCGTAGTTCGCGCCCCGCCGCCAGAACAACCCCAGTGAAATTACACGCGTGTAATGCGTGCGTCGTCAAGCGGAACCTGATAAATGGGGTCGGTTCCCCGGCGTGCCGCGCGCGCCGCGCCGCCACAGCCCTATCGATTGGGGGCCACGAGAGGTAACGCCCTCCCCGGCGGGTCGTACGTGGTGGTCCGCTCCCGTGCCGGCCGGCCGGCGGCCTCCGCGATCTCCCGCAACTGGGCCACGGTCCGGGCCGAACCGTGCTCCGAGCCGGCCATCCGGGAGATGGTCTCCTCCATCAGGGTGCCGCCGAGGTCGTTCGCGCCCCCGTTGAGCATCGCCACCGTGCCCTCGTCGCCGAGCTTCACCCAGGAGCACTGGATGTTACGGATCCGCCCGTGCAGCAGCAGCCGGGCCATCGCGTGCACGACCCGGTTCTCCCGCCGGGTCGGGCCGGGCCGGGCGATGCCGGCCAGGTAGATCGGCGCGTTGTGGTGCACGAACGGCAGCGCCACGAACTCGGTGAACCCGCCGGTCCGGTCCTGGATGCCGGCGAGTACCCGGAAGTGGCCCAGCCAGTGGCGCGGGTTGTCGACGTGGCCGTACATCATCGTGGAGCTGGACCGCAGACCCAGCTCGTGGGCCGTGGTGATCACCTCGACCCAGGCGGACGTCGGCAGTTTGCCCTTGGTCAACACCCACCGCACGTCGTCGTCGAGGATCTCGGCGGCGGTACCCGGGATGGTGTCCAACCCGGCATCGCGCAGCGAGGTCAGCCAGTCCCGGATCGAGACGCCCGCCTTCGCCGCCGCGGTCGCCACCTCCATCGGCGAGAACGCGTGCACGTGCAGCCCGGGTACCCGCTTCTTGATCGCCCGGACCAGATCCGCGTACGCGGTGACCGGCAGCTTGGGATCGATACCGCCCTGCATGCACACCTCGGTCGCGCCGGCCCGCCACGCCTCCTCGGCCCGGTCGGCCACCTGCTCGGTGCCCAGCCGGTACGCGTCGGCGTCGCGCTCCCGTTGCGCGAACGCGCAGAACCGGCAGCCGACGTAACACACGTTGGTGAAGTTGATATTGCGGTTGACCACGTACGTCACGTCGTCGCCGACGGTGTCCCGGCGTACCTCGTCGGCGAGCCGGACCAGGTCGTCCAGCGCCGGGCCGTCCGCCTCGAACAGCGCGAGCGCGGCCGCGGTGTGCGCCGGGTCGAGCAGTGCCGCCGGGTGGTCGGCGGCGAGCCGCAGCCCCGCGAGTACGTCGCCGTCGAGCCGCTGCGGAGCGGCCCGCGTCGCGGCGGCATGCGCGGCCACCTCGGACCAGTCGCCGTAGACCGAGTCGAAGTCGGCCCGCCGGTCGGCCGTACGCCCGGCGGTGTCGATGGTCGCGTGCAGGTCGACCCGGCCCTGGTCGGCGAGGCCCCCGTCCGGCTCCTGCCACGGCCGGCCGGCCGGCATGGCCGGCTCGACGGCGAGCCCGGTCGCCGGGTCGGCGAGCGCGGCGACGTGCCCGGCGAGGCGCGGGTCGAGCCAGGGCTCGCCGCGGCGCACGTACTCGGGGTAGATCGTCAGCCGCTCGCGGAGGGTGAAGCCGGCCGCGGCGCTCAGCCGGGCCAGCGCGTCGATCTGCGGCCACGGCCGTTCCGGGTTGACGTGGTCGGGCGTCAGCGGGGACACCCCGCCCCAGTCGTCGATGCCCGCCCGGAGCAGCAGCGAGACCTCGGCCCCGCCCGGCTCCCCGGTGTCGGCCAGCAGGTTGGGTGGGGCCTGGATCCGCGCCTTCGGGCCGAGCACGAGCCGGGCGACGGCCACGGTCGCGGCGAGGTCGGCCAGCTCGGCGTCGGGCACGGCCCGCATCGCGGTGTCCGGCTTGGCGCGGAAGTTCTGGATGATCACTTCCTGGATGTGCCCGTACTCCCGGGCCACCCGGCGGATCGCGAACAGCGACTCGACCCGCTCGGCCGGTGTCTCGCCGATGCCGATGAGGATCCCGGTGGTGAACGGCACCCCGACCCGGCCGGCGTCCTCGAGCACCCGCAGCCGGACCGCCGGCTCCTTGTCCGGCGAGCCGTGGTGCGGGCCGCCCGGCTCGGACCACAGCCGGGTAGCGGTGGTCTCCAGCATCATGCCCATGCTCGGCGCGACCGGCTTGAGTCGTTGCAGGTCGGCCCAGCTGAGCACGCCCGGGTTGAGATGCGGCAGCAGGCCGGTCTCCTCCAGCACCGCCACGGCGCAGGCGCGCAGATAGTCCAGAGTGGACTCGTAGCCGCGGGCGTGCAGCCACTCCGCGGCCTGCGGCCAGCGGTCCTCGGGCCGGTCGCCGAGCGTGAAGAGCGCTTCCTTGCAGCCGAGCCGGGCGCCGGCACGGGCGATCTCGAGCACCTCGTCGCGCTCCAGGTAGGGCGCGGGCAGCCGGTGCGGGACGGTTGCGAACGTGCAGTAGTGGCAGCGGTCCCGGCACAGCCGGGTCAACGGGATGAAGACCTTCCGGGAGTACGTCACGAGGCCGGACCGGCCGGCACCGACCAGCCCGGCGTCCCGAACCGCACCGGCGCAGGCGAGCAGGTCGTCGAGCGCACCACCGCGCGCCTGCACCAGGATGGCCGCCTCGGCCACGTCGAGCGGACGGCCGTCCGCCGCCCGACGCAGCGCGCGGCGCAGACCCGTCTCGCTCAGCTCCGGCACCTCTGCAGCCTAGGCCGCACCTCCGACATCCGAGTGACCGCCTACTGCGGCTCGGTCCGCTCGTCGGTGCGGGGCAGCATCTGGGTGCGCTGGTTGTCGTCGGTGGCGTCCTGCTCCCGCGGCGGTCCAGCCGGCGGTGCGGCCGGCGCCTGGGCCGGGGGTGCCTGGGCCGGGGGTGCCGGGGCCGGGGGCGCCGACGACGGAGGTGCCGAGGTCGGCTGGGCCGGCTGCTCGCCGGCCGGCGGCGGAGCGCTCGGCACCGGAGCGGCGGGCACGTTGGGAGTGCCGTACGACGGGTACGGTCCGCTGGGCGCGCCCGGCTGCCCGTACTGTCCCGGTTGCGGGTAACCCGGCTGCCCGTACTGCGGCGGCTGCCCGTACCCGCTCGGCTGGAACACCTGCGTCGGCGCGGCCGGGGTGTACCCGGGCGCGGCCGGCTGACCGTACACGTTGGGCTGACCGTACTGCTGGCCGTACTGTCCGGGTTGCCCGTACTGGCCCGGCGGCGGGTAGCCGGCCGGCTGCCCGTAGACCCCGGGACCGTACCCGGCCGGTGCGGCCGGCTTCGGCACCACGAACATGCCCTGCCAGACCCGGGCCACGAGGAAGGCCGCGATGCCGAGGAACGCCAGGAACACCACGCCGCGCAGGAATCCCTCCATGCCGGCGCGCACTGAGCTGAGCCGGTCGTTGCCCACCGCACCGACGAATCCGGCCAGCAGACAGATCACCCCGAACAGCGCGCTCACCGCGTACTCGATGAGGGCGATCAGGGTGACCAGCTTGGCCCGCGGGGTCATCGGTAGGAGGTGCGTGGTCAGCAGCACCGCCAGCAGCGGCAGGACGATCGGCACCACCCCGGCGAACGTGTCGAACTCGCCGGCGGCGCGATCGGTGAACCGGCTGGCCGTGTTGAACGGGATCATCAGGTCGAGGATCCCGAGAAAGAGCAACAGGGCGTTCCCGGCGAGCAGCACGATGGCGGCCAGCTCGCGCAGTGGCTTGGTGAACTGGCTGGCCTGCTTCTCCTGCGCGGGCGTGGCGTCGGACTGGGTGGTCACAGCTCCCCCTCGGGCAACTGATGCGAGTCACGTCGCCGTGAGCCTATCCCGCGCATCCCCCAGACGCCGGGATGGGCGAGGATGGCGGCTGTGAGCCCGCCACCGAGCCCGCCACCGAGCCCGCCACCGAGCCCGCCACCGAGCCCGCCACCGAGCCCGCCACCGAGCCCGCCACCGAGCCCGCCGAAGCACATCGTCGTACTCGCCGGAGGCATCGGCGGCGCGCGGTTCCTGCTCGGCGTGCGCGCCTACGCCGCCCGGGCCGGTGCCGAGGTCACCGCGATCGTCAACGTGGGCGACGACGTGAGCCTGCACGGCCTGCGGATCTGCCCGGACCTCGACAGCGTGATGTACACGCTGGGCGGCGGCGCCGACCCCGAGCGCGGCTGGGGGCGCCGGGACGAGACGTGGACCGTGAAGGAGGAGCTGGCCGCGTACGGCGCCGAGCCCACCTGGTTCGGCCTGGGCGACCGGGACGTCGCGACCCACCTCGTGCGGACCACGATGCTGACCGGCGGCTACCCCCTCTCGGCGGTCACCGAGGCGCTGTGCACCCGCTGGCAGCCCGGGGTACGCCTGCTGCCGGCCACCGACGACCGGCTGGAGACCCACGTCGTCGTCGCCGGCGGCGCCATCCACTTCCAGGAATGGTGGATCCGGCACCGGGCCGAGCTGCCCGCGCAGCGGTTCGTCTTCGTCGGCGCGGAGTCCGCGAAACCGGCGCCGGGCGTGCCAGAGGCGCTGGCCGGCGCGGATGTCGTGCTCCTCGCACCGAGCAACCCGGTGGTCAGCATCGCGCCGATTCTCGCGGTACCGGGACTGCGCGAGGCGGTCGCCACCGGCCCGGCCCGGGTGGTCGGCGTCTCCCCCGTCATCGGTGGCGCACCGGTGCGCGGCATGGCGGACAAGTGCCTGGCCGCGATCGGGGTGGAGTGCTCGGCTGCCGGCGTGGGCGGGATGTACGGCGCCCGGGCCGCGGGCGGGCTGCTCGACGGCTGGCTGGTCGACTCTTCGGACACAGTGGACAATCTGGATGGCGTGACGGTCCGGCGGACTCCACTGTGGATGACCGACGAGGACGCGACGGTGGGCATGGTCACGGCGGCGATGGAGGTCGCGGATGCTTGAGATCCTGCCGGTGCGAGGCATCGGGGACGTCCGGCCCGGTGACGACCTGGCCGCGCTGATCGCCACCGCCGCGCCCTGGCTGCGCGACGGTGACGTACTCGTGGTGACCAGCAAGATCGTGTCGAAGGCGGAGGGCCGCCTCGTCGACGTGCCGGCCGCCGGTCCGGACCGGGACGCGGCCCGGGACGAGGCGCTGGCCGCGGAGACCGCACGCCCGGTGGCCCGGCGGGGGCACACCCGCATCGTGCAGACCCACCACGGCTTCGTGATGGCCTCGGCCGGCATCGACGCCTCCAATGTGGACCGCTCGCAGCTCGTCCTGCTGCCGAAGGACCCGGACGGTTCGGCCCGCGCCCTGCGGGCGGCGCTGCGCGAGCGGGCCGGGGTCGACGTCGCCGTGGTCGTCTCCGACACGATGGGGCGGCCGTGGCGGCTCGGCCTGGTGGACGTGGCGCTCGGCGCGGCCGGCATCGACCCGCTGCGGGACCACCGGGGCAGGCTGGACGCGTACGGCAACGAGCTGCACCTGACCCAGATGGCGGTCATCGACGAGCTGGCCAGCGCGGCCGAGCTGGTCAAGGGCAAGTCCGACCAGGTGCCGGTGGCCGTCGTCCGCGGGCTGCCCGGACCGTCCACCCACGACGGGGCCGGCGCCGCGGTCCTGGTACGCGCCGCCGACCAGGACCTCTTCTCCATGGGTACCGCCGAGGCGCGTACCGCCGCGCTCCGCGAGGCCGCGACGCTGGCGGTGGAGGCCGGTGGCGGGGCCGACCCCGACCCGGCCGCCGTGGCGCGCGCCGTCGCCACCGTCCGGCCGGTCGTCTCCCCGACCACCGAGATCACTGTGGACGGTCACCGGGTCACCTGCCGCGCCACGGCCTCCACACCGGACGCTCTCGTGGCGCTCGGCACGGACGTACACCGGCTGCGGTTGGCACTCCTGGCCGAGGGCGCCGCGCCGGACGTGGCAGTCCTGGCCGGAACCCCGGCGGTCAGACCAGGTCGTGGTCGCCGCGCTCCTTGAGCTCGTCGACGAGCTTCTTCACGTCCTGGGCCCGGTCGCGCGGGCAGACCAGTACCGCCTCCGGCGTGTCGACGACGACAAGGTCCTGGACGCCGAGGACCGCGACCAACCGGCCGGACTGCGGTACCACCACCACGCCGGACGAGTCCCACAGCAGTACCCCGGGCTTGTCCTCGCCCCCACCGGGCACCGTCACGTTCCCCGCGCCGTCGGCGGGCAGCACGTGGCCCAGCGTGTCGAAGTCACCGATGTCGTTCCAGCCGAAGTCGCCCGGCACGGTGCCGACCAGGCCGGCGTCGGCCGCGCCCTCCATCACCGCGTAGTCCACCGAGATCTTGGGTAGCCCGGGCCACACCTCGCCCAGGACGGCCTGGCGGTCCGGGGTGTCCCACCCGTCCGCGATGCGGGATATGCCGGCGGCCAACTCGGGCTGCTGCCGGGCAAGCTCGCGTTGGAAGACGTCCACCCGCCAGACGAACATCGAGGCGTTCCAGAGGTACCGACCGGACTCCACATAGGACACCGCGACGTCCGCCGGCGGCTTCTCGGTGAACTCCTCGACCCGGACGACCGGGCCGTCGACGCGTTCGCCGCAGCGCAGGTACCCGTACCCGGTCTCGGGTGCCGTCGGGGTGATGCCGACCGTCATCAGCAGGCCCTGCTCGGCGCCGCGGACCGCATCGCGGACGACCTCCACGAAGTGCGCTCCGTCCCGGACCAGATGATCCGCCGCGAACGAGCCCATCACGGCTGCCGGGTCCCGGCGGGCGATGACCGCCGCGGCGAGCGCGATGGCCGCGCAGGAGTCCCGGGGCGACGGCTCGACCAGCAGGTTCTCCTCGGGCAGCGCGGGCAGCTGGCGGGCCACCGCGGCGGCGTGCGCCACCCCGGTCACCACGTAGGTCCGGTCCGCCGGAGCCAGCGGCGCGAGCCGGGCCACGGTGGCCTGCAGCAGCGTCTGCGCCGAGCCGGTGAGCGGGTGCAGGAACTTCGGGTGGCCGGCGCGGGACAGGGGCCACAACCGTGTGCCGCTGCCGCCGGCCGGGATGACCGCGTGAAACATCAGGTCATCATGCCCCAGCGGCGCGAGACCATGCGTTGACGTGCACTTCCGCGCTGGACTCCCAGGTGAACTCGCGGGCCCGGTCGGAGCCGGCCTTGGCCAGGGCCAGCCGACGCGGCTCGTCGTCCAGCAGCGCGGCCAGGTCGATCGCGATCTGGGCCGGGTCCTCGCTCGTGTAGGCGACGGCGTCGCCGCCGACCTCCGGCAGGGACAGCCGCGGCGTCGTGAGCACGGGCGCGCCGCACGCCATCGCCTCCAGGATGGGCAGGCCGAAGCCCTCACCGTACGAGGGGTAGGCCGCGACGAGGGCACCGCCGAGGTACCCGGGCAGGTCGGCGTAGCGGAGGTACCCCGGGCGCAGCAGGCGCAGGTGGGCCGGCACCTCGGCGACGGCCCGGTCGATCTCGTCGTCGTGCCCCTGCCCGCCCGCGATCACCAGCGCCGGTGGGTCGTCGCGCTCGCCGACCGCGGCCACCCAGCCGCGGATCAGGTTCGGCACGTTCTTGCGCGGCTCCTTCGCGCCGAGGAACGCCACGTAGGGCGTCCCGCTCAGGCCGAGCCGGGCCCGTACCCGGGCCTTCTCGTCGTCGCTGGGCGGGTAGAACGCGCGCGGGTCCACCCCGTGGTACGCCACGTCGATCCGGGTCGGGTCGGCTTCGAGCAGCCGGATCAGCTCGTCCCGGGTGGCCTTGCTGGGCACGATGACCCGGTTGGCCCGGCGCAGCGAGGTCTTGATCGCCGAACGGAAGAACGTCCGGCGTGATTTGTCGTAGTGCTCCGGCTCGGTGAAGAACGTCGCGTCGTGGACGGTGACCGTCACCGGACAGCCGGCGCGCAGCGGGCACGTGTAGAACGGCGAGTGCACCACGTTCGCACCCACCTGCTGGGCCAGCAGCGGCAGGCCGGTCTGCTCCCACGCCAGCCGGGCCGGCCGGTGCGCGGCCGCCGCGGGCGCGGCGGTGACCTGGGCCTCGGGCAGCAACCGTGTGTAGCGTTCGGCGTCGGTCCGCTGGCACACCACGACGAGATCCACCGTCGGACCTCCCGCGGTGCCGAGCACGCCGAGCAGGCCGTCGACGTATCGACCTACGCCGCCACGGTCGGCCGGGACACTCGTAGCGTCGAACAGCACGCGGGGTGGGCGGCCGGAGGTCACGGGGCAACTCCTCGACGGGGTGTGACTCAACACTCAATCGCAAGCCTACGACGGTCCCGCCGCTCGTCGTTGCCTGCGACGCGACCACGTCACATCATTCGCTCGATGTCCCCCGAATGGTTACGCACAGTCAGAAAAGAGCGATGGGTACGTCGTCCGGCCGGCCGAGCGTGACCGGCGTGCCGCCGCGGACGAGCCAGGCGCCGGCCCGGTAGACCGCTGGATCGGCCTTTCCATCCCGTCGCCCCGTCGTACCGGCCCCGTCGTACCGGCCCGGCGAGGACGCCGCCGGACCCTTCGTGGCTCGGCCGCCAGGCCAGCTGGTCCCGCCCGTCACCGTGGTAGTCACCGATCACGGGTACGTCGCCGGCCCCCGCCCCGGCGCAGCTCCGGTCGCTCGCGAATCATCGCCGCACCGCGCCGCTCACGCTACTCTTCCGCGATCGGGAAGAGTCAGGGCCGCACGGCAACCGCACGTCTCCTCGATCCGGACTCAGGAGAGGCGATATGTCCGAATTAGACCGGAGCGGGGGAGGGTCGCCGGTCTTGACGTACTACGACGACGCGACCGGCGAGCGGACCGAACTCTCCGCCGCCACGCTGGACAACTGGGTCGCCAAGACGGCGAACCTGATCGTGGACGGTCACGGCCTCGGCCCGGGGGACAGCGCACTCGTCCGGCTGCCGCCGCACTGGCTGACCGCCGGGGTACTGCTCGGCTGCCGGGCCGCCGGCCTGTCCATCGTGGACCGGGGGCACGCGGACCTCGCGTTCCTCACGCCGGACCAGCCTGCAGCGGGCGACGCGGACGAGGTCTACGTGGTCGCGCTGTCGCCGTTCGCCACCCCGGTGCCCGGCGGGCCACCAGCGGGCGCCGCGGACTACAACCTGGAGGTCCGGGCGTACGGCGACCGGTTCCCGGGTGCCCGCCCGACCACCGCGGGCTCCGGCGAGCGGCTCCTCGTCGACGCCGACGCCCACCCCGACCCGGCCGACTGGCTCCTCGGCCCGCTCGACTCCGGCAGCAGCATCGTCCTCTGTAGACACCTCGACCGGACCCGCCTGGACGCGCGGATCGCGGCCGAGCGGGTCACCCGGCTGCTGACCGGGTCCGGGCCAGTTCCGCGAAGGCCGCCAGCGACTCCGGGTTGATCAGCGCACCGGCCGCCGCCGCGCGGTCCACCGGCGTACCGGAGAGGATCCGCTTCACCGGTACCTCCAACTTCTTCCCGGACAGCGTGCGCGGCACGGCCCGGACCTGGTGGATCCCGTCCGGCACGTGCCTCGGCGAGAGCGCTGTGCGCAGCTCGGACGCGATCCGCCGGCGCAGCCCCTCATCCAGCTCGGCGCCATCGGCCAGCACCACGAACAGGATCAGCTCACCCGGCCCGCCGGACCGGTCCTCGAGGTGGACCACCACGGAGTCCACGACCTCGTCGAGCCCTTCCACGACCGAGTAGAACTCGGCCGTACCCAGGCGTACCCCGCCCCGGTTGAGCGTCGCGTCCGACCGACCGGTGATCACGCACGTACCCCGGGGGGTGATGGTGATCCAGTCGCCGTGCCGCCACACGCCGGGGAAGACGTCGAAGTACGCCTCCCGGTACCGCTCGCCGGACGCGTCGCCCCAGAACCCGACCGGCATGCTCGGCATCGGCGCGGTGATCACCAGTTCGCCCTGCTCCCCGACGAGCGACTCGCCGTCCGGCGAGAACGCCTCCACCTTCGCGCCGAGGCACCGGCAGGAGATCTCCCCTTCGTAGACCGGCAGCAGTGCCACCGCCCCGACGAAGCCGGTGCAGACGTCGGTACCGCCGGACAGCGAGTACACCGGGACGTCCACCGCGTCGAGCACCCAGCGGAACCCCTCCGGCGGCAGTGGCGCGCCGGTCGACCCGATCCCCTTCAGCGCCGAGAGGTCCACCGTGAACCGCGGGGTCAGGCCGGCCTTCCGGCAGGCGAGCAGGAACGGCGCCGAGGTGCCGAAGTAGGTCACCCCGGCGGTCTCGACCAGCTCCCAGAGGGTGTCGAGGGAGGGCCAGCCGGGGTTGCCGTCGAACATCACCACGCCCGAACCGACGGCCGGCGCCGAGACCAGGAAGTTCCACATCATCCAGCCGGTCGTGGTGAACCAGAAGAACCGGTCCCCGGGCCCCAGCTCGTGGTGCAGCGCCAGCATCTTGAGGTGTTCGAGCAGGACGCCGCCGTGCCCGTGCACGATCGGCTTGGGCAGCCCGGTCGTCCCGGAGGAGTAGAGCACGTACAGCGGATGGTCGAACGGCACCGGGTCGAACTCCAGCGGCTCGTCCGTCCCGGCGACCAGGTCCGCCCACCGCGACGCGCCGTCCAGCTCACCCTCCAGATAGGACAGGCCCACCACGTGTACCAGCGACGGCAGCGCCTCCCGGACCGCCGCGACCTCGGCCCGGCGGTCGACCACCGTGTCCCCGTACCGGTAACCGTCCACGGCCACCAGGACGGTCGGCTCGATCTGCTGCCACCGGTCCACAACGGACCGGGTACCGAACTCCGGCGCGCACGAGGAGAAGACGGCGCCGAGGCTCGCCGCGGCGAGCATGAGCACGAACGTCTCCGGGATGTTCGGCAGGTAGGCGGCGACCCGGTCGCCGCGGCCGACCCCGAGCCGGCGCAGCCCGGCCCGTGCACGGCGGACCTGCTCGCGCAGCTCGGCCGCGGTGAGGACGACCGTCTCCCGGGTCTGCGAGTACCCGAAGACGACCGGATCGGTGCCGGCGGCCCCGGGCATCCGCAGGACGTGTTCGGCGTAGTTCACCCCGGCCCCGGGGAACCACCGCGCACCGGGCATCGTGGCGTCGGGCAGGACGTCGGCGGGCGGATCGGACGAGATCACCTCGAAGTAGTCCCAGATCGACCGCCAGAAACCCGGCAGGTCGTCGACGGACCAGCGCCACAGCGCCTGGTAGTCGGCCCCGAAGTCGTGCCCGCGCTGCTCGCGCAGCCAGCGCAGGAAATCGCCGATCCGGGTGGTTTCGGCCGCATCGGCCGCCGGCGCCCAGAGGATCTCACCTGCTCCCACGGGCCACATCCTATTGTCGAAGGTATGGGTGTCTTCCGACTGAACCACGCCGTCCTCTTCGTCAGCGACCTGGCCCGCAGTGTCGCGTTCTACTCCGACGTGCTGGGGTTCCGGCTGATCAACATGACCCCCGACGGGTTCCGCGGTGCCGCCTTCCTGCAGGCACCGGGCTCGACCAACGACCACGACCTGGGCCTGTTCGAGCTGGGCCCGGACGCCGGGCCGTCGGTGGCCGGGCGCTCCACCGTCGGCCTCTACCACCTGGCCTGGGAGGTGGACACGCTCAGCGAGCTGGAACGGCTGGCCGGTCGGCTGGCCGAGGTCGGCTCGCTGGCCGGCAGCTCCGACCACGGTACGACGAAGAGCCTGTACGCCAAGGATCCGGACGGGCTCGAGTTCGAGGTGGTCTGGCTGATCCCGAAGGACCTGCTGGACGAGCAGGCGCTGGAGAACCGCAAGCGGATCCGCCCGCTCGACCTGGCCAGGGAGAAGCAGCGGTACGGCGCCGAGACGCGCGGCGGCGTGGGGGTGTCGATCTCCTCGTAACGACGGTACGGTGCGCCAATGCGACATCTGTGGAGCCTGATCGCTGGAGTCGTCGTCGCGCCGCTGGCGTGGGCGCTGCTGGCCATGGGCCAGGCCGGCGCCTCCGCCACGATCAGGGCGTGGACCGACGCCAACGCCTATGACACCGCCGACCTCATCCAGCCGGCGGCCTATCTCGTGGCGGCAGGGCTGCTGCTCGGCCTGGTGGCGACGCTACGCATCTCGCCGCTCGGTGCCCTGGTGGCCGGACTTGCGTACCTGGGCCTGAACGTCGGCCTGTTCATCAACCCGTTCGCGGTCACCGACGCCATCCCCACCACCTGGAAGGTGTGGGGCGAGGCCATCCCGCTGCCGGTGCCGCTGGCCAACGGCACGCTCGCCGTGATCGGCGCGCTGCTGGTCGTGGCCGCGTTCAGCGCGAAGCGCTGGCGGCAGTGGCCGGAGGCCGCGCCGGTGGCGGTACCGGCCGAGCCCGACGTCGTCTCCGACGAGGAGCCGACCGTGGTGGAGCCGCGCCCGCCCGGCGAGCAGCCGACCGCGGTGATCCCGCCGCCGCCCCCGCCGATGTACCCGCCGGTGTCGCCGGCCCGCGAGCCGGCGCATACGCCCGCCCGCGAGCCGTCGAATACGCCGGACAGCGAGGCCGCGACCGAGCCGATGCCGCGCCACGCGGCCACGAACAACTCGATCCCCCCGCCGCCCCCGGCGTCCTACGCCGACGACGCTCCCACCTCTCCCTGGGCGGCCCCACCGCCCCGCCAGCCCGACCGCGACTGACTCCGCATCTCCGGGAAGTGCGGTCCGTGACCCGTCACGGACCGCACTTTCCCGGAGAGTGCCGGTAGCGTCGGGCCATGCGGCATCTCGGGAGCATCGTGCTCGGGCTCCTCCTCGCGCCGGTGATCTGGGCACTGGCCGGCATCGGCGCGGTCAAGTTCGCCGAGCCGTCGCGCGACCTGGACCCCGAACTGTTCACGATGGTTGTCGGCCTGGGCGTGCTCGCCGCCGCCGGGCTGGCGTACGCGCTGCTGATCCTCCCCCGGCTCTCCCCGCTCGGGCCGGTCCTGGCCGGCCTCGCCCTGCTGGTCGCGAGCCTGTGGGGCGCCCTGGCCTCGGGGTCCTTTGTGGACATCGTGCCGGGCGATGTGTTCGGCATCCAGGACGCGGCGTACCGGCCGGTCGAGTTCGCGCCGCTGCTGGCGGTACCGCTGCTGCTCACGATCCTGAGCCCGCGACGCTGGCGCGGGCACGACGGGCCCGGCCCGGGTGCCATGCCGGCCTATCCGGTCTTTCCCACCCGGCCGGACCAGCCCCCGGCCGGCCAGTACTACCCGCCGCCGAGCTGGCCACCGCGGGACACCGCGGACACCCGCGAGCTGTGAGTCGGTCAGGTCCGGCTCGTTCCGTTCGGACCGGAGCGTTCGGCGCCACGTGTCGGTCACCGACAGCACGCACCGCCTCGCCGATCGTCGGCGCCGTTCTGCCTGCCCCGCATTCTTGGCAGGCAGAGCCCTCCGCGAAAGGATACCGACGAGTAACCAGGACAGGTCGTTTGGCACCGTAGGCTGACCGGCTATCGTCTCGATGCCAGGTCCGTGCCGATGCCGGTCCCGTGTTACAAGCATCGGGACCAGGGCATACCGTGACGGACCGGGCTGCACAGAGATTGACTGGCGAGTGGAGACGCGCGTGACGATCCCGTACCCGAGCAACCAGAGCCTGGCGGCCATCGCTCCCCCGTCGGGGGCGGGGCGGCCCCGGCTGACCTTCCTCGGCACCGGCTACCTCGGCGCGACCTACGCGATCTGCTTCGCCGAACTCGGGTACGAGGTCCTCGGCATGGACATCGACCAGGCCAAGATCGACAAGCTGAACGCGGGGACGGTACCGTTCCACGAGCCCGGCCTCGACGAGCTGCTCGCGAAGAACCTGGCCGCCGGCCGGCTGCGCTTCAGCACCGACTACGCCGAGGTCGCGGACTTCGGCGACGTGCACTTCATCTGCGTGGGTACGCCCCAGCGGGCCGACGGCATGGCGGCCGACCTGTCCTACGTGGAGGCGGCCATCGCCGCGCTCGGCCCGTGCCTGCGCCGCAAGGCGCTGATCGTCGGCAAGTCCACCGTCCCGGTCGGTACCGCCGAATGGGTCGAGGCGCTCGTCGGCAAGCACGTCGCGCCGGAGGCGGAGGTCGAGGTCGCCTGGAGCCCGGAGTTCCTCCAGGAAGGCTTCGCGGTCGAGGACGTGCTGCGGCCGAACCGGGTCATCTTCGGGGTGAAGAGCGAGTGGGCGCTCGGCATGCTGCACACCGCGCACAAGGGCGTCTTCGACCTCGCCACCAACGAGGACCGCGAGGTGCCGATCGTGATCACCGACTTCGCCACGGCGGAGCTGGTCAAGGTCGCCGCGAACGCGTTCCTGGCCACGAAGATCTCGTTCATCAACGCGATGGCCGAGGTCTGCGAGGCGGCCGGCGCCGACGTGACGCAACTCTCCCGGGCCATCGGGTACGACCCGCGCATCGGCAACAAGTTCCTCCGCGCCGGCGTCGGCTTCGGCGGGGCCTGCCTGCCCAAGGACATCCGGGCGTTCCAGGCCCGCGCGCAGGAGCTGGGCGTGGGCGAGGCGCTGCGGTTCCTGCACGAGGTCGACCTGATCAACCAGCGCCGCCGGCAGCGGGTCGTGCAACTCGCCGCCGAGATGCTCGGCCGCCTGTACGGGCCCAACGGGCCGGACCTGGCCGGCCTGCGGGTGACCGTGCTCGGCGCCACGTTCAAACCGAACTCCGACGACGTGCGGGACTCCCCCGCGCTGTCGATCGTGCGCAAGCTCGCCCGGGCCGGTGCCCAGGTCACCGTCTACGACCCGGAGGGCTCGGTCAACGCCGAGCGGGAGGCGCCCGAGGTCGGGTACGCGAAGACGCTCACCGACGCGGTCACCGGCGCGGATCTGGTCTGCGTGCTGACCGAGTGGGAGGAGTTCCGGCACGCCGACCCGGTCGCGCTCGGGCAGCTCGTCGCCGGCCGGCGAGTCATTGACGGACGTAACTGTCTGGACCAGGCGCAGTGGATGCGCGCCGGCTGGGAGTACCGCGGGATGGGCAAGCCCGTCGGTCGCTGACGTGCGGACCGTCCGGCATCTGACAGGATCTGTTCATGGCGAGTTCTTCCTCTGGCGGTGCGGTCGAGCTGCCCGCGCCGTGGCGTGAGGCGGCGGTGACCGTCGTGCTGCCGACCTACAACGAGTCGGCCAACCTGCCCACCCTCGTCACCGCGCTGCTGGCCCTGCCACTGCCGAACCTGCGGGTCCTGGTCGTCGACGACGACTCGCCGGACGGCACCGGCAAGGTGGCCGAGGAACTCGTCGCCGTCGCCGAGGGACGGGTCGCGGTCGTCCACCGGGCCGCGAAGGAGGGCCTCGGCCGGGCGTACGTCGACGGCATGACCCGGGCGCTCGACAGCGGCGCGGAGTACGTCGTCCAGATGGACGCCGACCTGTCCCACCCGCCGGAGTACATCCCGCAACTGCTCGGCACGCTGCTGTCCACCCGGGCCGGCGTCGTCATCGGCAGCCGGTACGTGCCCGGCGGATCGCTCGCCAGCGAGTGGGGTCTCAACCGGCGGCTGCTCTCCGGCTGGGCCAACTTCTACGTGGAGCGGCTGCTGCGCCTGCGGATCCGGGACGTCACCGCGGGATACAAGCTGTGGGCCCGGCAGACCCTGCTCGACATCGGGCTGGACCGCATCCACAGCAACGGCTACAGCTTCCAGGTGGAGATGAACTACCTGGCCTCGCGGCGTGGCCACAAGGTTGTGGAGATTCCCATCCACTTCGAGGAGCGTGCCGTCGGCACCAGCAAGATGACACTCGGGGTCAAACTCGAGTCGGCTAAGGTGCCTTTCGAACTGCGTTGGCGGTACCGTCGCACGTAGACAGTCGCAGGCCGCCGGAGGTGGGGCGGGATGTACCAGTGCAGGCGATGCGGCCGGCCCGCGGATCTGGTGACCGGGTGTCCCCACTGTGGAGAGCCGGCCCCCCCGCTCGCGGCGGAGCTCGAACGCCTCAACCGCGACATCGCCGAGATGAGCGCCCGCGACCTGTCGATCCAGAAGGAGCGCGCGAACCTCTCCCAGAAGATGCAGGCGGCGCTGCACCAGCGGGCGCTCCTGCAGGACGCGCAGGCCCAGCGGATCCGCCGCCCGCCCCGGCAGCGCAGCACCGCGCGACGGGTCACCACGCTGCTGCCGCCGCGGCCGACCTCGTCCGAGGTCGTCGACGACGGTCCCGTCGACGGTGCCGCCCGTGGCCCGGCCCGTGGTGCCGCGGTCGACGTCCCCCGGCCGCCGCGGCCGGCGCCGACGGCCCGGATCGCGCCCCCGGCCGAGCACGAGGGACCGCGCCCGGAGGCGTCGTCCCGGTCGGTGCAGAACGTGCTGCTCGGTCTGGGCGGGCTGCTGCTCGGCGTCGCCGCGCTGACCTTCACGGTCGCGGTCCTCACCACCCTCGGTGACGTCGGCCGCGCCGCAATCCTCACCGTGGTGTGCGCGATCGTCCTCATGGTCCCGCCGTTCGTGGCCCGGCGCGGGCTGACCGCCACCGCGGAGACCGTCACCATCGTCGGCCTCATCCTCGTCCCGCTGGCCGGCCACGCGTTCTGGCAGATCGACGCGGTGCGCGAGATCCTGCCGGTCTCCGCCACCGGGTACGCCGGCCTGGTCTGCCTGGGCGTCGCCGTGATCTCGCTCGCCTACGAGTACGCGACCGGGCTGACCGCGCCCCGGTACGCGGCCCTGCTCGCGGTGCAGCCGGTGGTGCCGCTGCTCGGGTTCGACCGGATCGTCGGACCGGCCGGGTGGGCGCTGGTGCTCATCGGGATCGCCGCCGCGGACGCGGCCATCGGGCGGGCCCTCGAACGCCCCGAAGCCCGGCTGGCTCCGGCCGCCGCGGAGGGCGTGACGCCGAGCGCGCCCGCGGCGGCACCTGCCCAGCGCCGGGCGCCCCGGGCCGCGGCACTCGCCTCGTACGGCTGGTTGCGCGAGCTGACCTGGGTGCTGCACGGGCTGGCGGTCGGCGCCGGGCTGGTCTACGCCGGGGTGGCGCTGGCGACCGCGAGCGACGTGGGGGCGGCCCTCCGCGCCGCGATCACGCTGCTGCTCGCGGCCGCGGTCGGGCTCGCCGGCGCGCTGAGCCTGCGCCGCTGGCCGCTGCCGGACCTGGCCTCGGGCATCATGACGCTGGCGATCATCTCCTCCGCGGCCCGGGTCGCGGCGGTCGCGCTGCCCGGTCGCGCGCTGCTGCTGATCTCCGCCGCGGTGGCGCTGACCGGCGCCGGGGTCCGGGTGCTGCCGCCGTTCGCGCGGCGTGGCCCGCAGCTTGCCGCCTCCGGGGCGCTGGCCGTGCTCGGGATCGTGGTCGCCGGTGCCGGCCTGCGGGCCGCCTCGGCGCCGGTCCGCGCGGTGTTGCCGCCCTGGGAGGCGGACCTGAGCCGGTACGGCGGTCTGCTCCGGGACGCTGTCGGGCCGGCCGGCTGGCAGCTCGCGATCTCCGCCGCTCTGCTGACCATCGCCGCGGCGCTGGCCGTGCCGCACCAGTTCCGCCGCGAGGCGACCGTCGCCGGCGCCGCGGTGACCGCGCTCGCCACCCCCGCCGCGTTCGGGCTCGACTGGTCCGCCGCACCATGGGTGCTGTTCGTGGCCGCGGTCGCGCTCGGCATCACCGGGCTCTCCGCGCGAACGGTCCGCGGCGCCCGCACCCATGTCGCGGCGGCACTGCTCGTGGGGCTGGTCGCCGCGGCGTCCAGCCTGGCCACGACGGGCCTGACCGCCGCGGTGCTGAGCGCGTTGACGGTCGCCGGGGTGGTGCTCGGCGTGGCGCCGCGGTTCGTCGGCGGCGGCCCGTACGCGGACGTCACCGCGGAGGCGGCGCAGGGTGCCGCGGCCGCGGCGCTGCCGGGCGCGGTCGCGTCGACGATCGCCGCCGCGATGCCGGTCCCGGCCGCGGTACCGATGCTCGCCGGCGGCCTCATCGCGGTCTCGGTCTCGCTGTGGTACGCGGCCCTCGCGCAGGTCGCGCTGCGCCGGCCGGCCAGGCCGGCCGCGCTCGGCGGCACGGTCGCCGCGCTGACCGTGGCCATCGCCGCGATCGCGGCCACCGGAGCGACCACAGTGGACACCTTGGTGGCGGTGCTGCTGCTGGCCGGCGCGCTGCTGCTGTGGCTCGCCCCGGCGATCGACGCCGGACGGCGCGCCGACCGGATGGTGGACGGTGCGGACATCGCCGCCGCCGCGGTGACCGCCGGGGCGATCGGCGCGCTGACCCGGGTCGCCGCGCTCGTCATGCCCGGCTCGGGCCTGGTGACCACTGCCGTGCTCGTGCTCGTCGTCGCGCTCGGCATCTGGCTGATGCCGGCGCACTGGCGGCCCGGCCCGGCCCTCGGCTGCGGGGTGGCGGGCAGCGTGATCGCCGCCTTCGCCGGTTACGCCGCGATCGCCGGCGGGCTGCGGGTACTGATCGCGGCGAGCCCGATCTGGTCGGCCGACCTGGACAGCTGGCGAGCCACCGTCTCGGTCGCCCGCGGGTACGGCGCCCAGACGCCGGTCGCGCTCATCCTGCTCGCCGCGGCGGCAGCGGTGATCCTGCCGCTGCGGGCACGGGCCATCGTGGTACCGGCCGGCGTGGCCCTTGCGGTGATCGGCGCACCGGCCGCCCTGGGCCTACCGTGGTGGTCACCGGTCGCGCTGAGCCTCGCGGTGGCCACGGTGCTCGGGCTCGCCGCGGCCGGGACGGACGAGCCGCAGACCGGCACCGGCCGGGCCGCCGCGGCCGCGCTCCTGGCCGGCTTCGCGGTCGGCGCCAGCCTGGTCCAGCCGTGGGCGACCGCCAGCGCGCTGGCCGGCGTGGCCGTCGCGGCCATCATGGTCGCCGCAACGGCCCGGGTGTCGGCGACTCTCGCCGCGCAGACCGCGCCACCGCTCGCCACCCGGCTGGCGTCCCGGTCCCGGCCGGTACCCGCCGTCTCCGGGGCTCCCGCGGTGGTCCCGCGGCACCTGGTACCGGTCGGCGGTACGGCCGTGACCAGCGCGCTGCTCGCCCTGCCGGGTGCACTGGCCGCCGCGGCGGCGAGCCTCTCGCACTCGCCGGACGTGGTGCTCACCGCGGCACTGGCCGCGACCGCGGTCGGGCTCGCGACCGTGGCGCTGATGCGGCGGTGGGCCGGCGACTACCTGTCGTACGCGGCCGTCGGCACCGCGATGGCAGCCACCGCCACCGCGTTCGCCGCGCTCGCGGTCGGCGAGCCGTACGGCGTCTACGCCGCCGCCGCCGCGCTGCTGGGCGTGCTGACCGAACTGCTGCGGACCAGCCTGCCACGGCCCGGCCAAGGTCGGGTCCGGGCGCCCGGCGAGGGCGGCCGGTTGTGGCGTACCTCCGGCTCGCTGCGCCCGAGGTTGATCGGCCGCGGCCAGTCCCGCTCCACCGGCGTGCTCACCCCCGGCCTGCTCGGCGCGGCCGGGGTACCGACGCTGCTCGCGCTGGCCAGTATCGCGCCCGCGCTGACCGCCGTGCTGGTCGAACCGCACCGGACGCTGCAGAGCATCTGGACCGGCCCGGACGGCGCCGGGGTGAACTGGACCGCCGGAGCCAGCGGCGCGAGCGTCATCGCCGCGCTCGTGCTGACCCTCGCCACCGGGTTGGCCGCGGTCGGGTTCGGCGAGCGGGTCACGGCCGGCGGCGGCCCCGGCCGGTTGACCCGGGACGAGCTGCTCGCCCAGGTGGTGCCGGTGGTCATCCCCGGCATCGCGGTCACCCTGCTGATCGCCCCGGCGGGGCTCGGCTTCGGGTGGCCGGTCGGGACGGTCGCCGCGCTGCTCGTGTTCACGATCGCCATGCTCGGCGTCGCGCTGAGCCCACCGCCGCCGCGGACCGAGGCGGGCCGCTCGGTCCGGGTCACCCGCTGGCTGGTGCTGGTGATCGGGCTCGCCGCGGGTGGCGCGGGGCTCGCCGGGAGCCTGGCCACCCGGTCGCTCACGCTCGGCACGCTGGCCGGCGCGGTCGCCGTCGGGCTGACCGCCGCGCTCGGCGGCCGTACCCACGTCGCCCGGATCCTGGGTTGGGCGTTCGCCGCCGCCTCGGCGCACGCGCTCGCGTTCGTCGCCGGCCTGGCAGTCGGCCTACCGCCGCACTGGTCCGCGTTCGGCGTGCTCGGCATGGCCGCGCTCTGCCTGGTCACCGCCGCGACCCTGCCCCGGTTGCGCCGCCCGCTGGCCCGGGGCGAGGGCGCGACGCTGGAGTGGAGCGGGTACGCGGGCGCGCTGTTCGCGATGGCCCTGGCCGTGCGTTCGCTGCCCCACCTGGCCGCGCTGCTGGCCGCCTGGGGCGCCGTGCTCGGGATCGCCGCGGTCCGGCCGGGCCGCCCGACCGGCCAGCGCCGGATCCTGCTCTGGGCCGCGATGCTCTTCGAGCTGGCCGCCTGGTGGCTGCTCATGAACATCGCCGAGGTGGCGGTCATCGAGGTCTACACGCTGGCGTTCGCCGCGCTCGCGCTGCTCGTCGGCGTCGTCGAGCTGCGGCACCATCCCGAGCTGGGCAGCTGGGCCGCGTACGGACCGGCGCTGGTCGCCGCGTTCGTGCCGACGCTCGCGATCGTGCTCGTCACCGACGCGGCCCCGGCCCGGCGGATCCTGCTCGTCCTCGGCGCGGTCGCCGTGCTGATCATCGGCTCGATCAGCCGGCAGCGCGCACCGGTGGTGGTCGGCGGCGTGGTGACCACGATCGCGGCGATCCACGAACTGATCGCGGTCTCGGAGTGGTTCATCTTCATCCCGATCGGCGTGTTGCTGGTCGCGCTCGGGGCGACGTACGAGAAGCGCCGCCGGGACCTGCAGCGGCTTCGGGGCGCGCTCAACCGGATGCGGTAGGTCCAGGGCGGCGCCCGGCTAGCGCAGGTTCGCGTCCTTCTCCGCGACCAGCCGTTCCAGGTCACGCTGGAACGACTCCATCCGCTCCCGCAGCGCCGGGTCGGCCGCGGCGAGGATGCGGACCGCGAGCAGGCCGGCGTTGCGCGCACCGCCGATGGAGACCGTGGCGACGGGTACGCCGGCCGGCATCTGCACGATCGACAGCAGCGAGTCCAGCCCGTCGAGGTGCCCGAGCGGCACGGGTACGCCGATGACCGGCAACGGCGTCGCCGCGGCCACCATGCCGGGCAGGTGGGCGGCGCCGCCCGCACCCGCGATGATCACCTTGAGCCCGCGGCCGGCCGCGCTGCTGGCGTACTCGAGCATCCCGTGCGGGGTGCGGTGGGCCGAGATGACCCGGGCCTCGTACGGGACGCCGAACTCGCCGAGCGCGTCCGCGGCGGCGCGCATCACCGGCCAGTCCGAGTCGCTGCCCATGATGACCCCGACCGTCACGCTCACACGCCCTCCCGCAGCCGGCGGGCGGCGCGTGCGGCGCGGGCCCGTACCTCGTCCATCGCCGCACCGGCGACGGTGACGTGCCCGATCTTCCGGCCGGGGCGGACCTGCTTGCCGTACAGGTGCACCTTGGCCCCCGGATCGTCGGCGAACAGGTGGTGCAGTCGCTCGTCGATCGACATGCCGCCGGACTCCCCACCGAGGACATTGGCCATGGCCACGGCCGGCGCGGTCAGCGCGGTTTCGCCGAGCGGGTAGTCGAGCACCGCGCGCAGGTGCTGCTCGAACTGGGAGGTCCGCGATCCCTCGATCGTCCAGTGACCGGAGTTGTGCGGTCGCATCGCCAGCTCGTTGACGACCAGCCCGCCGTCCGGGGTCTCGAACAGCTCGACGGCTAGCAGGCCGACCACGTCGAGCGCGGTGGCGAGCGTGATCGCCAGTTGCTGCGCCCGGATCGCGGTCCGCGGGTCGAGGTTCGGCGCCGGTGCCAGGACCTCGACGCAGATGCCGTCGCGCTGGACCGTCTCCACGACGGGGTACGCCGCCACCTGACCGAAGGGCGAACGCGCCACCTGGACGGCCAGCTCCCGGCGTACCGCCACGTGCGCCTCGGCGATCAGCAGGACGCCGCTGTCCAGGATGGAGCCGGCGGCGTCTGCTGTGGACACGACCCAGACACCACGGCCGTCGTACCCGCCGCGGACCGCCTTGAGCACGACCGGCCACTCGCCCGCGGCGAACTCGTCCACCTCCACAGTGGACGCGACCGGAGCCCACCGGGGTACGGGCAGGCCGAGATCGGTGAGCCTGCTCCGCATGGCCCGCTTGTCCTGGGCGTAGAGCAGCGCGTCCGCATGCGGGCGGGTGACCACGCCGGCGGCGGCCAGCGCGCGCAGGTGACCGGTGGGCACGTGCTCGTGGTCGAAGGTGACCACGTCGCAGTCCTTCGCGAACGCGAGCAGCGCCTCCAGGTCGGTGTGGTGTCCGACGTGGACGTCGGCCGCCACCAGGGCGGCGCCGTCGGCCGCGTCGGCCGCGAGTACGCGCAGCGACTGGCCGAGCGAGATCGCCGCCTGGTGGGTCATGCGGGCCAGCTGGCCACCGCCCACCATGCCGACCAGCGGGAGTCCGGTGCGACTGTCCATCGCGGGCCAGCCTAGGCGGCCCGGCCGGCCGGGCCCCAGCCGGGCTTGACCGTGGGATGCCCGATATTGGCGGTATTGTCAGCGTGTACCCGCGAGGAGAGCGTCGAGCTCGTCCACGGAGGTGACCGGGCGGTCGCAGACGAACGCCCGGCAGACGTACGCCGTGGGCTGCCCGTCCACCAGCGGCCGGCCGGCGAGCAGCGGTACCCCCGGCTGGTCGGGCTCGCCGCTGACCAGCACAGCTCCCGGTGGGGCGGTCGCCACGGCCCTGGTCTCCAGGCCGGTCGGATCCCCGCCCACGATCGCGATCTCGTACGGCCCGGAGAGCAGCGCCTCGCCGACCGCGCACGCGTACCCGACGAACCGCGCGTGCCGGGCCGCGAGCGGCGCAACCGTGGCGACCGCCCGTTCCGCCGCCTCCCGGTAGCGGCTCTCCCCGGACAGCGCGCTGTAGCTCGTCAGCGCCGCCGCCATGCTCGACTGGCCGGACGGGGTGGCGTTGTCCGTCGGGTCGGATGGCCGGGCGAACAGCCGCTCCGCGTCGGCGGCCGTGTCGTAGAACCCACCGTCCCCGCGGGCGAACAGCTCCAGCGCGGTGTCCAGCAGCCGGCCGGCCAGCTCCAGCCAGCGCCCCTCGCCGGTGACCTGGTGCAGCACGCAGAACGCCTCCGCGACGCAGCCGTAGTCCTCCAGCACACCGGGCGGCTCCCCCACCCGGCCAGCGCGCGATACGCGACGCAGCCGCCCGTCGACGAGATGGGTACCGGCGAGATGCTCACCGACCCGGGTGGCCAGGTCGGCGGCGACCTGCTCCCGCGTGACGCGCGCGTACTCGCACAGGGCCGTCACAGCGAGGCCGTTCCAGGCGGCCACGACCTTGTCGTCCCGGTCCGGCTGCGGTCGCCGCCGCCGCACCGCCAGCAGCCGCGGCCGGATCGCCCGCCAGCGCTCACCTGCCGGCGAGCCCGGGTCGTCGACGTCCCCGCCCAGCCGCAGCACGCTCGTACCGTGCTCGAACGTGCCGTTCCCGGTCACCCCCAACAGGTCCGCCGCCCAGGCGCCGTCCTCGTCGCCGAGCACCTCGCGCAGCTGAGCCGGCGTCCACACGTACGTCGATCCCTCGACGCCGTCGGTGTCGGCGTCCAGCGCGGAGGCGAGGCCGTCTCCGACGGAGAGACCGTCCTCTTCGGACCTCAGGAAACCCACGATCTCGCCGGCCACGCGCCGGGCGAGCGGGTCACCGGTCAGCCGGTACAGCTCGGTGTAGACCCGCAGGAGCAGCGCGTTGTCGTAGAGCATCTTCTCGAAGTGCGGCACGATCCACTGCCCGTCCACCGAGTAGCGGGCGAACCCGCCGGCGAGCTGGTCGTAGATGCCACCACGGGCCATCTGCTCGCCAGTGTGCCGGACGATCTCCAGTGAGGTGGCGTCCCCGGTCCGCTGGTGGTGCCGCAGCAGGAACAGCATCGCCAGGTGCGGCGGGAACTTCGGAGCGCCGCCGAATCCGCCGTTCACCTGGTCGTACCCGGCCGCCAGGTTCGCCGCCGCAGTGTCCAGGGTGGACTCCGACAGCGGCGCGGTCGGACCGCCCGACATCTGCATGCCGGCGACCGCCTCGACCACGCCGGCACCCTGGCGCAGTACCGCGTCGCGCTGGTCCCGCCAGGCCTGCGCCACCGACTGGACGAGGTGGGTGAACTGCGGCCGGGGAAAGTACGTCCCGCAGAAGAACGGCTTGCCGTCCGGCGTCGCGAACACGGTCATCGGCCAGCCGCCCTGCCCGGTCATCGCCTGGGTCGCGGCCATGTAGACCGCATCGACGTCCGGGTGCTCCTCGCGGTCGACCTTCACCGCTACCACGTTCTCGTTCACGAGCCGCCCGACGACCTCGTTCTCGAACGACTCGTGCGCCATCACGTGGCACCAGTGGCAGGCCGCGTACCCGACCGAGATCAGCACCGGTACGTCCCGGCGCTTCGCCTCGGCGAACGCTTCCTGTCCCCAGGGCCACCAATCCACCGGGTTGTTGGCATGTTGGAGGAGGTAGGGCGAGGTTGCACTACCGAGCCGGTTCACCGGTTCAGCCTTTCACACACCGCTTGTCCCCGACTCTGCGGCACCGACCGCTTCGGGATCGACGTTCCACAGATTCTCGACCGAGCATGCCAGGCCGCGCCGGGCGCATCGGCCGCGGTAAACCTGGGCTATCGAGGCCGTAGTACCCTTAATGTCTGATTTGGGGCTCCTCGACTTAGCAAAGTTTCACTCCGGCTCGCGATTTGCCCGTCGCCGCTAAACCCATGTTTTGTGGCAAACTTTGACGCATGACCCCGCTCACCGAGCAGGAGTTGCTAGCTGCCGCCTACACCAAGCTAGGCGAACTGCTCACAGACGACAACATGACGATCAACCAGCGGGTCCTTGTCGGCAAGGACGTCGGGCGCCACGCCATGTGGGATATCCAGGCGGCCAGCTACTGCTGCACGTTGCTCGTCCAGGCGTTCAGGAACTTCATCCCTCGGGACGTGGACCGCGTCCTGGGCGGTAACCATCAGCTGATCCGCGAAGTCATACGAGAAGAGATACTCGTAGTCGCACCCTGGTTCAGTCCTCGTTCCCGAGAGCTGCTCCGCGAGCGCGGCTTGAACTACCTCGACCTGGCCGGCAACGTCCTGATCCGCATCCCCCGACCGACAATTCATATTCGCCTCGAGGGCGCCCAGCAGGACCCCAACCCGCCGGTCAAACGGCCGGTACGCTTACAGGGCTCGGGCATCAACGCGCTAGTCAGGGTCCTTGTCGACTTCACGCCCCCCTACCGGCTTGTCGAACTCGCAGCCGCCAGTGGAATCAGCAACGCCTACGTGTCGCGCACTCTCGAAGCGTTGGTCGACGACCGGATGATTGAACGCGATCCGCGTAGCAAGAAGGTCACCGACGTCGACTGGCATCGCCTGCTACGGGCACGCGCCGAGAACTACAGCCTGCTCAAGAGCAACCGCAGCCAGACCTACATCGCCCGGACCGGCGTCCAGCCCCTTCTCCGCAGGTTAGGCACGATCAACGATGGCCAGGCACTCGTTACCGGCAGCTTTGCGGCCAGTGAGTACGTCCGAATCGCTGCGCCGACTCAGCTGATCGTCTATGTCCCCCACTTCGCCACGTTCGAGCAGCGCTACGGACTCATACCCGCAACCCAGGGAGCGAACGTCGTGCTTCTCAAAGCCGCCGATGCCTCGCAGCTGGTGCGCGCTCGAATGCTCGACGATGGAACCTTCCACGTTGGAATCTCCCAGCTTGTGCAAGACTGCTTAGCCGGCAACGGCCGACTCCCGGAGGAAGGCGAAGCCTTGCTCGAATGGATGGCGGAACATCCCTCGGCCTGGCGCCACGGCGGACTGCCACGGCGGCCGTAACGTCGGCGGGTGACCACGCCCGATCCACTCGTCTATGTCGCTGCTCGCCGGGTCCTTCTTGACGCGCTGGACGCTCTCACCAAGCACCGGCGCGCCGTAGTCCTGGTCGGCGCCCAGGCGATCTACCTCCAAGCTGGCGAGGCCGACCTGGAGGTCAGCGTCGCTCCCTTCACCGCCGACGCCGACCTGAGCATTGATCCGGCCCTCCTCGGCCCCGAGCCCCAGATCGCTGAGGCGATGACCAGCGCTGGCTTCACCCTCAAGATGAAGGCGGGCAACGGCGGCGTAGAACCTGGAACGTGGCTCGCCGCCACGAAGATCGACGAGGCGACCGTCTACGTTCCGGTTGACCTTCTCGTCCCGGAAGCACTCGCACCTGGCCGGGGCAAGCGCGACGCCCGCCTACCCGATCACGGCAAGAGTGTCACCCGCTGGACACCAGGACTCGAAGCCACCGTGGTCGACAACACCGAGATGGCCATCAGCAGTCTTGAGCCCGCTCTGGACACACGCCAGGCTATGATCAAGGTCGCCGGACCGGCGGCCCTCCTGGTCGCCAAGAGCCATAAGATCGCTGACAGGCTGGATGACGGCGACCGCGGCCGCGAGCATCGCGTCAAGCCCAAGGACTGCGCCGACGTCATCCGCATCATGCGCGCCCCGATGCCGCCCGCAGCGGTCGGCGCACGTCTCGCTGAACTCGCCCGGAATCCGGTGTGTGCCGCGAGTGTCAAAGCCGGTGTGGAGCATCTAGCCGTCCAGTTCGGCGGCCCGTCCAGTGCTGGCGTCGACCTCGCCGTCGAAGCCCTGGCCGGCGCCCTCCCCGAGGAACTGCTGCGAGGCCTCGCGCCCAGCTATATCGCCGCTCTGCTCGCCGCGTACCAGGGTTGGTCTCGGCGCACGGTGTGACCTCAGGACGTTAACCGCGGCCGCCCACTGCCGCTGGAGTGGCGAAGGCCGGCGAACCCGACGAGAGGTGGACGCGCGGCGGGTCTGTCCGGAGTGCGCTACGAGGCGCCGTCGGCGCGCAGCGGGATGATCGGGGCCTTCGCCGCGTTGACGAGCTTGGTCAGGACGCCCGGGATGTTCTCCGCCGGCATCGGGGTGAAGAAGTGGAAGCCCTGGGCCGCGGTACAGCCGAGCGCGTGCAGCAACCGCCGCTGCTCCGCCGTCTCCACACCTTCGGCGACCACCCGCAGGCCGAGCTCCTTGCCGAGGTCCACTGTGGTCCGGACGATCGCCGCGGCCTCGGGCGAGTCGACCATCTTCGCGACGAAGGCGCGGTCGACCTTGACCTCGTCCACCCTGATCCGGGTGAGGAAGGTGAGCGACGAGTAGCCGGTGCCGAAGTCGTCGACGGCCAGCTGGACACCGATCTCCCGGAGACCGGCCAGCACCTCGTCGATGACCTCCAGCTCGGACATCACGACCGTCTCGGTGATCTCCAGTACCAGCCTGCGGGGCGGGACGCGGTGCCGGCGCAGCAGCTCGGCGACGTCGGCGGGCAGCCGCGGGTCGAGCAGGCTGCGCGGGGACATGTTGACCGCGACCGGTACATCGAGGTTCAGCGCGGCCCACTCCGCGGCGTGGCCCAGTGCGAGGTCGATCACGTGCCGGGTGAACGGCCCGAGCAGCTCGCTGTTCTCGACCGCGCGGACGAACTCCGCCGGGCTGAGCACGCCCCGCCGCGGGTGCCGCCACCGGATCAGCGCCTCGACGCCGGTCGGCGCGCCGGTTGCCAGGTCGACGGCCGGCTGCAGGGCCAGGACGAGCTGGTCCTCGGCGGCGAGCGCCTCCCGCAGCTCGGCGAGCAGGGCGAGCTGGTCGGTGCTCGCGGCGTCCTTGGCGCTGTCGTACCAGGCCACCCGGGCGCCACCGCGCTTGGCCTGGTACATCGCGATGTCGGCGCGGCGCAGCAGCTCGCTCATGTCCACGCTGCCGGCCGGCGCGACGACCACGCCGACCGATGCCTCGACGCACAGTTGGACGCCGGCGACCTCGGTCGGTGCGGCGAGGTGCTCGGCGAGCTGGCGGGCCCGGCGCAGCGAGCGCCGCAGCGGGGAGCGGGCCGGCTCGACCGGCAGCGGGGTCACCCCGCCGAGGGTGGGCGGCGTCGCGTCGTCGGGCAGGTCGGTCAGCAGCAGGGCGAACTCGTCGCCGCCGAGGCGGGCGAGCACCTCACCGTGCCCGGTGGCGGCGGCCAGCCGGTGGGCGGTGATCCGCAGCAGGTCGTCGCCCGCGGCGTGGCCCAGCGTGTCGTTGACCTCCTTGAAGTGATCGACGTCGAGGAGCAGCAGGGCGACCGGTGCGTCGCGGTCGAGCGCGTTCAGCGCGTCGTCGCCACGGGCCAGCATCGTGGCCCGGTTGGGGAGCCCGGTGAGCGAGTCGTGCTCGGCCTCGTACGAGCTGCGCGCGGTCACCGCCTGCAGCTGGCGGTGCGTCGCCGCGTCGTGCAGCGCGGCGGCCAGCGCGTCCGCGTACGCCGACAGCGCCATCTGCTGCTTCGGCGTCAGCGCGGCCCGGCCGTCGAAGCGCAGCCGTACCTCGCCGATGCGGGCGCCCTTGACCAGCAGCTCGCGCACCTCTTCGCGGTCGCCGTCCCGCTCGTCGAGGTCGGCGGCGAGCTCGTCGACCGACTCCGTGACCGTGCTGCCGGGTGCGGCCGCGTACCGCCGGTAGCCGCCGCCGGTCGCCATGACCGACACGTCGGCACCCTGCGGCGCGAACAGCGTCATCGCGCCCTCGACGCCGGCCACCGCGACGCCGCGCTCGTCCAGCTGGTTCAGTGCCCGGGTCGCGCCGGCGAACGCCTGCCAGGTCCGGCGCTCCTCGTCGGCCCGCAGGCGGTGGGCGTAGGTCTGCTGCAGCAACCAGAGGAACGGCGGCAACAGCAGCACCCACCGCGGGTCGGCGCCGACCATCGCCACGATCGCGAGGCCGACCGCCACGTTGCCGACGACCATCAGCAGCTTGTTCCGCAGCGCCTGCACGAAGATCGGCCAGAACCGGCCACGCCGGCGCCCGGCGGCGTTCGCGGAGACGAACCCGGCGGTCACCACGAAGTACGCCAGCGCGCCGGCGCACATCGCGAGCGCGCTGACCGGGGTGAACCGGGCCTGGTACGCGTCGGCCACCGCGTACGCGGCCAGCGTGCCGACCGTCGCGCCGAGCGTGACGGACGCCGCGTTGCGCACGGCCGCGGCGACGGTGCGCCACCGCCCGCTGGCGAGCAGCGCCAGGTGCGCGAGGAGCGCGCCGGCTCCGAACACGGCCGGGATCCACGGCGCGGGTACCGCGAAGAGGCACACGATCAGTGCCGCCTCGCCCCAGCCGACGTTGAAGGCCCCGTTCTGGGTACGCACCCGCAGCGTGGCGAGCTGCGACAGGGTGACCAGGCCGGCGCCGAGGGCCAGCCAGTACGGCCGGGTGGGCAGCCCGTCCGGCAGCGCCATCTCGACGCTGACCACGATCACGGCCAGCGTCACCCCGACCACGAGCACCACGAGCACGCGGATCGATGGTGGTTCAGCCGTGAGGCCGACCCGGCTGGCGAGCCGCCGGAGTAGACCATCCCGCCGCCCGCGGGCTGTCGGCTCCACGCTGAGCCGCCGGTCGGGATCGCTCACGCGCACACCTCGCTTCGCGGGAGACCGCGGGCGGCGCCATCCGAAGCAGAGATCAAGTCGGCGCCTCCTTCCACGGCCGAACCGGAGGTGCTGTACCCCCAGAACAGAAGCCCCCGGCGGAAGGCTAAGCCAAACCGGAATGCGGCAACAGGGGTTGACGGCGAGGTTTGGCTGATTAGTGGCCGGAGTCGGAGTTTCGGAATCGCTCCCACCGAAAAACCGTGATCAAGCGGTCACTCCTGGTCGTCCGGGCGCTCCGGAGGTGGTTGCGGCGGAAACTTCTCCGGTAGTCGGCGCAGTCGCGCGTTCATGTTGCGAATCAGAAATATCGTGGCCGCGACCAGCACCAGAATGATCAACAGGCCGATCGGACCGGCGAGACCGTTGCCTTCGCGGGTGTCGCCAAAGTTGTTGGTGGCGAGCACCTCGATCATGATGTGACCTTTCCGGCGCAGAGGGTTTCCCGTACTCCGGCGAACAGGTCGTCCTCCGGTATCCGGCTGTCGACGAGTGACCTCGCCAACTCATAATCCTCCGTCGGCCATGCCTCCTGCTGCAGCGCCAGCGGCACCCGGAACCAGAACCCGTCCGGGTCGACCTGGGTCGCGTGCGCCCGCAGCGCATCGTCCCGGACCGGGAAGTAGTCACCGCACGGCACCCGCGTGGTGATCCGCTGGCCCTTGTCCCATCGGTTGTCGTCCCAGGACTCGAGCCACTCTGCATACGGCGACTCCAGACCCGCGGCCACCATCGCCTCGTGCAGCGCGACGACCCGCCGCTTGGAGAAGCTCATATGGTAGTAGAGCTTCAACGGTTGCCACGGCTCGCCCAGTTCGGGGAAGACCTCGGGGTCACCGGCGACGTCGAAGGCGGCCACCGACACCCGGTGACACATCACGTGGTCGGGGTGCGGATAGCCGCCGTCCTCGTCGTACGTCGTCACCACGTGCGGGCGGAACTCCCGCATCAGCCGCACCAGCGGTGCCGCCGCCGCAGCCGGCTCCTGCAGCCCGAAGCACCCCTCCGGCAGCGGCGGCAACGGGTCACCCTCGGGCAGGCCCGAGTCGACGAAACCGAGCCAGGCCTGGCGTATCCCGAGGATCTCCCGGGCCAGGTCCATCTCGGCCCGCCGGATCTCGGCGATGTTCTCCCAGATGTCCGGCCGGTCGAGCTTCGGGTTCAGCACGCTGCCCCGCTCACCTCCGGTGCAGGTGACCACCAGGACGTCCACACCTTCGGCGACGTACTTCGCCATCGTCGCCGCGCCCTTGCTCGACTCGTCGTCCGGATGCGCGTGGACAGCCATGAGACGCAAGCGTTCAGCCACCGGGCCTACCTCAACTCGACCTCGTACCCTGGAACTCGACCATTCTTGCCGACTCCTCCGACAGAAATGACGGCGGTGACCGAGACTCAGGCCACAACCCCGACCCCCGGCCCGGTGTTCCCTCCCGGGCGGTACGGCCGGCGCAGAGCGGCGCCCGGCAGCCGCCGGGGCCTGTCCCGTTGGCTGGCCACGGCCGGTCTGGTCGTCGTGGTCGCCGCCGCGCTGCTGGTGGCCTGGCGCCTCTACCGGCAGTACGGAGATCCATTGTACGACGCAAATGTGAGCCGGGTCACGGAATCGACCAGTACCGAGGTAACTGTCGAGTTCGCGGTGACCGTGCCGGCCGGCGGGGCCGCCCGCTGCACGCTGCGGGCGCGCGGGGCCGACGGCCGGCAGATCGGCCACGAGCTCGTCGAGGTGCAGGCGGAACCCGGCCGGACCCGGGCGGTGGGTGTCCATCGGCTGCCTACCGACGGTTACGCCCGGGCGGTCGACGTCGTCGGCTGCGGCCCGCGCTGATCACCAAGATCACGAACCGGAAATATGCGGCGTCCCACTGCTAACTTGAAAGTTCACCCTGTCGACCCCGAAAAGGTTCAACGAGGAGATCACCTAGTGTCCACGACCGACCGCGAGGTGTCCGCCACCTGGCTGTCCCAGGAGGCGTACGACCGGCTCAAGGCCGAGCTCGAGCATCTCGTTGCGCAACGACCGGTGATTGCGGCGGAGATCAACGCCCGGCGCGAAGAGGGCGACTTGCGGGAGAACGGTGGCTACCACGCCGCTCGTGAAGAGCAGGGCAAGATGGAGTTCCGCATCCGCTACCTGCAGGAGCTCCTGCGGACGGCCCAGGTCGGCGAGGCGCCCCGGACCGAGGAGGTCGCACCCGGCACGGTGGTGACGATCCAGTTCGACGACGACCCGGACGACACCGAGACGTTCCTGCTCGGCTCGCGCGAGATCGCCTCCACCACCGATCTCACCGTCTACAGCCCGGAATCCGCGCTGGGACAAGCGATTCTCGGCACTCGCGCGGGACAGACCGTCACGTACACCGCACCGAGTGGAGCCGCCATCAAGGTGACGGTCGTGAAGTTCGAGCCTTTCTCGGCCTGACCTCCATAACTGTCCGAACCGACGATGCCTGGCCGCCCGATTGGCTGCCAGGATCGCTGAGGCTTGTCGGGACGGCAGTGCTCGATATCCGCTTTCCCGGCAGGCGGCAGGACCCCCTCTAGTTGGCCGACGCGATGGCGCGCGGACGGGAAACGGAGATCTGAATGGACGAACAGCACGAGCAAGAGCAGGACCAGCTCGGCCGTCGTCGGCTACTGCGTGGTGCCGGCGCCGTGGTGGCGGGAGTCGCCGGCGCGAGCGTGGCGGGCGCGGTGGCCGCCACGCCGGCCTCGGCCGACACGGGCGACAACATGGTGCTGGGCGTCGCCAACGACGCGGACAACACCACCAGCCTGACCCTGGACCCCTCCCAGGCGGGAGAGGCCACACTGTTCCTGCAGAACACGAACGGACCGGTACTGACCGCCGCTCCGGTCGGCATCAACACGCCGTTCGCCGGGCAGGCCCCGCCCGGCAGTGTCTTCGTCGACGTGTTCGGCGACATCGTCACGGTGGGCCAGCCGGACGCGGCCCAGCCGAAGTATTCGTTGCTGCTCTACTCGCCCACCTGGGCGACGATGACCATCCCGATCACACCGTTGCGGATCCTCGACACCCGCGACCCCAACAACCGGGACCGCCTGACCGGGATGGTGCCCGACAGCTCGGGCCGGGTCCAGGGCGCCAACGGTCGCGTCCACCTCGGCGACCTGATCAACTTCGCCTATGCGGTGCAGTGCACCGTGACCATCGACAGGGCCACCCGCAACGGGTTCATCGCGGTCTGGGGCGCAGGTGACTACCCCGGCCACTCCTCGGTGAACTTCACCCCGACGTTCCCGATCTCCAACTTCGTCCAGTCGGAGGTCGGCGGGACGGCGGTCGACCCGCAGCTCTCGCTGCTGGTGACCGTACCCGCCGGAGTGATCATCGACGTGGTGGGCTTCATCATGGCCGACCCGTTCATCGACTTCAACACCACGGGTGCGGCGGTGCCGTCGAGCATCCGGGCCGCCGCGGAGAAGATGCGCGGCGCTCAGGCCGCGCGGGCCGCACGCGCCAACCAGAACCGGCTCGAGGCCAAGTAACACACCACCCGACGTGGCCCGGCCCGCCGTCGGCGGGCCGGGCCACGGTGGCATCAGGTGAAGGACACCGAGTAGCCCGCCGCCCGCAGCGCGGAGACCAGCCGGTCGGAATGCTCCGCGCCGCGCGTCTCCACGGACAGCTCGACCTCGACCTCGCCGAGACGCAGCCGCGGGTCGTGCCGCTGGTGCTCCACGTCCACCACGTTCGCGCCGTGCTCGGCGATGAGCGCGAGCAGTCCCGCGAGCTGACCCGGCCGGTCGCCGCACCGGATCGTGAAACCCAGGTACCGCCCGGCCGCCGCCAGCCCGTGCTCGATGACCCGCAACAGCAGCAACGGGTCGATGTTGCCGCCGGAGAGCACGGCGACCGCCGGTGCCTCGGGCCGCACCGCTCCGGAGAGCAGCGCCGCCACGCCCACCGCCCCGGCCGGTTCGACGACCAGCTTGCCGCGCTCCAGGAGCAGCAGCAGGGCCCGGGAGATGTCCTCGTCGGTCACCGTCACCACGTCGTCGACGAGCTTGCTGACGTGGGCGAAGGTCAGGTCGCCGGGGCACCCGACCGCGATCCCGTCGGCGATCGTCGCGTGCGACGGCAGCCGGACCGGCTTGCCGGCCTTCAGTGACGGCGGGTAGGCGGCCGCGCCGGCCGACTGCACGCCGACCACCCGGACCTCGGGCCGTACCGCCTTGATCGCCACCGCGATGCCGGAGATGAGCCCGCCGCCACCGACGCCCGTGATGATGGTCTGGACCTCGGGACACTGCTCCAGGATCTCCAGCCCGACCGTGCCCTGCCCGGCGATGACGTCCCGGTGATCGAACGGGTGGATGAAGATCGCGCCGGTACGCTCCGCGAAGTCCTCCGCGGCCACCAGCGACTCGTCCACTGTGGACCCGGTCAGCTCGACCCTGGCCCCGTACCCCTTCGTGGCGGCGAGTTTCGGCAGCGGCGCGCCCACCGGCATGAACACCGTGGCCTCCGCGCCGAGCAGCCGCGCGGCGAGCGCCACGCCCTGGGCGTGGTTGCCGGCGCTGGCCGCCACCACGCCGCGGGCCCGCTCCTGCGGCGTCAGGCGGGCGATCCGGACGTACGCTCCGCGGATCTTGAATGAGCCGGCCCGCTGGATGTTCTCGCATTTGAGCCAGACCGGCCCGTCGAGCTTGGCGCTGAGCGGCCGGGACGGTTCGAGCGGCGTGACCCGGATGACGCCGGAGAGCAGTTCGCGGGCCGCTTCCACGTCGGCCAGGGTCACCAGGTCGGTCATGCCGGGCTCCCGGTGGTAGCTGGACGCCGGCACGACCACGTGGCTGGCACGGTCATGACTCGATGGTCCCAACGGATTCGGTCCGGGGCCACCCGGGAGCGTGCCGCCGCCACGGGTTGGCCATCTCGAGCTGCCCGGCGACGGCCAGCAGGACCAGTTCCGCGCCTGGCGGGCCGACCAGTTGGACGGCCAGCGGCAACCCGTCCGGCCGGACCCCGACCGGGACCACCAGCGCGGGGAACCCGGCGATGTTCCATGGAGCGGCGAACGGCGCACAACGGGCGTTGGACGTCACGTTCGCCCGCCAGGACCGGGCCGACCACGGTACGGCCGGCAGCGGCGCCCTCGCCAGCGCCGGCATCACGAGTACGTCGAACGAGCCGTCCGCGAAGAACGCCTCGCACCGGCGGCGGAACTCCGCCCGATCGGCCTCCCGCACGTACCCGCGCCGCATGGCCCACCCGCCGAGCGCGATGTGCCGGCGGGTCCGCGGCTGGAGGGTGGCCACGTCGATGCCGAGCGCGCTCGCGTCCTGGTACACGCCGGCGAACCAGGTCGCCATCCCGCGCATGCCCAGCGAGACCGGGTACGCGGGATCGGCCTTGACCGCGTCGTGTCCACACACGACCAGCAGCCGGGACGCGGTCGCCACCGCCTCGCGGTTCGGCTTGTCCGCGGGTGCGGCGGCCAGCGGCGAGCGCACCGAGACGGCCAGCCGCAGCCGGGACGGCTCGGTGAGCTTCTCGGGGGTGCGGCCGGCGAGGACCGCGAAACCCACCGCCGCGTCGGCCACGTTGGTGGCCAGGATCCCGTGCTCGGTGAGACCGAACCAGTGGTCACCGGAGGGGTGCCCGGGTACCACACCCCGGCCCGGCTTGAGGCCGACGAGCCCGCAGCACGCGGCCGGGATCCGGATCGAGCCGAGCCCGTCGTTGCCGTGTGCGATCGGCACCAGCCCGGCCGCCACCGCGGCCGCGGATCCGCCGCTGGACCCGCCCGGCGTCCGGTCGCTGTGCCACGGGTTGCGGGTCACCGCGGTCCCGTCGTCGGTCGTCCCCCAGACGCCCAGCTCGGGCATGCGGGTCACCCCGACAATGACCGCACCCGCGCCGCGGAGCCGCCGGACCACCTCGTGGTCGGCCGCGGCCACCGGCTGCCGGGCCGCCGCCGATCCGTGCCACGTCGGCAACCCGGCGACCTCGGTGTTCTCCTTGACCACGATCGGCACGCCGGCCAGCGGCAGGTTGCCCAGGTCCGGCTCCTCGTCGACCTTCTCCGCCTCCGCGATGGCCTCACCGGCCCGGACGACGCGGAAGGCGCTGACGGAGGACTCGGCGGCCGCGATGTGGTCCAGGTGGTCGGCGACCACCTCGGTCGCGGACGCGTCGCCGCGGCGTACCGCCCGCGCCATCTGCTTCGCGGTCGCGCCGACCCAGGTCTTCGACATGAGCCACCTCCTGAGGCGCGCTAACGAGTCAGTGCCTGGTCCAGATCGGCCAGGAGATCGTCCACTGTCTCGATGCCGACAGACAGTCGCACAAGATCGGCCGGAACTTCAAGCGGGGAGCCGGCCGCGCTCGCGTGCGTCATCCGGCCAGGGTGCTCTATCAGGGACTCCACCCCGCCCAGCGACTCGCCGAGGACGAACAGCGCGGCGCGGTTGCAGATGTCGATCGCGTGTGGTTCGCCGCCGGCCGCCCGGAAGCTCACCATGCCGCCGAACCGGCGCATCTGCTTGGCCGCCACGTCATGGCCCGGGTGCTCGGGCAGTCCCGGGTAGAGGACACTGTGGACGGCCGGGTGCCGGGTCAGGAACTCCACGATCCGCTCGGCGTTGTCGCAGTGGCGATCCATCCGTACCCCGAGCGTCCTGATCCCGCGCAGCGTGAGCCACGCGTCGAACGGCCCGTTGACGGCGCCCATCGCGTTCTGGTGGAAGGCCAGCGTGGCGGCCAGGTCCGGATCGTCGACCACGAGCGCACCACCGACCACATCGGAGTGTCCGCCGATGTACTTGGTCGTCGAGTGGATCACCACGTCGGCCCCGAAGGCCAGCGGCGTCTGCAGGTACGGCGACGCGAACGTGTTGTCCACCGCCAGCAGCGCACCACCGTCGCGCGCCAGTCCGGCCAGCGCGCCCAGATCCGCGATCCCGAGCAGCGGGTTGGTCGGCGTCTCGACCCAGACCAGCTTCGTCCGCCCGGTCATCGCGGCCCGGACCGAGTCCGCATCGGAGACCTGCGCGGCGGTCCACTGTAGACCCCAGTGCTCGGCCACCTTGGCGAAGAGCCGGTACGTGCCGCCGTACGCGTCGTCCGGGATCACCACATGGTCGCCCGGCCGGCAGACGGCGCGGATCAGGGTGTCCTCGGCGGCGAGCCCGGAGGCGAACGCCAGGGCGGTGCGCCCACCCTCCAGCGCGGCCAGGCACTCCTGCAGGGCGTCCCGGGTCGGGTTGGCCGTGCGGCTGTACTCGTAACCGAGCCTCGGCTCGCCGACGGCGTCCTGCGCGTACGTGGAGGTCTGGAAGATGGGAGGCACGACCGCGCCGGTGCGCGGGTCGGGCTCCTGCCCGGCGTGGATGGCGAGCGTGTCGAAGCCGTAGGTCATGGGTCTCTACCCTAGTCCCGGCCCGGCCCGCGGATTTCGCGCCGACCGGAGCTCCGGGCGCCTGTGGCAAGCTAGTGCCACATGGCGGACTGTCTGTTCTGCGGGATCGTGGCGGGCTCGGTGCCCGCCTTCTCCGTGCACTCCTCGGACGACGGCGTCGCGTTCCTGGACGTCCGGCCGGTGTTCAAGGGGCACACGCTGGTGGTGCCCCGGGACCACATCGAGGTGCTGGGCGATTTGCCCGCTTCACTGCTGCCCGGCTTCTTCGCGCTGGTCCAGCAGGTCACCGGCGCGGTCGAGCGGGCGTTGGGTGCCGGCGGCAGCTTCGTCGCGACGAACAACCGGGTCAGCCAGAGCGTGCCGCACCTGCACGTGCACGTCGTACCCCGGACCAAGGGTGATGGTCTTCGGGGTTTCTTCTGGCCCCGGACGAAGTACGCCTCCGACGAGGAGGCGGCCGGCTACGCCGACCGGATCCGGGCTGGAATGCCCGGCCCGGGCAGGCGTGTTGACTAGGTCGCTAGGAAAGGAGCTGATCCGTGTTCCTGCGGTCTACGAAGCTTGATCTGCCCACCCGCGACCAGGCCCTGCCCGGCCGGTCGATGGTGATGCCCGTCTCGTCCACCCACACCGTGCTCGGCACGCCGCTGCGCGGACCGTGGGCCCCGAACCTCGAGGTCGCGGTCTTCGGAATGGGCTGCTTCTGGGGCGCCGAGCGGCTGTTCTGGCGGCTGCCCGGGGTGCACTCCACCGCGGCCGGGTATGCGGGCGGCATCACGCCGAACCCGACGTACGAGGAGGTCTGCAGCGGTCGGACCGGCCACGCCGAGGTGGTCCAGGTGGTCTACGACCCGGCGGTGGTCTCCTACGAGACGCTGCTGAAGACGTTCTGGGAGAACCACGACCCCACCCAGGGCATGCGGCAGGGCAACGACGTCGGTACCCAGTACCGCTCGGGCATCTACACCACGACCTCGGAGCAGCTGGCCACCGCGGAGGCGTCCCGGGCGGCGTTCGCGCCGGTGGTCGGTGCGGCCGGCTTCGGCGAGATCACCACCGAGATCCGCGAGCTGGGCGAGTTCTACTACGCCGAGGACTACCACCAGCAGTACCTGTCCGACGCGAAGAACCCGAACGGCTACTGCAACCACGGCCCCAACGGGCTCTCCTGCCCCATCGGCGTGGCCCGCACCGAGAGCTGACCTCCACCTCACCGGATCAAGAGCGGTTACTGTCGTCTGGCGACGGTAACCGCTCTTGCATGACTTCAGTTCCGCCATCGACCGCTGACCACGACGGAGACGGTGCCCTGTGACGACGGATCCCGAGGCGCTCCGCGCGGCGCTGCTCACCGAGGTCCGCGCCCGCGGTGGCGCGCTCACCGAGCCGGTCGCCGACGCCCTGCGCACCGTGCCGCGGCATGTCTTCGTGCCCGAGGTGCCGGTCGAGGAGGCCTACGTCGACGACGCGATCGTGACCAAGCAGGACCCGGCCGGCCTGCCGATCAGCTCGTCGTCCCAGCCGACGATCATGGCGATCATGCTGGACCAGCTCGCCGCCCAGCCCGGCCACCGGGTGCTCGAGATCGGCGCCGGTACCGGCTACAACGCCGCGCTCCTCGCCCACCTGGTCGGCGCGCACGGCGAGGTGGTCAGCGTGGATATCGACCAGGATGTGGTCGACCGGGCCCGTACCGCGCTGGCCACGGCGGGGTACCCGGGCGTGACCGTGGTCTGCGCCGACGGCGCCGACGGCTACCCGGCGCGGGCGCCCTATGACCGCGTCATCGCCACCGTCGGGGTGTGGGAGCTGGCACCGTCCTGGTTGGACCAGCTCGCCCCGGCCGGCCGGATCGTGGTACCGCTGGATCTGCGCGGCGCGCAGTGCTCGGTGGCCTTCGAGCGGGACGGCGGGTGCTGGGTGAGCCGGTCGGTCGAACCGTGCGGCTTCATGCGGATGCGCGGCACGCTGGCCGGACCGGAGCAGGTGTACGTCCTGGACGAGGGGACCAGGCTGGTGCTCCAGGTCCCGGATGACCGTGACCTCGACCCGCACGCGGTGGCGGCGCTGTTGGCCGGGCCGGCCGTCGAGGTGACCACCGGGGTGGTGGCGAGCGCGGCCAGGATCTTCGACGGCCTACCCCTGTGGTTGGGGGTCCGCGAGCCACGTGTGTGCCAGCTCTCCGAGTCCACCTCGGCCGAGCCGGCGCGGCTGCCGGCCGCGGTCCTCCAGGTACAGACCATGCGGATCACCGCGGCGATCGTGGCCGACCGTGGCGTCGCGGTGCTCACCCGGGCGCCGGGCGGTGACCTGGTCGCCGCCGGGCACGGGCCGGCCGGCCCGCGGCTCGCCGGCGAACTCGCCGACCACATCCGGGCATGGGGCGCCGCGGGCCGGCCGGACGCCACCGGCCTGCGCATCGTGGCCCATCCCGACCGGGGCGCACCGGCCGCTGCGGCAGCCGACGCCACGGTGATCCAGAAGCGGCACACCCGGCTCGTGGTCACCTGGCCGAGCGCACCTCCGGGCGAGCCACCTCCGGGCTAGCCACCTCCGGGCTAGCCACCTCCGGGCTAGCCACCTCCGGGCTAGCCAGGTATGGGTACGGCCGGCTCGCGAGCCCGCCGAGCAGCGCGCCCAGCACGGCGGAGAGCACGATCGTGCCGGTCCACAGCTCGACCGTCCAGCCAATCCCCTCGGCGACCTGCAGCCCGATCAGCTGTCCCGACCAGACCAGGGCGGCGAAGAGCGCGCCGGCGATCGGCAGGCGCAGCCGTGCCTCGGGGCCGCGGACCGCGTCGAGGCGCACCACGAGCAGGTCCACGAGGACCGCGGCCGCGGTCGCGGCCGCCGCGGCGACCGCCTGTGGCATCGGGAACTCGTGCATCACGAGGACGAACAGCGAGACACTGCCGACCACCGCGGTGGCGGTACCGAAGGCCGCCCGCCGCCGGTGGGCCAGCAGCACCGGTACCAGCAGGATCACCGTGCTGATGAGGTACTTCCCCAGGCCGAAGGAGACCTCCTGGTGGCTGGGCGAGAGGTAGACGTGGTCGTACGGACGGGTCGCCTCCACCGACATCAGCGCCAGCAGGTGGCCCAGCAGCGTGGTGGCGAAGACCGTACCGAGCGCCAGCGACGCGACCCCGCTCGGCGCCCACCGGCGGTCGGAGCCGCGGGCCCACCACGAGCGCATCGGGCTGGTGACCATCAGGGTTCCGGCGGTGACGATCAGCAGGTGGGTCGGGCTGAGCCCGGCGTCCAGCCCGTTCTCGATGCCGAAGATCGAGTGCCACACCATGTCGCCAACGCCGGCGAAGAGGAACACCAGGACGCCGAGGGCACCCAGCCCGTACCCGGCCGGCCAGCAGTCCCGCCACCAGGTCGGCGATCCACCCCGCCGCCGGTACGCGAGGAAGAAGATCCAGCCGGCGGTGGCCGCGAACCCGCTGTAGAACAGGGCGTGCCACGGCGTGAAGAAGCTCTCCAGCTCATCGATGATGTTGGTGTGCGCCCAGGCGTCGGTCAGGGCGCCTCCGACCAGGCACGCGCTGAGGAGCGCGGTGACCGCGTCCTCGCCGGGACTCGCGTCGCGAACGACCCGCGGGACCTCACCGGACGGCGTGGGCCGCTGGATCTCACGGGTCGCCATGGAGACCGCCTCACCTTCGGCGTTGAGACATCGACCGGCACTCATGCTTACACAACGTGGCAGGCGATGCCAGATTCGACCTGATATGGTGAGCCCTATTCATCATGAGGATGGCACACAATGAAGAGGGCGGAGAGATATGCCGAGGCGCTGGACCGGTTGCTCGAGCTCGTCGTGCTGCTCAACGACGACATGACGCGCAGCCTGGCCCGGGACGGCCTGACCACGTCGCGCGCGGCCGTGCTGTGGCAGCTGCACCACCGCGGTCCCCTCACCCAGCGGGAGCTCGCCGACGCGCTCCAGGTGACCGCCCGGACCGTGACCGGGCTGATCGACGGGCTCGCCGGCACCGGGTTCGTGACCCGGCAGCCGCACCCGACGGATCGCCGGGCCACGCTCGTCACGTTCACCGAGCACGGCGCGGCGACGGCACAGGCCCTCCAGCACGCCCAGGACGAGTTCACCGGACTGCTCTTCGACGGCATGCCCGACGACCGCTTCGACGGCCTCCTCGCCGGCCTGGACGACGTTCTGGCCCGGCTCCGACAGGCGGGCTTGGGTGGAGCTCCAGCCGGCACCCCGACCGGCACCGAGGAGGAGACGTGATCGCCATCCTGCGCAAGCTGGTCCGGTACGAGCTGCGGCTGTGGCTCAGCCTGTTCCGCTGGATCGTCCGGCGGCCGATGGTCTCCGGTCCGGGCGCCACGGCGTACGGGTACGCCGGGCTGATGACCCCGATCCTGATCGCGTTCATCGCGGTCTCGGCGATCGAGGTGCCGATCGTCCACATGCTCCTGCCGTGGCGGACCGTCCAGCTCATCGCGACGTCGCTCGGCGTCTACGGGCTGGTGTGGATGGTGGGGTTGCTGGCGGGTGTGCGGGTCCGGCCGCACGTCGTCAGCGACGAGGGCCTGCGCATCCGGCACAGCCTGTCGGTGGATGTCATGCTCCCGTGGGAGGCCGTCGCGACGGTCCGCAAGCGGGGCCGGGACCTGCCCGGCCGGACCGTGCAGATCGACCGGGACGGCGACGGCCCGGTCCTGCAGATCGGCGTCATGAAGCAGACCAATGTGGACGTCACGCTGCACGACCCCACCACGGTCACCCTGCCGAAGGGCGCCGAGACCATCGGCGAGGTTCGCTTCTACGCCGATGATCCGGACGCCCTCGTCGCCAGCGTCCGCCGGCATCTGGCCGCCGCGGAGAAGCCCACGCGTTAGCCTGTGTGCCGTGGAACGGCCCGCGCTCAGGATCGACACTGCCGTGCACGGTGACACCACCACACTCGGCCTGGCCGGTGAGATCGACCTGGACACGGCGGGCATCCTGCAGTCGGCGGCGCGACGCGCCCTCGAGCGGCCGGTGACGCACAGCAGGGCTCCGAGCAGCCGGCCGACGGCTGACCACACGGGGATGTCCACTTCAGCGCGTACCACATCCACGGTCCGGCGATCGGTGAGCTGCAGCGCGCCGGCTGGCTGGACCACGACGGGCGCCGCGTCACCGGGCGACCTACGCTACGGCCACCTGACGGCCGCCCGGGCCGCGCGGGTGCCCGTCCGGTAGAACGAGGGTGCATGACCGCGATGTTTGCGGGGGAACCGGTAGGTCATGCACCCTCGCCCTCCGTACCCGCCCGGGCAAGCGCCTGGCCGGAGGCGCACGGGTCGGCGGAGGCGAGCCGACGCGGTGCCGCGGGCGGGTAGCCGCGGGACTGTGCGGCGTTTGGCGGGGCGCCGCGTTCGTCTCCGCGGGAGCGAGCGCTACCGGTCCGACACAGCCGGGGGATGGCGGTTCATCAGGTCGGTCCGGTTCGCGCTCGTAGCTGGCCAGTTGTCAATCGAAGGGCCCGCGGTTGCGCGGGATCCACCTCCGCCCCACGGCGGCACCGGGGTCGGCGCGCCAGCCGGGCAGGGCGGGTAGCCGGTTGAGGTCGTGTCGGGCCGTCCAGGACTCCCGCCACGGACGGCGGGATGCCTGGTCGGCGCGTTCCGTTGGCCCGCGTGGCGGGCATGGCCAGGAGCGGCCGCACCAGACACAGAGCCGCCGGTTGTCCGGTGCACCTGCCGGCGCTTGCTGGTCGACGCTGACCAATGTCTTCCTCCCCCCGGAGCTCGACGGCCCCTTCGCGGGTGCGACATCTCTGGTACGACGCCTTCGGCGCCGTCGCCGGGGCATTTCGACCCCGACACAGAGTTCAACTGGTGCGCACTCGGGACGATCGGACAGATTGTGCGACCCCGCGATTGCGCCGTTGAAGCTGTCAGACGAGCGGTTGACCGCGGCACGCCGCCACGGTCCCATGATCGAGGTCACATAATGGCGGTATGGCCGACCCCCTGCTGCAACAGATCCGCGACTCCGTGATCGGCGACGACCAGGTCATGTGGGGCCCGTACGGTCCACGGCGGGTGACCTACGCCGACTACACGGCCTCGGGCCGCGCGCTCAGCTTCATCGAGGACTTCGTGCGCAGCGAGGTGCTGCCCCGGTACGCCAACACGCACACCGAATCGTCCGGCACCGGACTGCAGACGACGCGGCTGCGCGAGGACGCCCGGCGCATCATCCGGGACGCGGTCGGTGGCGACGACGGGACCGTCGTCATCTTCACCGGATCCGGCTCGACGGGGGCGATCGACAAGCTCATCGGCATCCTCGGCATCCGGATCCCGGCCGCGCTGGACGACCGTTACCACCTCGTGGAGCGGATCCCGCGCGAGGAGCGGCCGGTGGTGTTCATCGGGCCGTACGAGCACCACTCGAACGAGCTGCCGTGGCGCGAGTCCATCGCCGACGTCGTGGTGATCCCGGAGGACCACGACGGCCACATCGACATCCACCGGCTCGAGGAAGAGCTCCGCCGGTACGCCGGCCGCCCGCTGACCATAGGCTCGTTCTCCGCCGCGTCGAACGTCACCGGCATCGTCACCGACACGGACGGCATCACCGAGCTGCTGCACCGGCACGGGGCGCTGGCGTTCTGGGACTTCGCGGCCGCGGCGCCCTATGTGGACATTCAGATGTGTGGGCCGGCGTACAAGGACGCCATCTTCATCTCGCCGCACAAGTTCGTCGGCGGACCGGGTACCCCCGGCGTCCTCGTGGCCCGCAAGGAGTTGCTGCGCAACCGGGTGCCGACCGTACCCGGCGGGGGGACCGTGGACTACGTCAACGCGTACGAGCACCACTACGTGGTCGATCCTGCCCACCGCGAGGAGGGCGGCACACCGGCCATTGTGGACTCGATCCGGGCCGGGCTGGTGTTCCAGCTCAAGGCGGCGGTCGGGCCGAGCGTCATCCGCGCTCTGGAGGAGGGTTTCCTCCGCCGGGCGATCGAGTCCTGGCGCGGGAACCCGGCTCTGGAGATCCTGGGTAACCTCTCCGCCGAGCGACTCTCCATCGTGTCCTTCGTGGTCCGCCGGCCTGGTGGGCGGTACCTGCACCACAACTTCGTCGTGGCGTTGCTCAGCGATCTGTTCGGGATCCAGTCCCGGGGCGGGTGTTCGTGCGCCGGACCGTACGGGCACCGGCTGCTCGGCATCGATCTCGACCGGTCGCACAAGTTCGAGCAGGAGATCCTGGCCGGCTGCGAGGGGATCAAACCCGGCTGGGTCCGGGTCAGCTTCAACTACTTCCTCTCCGACGCGGTATTCCGGTACCTGCTCGACGCGGTCCACCTGGTGGCGAACGAGGGCTGGAAGCTGCTGCCGGACTACCGGTTCGAGCCGCGCACCGGGCTCTGGCGGCACCGCGGCGGGTTGGTCGAGCCGCCACTGCGACTCGGCCAGCTGCACTACGACGAGCGGGGCCGGTTGTGCTGGCCGGCGCACCACGAACGGGCGCCGGAGTCGGCGCTGCAGGACTACCTGGCGGAGGCGCGGGAGATCTTCGACAAGCGGGATGATGACGCGGCGCCACCCGACGGCACCGCCGGCCGTACCGTCTCGCCGCACTTCGAGGAGCTGCGCTGGTTCGAGCTGCCGGACATCTGCCTGAGCTGATGTTCGCTGTCAGCGGACACGGGGCATGATGGCGCGCTGGGCACCGTTGCCAGGGGCATGGCACAGACGGATGAGGAGCGGGCCCTGGACGCCTACAGCGAGGTCGTCACGACGGTGGCGGCCAAGGTGCTGCCCAGCGTGGTCGCGGTCGCCGTGCGCACGGCCCGGGGCGGCGGAGCCGGTTCCGCCGTCCTGTTCACCGAGGACGGTTTTCTGCTGACCAGCGCGCACGTGGTCGCCGGGGCGAGCGGGGGCACCGCTACGTTCAGCGACGGCACCGAGTCGCGGTTCGACGTGGTGGGCGCGGACTCGCTCTCCGACCTCGCCGTGCTGCGTACCCGGCCGGTCGGCGCGGTACCCGCCGAGCTGGGCGACGCCGACAGGCTGCGCATCGGCCAGCTCGTCGTCGCGGTCGGCAACCCGATGGGCCTGGCCGGCTCGGTCACCGCCGGCGTGGTCAGCGGGCTCGGCCGGTCCCTGCCCACCCGGGACGGCCGGTACGTGCGCCTGATCGACGACGTGATCCAGACCGACGCCGCGCTGAACCCGGGCAACTCCGGCGGCGCGCTGGCCGACTCCAGCGGTCGGGTGGTCGGGGTCAACACGGCCATCGCCGGGTACGGCCTCGGCCTGGCCGTACCGATCAACACGACCACCCGCCAGATCATCACCGAGCTGCTCTCGACCGGGCGGGTCCGCCGCGCCTGGCTCGGCGTGGCCGGCGCGCCGGTCCCCCTGCCGCCGCCGATCGCGGAGCGGCTCGGTCAGCGCTCCGGCCTCCGGGTGGCCGAGGTCGTGCCCGGCAGCCCGGCCGGCGTGGCCGGCATCTACCTCGGCGACATCATCGTCTCGGCCGATGGCCGGCCGGTCGAGAACGTCCAGACGCTGCTGAAGCTGATGCTCGGGCCGGCGATCGGGACCCGGCTGCCGATCACCCTGCTCCGCCGCGGAGCCTTCGTGGACGTGATCGCGGTACCGGCGGAGCTGAACACCTGAGCGGACCGCCCGAGGCGTCAGGCCGCGCCGAGGTAGGCCAGCAGGTCCTGTCGCGTGATCACCCCGCGCGGCTTGCCGTCGACGAGCACGATCGCCGCGTCCGCCTTCTCCAGCAGCGCGACCGCCTCGGCCACCGGCTGCCCGCCGCCGATCATCGGCAGCATCGGGCCCATGTGCCGCTCGACCGTGTCGTGCAGGTGCGCCTGCCCGGTGAAGAGCGCGTCGAGGAGGTCCTTCTCGGCCAGCGACCCGGCCACCTCGCCGGTCACCACCGGCGGCTCGGCCTTCAGCACCGGAAGCTGCGACACGCCGTACTCGCGCATGAGGTCGATGGCCTCGCGCACGGTCTCGGTCGGGTGGATGTGGATCATCTCCGGCGTCACGCCGGTCTTGCCGGCGAGCACATCGGCCGTGGTCGCCGAGGAGGCGCCGGTGCGCAGGAAGCCGTACCGCGCCATCCAGTCGTCGTTGAAGATCTTGGAGAGGTACCCGCGCCCGCCGTCCGGCAGCAGGACCACGACGACGTCGGACGGGTCCGCCGCGGCCGCCACCCGCAGCGCCGCGGCGGCCGCCATGCCGCACGAGCCGCCCACGAGCAGGCCCTCCTCGCGGGCCAGCCGCCGGGTCAGGTCGAACGACTCGCGGTCGGTCACCTCGATGATCTCGTCGCAGACCGTCCGGTCGTACGTGTCCGGCCAGAAGTCCTCGCCAACGCCCTCGACCAGGTACGGTCGCCCGGTCCCGCCCGAGTAGACCGAGCCCTCCGGGTCGGCGCCGATCACCCGTACCCGGCCGCCGGAGACCTCCTTGAGGTACCGGCCGACCCCGGAGATCGTGCCGCCGGTGCCGACGCCGGCGACGAAGTGGGTCACCCGGCCCCCGGTCTGCTCCCACACCTCTGGACCGGTCGTCTCGTAGTGCGACAGCGGGTTCCCGGGGTTCGCGTACTGGTTGGGCTTCCACGCGCCCGGGATCTCGCGGGCCAGCCGGTCCGACACGTTGTAGTACGACCGCGGATCCTCCGGGGCGACCGCGGTCGGGCAGACCACGACCTCTGCGCCGTACGCGCGCAGGACGTCCTGTTTGTCCTGACTGACCTTGTCCGGGCAGACAAACACGCAGCGGTACCCGCGAAGCTGCGCGACCAGTGCCAGACCGACCCCGGTATTGCCGGAGGTGGGCTCGACGATCGTCCCGCCGGGCTGCAGGAGGCCCGACTTCTCGGCGGCCTCGACCATCCGAACCGCGATCCGGTCCTTGACGCTGCCGCCCGGGTTGAAGTATTCGACCTTGGCCAGCACGGTTGCCTGGATGCCTTCGGTCACGTTACGCAGCCGGACCAGCGGGGTGTTGCCGATCAGGTCCACGACCGTTTCGTAGTAGCGCACGGGGCCAGGCTATTACCCGTACCCGCTCACCGGTGGCGGCGGGCCGACACCACCCGGCCGTCCACCACCGCCTTCCGGCTCTGCTCCCATTCCAGGAAGCGCTCGGTCTCGGAGAGCACCGCGCCGGCGAGCCAGGTCGCCATCACGACGTCATCGGCGAGACCCAGGACGAGCAGCAGGCCCTCGGGGAACAGGTCGATCGGCGAGGCGATGTACGCGGTCGCGGCGGCCATGGCTGCGACCCGTACCCCTCCGTCGTACTCGCCCTTGGCGGACGCCCTGATCATGCGAGGAAGCGCCCGGAGGCGGCGGCTGAGGGACGGGCCGCCGCGGACTCCGGTGGTCAGGGCGCGTCCCAACGCCGCAAAGGCGGCGGTACGACGAAGCTTCGGCGCGCGCGCAGTTGCCATGCTCTCATGGTGCCCCACCAGGTCGAAAACTATGCCGGTGAATGTGAACATGCTGCGCTCGGAAGTGGGTATTACCCGACATCACCCACGCATGCCGTGATCAAGAGTGGCTGAGCGGCTAGCCTCGAATTCTCGGCAGTTGACTGGCGCGGGGGGCGCTGATGACTGGACACAGCCGACTTCTTCGCGATGTGGCACTCGCCGCCGCCTATGGCGCCGGCGGTGTCGTGCTCGCGGGTGCCTTCCTCAGCGGTGTCCTGATCGCCGAGGCGACCCTGGTCCGCCGGACGATCCCGCAGGCCGAGGCGCCGCCACCGCGCGCCGACGGCCGGTACGGCAGCAACGGCCGCGGCAGCCGCCCGCTGACCCTCGCGTTGCTGGGCGACTCGACCGCGGCCGGGTACGGCGTCCACAAGCCCCGGCAGACCCCGGGCGCCTTGCTCGCGTCCGGTCTCGCGGCGCGCCAGCGGCGGCCCGTGCACCTGCACAATCTCGCCGTTGTCGGCGCCACGTCCGCGATGCTCGGCCCGCAGGTCGAGGCCACGCTGCGGATCCGGCCCGACGCGGCCGTGATCCTGGTCGGCGCCAACGACGTCACGCACCGCGTCTCGCCGACCGTCGCGGTACGCCATCTCAGCGCCGCGGTGCGGGCCCTGCGCGCGGCAGGTGCCGAGGTCGTCGTCGGTACCTGCCCCGACCTGGGCACGATCCGGCCGATCCGGCAGCCGTTGCGGTACTTCGCCGGGCGCTGGAGCCGGCAGATGGCGGCGGCGCAGACGGTGGCCGTGGTGGAGGCGGGCGGCGCGACGGTGTCGCTGGGTGACCTGGTCGGCCCGGTCTTCGCCGCGGCGCCCGACCGGATGTTCGCCTTCGACCGCTTCCACCCGTCGTACGAGGGTTACGGCCGGGCCGCCGCCGCGCTGCTGCCCTCGCTCGTGGCGGTGCTCAGCGGGACCACCTCCGGCGGTGCGGCCCTGTCCCGAGGGGAGGGTGTCCGGGCGCTGCCGCAGGCCGCCGCCGAAGCCGTCCGCGAGGCCGGCACGGAGATCACCGCCGCCCGGGTCGGCGGCCGTGAGCGCGGCCCGGCCGGCCGCTGGGTCCAGCTCCGGCGCCGCGTTCGGGCGGTCGTCGAGCCGTCGGGACCTCGGCGCCGACATGAATTTCAGCCGGCCGACCCCGTACGCTCCCCGATGGACCCCGTTCCCGCCCCCGGGGAACAGGACACCTCTGTGGAGAGAGCCGCATGAGACTGAACCCTCGTCGCGTGGCGAAGGCCGCCGCGGTCGCGCTGGTCGCCGGAACGGTCGGCGGCGCTGCGCTGCTGGCCGCCGAGGCCGTCGCCGCCCGCGCCCGCCGGTACGCCCGACCCGATCTGGGCCTAGCCGTCCGCTCGTCGATCGGCCCGGCCGGCGCGCCCCCGCTGCGCCTGGTACTGCTCGGTGACTCGGCCGCCCTCGGGGTCGGGGTCGACCGCGTCCAGGACACCCTCGGCGGGCAGCTGGCCGCCATGCTCACCCGGGAGGGCAAGCCGTCCCGGCGGGTCGAGCTGTCCAGCGTCGCCGTCGCCGGCTCGCGCTCGGTCGATCTCGCCACCCAGGTGGCCCGCGCGTTGCTCGGCCAGCGGCCGGACATCGCGGTGATCCTGGTCGGCGCGAACGACGCGACCGGACTGCGCCGGCCCCGCGAGGCCGCCGCGCACCTCGCGGCGGCGGTCCGCCGGCTGCGCGACGCGGGCGTCGCCGTGATCGTGGGCACCTGCCCGGACCTGGGTGCGGTCCGCGCGGTCGCGCCCCCGCTGCGGCAGATCGTGGGGCTACTCGGCCAGCGGGTCTCCAGGGCGCAGTCGAACGCCGTCACCGAGGCCGGCGGCGTCGCGGTCGACCTGGCCCGGGACACCGGCCCGGTGTTCCGCGCGGACCGCGGCACGCTGTGTCACGACGGGTACCACCCCTCGGCCGACGGCTACCGGGTCTGGGCGCACGCGCTCTACCCGGCCGTCGCCGCGGCCGCGGCGGGCGTGACCAACTCCACCTGAACCCGGGGCCTACCGCGCGGTAACCTGGCGCCATGCCCGACGCTGTGATTGTCGCCACGGCCCGGTCGCCGATCGGCCGCGCCCACAAGGGATCGCTGCGCGACCTGCGCCCGGACGATCTGACCGCCACGATCATCCGGGCCGCCCTGGCCAAGGTGCCCGAGCTCGACCCCGCCGAGATCGACGACCTGTACCTCGGCTGCGGCCTGCCCGGCGGCGAGCAGGGCTTCAACATGGCCCGCGTGGTAACGATCCTGCTGGGACAGGACCACCTCCCCGGCGCGACACTCACCCGGTACTGTGCCTCCTCCCTGCAGACCACCCGGATGGCCTTCCACGCCATCAAGGCCGGCGAGGGCGATGTCTTCGTCTCCGCGGGCGTCGAGTGCGTCTCCCGGTACGCCCGGGGCAACTCCGACGCCCTGCCGCCCGAGGCCCAGGAACTGGTCGGCGGCGGCTGGCAGAACCCGATCTTCGACGGTGCCCGGGCCCGTTCCGCGGCGCGGGCCGCCGGGGGCGCGCCCACCTGGCACGACCCGCGCGAGGACGGCGAGGTGCCGGACATCTACCTGGCGATGGGCCAGACCGCCGAGAACTTGGCTCAGGCCAAGGGCGTCACCCGCGAGGACATGGACGCGTTCGGGGTACGGTCCCAGAACCTCGCGGAGAAGGCGATCGTGGACGGCTTCTGGGCCCGCGAGATCACCCCGGTCACGGTGCCGGACGGCACGGTGGTGTCGCAGGACGACGGGCCCCGCCCGGGCGTGACGATGGAGGGCGTGGCCGGGCTGAAGCCGGTGTTCCGGCCGGACGGGCGGATCACCGCCGGCAACTGTTGCCCGCTCAACGACGGCGCCGCCGCGGTGGTGGTCATGAGCGACACCAGGGCGCGCGAGCTGGGCATCCAGCCGCTGGCCCGGATCGTCTCGACCGGCGTGACCGCGCTGTCCCCGGAGATCATGGGCCTCGGCCCGGTCGAGGCGTCGCGGCAGGCGCTGCACCGGGCGGGGATGACCATGTCCGATGTGGACCTCGTGGAGATCAACGAGGCGTTCGCGGCACAGGTCATCCCGTCGTACCGCGATCTGGATATCCCGATCGAGAAGCTGAACGTGATGGGCGGCGCGATCGCGGTCGGCCACCCGTTCGGCATGTCCGGCGCCCGCATCACCGGCACGCTGCTCAACGCGCTCGACTGGCACGACCGGACGATCGGCCTGGAGACGATGTGCGTCGGTGGCGGCCAGGGCATGGCGATGGTGGTCGAGCGGCTGCGCTGACCCCCTCCGCACAAACTGCGGGGAGTTTGTTGCTATGGGCGAGCCCGTAGCAACAAACTCCCCGCAGTTTGTCCTCAGAGGGCCGTGCGGGTCTCGGAGGTGTCCGCCGCGGCGGCCGCCAGTACCGTCTCGTCCGCCACCGCCTCGAGATCCGCGGTCAGCACCCGGAGTTGGTCGACCAGCGCGAGGTCGTTGTCCAACCGCGGTACCCGGCGGCGCGGCCGGCCCTCGACGTCCGCGCACCGGTCGGCGAGGCGCTGTACGAGCCGGTGTACCACCTCGGCCCGTGAGCCGGCACCCGACGCGGCCGGTGCCACCCAGCGCGGCGGTCCCCAGTGGCCGACCCGCCTGATCAACAGCTCGACCTCACGCCGCAACTCGCTCACGGGACCGCAGACTACCGGCGCAGGTAGCCGATCAGTCGCGGGATCTGCCAGTACCAGACGAGCCAGTTGACTGCACTTGATCGGCGTACCCACAGCACGGCGGCGCCGTCCCCGGAAGCCCGGGGAGGCGCCGCCGCCAGGAGAGGTCAGTCGCCCCGCAGATAACTGAGCAGCCGCAGGATCTCGATGTACAGCCAGATCAGCCCGACCAGGATGCCGAACGCGCACGCCCACGCGTACCTCTGCGGCAGCCCGTACCGGACGCCCTCCTCGATCTGGGCGAAGTCGAGGATGAAGGTCAGCGCCGCGATGACGATCACGACCAGGCTGAAGACGATCGCGAGCGGGCTGCCGTCCCGCAGGTGCGTGTTGATGCCGAACAGGCTCAGCACGAGGTTGACCAGAATGATCGCCATGACGCCCAGCAACGCCCCGATGACACCTCGCACGAACTTCGGCGTGGCCCGGATGACCCTCGCCTTGTAGAGCATCGCCATCAGGAAGAAGACGCCGAACGTGCCGACGGCCGCCTGCAGGACGATGCCCTCGAACGCGGTCTCGAAGAACTTGCTGAGCAGCCCGACGAACACGCCCTCGATCACGGCGTACGCGCCGATCACCCACGGGTTCGTGACCCGGGCGAACGCGATCACGAGGCCGAGGATCAGGCCGACGATCGCCGCGCCGAACAGCGGTGGCCCGGCGGACTCCAGCGGCACGAGCATCCAGGCGATGGCCCCGGACAGGCCGGTCAGGGCGAGCAGCCCGACGGTCCGGACGACGACGTCGTCCAGGGTCATCGGGCGGACGGTCGGCGGAGCGGTCGGGTACCCGGTGGTCGGGTAAGGCTGGCCCGCATCCGTCGGATACGGAGCGTAGCCAGGCGAGTAGCCGGCACGGCGCTCCTGCGCGGCCGCCTCGCCGAGCCGGCTGAGCACGGGATTGGAGGTCTTCACCGGTGGTGCCTTCCTCGTTGGGGGATGGCGCGATTGTGACTTCCAGGGTAGCTGCCTGTCGCGAACCCCGGGAAGATCCACGCGGGTCCGCGGCGGCGGTCCTGCGGGGCGCGCCGGTGGAGCCGGACATTCCCGGGCCGCGCACGCTGTCCGTCGGTCGTTTCGGTCGCCGTCGAACGATGCGGCCCGACAGCTGCGGAAGCTCGCGCCGACGACCCAACGGTACGTCCGGGACGGCTCGATGCGCTCCGAGGCGCTCGTGCAACGCCCGGCGGTCAGCGACTCGACCGGCGTCGCACGTCGCCGTGCAGCGCCGGCAGGTAGGTTCGACACCGAGGACTCTGTGCCCGGGGTGAAAGGAAACCGCGCGTGCGTCGATTCACCGTGTTGGCCGCCCTCGTGGTGGTCGCCTGGCTGGGCTTCGGCGCCTGGGCCGGGCCGCTGTCCGGAAGCCTCAGCGAGGTCGCCAAGAACGACAACGCCGCGTTCCTGCCGGCCGATGCCGAGGCGACCCGGGCGCAGCAGCTGGCGACCAGGTTCAGTGAGCGGCAGACGGTACCCGCCGTGGTCGTGTACGAGCGGCGCAGCGGCCTGACTCCGGCGGACAGTGCCCGGGTGGGCGCCGACGCGCAGGCGTTCTCGGCGATCGAAGGGGTCGCCGCACCCCTGCCGCCGCCCGTGCCGAGCCAGGACGGCCAGGCGCTCGAGCTGGTGGTACCGATCGACAGCACCGCGGCCGCCGGGGACGTGGACGCGGTCGTGGAGCGGGTGCGCGCCGCCGCCCCGAGCCGCGACGGGTTGACCGTCCACGTGACCGGCCCGGCCGGTCTGCTGGCCGACCTGATCGCGGTCTTCAAGACCATCGACGGTACGCTCCTGCTGGTCACGGCCGCCGTGGTCGTGCTGATCCTGCTGCTGGTGTACCGCAGCCCGATCCTGTGGCTGATCCCGGTCATCAGCGCGGGCATCGCGTACGCCGGCGCGGGCGCCGCCGTCTACCAGCTCGCCAAGTACGGCGTGATCGACCTCAACGGGCAGGCCCAGGGCATCCTGACGGTCCTCGTCTTCGGCGCGGGTACGGACTACGCGCTGCTGCTCATCGCCCGCTATCGCGAGGAGCTGCACCGCCACGAGCGCCCGGCGACCGCGATAGGCGCGGCGTTGCGCGGCGCCGCCCCGGCGATCATCGCGTCCTCGGGGACGGTCATCGCGAGCCTGCTCTGCCTGCTGCTGTCCGGGCTGAACTCGAACCAGGCGCTCGGGCCGGTCGCCGCGGTCGGCATCGGCGTGACCCTGGTCGTGATGCTCACGCTGCTGCCGGCCCTGCTGCTCCTCGGTGGCCGGTGGGCGTTCTGGCCACGGGTACCCCGGGCCGGCGCGCCGCTGCCCGCGAGCCGGCTCTGGCGCCGGGTTGCCGCTCTGGTCGGCGGGCGCGCCCGGACGACCTGGATCGCGACGGCACTGGCGCTGACCGCGCTCGCGTTTGGACTGTCCAAGCTGGACACGTCCGGGCTGAGCCAGGCCGACGTGTTCACCAGCCGTCCGGACTCCGTGGTCGGCCAGGACGTGCTCGCCGAGCACTATCCGGCCGGTACCGGCAGTCCGGCGCTCGTCTTCGCCCGCGCCGGAACGGTGCCGGCCGTCGTGGCCGCCGTCGGCGCGGTGGACGGGGTCACCGAGGTCCGGATCGTGCCCGCCGATCCGACCAACCCGGCGCAGCCGAAGGTCGTCGACGGCTGGGCGCAGGCCCAGGCGACCCTCTCCGATCCCGTGGACAGCGCCGGCGCCGAGGAGACGGTCAGCCGGATCCGCTCCGCGGCCCACGCGGTGCCCGGCGCCGAGGCCCTGGTCGGCGGCTTCGCCGCGGTCAATCTCGACACAGGTACCGCGTCCGAGCGCGACCGGAACGTCATCATCCCGGTCGTGCTGCTGGTCATCGCGGTCATCCTGGCGCTGCTGCTGCGCACGCTCGTGGCACCGGTGCTGCTGATCGCGACCGTGGTGCTCTCCTTCGCCGCCACGCTCGGTCTGTGCGCCCTGCTGTTCACGTACGTCTTCGGGTTCGCCGGCTCGGATCCGTCGTTCCCGTTGTTCGCGTTCGTCTTCCTCGTCGCGCTCGGCATCGACTACAACATCTTCCTGATGAGCCGGGTACGCGAGGAGGCCACCCGGCACGGGTCCCGCGCGGGTGTGCTGCGCGGGCTCGTGGTCACCGGCGGCGTCATCACGTCGGCCGGTGTCGTCCTGGCGGCGACCTTCTCCGCACTCGCGGTGCTACCGCTGGTCGTGCTCATCGAGCTGGGCGTCGCGGTCGCGGTCGGGGTGCTGCTCGACACGGTCGTGGTCCGCTCGCTGCTCGTCCCTGCGCTGGCGTACGACATCGGCCGGTCGATCTGGTGGCCGAGCCGGCTGTCCCGTACCGGCGATGGTGAGAGGTCCACCAGAGACGACGCCGAGCTGGCGACCATCTCCAGAAACCCGATCTGACGGCACCGCTGCGGCCCGATCCCGGCGCATCCTCCACGCGTGCCCACCCGATCGGGATTCGGGACGTGCTCGTGTCGCGCGGCGGGCCGCTGACGGCGGCGGTGGCCACGCAGGCCGCGGCGGCCAGGATCACCGTCGTAGCCCGTGAGGTACCCGACCGGACCGCCGGCGTGGCACTCGTGGAGACGGGCGACGCCCAGGCGGCGATCTCGGCGGGCGAGATCGTCTGGCGGAACGCGGAGGACAGTCGGCTGGCACCGGTACTGGACGCCGCCGTGGCCCAGGTCGCGATCACCGCACGCGCGCAGGCGTCCGGCCTGACCCCGGATCAGCTCGCCGGCCTGCTCGCCCCGGCTACGCCGACCATCACGCGGCTCGACCCCCAGCCCGATCGCGGACCGCAGACCCTGATCGCGTTGCTCGGCATGATCCTGCTCTTCGTTGCCCTCAATTTCTTCGGCGCATACGTCCTCACCGGTGTGGTCGAGGAGAAGGCCAGCCGGGTCGTGGAGGTCCTGCTGGCCCGCGTACGCCCGGCCGATCTGCTGGCCGGCAAGGTCCTGGGCATCGGCCTGCTCGGCATCGGTCAGTTCCTCGCCCTCGCCGCCGTGGCGGCCGCCACGCTGCAGATCGTCAAACCGCCGAACCTGCCCTCGGGAACCCTGCCCCTGATCGCGATCGTCGTCCTGTGGTTCGTGCTCGGGTACGGCTTCTACAGCGTCCTGTACGGCGCCATGGGCTCCCTCGCCTCGCGCACCGAGGATGCGCAGACGGCCACGGCCCCGTTGACCACGGTCATGCTGCTCGCCTACTTCGGCGCCTTCAGCGCGATCGGGAATCCCACCGCGTGGTGGGTCACCCTGGGCTCGCTGTTTCCGCCCACCGCGCCCATGTTCATGCCGCTGCGCGCCGGCCTCACCGACGTCCCGGCCTGGCAGATGGCCGTGGCGGTCGTCCTCATGGCCCTGGCCATCGTCGGCATGATCCAGGTCGGCGGGCGACTGTACCGCGGCGCGGTCCTGCACACCGCTGGCCGGCTACGCATCGTGCAGGCCTGGCACCAGACGAGCTGAGAGTTGGGGTAGCGTCGATCTCTGGGAGACTCCCTACGGGACACGCGAGGCCGCGGGCTGGCCAGCCCGGGGCCGACACCATTGGGGAGGTTGTCCACCATGACCGACTCTGATCTGTCCGTCCTGCGGGAACGGGCCGAGAACGGCGACCGGGCTGCCGTCGACCAGCTGATCGAACTCGCCACCGAACGCGGCGACATGGACGAACTGCGACGCCTCGCCGACAAGGGCAACACCACCGCCGTCGACCAGCTGATCGAACTCGCCACCGAACGCGGCGACATGGACGAACTGCGACGCCTCGCCGACAAGGGCAACACCACCGCCGTCGACCAGCTGATCGAACTCGCCACCGAACACGGCGACATGGACGAACTGCGACGCCTCGCCGACAAGGGCAACACCACCGCCGCCGACCAGCTCATGACCAGCTCATGGAACTCACCGGCGACTGACGATCCGGCTCGGGTACCGCATTGATCCTGATCTGTGGTGTCCCGCGTCTGTCCCGGTCGATTGCGAGCGCGGCGCAGAGCACCATGGTTCGGGCGGCGGCGGGCGTTGCTCGCTCGCCTCGGCGGCAGACCTCCTCACCGTGAGAAATCTCGATCAGGGAGGGGGCACCGGCAGCAGTACCTCCGCGAGGTCTCTGCGCGGCGTGGGCGTGGTCGGCTCCGCGTAGCCCAGCCGCAGGATCACCTGCGCCCACCGACCGGCGATGGTGTCGGTGACCAACGCCCGCAGCGACGGGATCTCCAGCGGCTGACTCATCGGCGTCGCGGCCAGGCCGTGGACGGTGGCGGTCAGCAGCACGCGTTGCAGCGCCTGGCCGGTGCGCAACCACTGCTCGGCGGTATCACCATCGGTGGAGAGCACGACCAGCGTCGGGTACGGCTCGAACCGCTCGCCGGCGCGGTGCAGCTGTGGCTGGGTCAGGCCGAAGTCCCGCAGGGGCAACCTTTCCATCGCGTCCCATGGCCCGAACGCCTGCGGCGGTACGCCGTCGCGGCGGCCGTGTGTCGGCACCGTCCATTCGGTCAGCTCGGCGCGGTAGACGCCCCGGGCGCGCAGCCGTTGGTCGGCGGTGCGGACGAGGCTGAGGATCGCGCCCCGCCCCACCGGGTTGGCGACGCTGAGGGCGGCATGCTCCATCCGGGCGGCGGCGGCCAGGTCCTCGAGCACCGCGGCGGGGATCACCACCCGCGCGAACGGCCGCCGGTTGGTGTGCCGTCGGGGGATGGCATCTGCCAGCGCGTCCAGCGCCGCGTCCGGTGAGGCGGGTGGTCCGGGCACGACGCGGCTGACCAGATCCGGGAGCTTGCGGCCGGAAACGCCAGTCACAGCAGCGGCGTCCGGTTCGGGCCGGAGCCGAAGCGTCGGTACCCGGCCCCGCTGGCGCATCGCCAGCCGCAGGTTGAACACCGCGGCCCCGACACTGATGAGCAGCTCCCGGCCGGAGGGGTCGATGACCTCCAGTCGACGGTCCCAGTCGGCGAACACGTCGATGCCGCCGCCGCGGATGCGGAACCGCCACGGCTGGCTGTTGTGAATGGACGGTGCGGCGATGGCGGCCCGGACGCAGGCGGTGAGGTCCTCGTCGGTCAGGGCGCCCTGTCCCTGGCTACGGGCTGCTCGGTCGTGGACGCGAGGTTCGGCCATGGCGCACCGTCCTTCCCCAGAGCCGCTGGGCGTAGTGGCCCGTCGCCAGCCCATCACCGTCGCGGGACGGTGGGTAGGGCCGGTGGTCCCGTCAGCTTGGTCTGCCGGCGGCTGGCCGCACGATCGCGCGATCAGCGGCGGGCCAAACACGCTCGGAGCCTGTCCTGCATCCGGTCCACCGCTTCACGCATCGTGGTACCGGCGGCATGGGCGCCGACATATGCACCGTTGAGATCGACGTCGACGCGCGCCTGCCCGCGCTCGGCCGCCGCCGTGCAGGCGACCTGTCGCAGGCACAGCCGCACGCGCAGTACCGGCGACGGAGCGTGGTGCAACGCCGTCTCCACCTTCGCCACGGCATACTCCACCGTTTCGGCGGCGACCTGGCCATCGATGTGAAGCTGTGGTTTGAAAGATCCATGGACATGGCCCATTGCAGTCCTCCACAGGCAAGTCGAACGTCGCTGCGATGCCACCCTCGCGGCCGCGCCGGGCGCCAGCCAGTGCCGCACCGCCCCTGCGGACAGGCCATCGGGCCCCTTTTGTCGCTGTCGTCACAAGGCACCGACGCGTGCCCGGAACCCGTCTACAGCAGAGCGCCCTCGGACAGGTTGGCAGGCGACCGACCGCCTTGAACCGGGGGGTCGGGCCGGCTGAACAGCAGGCCCGGCGCGACGCCGGGTGATGCCGCCGGCCCAGGTGAGCAGGTCGACGTTGGCGGCCAGGGCGGCGCGCCGGCGGGTGTCGAGGATGGCGTCGACGTGGTCGCCGAGCAGCTTTGTCGACGTAGTCGGCGCCGAACACTTCGACCAGGTTCGGGTACAGCGCCGGTCGCGGCGGGGCACGGTCGAAGGTCACCGGCGGGCGGGACCATCGGCCGGTGACGTCGCCAGGACGTGGCTGGTGTCCGCGGTGGACGGTGTGAGACGGGTGCGGCGCCACGCCGAACCGGCCAGGTGCCGGAACATCGCCGCGAACACCACCACCCACACGGCCACGGCCAGCCAGGTCCAGGCCCGCCCGATCGCCTCGACGATGGGCAGCCTGGCCACCGCGCCCAGCTGCATGCTCGCGACGGCGTACATCCCCAGCGGGAAGACGATGCTCCACAGCGCCGGCAGGTACCCCAGCCGGACCCGGTGCACCACGTGCCGCCACAGCCCGAACGCCACCAGCAGTGGGATCAGCCAGGTACCGAACGCCCACAGCACCGTGCCCAGGCCGGCGACGACCGCCCGGGTGGCGGTGAGCGCCGGGGCTGGCGCCATGGCCAGGATCCGCGCCGATGCCAGCACGGTGATCGCGGTGGCGCCCATGGTGACCCAGTACGGCGGGGTAAGGTCGTCGGGCCGCACCTCGAGCAGCAGCAGCCGGGTCAACACCAGGGTGGCCACGACCAGGTAGAGCACGACGCCGACAGACCACATCAGCACGGCGGACAGCGCGGTCCACCGGGCGTGGCCGCCGGCCGGCCGGTCGAGCACCGCGGCGGTGACCGCGAGCGACTGGGTGCCGACCACCCAGATGAACCAGGTGCCGTTCACCCCGGCCAGCACCGGCTGCCGGCGGGGGCCGAGGATGAGCCGCACCGGGATGGTGTAGGTCAGCGCGAGCCAGACCAGGCCGCCGGCCGCGGCGAGGGCGATGGCGGCCGGGCGGTGCCCGTCGGCGGCCAGCCGCACGCCGAGGACGTTGCAGGCGGCCACGATGGTGAAGAACGCGAAGGCCCGGTCCGGCGCGCTCAGGTCGTCGAGGACCCGGCGGGGGTAGCGGGCCAGCCGCCAGCCGAGCGCGCCGCCCAGCACCACCAGGGCGACGGCGGCGACGCCGAGCAGCACCGCGGAAGCGGTCGGCTGACCGACCTCGCCCAGTGCGGTGGAGCAGATGCCGGTCGCCATGACCAGCGCGAAGTAGCCCGGGTACAGGTCACGCACCGCCACCGACCAAGCGTGACGGGCCGACCCCGACGGGGCACGGGCCGTTCGACCCCTCGCCGGCGGGCCGGTGGACTCTGTCTCAGCGGCAGAAGGTGACGGCGTGATCGGGCTGCACCTTCGGGGCCGGTGCGCGCCCCGGCCGGCGGGCGGATCTGGTGGAGTTCGTATGCGAGGCGATCGCCTCCCACCAGATCTCGACGAGCCGGACCGGTTCGTCGAGGTGGTCGTGCGCCGCTGGCTCGCCCTGCTGGCCGAGCCGCCGCAGGTGCAGGAGGACCTTCGACCGCGTGGTTCTCGGGACGTTCAGCCCTGCACCGGCCAGCGCCACGGCCCGCAGGCTCGACCCCATGACCCCCGTTCTGCTGTTCACCGCCGGAGTCGTGCTGCTCGCCGCCGGGACCGCCCTGTTCCTGCGCGGCCGCGCCGGCCGGAACCAGATCCGCCGAGAGCTGTCCGACCAGCAGATCGTCTTCCCGCCCGCCGACGACCTACCACCGGCACTGGCTCAACACGCCGGGTCGTCGGTCACCACCGGCGGGCAGGCCCGGGCATTCTCCGACCTGATCGCCACCCACCTGACCCGCGCCACGGCGGGGCGCACCTACGCGCAGATCGCCGCCGAGTGGCAGGTCACCGGTCTCACCGACGAACGGCTGACCCGGCTGCGGGAGACCGCCTTCGTGGGCCAGACCCTACGCGGCTCGCTGCTCGGCGCCTACCAGGCATGGCAGCTGACCACCCTGGTGACCGCGCTGGGCGGCCTGTTCGGCACGATCGGCCTGGTGTTCCTCGCGATGGGCGCGACCTGGGGCTGACCCCGCCCGCGGACGACCCGCCGCCTACCCGGTGGCGACATCATGCTCCAGTTGCGCGGCGGCCCACGTCCAAGCCGGGGTCGAGGCTCAACACCGACGCTGCAGCGTCGGCCCGGCCCGGGTCGCCGCCGCAACCGCAGCCGCCGCAGCCGCATCCGGTGGCCGGGTCCTCGGCATCGGCCTGGCCGAACTCGCGGTCCTTGCCGTGGTCCTGGTCGTGGTCGCCGAGCAGGGCGTGCATGCCGTCGAGCAGGCCGGCCAACGACACCTCGTCGGCGGCGACCAGCAGCGGCAGCACCAGGGTGTTCTCCTTGGCCAGGTGGGTGGCGAACACCGCGGCCAGGGCCCGGCCGGCGGCGGCGGCGCGCACCGGCGCGTCGCCCGCGCCGTCCAGTTCGGCGACCAGCGCGGTGATGGCACGGTGCTCGTCGAGCATGCCGTCGACGAGCAGGGCACCGCCCGGCCGGGCGGCGGCGGCCGGGTAGAGCGTGCGTTCCTCGGCGAGGGCGTGTGGCACCAGGTCGTCGCGCAGCCAGCCGAGCAGGTCCAACCTGGCGGTCCGGACGGCGGCCTGGTCACCGTGTTCGACGGCGTCCAGCAGTCGCTGCGTGCGTGTGGTGAGGGCGTCGGCGAGCTGGGCGTGGTGAGCCATCACCGCGTCGGCGGCGCGCTGGTCGGCGGCGTGGTCGGGATGTGACATGGAACCCTCCACCATGTTTTAACGTCGTTTGACGTTATAACCTTAGACACCGTGGAAACTCCGCGGACAGGGCCGGCGGGTGAGACGGTCGACACGCCCCGGCACCGGGCCCTCGCCTCGGCCAGCCGGGTGGCGATCCTGCGGCTGGTGCGGGCGGCCACGGCCGGGTTGACCACCGACGAGGTGGCCGCCGCGACCGGGCTGCACCCGTCGACGGTGCGCGCGCACCTCGACCGGCTGGCCAGGGCCGGGCTGCTGGTCCGGAACCGGGCCAGCGGCGGTACGCCGGGCCGGCCGGCCTGGCGGTACCGGGCCGCCGCACCGGCGCCGGCGCCGGCGCCGTACCGGGCGCTGGCCGCGGCCCTGCTGCAGCACCTCGGCGACGGTGACCCGGCCACGGCCGGGCGCGTCGGGCAGGGCTGGGGCCGCCGCCTGGCCGCCGACACCGCGCCCGGCACCGACTCCGTCGAAGCGTTGCTGCGGGTGCTCGACGGGCTCGGCTTTGCCCCGCGGCTGGTCGGCGACCATGCCGACGACGACGACCCGGCCGGCGACGAACCGGCCGGCGACGA
>Ga0209481_10000017_pt1 | contig 99180 bp, 88 predicted proteins | sample SoiMetdeltSBSDD3_FD_187598 | JGI IMG/M metagenome (GOLD analysis project Ga0209481, IMG submission 187598) | Bulk soil microbial communities from a Populus tree surrounding site in Tennessee, USA - Soil MetaG P. deltoides SBSDD3 (SPAdes) (version 2) | ecosystem: Environmental > Terrestrial >...
GGCGCAGGCGGTCCAGGTGTCGGCGTTCCCCGACGCGTACGCCAAGCACGAGCCGCTCGCAACGTTAATCGTCGATGCATTGATATAGTTGTGAAGCCAAACTAACTTGGGGGGTACGTGACCCGTACCCTCCGCCTCGCCGTCGGGCATTCGTTCTCGTCGCTGGATCCGCAACCGGGGCTGGTTCGGTGACGTGACGATCGTCGACCTCCAGCTCGGGTACGAGATAACCTCGTCTTCCGGTGGCCGTGACTTCGTCACCAACAGCTTCTCGGTGACGTTCTAACGGCTCAGCCTGGCGGTGGAGGTGGCGGCGGGGGTAGGGCCCAGATCTGCACGGTACGGTCGGACGTCGCGCAGGCCAGGAAGTTCATGGTGGCCGCGCACTTCCACGGGTCCGCCGGCACCGCGTCCAACGGGCGGACGTGCCCGTCGCGCAGGTGGATGGAGCTGGCCGCGGCGCGTCCGTTCTCCGGGCGCAGCATGAGCAGGTGCCGTTCGTCCAGCAGGAGCGGCCGGCCCTGGCCGTGGTACAGCATCCCGCCGCTACCGCCGTCGAGGGCCGCCGCCGAGTCGTGCCGGACCAGCACCACCCGTTCGGCGTCGATGGGTGGACCGTCCGCGCCGGTCGAATCCAGGCCGGTGTAACCGTTCGCGCGGAACGCCGCGTTCTCGTTCGTCCACAGGAGAGCGCCATCGCGTGCGTCAACCGCGGTCAGCCGCCCGGCGTTCGCGTCGTGCAGGCAGGCGATCCGGGTCGAACACCTGACGAGCGCACCAGGGCCGCGCCCACCTGGGACGCGCCACTTCTCGGACCGCGTCACCGGGTCCACCCCGACCAGATCGGCACCGACCCGGTCGACGAAGATGCCGGCCAGTACCCGGCTCTCGTCGAGTCCGGTCAGCCGGTCGGCCGCGCCGGTGCGGACCACCTCGCCGGTGGCCGCGCGGCGTACCCGCGCCTGTCGTGGCGCGGTCCACTCGAGCACGTAGTCCTCGCCCGCGGCGCCGCGGAACACCGTGCCGGCGCCGGGGGAAGTGGAGTGCCACAGCTCGCGACCGTCGGCGGAGATCACGCTGTGCCGGCGGCCGTCCGGCTCATCGCCCTGCACGTAGACCAGGCCGCCGGGCAGCATGTGCATGTCGAGTATGCCGGTGTCCCGCCGCCACACCGCCTTGCCGTCCCCGGCCCGGAACAGCGCACCGGCCCGCGACGAGCTGTGCACGGCCACCATGTCGCGGGCGACGGTCAGAGTCGCGGGCGCGGTACCGCCGGGGCGGTCGGCCGACCAGCGTTGGCCGCCGGTACCGAGGTTGTACGCCAGGAGGCGCGGTCCGTCCAGGAGGTAGAGCGAATCACCGCGGGCGGCGGCGAGCGCGCCGTCCGAGAGCGGGAACGGCAGCGTGACCGTCGCCACCGACACCAGGGGCGGTCGCCCACCCGGCGGTCGGCCGTCCGGGCCGCGCGGCCCCGGCGGCCGGCCGTCCTTGACCGCCCCCGGCCCGGCGGTGGCCTTGGTGGTCGGCTGGCTCGGGACCGGTCCGCTGTGGACGGAGACGGCTGCGACGCCGAGGGCGACCACCGCCGCGATCGCGACGGTGGGGTAGTAGTGGCGTCCCCGCCGGGCGAGCGCGGCCAGCCGGCGGGCGACCGCCCGGCGCCGGATCGGCACCGGCACCCGCAGACCGCGCAGAAGGTGCCGCGGCGGCAGCGCACGCAGCAGGGCTCCGCGCGCCTCGGCGATCGTCGCCCGGGTCGCCGGATCCTTGTCCAGCATGGCGTTGAGCGCCCGGCCCAGGCCCTCGGCCCGGACCGGCGGTCGGGGCGGGGAGAACACCACCGCACCCAGCGCGCCGACCGGGGTCTCGGCCTCGAACGGTCCGACGCCCTCGACCGCGAAGTACAGTGTCGCCGCGAGCCCGAAGACGTCTGCCTCGGGTCCGGCCCGGACACCCCGCGCCTGCTCGGGGGCGAGGTACCCGGGCGTACCGAGGGCGATGCCGGCCTCCGTCACGGTGGCGTCGCCGAGCACGTGCGCGATGCCGAAATCGGTGAGCCAGACCCGGCCGTCCTCGCCGAGCAGCACGTTGGCCGGCTTGACGTCCCGGTGCACGATCCCGGCCGCGTGCGCCGCCTCCAGCGCGTCGAGCAGATCCAGCCCGATCTGCATCACCCGGTGGGGATCGAGCGGCCCGGACGTGTTGACCCGGTGCCGGAGCGAGACGCCGTCGATGAGCTGCATGACGATCCACGGGAACTCGTCACCCTCGACGACGTCGTAGATCGGGACGATGTGCGGGTGCCGCAGCGCAGCCGTGGCCCGGGCTTCGCGGATCGCGCGCTCCCGCGCCACGTCGCCGATCTCGTCCGGTCCGCCCAGCGACGGGTGGATCTCCTTGACCGCGACCGCCCGGCCGAGGACAAGGTCGGTCGCGCGCCAGACCGTGCCCGCGGCGCCGCTGCCCAGCCTCTCTTCCAGCGCGTAACGTGACCCGACAAGACGCTTCGGCGTCACGGTCGGCCCTCCTGGTTTCAGACTTTCAGTGCTTATCCGGCCGCCCTGGGCCTCGCGCACGGTACCGTCTGCGCAACCTTCGGTAAAAGGGCTGATCGACTTGAACGAATAAGCCGGTTGGTTTCCGGTATTCGACTCAGCTGACGGTCTGCAGATCCCGTGACGTGTTGTTGAACCGGCGGCCGCCGTCCGAAGTACAGGTCACGATGTCCTCGATCCGGACTCCGAACCGGCCGGGAAGGTAGATCCCCGGCTCGATCGAGAAGCACATTCCGGGTACGAGCGGCTGCTGCTCGCCCTCCACCAGGTACGGCGGCTCGTGCGTGGTGAGCCCGATCCCGTGCCCGGTGCGGTGGATGAAGTACTCGCCGTACCCGGCCTCGGTGATCAGACCGCGGGCGGTGCGGTCGATCTCCTGGCAGGCCACGCCGGGCCGGACCGCTCGGAACGCGGTCTCCTGTGCCCGCCGGACGATCTCGTGGACCTTCACCACCTCTGCCGTCGGCTCTCCAACGTGGACGGTCCGGGTGGTGTCCGACCCGTACCCGTCCTTGAGACCACCGAAGTCGAGTACCACCGTGTCGCCCGGCCGGATCACCCGCTCGCCGGCCTCGTGGTGCGGGTTCGCCCCGTTGGGGCCGGAACCCACCACGGTGAAGTCCACCTGGCTGTGGCCGTACCGCTCGAGCAGGTCGGCGAGGTCGGCGGCGATCTCGGTCTCGCGCCGCCCGCCGAACCGGACCTTGATGATCTCCTGGTAGGCCGCGTCCGCCGCCGCACCGGCCGCCGCCATCCGGGCCAGTTCGTGCGCGTCCTTGACCGCGCGCAGCATCGGCAGCGCGTAAGTCAGCGCCGCGTAGCTGGTGCCCGGCGCGGCACCCTGCAGCCCGAGCAGGTGCATGGCCCAGGCCGAGTCGGAGATGCTGTATCGGCCGTGCGGGTCCACCAGGCGGGCGGCGATCTCGTACGGGTCGCTTCCATCCGCCCAGTCGACGATCCGTAGCGTGCCGGCGGCGGGTGCCTTCTCCGCTCCGGGGCGTTCGAGCTTCGGCACGATCAGCGTCGGCTGCGCGTCCGCGCTTACCACGAGCATGGTGAGCCGCTCGGTGATCGCCACCACCCGGTAACCGGTCAGGTAGGTCAGGTCCGGACCGGGCGTCAGCAGCAGTCCGGCCAGCCCGGCGTCCGCGGCGGCCCGCCCGGCACGGCTCATCCGGGCGGCGAAGTCCTCGGCGGCGAAGTCCTCGGCGGCGAACGGCGTGGGACCTTCCATGCCCGTCATTCTTCCAGTGTGGGCAACGGGTGCCGTGCGCCGCGGTTCACAACGGCGTCGCGCCGGCCAGCAGGGTGACGATCTCGGTGAGGGTCGGGCCCTCGACGCCGCCGCAGTCCGACCGGCTCACCGACGTCTGGCCGAAGACCAGGCTGTACTGGAACGCGTCCGCGCAGCCGGGGTCGGCCGAGCGGGAGGAGAGGATCTCGTCGGCGAGCGCGGGCGAGGCGAGCAGCTGCTGGAGCCGCTCCCGCTGGGCCGGGGTCAACCGCCCGACCTCCCGGGTGCGGCGCCGCTCGTCGGTGAAGACCCAGCTCCCGTCGATGTCCACGGTCAGCGTCTGATCCACCCCGGCGATGCCGCCCGTACGGCGAACGGTGAGCGGCACCGGCGCAGCGGTCGCGGACAGCGTCGGCGAGGCGGGCACGGACGGCGGCGCCGGCGACGGGGTGCAACCCGTGACGGCCACCGCGGCCACCAGCGTCACCAGCGCGACCGACCTCATTTGAAGACGCCGAGCTCCCGGTACGAGTGCCCGGGGAAGATCTTCTTGACGTCGCCCAGGCCGAGCCGGGCGATCAGCATCTCGCCGAGCACGTCCCGGTAGTCGTTGGCGCCGGCGAGGTCGCCGTGGTCGAGTGCCGACTCGGCCAGGCCCGGCCACCGGCCGTGCACCTTGCGGCCGTTCAGCCCGCCGCCGAGCAGCAGCATGGCCCCGCCGTGGCCGTGATCGGTGCCGGCGTTGCCGTTCTCCTCGACCCGCCGGCCGAACTCGCTCATCGTCACCACGGTGACGTCGTCCAGCGCGGGGCCGAGGTCGGTGGCGAACGCGGCAAGGGCCTCGGCGAGCGAGCCCAGCAGGTTGACCATCTCGCCGCCCTCGACCCGGCCGAGGTTGGTGTGCATGTCCCAGCCGCCGACGTCGACGGCGGCCACCCGCAGCCCGATCTTCGCTTTGATCAGGTGGGCCAGGTCGCGGAGCTGGTTGGCGAAGCCGCCGCCGGGGTACTGCGCCGCCGGGTTGTACGAGGCGTCCGCGAGCCGGCGCGCGGTGGCCAGCGACTGCAGCGTGTTGCCGGCCTGCGCGGCCAGCGCCCGGGCCCCGAACATCTCGTCGAGGCCGGTGTAGAGCGCCTTCAGCGCCTCGGTCGTCTTGTCGCGCATGGTGCCGACGTTCTCCAGCCGGAACTCGCCGATGCTGCGCATGACCAGCTTCTCGCTGGCGCCGACGAGCGAGCGGGGCAGCGACGAACCCTGGGCGATGGCGCGGAACGTGGTACCGGGGCCGAGCCCTTCCAGCACGCGATCCAGCCATCCGGTCCCGACCGAGACCGAGGCCGCGCCGCGTTCCAGGCAGTCCTGCGCCTGGAAGTGGCTGCGGCTCACGTCCGGCGAGGCCACCGCGTGCACCGCCGCCATCTGGCCGGCGGTCCAGAACGGGTGCAGCGGCGCCAGCGCCGGGTGCAGCCCGAACCGGCTGTCGCCGGGCAGCAGCGCGGCCGTCGGTACGAGGATGTTGCGCCGGGCCCGCTGCAGGTTGGCGTCGTTGGCCGGCACGACGACGGACAGGCCGTCCATGCCGCCGCGCAGGAACACGACGATCAGCGTGCGCTTGGTGGTGGCCGGATCGGCGAACGCGACCCGGGTCGTGGCGAGCTGGCTGCCCAGCGCGGCGCAGCCGACCGCGCCGGCGCCGGCGAGCACCCGGCGGCGGGTGAACCCGCGCCGCCACTGGGCCTGTTGCGCGGCGAGGTCCGCGGTGACCTGGTCGGCATGGACGCGCACCGCGGCCTCGGTCAGGTTCGGACCCCGGCGGCGCAGCTTGCGCAACACGTCAGACATCGTCAGGCCCTCACCGCAGCGCGTGGTAGACGGAGTCGAGCACCAGCGCGGCGGCATGCTGCACCCGGCCGCCCAGCGTGGTGTCCTTGATCTTGGTGGTCTCGGCCGCGCCGAGGAACGTCAGCAGGGCCTGCTTCTCCCGCTTCTGCAGCGGCTGGAACACCAGGCGCTCGGCCAGCCGGTCGAGGTACGGGCCGGTGGCACCCGGTACCGGCCCCACCAGGTGTTGCGGCTTCGGCGTACGCACCCCGCTGTACCGGCCCTGCACCAGGTGCCGGTGGCTGTTCCAGATGCCGAGCATGGCATGCGCCGAGCTCCACGCGCCGGCCACGTCCGGGTACCCGTTCGGCGGGCCCCATGCCAGCGGCGCCTGGCCGAGGCGCTCGACGTGCCGGTACATGTCCTCGACCGCCTCGCGGATCCCACTCTCCGGTTCGACGCCCATGACCCGGGCGGCGGCGACGAAGTTCTCCAGCGGTCGCCGGGTCTTCAGGCCGGTCGAGATCCAGAACTCCAGCGAGCGGAACAGCACCCGCAGCACGGGGACGACGGCCGTGCCGTTGTCCAGGTACGCCTGGGCGAGACGGTCCACCAGGGCCTTCGGCGGGCTGTCGCAGACGAACCGTACGGCCAGCTTGCGCGCGATGTTGCGGGCCGTCGCCGGGTGCTTCGCCAGGTACGTCAGGTACGCGTCGCCGACGGCCAGGCCCTGTCTGGTCGACTTGTTGTCGTGGCTGAATCCGAGCACCTTCACCTTGCCGGTCCAGTGCCGGCGCGACTCGTACCGGAACAGGCCGTCGTCGCCGACGGTCCGGCCGGTCATGATGTAGGCGCTCTGTCGGACGTCCTGCTCGGTGTACCCGCCGTCGATGCCGACCGTGTGCAGCTCGAGCAGCTCCCGACCGTAGTTCTCGTTGACGTTGCGCCGGTCCGAGGAGGCGTTGTCCAGGTACCGCATCATGGCCGGGCTCTTCGCCGACGCCTGCAGCATGTCGGAGAACCGGCCGAGCGCGTGCCGGCGCACCACCTCGCGGTCGGCCACCGACCGGCTGTCGTAACCGCCGTCGAACGGGTTCGTCATGTTGAGGTGGTTGGACCAGAAGTCCACCATCACCTCGTACAGTTGCCGGTTGCTCCACATCATCCGGGCCAGCGTCGCCTGTCCCAGCTCGCGCATCGCGGCGTCGCGGTTGTCGTCGGTCAGCACCGAACGCAGCTCCGGCGTGCTCATTCCGAGCAGCGGGTACGCGGAGAGGGCCCGGTCCAGCGCGTCGTCGTCCACCTTGGAGATGTCGAGCTGCCGTTCCAGCCAGGCGTCGATGCCCTCCCGGCGCACCTCGGCCACGTCCGGTGCGGTCGGGCCGAAGGTGACCCGGCGCAGCAGGTGCAGCACCGGGTCGCGACTGAGCGGCGTCGGGTACTTCGGGGTGGCCTTTCCGGCCTGCTCGGCGGCCTGGGCCGGGGTCTGCGCGACCCCGCTGGCGCCCAGCTCCATCGCACCGCCCTGCACGTAGCTGGCGTCGCGGTCGGCGAACGCGCCGGCGTCCTTGGGTGAGCCGGGCCGGTCGCTGGTCTCGCCGTCGGAGCCGTTGAGGACCACCACGGCCGCCGAGCCGAGCCCGGCCAGGGCGACCGTGCCGGCACCGGCCGCCACCAACACCTGCCTGCGGGTACGCAGGAAACGGCGGGTCCTGCGGCGCCGGCGTGCGGGGGCAGGGGGATCCAGCGGGGGGCCCGGCGCGTCCACGGGCTCGTCCGTGGAATCGCCGTGCACTCCGTGGGCCGGGCGACTGTCCAGCATGGAGCCACCTCTTCGTCACGTTCCGCTGCGGATCTTCGCCCGCCTCAGTGCCACGACGTGCGCTGCTTCGCCGGTCGTCACCCTAGTCCGTCCGGCATGCCTGCTCAACAGCACCTAATCGAGACTTAAACATTGATCGCCATTGACTAAGGGGAGGCTGACGTTGAAAATTAGGAAACTTTCTTTATCTTTCCGCGTCGCCCGTGAAGGAGTTACAGGTGAGACTCAGACCCATCGTCACGGCGGGCCTCGCCGCCGCGATCGTCACGGCGGTCACGGTGATCGCCGCGCAACCGGCCTACGCGGCGACCGCCACCTTCGTCCGGACGTCCAGCTGGAGCACCGGGTACGAGGCCAAGTTCACCATCACGAACAACACGACGACGACGATCACGAGCTGGAACGTGCAGTTCGACCTGCCGGCCGGCACGTCGATCAGCAGCCTCTGGGACGGGATCCGCAGCCAGTCCGGCCAGCACGTCACGGTCGTCAACACCAGCTGGAACGGCACGCTCGGCCCCGGCGCCACCGCGTCGTTCGGGTTCGTCGCCGCCGGCACCGGCGACCCGACGAACTGTACGGTCAACGGTGGCTCCTGCAGCGGCGGCAGCCCACCTCCTCCCGGCGTACCCGGGGCACCGTCGAACCTGCGGGTCACCGGTACCACGAACAGCTCGATCTCGCTGGCCTGGAACGCCTCGTCGGGCACGGTCAGCGGGTACCGCGTGTTCGAGGGCACGACCCAGCGCGCGCAGGTCACCGGCTTGTCGGCCACCCTCTCCGGGCTGGCGACGTGCAGTTCGCACACCTACACCGTGCGCGCCTTCAACGCCAACGGGCAGTCGGCCGCGTCCAACGCGGTGACCGCCTCGACGACCGGGTGTACCACCCCGCCGCCGTCCGGCGCGATGGCCGCGGCACCATACCTCTATCTAGGGTGGGGCAACCCGCCGAGCGCCACCTCGGTGATGAGCTCGACCGGCATCCGGTGGTACACGATGGCGTTCGTGCTCTCCGGCGGCGGCTGTGTCCCGGCCTGGGACAGCGTGCGACCGCTGACCGGCGGGGTGGACCAGCAGACGATCTCGGCGATCAAGGCGGCCGGCGGTGACATCATCCCGTCGTTCGGCGGCTGGAGCGGTAACAAGCTCGGCCCGAACTGCTCCACGCCCCAGGCGCTGGCCAACGCGTACCAGCAGGTCATCAACGCGTACAGCCTCAAGGCGATCGATATCGACATCGAGAACACGGACGAGTTCGAGAGCGAGGTCGTGCAGGACCGGATCCTGAACGCGTTGAAGATCGTCAAGCAGAGCAACCCCGGCATCCGGACGATCATCACGTTCGGCACCACCACGAGCGGCCCGAACTTCTGGGGTACCCGGCTCATCAACCGGTCCCGCGATCTGGCGGTCAACATCGACGTGTACACGATCATGCCGTTCGACTTCGGCTGCAGCGGCAACATGTTCACCTGCACCACCACCGCGTCGGACGGCCTGCGCAACGCGCTCAAGACCGCGTTCGGCTGGAACGACGACACCGCGTACCGGCACATGGGCATCTCCGGCATGAACGGGCTCTCCGACCAGCAGGAGCTGACGACCCTCCAGCACTGGACCGACATCCGGAACTGGGCGCAGACCCGGCACCTGGCCCGGCTGGCGTTCTGGTCGGTGAACCGGGACCGGCCGTGCCCGGGCGGTGGCGTGCAGTCCGCCTGCAGCGGTATCGATCAACCGAACTTCGAGTTCACCCGGATCACCGCGCGGTACACGCCGTAGCCCAGGACCCGCGCGAGCGACGCGAGCGCCAGCTAGCGGCGTAGACCGCGCAACGCGGCAGTGGCGGCGGCCGCCGTGGCGGCGACGGCCGCGGCCACTGCGGGTTTGTGCGTGGCCAGCCAGAGCTCGGCCGAGCGCGGCTTGGCGGTGTGGTCGAAGTCGCCGTGCGCGCCGTGGTCCTCGGTGTCGTCCAGCGGGGCGTCGATGTTGTCGCGCCAGGTGGTCAGGTCGATCGGCTCGCCGGTCTGCTGCGAGTCGCGTCCCTTCCGGGCGAGGTACCACTCGGTGAACCGCGGCGCGACCACATCGAGGACCCGGGTCAGCACGGTGGGGTACCCGACGTTCAGTTCGCGCACGCCGTGGTCGGCCGCCCAGAGGATCGCGCGGGCCGCGACCTCGGGCTGGAAGATCGGGGGTACCGGCTGGGGGTGCTTCGGCAGCCGGGTCCGGACCCAGGAGAACTGTGGCGTATTCAGCGCGGGCAGCTGCACCATCGGCATCGCGATGCCCGGGTAGTCCGCGCGCAGCTCGGCCCGGACCGAGTCGACGAAGCCCTGGACCGCGTGCTTGCTCGCGCAGTACGCCGCCTGCAGCGGGATGCCGCGGTAGGCCAGCGCGGAGCCCACCTGCACGATCGTGCCCTGGCTGGCGGGTCGCATGTGGCGCAGCGCGGCGAGCGTCCCGTACACCGTGCCGAGGTAGTTGACCTCCATCACCCGCCGGTACTCGTCGGGTGTGATCTGCCAGGCGGGCGCGAAGACCGACTGCATCGCGTTGTTCACCCAGACGTCCGGCGTGCCGAGCTGGGTCGCCACCCGATCGGCGGCGGCGTCGACCGCGGCGGCGTCCGAGACGTCCACCTGGTGGGTCAGCACGGTGGCCGCGCCGAGCTCGCGGCAGTCCCGCTCGGCCGCCTCGAGGCCGGCCTCGCCGCGGGCCAGCAGCGCGAGCTGGGCGCCGCGGCGGGCGTACGCCTGCGCGACGGCCCGCCCGACTCCGGCGCTGGCGCCGGTGACGACGACGACATCCACTCCGTGCCTGTGCCCAGGCCGGCCGTCCAGCAAACCCTCCGCATCGGCAGGGAAAGTGCTGGGCCGGAGGGTCCCCGGCCCGGCACTTTCCGCAATGGTGATCGGTTACATGTGGCGCCGGATCTCGGCGTTGTCCAGCGCTCCGGTGAAGACCTGGACATCGTCGATGTGTCCCGGCCAGTCACTGTGTGGCAGGCCGCCCCACTTGTCCCCGCCGAGCAGCAGCGGCCCGGCGGCGTGGAACACCCCGGGGACCGTGGTCGCGCCTTCGTAGTCGCCGTTGACGTAGAGCCGCATGACCCCGGTCGGCGCCTCGTACGTGGCCGCCACGTGGGTCCATACGCCGACCGCGGCCGTCGCCACCGAGAACAGGTTCGTGTGCGCCGCACCGTCGGTGTCCGCGGTCACCGTGGTGAACACCCACCGGTTACCCGAGCTGCCGGCGAACCGGATCCAGAACGAGCTGTTGCGGTTGCCCACCTGGCTGATCGCGCCCCGGTAGTTGCCGGCCTGGCCGATCGCGTCGAGCTTCAGCCAGGCCATCACGGTGAAGCTCTGGTCGGTGCGTACCACCGGTCCGGTGGTACCCGCCGAGCCGGTACCGGTGAAGCGGATGGCCGTCCCGCCGGTGCGGTCGGTGGACCATGCGTACGCCCCGCTCGGCGTCGCGTGGCGGCCGCCGACGCTGTCGGTGATCGGTGGGACCGGCGCGTCGATCCGCCACCGGCCGACCTTGCCTATCGCGAGCTGGTCGATGTCGTACGCGTTGACCACCTGGTCCCACACGCGCACGTCGTCGATGTCGCCGGGGAAGAAGCTGTGCGGGGTCCCGTTCCACTTATCGCTGCCGATGCGCAACGGCCCGTACGCGTGGAAGACGTTGCTGACCACCACGCTGTTCTCCAGTACCCCGTCGACGTAGATGGACATCTGCCGGGTCGCCGCGTCGTACGAGCCGGCGATGTGGGTCCAGACGCCGGCCCGCGGCTTGGTCAGCGCGAACAGGTTGGTGTGCGCGGCATTGTCCGCGTCCGCGGTCGCTGTGGTGAACACCCAGTTGTTGCCGTTGCCGTCGTAGCGCAGCCAGAACGCACTGGCCCGGTCGCCGACCTGGCTCACCGCCGCACGGTACGCCCCCGGGTACCCGAGAGCGTCGAGCTTGACCCAGGCCGACGCGGTGAAGCTGCGGTCGGTCCGGACCACCTGCCCGGCGGTCTCGGCCCACTGGTTCGAGCCGTTGAAGTGCAGGGCCCGGTCCGAGGAGTCGAGCCCGCGACCGGCGGTCCACGGTGGACCGTTGAACGTCGTGGCGGGCGAGTCACCGAACTCGTCGAAGAGCACCGTGCCGCTGCCGGCGTCCATCTTGTAGTGTGCCCGGGCCGGCTTGCGCTCGCTGACGGTGAACTCGCGGACGAGTTGCTTGTTGGTGAACGCGGTACCGGTGGACTGGAACGACCAGAGCTGTCTGCGGCCGGCGGCGCAGCAGTCCACGTACACCGCGAGGTCGGCCCGCCCGTCGCCGTCGAAGTCGCCCGCCATGGGCTGCGCGGTGCGGACGTCCAGCGGGTCGAGTCCGGTGCTCGGGAACCAGAAAGCGGCCGAGAGCGCCAGCCCGGCGTCGAGCGACCGGAGCACCATGAGCCGGCTGTTGCTGGCGACCGGGATGTAGTCGTACGTCGCGGCGATGTCGTCGCGCCCCCGACCGCCGACGCCGAGGGTGTCGCCGTCGAAGTTGCCGACCGCGAACGAGGCCCGCCGGTACTCGAAGTTCCCGGCGCCGGAGTCGTAGCGGGTCGCGCCGGCCAGGAACGCGGTCCGGGTCGAGTCGTGCACCCAGACCCTCGTCTGCGCTCCACCCTGGTCCTGCGCGTTCGCGATCTCGCTGTCCCCGTCGCCGTCGAAGTCCCCGGCGAGGGTGGTGAACAGGCTCCAGTTCGACGAGCCGTTCGGCTGGACGAACCAGCTCGCGTTCGTGGCGTACCCGCTGGCGGCCGTCCAGACGTAGGCGGTCCAGCCGCCGGAACCGCTGTTCACCACGGCGGCGAGGTCGTCCGCGCCGGCACCGTCGAAGTTGCCCGCGACGACCTTCATGTTCGCCAGGCTCCAGCCGGTCGGGCTCGTCCACTTAGGATCGCCGACCACGTCGAACCGGTTGCCGTCGGAGGTGAGGACGAACAAACGTACCCGCCGGTCCGGGTCCTCGCGGAACATCGCGATGTCGGAGAGCCCGTCGCCGGTGAAGTCCCCGTTGACCGTCCTGGTCGTGACGAACGGTGCGCCGTTGATGCCGGAGTCCCACGCGATGTGCTGCGGCCGGAACCCGGATCCGGTGGAGATGAACGTGAACGCGGCCGAGCGGTCGTCGGCCATGTCGAGCAGGGTCGCCACGTCCGCCCGGCCGTCGCCGTTGACGTCGTTCGGCTTGCCGGCCGGGGTGGCGCTGCCGCCGGTCGCCCGCAGCTCCCACCGCGTGCAACCGCACGGCTCCTCGCTCAGGGACAGGTTTCCGGCCCGGTCGACGGCCTTGATGAAGAGCGTCTGCTGGGTGCTCCACATCGTGATCGGCACGGTCGCGACACCGCCCGGCCCGGCCTCGACGTACCCGGTCGTCTTGTCCTGCTGGAAGCCGTACTGGTAGCCGGCGATGTCGGTGTCCGGCGTGCCGAGCGGCCCGATGCCGGGACCGACCGTCACCGCGCCGGAGAAGCCGATCGGCCGTGCCGCCTCGCCGTCCGGGAAGTCCAGGTTGGACTCCGGCGGGATGACGGGCGTGCCGGGGAGGACGTCGTCCACCACGAAGTAGCACCGGGTGGTGTCCGCGCTGGACAGGTTGCCGGAGTCGACCGTACGGGCGCGGTAGCTGTAGACCGTCCCCGGCGTGAGCGCGGGCGTCTCCGGCCACGCGATGACCGTGCCGTGCACCACCCACGCGCTGGTCACGGTGTGGACGACGGCCGCCGTGGGCGCGTCGTTGAGGATCTCCAGGACGCCGTGCACGATGTCCGTGTCCGGGTCGGACAGGACGCCGCTGAACGACACCCGGGCCATCGTGTGGTTGAACCGGGTCGGCGTGGCGGTCGACGTCGAGCACGGCTTGGGCGGCACCGTGGAGAGTTGGGCCGGCGCGTGCGGCGCGTTGTTCCAGCTGATCCCGATCCGCGCGTTGGTGGCGACGAACCTCTTCCACTGGTTGCGGTCACCCTCGTTCGGTGCCCGCAGGCCGAGCGTGAGCTGCCCGCCCGCGTTCACCGCGCCCTGCAGCACGCCGGCGACGTTGCCCCACTCCATCGTCATGTTGCCCTGACCGCAGCTACTGCCGTTCGCCTTGCCGCTGGCGCGGGCGAGCCAGGTGTGCCAGGTGCCGCCGCCGGAGGAGCTGTTCCAGGTGATCGGCTGCGACCGGGAGATGTCGGCGGTGCGGTACAAGTCGGTCGGCGTGTCCGAACAGGACGCCGAATGGTCCAACTCGGCGTAGAAGGTGGCGCCGGTGATCTGCCGGCCCTGCCATCCGGCGAAGCTGAACAGGAAGAACGAGCGGTACTTCACGGTCGGCGAGGACCAGTTCGAGAAGCCCACCTTGGCGCCCTCCGCCCGGTCGTAGTTCCAGTACGACTGGGCCGGGAAGTTCTCGTTGATGTGTGTCCAGTCGAACGACCAGACGCCGAGCGACGGGTCGATGGTGACCGGGAAGTTCGCGGTCGGGTCGGCCAGCAGCCCCCGGTCCGGCCGGACAGTCAGGATGCCACCGGCGAGGCCGGTCGGCATCGTGACGACGCGGCGGGGCCCCGGAGCGTCGCCGGTCGCGGCGGCCTCGGCCATCGCGTCGGCGGAGCGGCCGGGTACCGTCGCGGGCGGCGCGTCCCACATGGACGGGGCGTCCCCGGTGAAGACCGGCCGTCCGGTGTGGTCGGTGGCGATGATGCCGCCGTCCGGGCGGATCCGGGCGGTCAGGCCCTCGGTGTCGAGCCCGAAGCGTAGCTCCCGCAGAGCGGGATTGGCGGCCGCCGCCCGGTCCTTGACTACCAGCACCTCACGGTAACCGTGCACGTCGGCGGTGACCTTCAGGTCGACGCCGGGCAGCACCTCCGGGTAGGTCGCGGTGTCACCGGAGAGCACCGGAGCGGGTAGCGCGCCGGGCCAGGACAGGCTGATCCGCTGGCTGCCGCGGCCGAGCGTCACCAGCGGCGTGCTCGAACCTCCGCCGGAGAAACGCAGCTCCGGGACTGTCGCAACTGGAGCGATGGTGCCGTCCGTGCCGGTCCGCAGCGTGGTGTCGACCGGCACCCAGCCGTCGCCCCGCCGGACCCGTTGCGGGTACGCGTAGACCTCGGAGGTGAAGGACCCGTCCGGGTTGGCGAACACCTGAGTCTTCTCTGACCGTTCGGACATCACTTCCACCCGGCTTCCCGACCGGCGCGCCACCACCTTGGCCGTCTGGCGGTCGGTGGCTGTACCGGTGGTGCCGGTGGTGCCGGTGACTGACGGTGTCGGCTCTTCGGCCGGTGCCGGCAGCGAGGATACCGCCACCATCCCGCCGACGAGGGTGGTGACCAGGGCACAGTTCAAGAAGAGACGGAAACGCCGCCGCGGAAGCGGCGGCACGGACAGTAATGGGCCATACATGACAGCGGCCTCCCCCGTGAAGGTGTCTGTACGGACGGCGGAGCGTACCCGTTTAGATTGATCATCACAACTACTTGCATGTGACGATGCGGGTAGGCCAGGATGTGCCCCGCAGGTTCCACTTGTCGGGTCGTGCTCTACGGGGGATGTCATGACCGTCGGTTGGTTGACCGTTGCTCGCCTTGGCCGCATTGCGCTCAGCGTGGCGCTCGCATTGGCACTTCTGTCAGCAGCACCCGCAATCGCCGCTCCACCGAGCGAAGCGCGCTGGCCACTGACCACAGAGAAGCCCACACCGGGGCGCGATGCCGTCTACCGGCCGCCCGCGCCGGACCCGGTGGACGCCGCGGCGGTCCGCGGACCGGTGAAGGTCGCCTGGCCTAAGGCCGGAGCGGCGGAGGTTTCCCTGGCCGGCGCGGGCCCGGCCCGCGCGGGGGACCTGCCGGTGTCGGTCGGCGCGGCCAGCATCATGGCCGCCCCATCGACGGTACGGGTCGAGGTACTCGACCGGGATGTGACCGCCCGCGCCCAGCGTGAAGGTCTGCTGCTGCGGATCGGGCGGAGCGATGGTGCCCCGGCCGCGGGCCGGGTGTCGGTCCGGGTGGACTACTCGGGCTTCCGCCACGCGTACGGCGGCGACTGGGGCGCGCGGCTGCGCCTGGTCGCGCTGCCGGACTGCGCACTGTCCACACCGGAGCGTGCGGGGTGCCGCGGCGAGCCGTTGCCGACGAGCAACGACGTAGCGGCAGGGTTGCTGACCGCAGACGTGAGCGCGTCGGCGGGCGGGACCGGGACATTGCTCGCTGTCACCGCCGGTGCCTCGGGCTCGTCGGGCTCGTTCGCGGCCACCTCGCTTGCCGAGTCGGCGACCTGGAGCGCGGGCGGCTCGACCGGGGACTTCTCCTGGTCCTACCCGCTGCGCGTGCCGCCCTCACCCGGCGGCCTGGCGCCGGACCTCGCGCTCGGCTACTCGTCGTCCAGCGTGGACGGCCGGCAGCCGGCGACGAACAACCAGCCGTCCTTCATCGGCGAGGGCTTCGACCTCTGGCCCGGCTACATCGAGCGGCGCTACAAGCCGTGCGCCGACGACATGGGCGGTGGCGCGAACAACACCACCAAGACCGGCGACCAGTGCTGGGCAACCGACAACGCGACGCTGACCCTGAACGGCTCCGGCGGCGAGCTGGTCCGCGACGGCGCGACCGGCGTCTGGCGGGCGAGGAACGACAACGGCGCGCGGATCGAGCGGCTGACCGGCGCTGCGAACGGGGACAACGACGGCGAGTACTGGAAGGTCACGACCCAGGACGGCACCCAGTACTTCTTCGGCCTCAACCGGTTGCCCGGCTGGGCCAGCGGCAATCCGGTCACCAACTCCGTGTGGACCGTGCCGGTCTACGGCAACCACAGCGGTGAGCCGTGCCGGCAGTCCACATTCGACGCCTCGCACTGCGCGCAGGTGTGGCGCTGGAACCTGGACCACGTCATCGACCGGCACGGCGACACGATGTCCTACTTCTACACGCCGGAGACCAACAAGTACGCGCGTAACCTCGACCCGGCCAAGGCCAGCACGTACACCCGGGGCGGTGTGTTGGAGCACATCGAGTACGGGCAGCGCGACGGCGCCGTCTACACCACGCCGGCCGTGGGCAAGGTGCTCTTCTCGACCGCGGACCGGTGCGTGCCGGGCACCACATGCGTGAAGACCGACAAGGCCCACTTCCCGGACGTCCCGTACGACCTCGAGTGCACCGGCAGCACCTGCCCGGACAAGTTCACGCCTTCGTTCTGGACGGCCAAGCGGCTGGCGTCGGTGACCACCCAGGTCCGCGACGGCGCCGGCTTCCGTGACGTGGACCGCTGGGCGCTGCGCCACTCGTACCCGGACCCGGGTGACGGGACGCGGCCCGGGCTGTGGCTCGACGGCATCACCCACACCGGCCTGCTCGGCGGCAGCGCGGCGATGCCCGAGGTCACCTTCTCCGGTGTGCAGATGCCGAACCGGGTCGACGGGATCGACAACATCCCGGCGATGAACTGGTGGCGTATCTCGGCGATCCACTCGGAGACGGGTGGCGAGATGGCCATCACCTACTCGGGCCCGGACTGCTCGGCGCCGTCGGACCTTCCGGTACCGGACACCAACACCCGGCGCTGCATGCCGGTGCGCTGGACGCCGGAGGGCCTGTCGGAGCGGCTGGACTGGTTCCACAAGTACGTGGTGACACAGGTGACCGAGCACGACCGGACCAGCGGGCTGCAGCCGGTCGTGACCAACTACGAGTACGTCGGCGGCGCGGCCTGGCGGTACGCCGAGGCGGACGGGATCACCCAGGAGAAGTACAAGACCTGGTCCGGGTTCCGGGGCTACGGGCGCGTCATCACCCGGGTCGGGCACCCGGCCGACGGGCCGGTCACCAGGACCGAGACGCTCTACCTGCGCGGCATGCACGGCGACAAGAAGGCCGCCGGCGGCACGAAGAGCGTCCAGGTCACCGCCTCGGAGTTCGGCCCGATCAACGACGAGGAGCCGCTGGCCGGCTTCACCCGCGAGACGATCTCGTACGTCGGCGACACGACGACCGTGCTGTCCCGGGTCATCAACGACCCGTGGCTGTCCACCCCGACCGCCACCGCCGTACACCCGTGGGGCACCAACCGCGCGTACGTCCAGGGAACCGCGGCCGTGCACGGCCGGCAGACCATGGGCGACGGGACGATCCGGCGGACCCGGTCGAACAACATCCTGTCCACGGTGAACGGCCGGCAGGGTGTGCTGACCGCGACCGACGACCTCGGTGACGAGTCGACCGCGGCCGACGACAAGTGCGTCCGGACCGAGTACGCGGACAACACCGGACGGTGGCTGATCGGCGTGATCACGCGGGTCGTGACGTACTCGGTCAGTTGTACGGCGACGGCGACCACCGCGGACGTGATGACCGACACCCGCGACTACTACGACGACAACACCACCCTCGGGGCACTCGACGTGGGCAACCTGACCCGCAGCGAGAAGCTGGTCAGCTGGACCGGGTCGACCCCGGTCTACGAGACCACGAACCGGGCGGCGTACGACATCCACGGCCGGGTGGTCGAGGCGTTCGACGCGTCCGACACCAGAACGACCACCACCTTCACGCCGCTCACCGGCGGCCCGGTCACCCGCGTGGTCGCGAACAACGAGCTGGACCACGCCGTCACCACCGACCTGGAACCCGCATGGGGCGTGACCAAGGCCACGACGGACCCCAACGGGCGCACGGCGCAAGCCGAGTACGACCCGCTGGGTCGGGTGGTGAAGGTCTGGCAGCCGGGCCGGACCAGGGGCGTCGACTCGCCCGATGTCGAGTACGCCTACCTGATCCGGACGGACGGACCGAACGTCATCACCACCAGGTCGCTCAAGCACGACGGCACCTACATCACCTCGTTCCAGTTGCTCGACGGCCAGGCGCGGGAACGGCAGACGCAGGAGCCCGCGCCCGGTGGTGGCCGGATCGTGACCGACACCATCTACAACTCACGCGGCGAGGTGGCGGCGACCAACGGGCCGTACTACAACGACGCCCCGCCGGGCTTCTCCGTGCTGATCCCCGACCCGGCGCAGCTGCCCGCCCGCACCGAGACCGTGTACGACGGTGCCGGCCGGGCCACCGTATCGATCTTCAAGGTGCAGGGTGTCGAGCAGTGGCGGTCCTCCACCACGTACGGCGGCGACCGGGTGAGCGTGACCCCGCCGCCGGGCGGTACGGCCACGACCACCATCACGGATGTCCGTGGCCAGGCGACCGAGCTGCGCCAGTACCACGGCAGCACGCCCACCGGCACCTACGACGCGACGCGCTACACCTACACGAAGCGCGGTGAAGTGTCCACAGTGACCGATCCGGTCGGCAACGTGTGGCGCTACTTCTACAACCTGCGCGGCCAGAAGGAGCGCGACGAGGATCCGGACCGCGGGGCCGTCACGTACGCGTACGACGACGCGTCCGGCGAGCTACGGTCCACAACGGATGCCCGCGGTCGGACGGTCGCCTACGTGTACGACTCGATCGGCCGGCGGACGGCGCTGCACGATGGCTCGGCCGCCGGGCCCAAGCTCGCCGAGTGGGTCTACGACACCCTGGCAAAGGGCCATCTCACGTCGTCCACCCGGTTCGCCGGCGGGGCCGCGTACAAGCGCGAGGTGACCGGGTACGACGCGGGGTACCGCCCGACCGGTGCACGGGTGACGATCCCGGGCGCGGAGGGCTCACTCGCCGGCACCTACGAGTACACGATGACGTACCACGGCGACGGCTCCCAGGCGACCGCGACGATGCCGGCCGTGGGTGGCCTGCCGGCCGAGACGATGACGTTCGGGTACGACTCCGCGTTCAGCCTGCCCACGTCGATCTCGTCCAACCTCGGCAGCTACGTCACCAACTCGACGTACACGCCGTACGGGGAACCGTGGCAGGTGACCACGTCGACCGACGCCACGGGCGCGACGAAGTGGGTCACCACCACCTTCGAGTACCACGTCGGGACGCGCCGCCTCGGCCGGGTGCTGGTGGAGCGGGACGGGTCGCCGATGCGGCTGTCGAACGCCACCTACTCCTGGGATCCCGCCGGCAACCTGACCAAGGTCGTCGACCAGGCGACCGGTGTCGCGACGGATACCCAGTGCTTCAAGTACGACTACCTGCGCCGGCTCACCACCGCGTGGACGCCGCTGTCGGGCAGTTGCACGGCCGCGCCGAGTGCCGCCGGGCTCGGCAGTCCGGCGCCGTACTACCACGCGTGGAGCTTCGACAAGACGGGCAACCGCCTGAGCCAGACCAAGCACGCCACGGCCGGGAACACGGTCTCGACGTCGACGTATCCCGCCCCGACCGCCGCGCAGCCGCACACGTTGCGCTCGGTCACCACCACCGGACCGTCCGGCAACCGGCTCGACCAGTACACGTACGACGCGGCCGGCAACACGCTGACCCGGAACCTGGCCGGCGCCACCCAGACGCTCGAGTGGGATGTCGAGGGTCGCCTGGCGAAGGTGACCGAGCCGGGCCGGGCAACGACGTTCCTCTACGACGCGGACGGCACCCGGCTGCTCCGCAAGGACCCCGGCGGTACCACGCTCTACCTCGGCCCGGACGAGGTGTTCCAGAACCCGGCCGGGACCATCACCTGCACGCGCTACTACAGCCACCAGGGCCGGACCATCGCCGTTCGGGCCTCCGGCGCGGGCAACGGGACGCTGCACTGGCTCGGTGCGGACCATCACGGCACCAACTCCATCGCGGTCAAGGCCGCCGACATGTCGGTTCAGCGTCGCTACTCGACGCCGTACGGCGAGCCGCGCGGCGCTGAGCCCGCGTCGTGGCCCGGGGAGAAGGGTTTCGTCGGCGGGACGAAGGACGCGTCGACCGGGCTCACCCACCTGGGGGCGCGCGAGTACGACCCGATGACGGGCCGGTTCGCCAGCGTCGACCCGATCATCGACGTGAACGACCCGCAGCAGATGAACGGGTACGCGTACGCCAGCAACATGCCCACCTCCGCGAGCGACCCTGATGGCCTACGGGTGATGACCGACGAGGAGTGGTACGGCGTCGGGTACGACAGCAAGCCCTACGTCGCGCCGACCCCGGCCAAGTCGCAACCCGCGCCACCGCCGAAGAAGTGCAAGCCGTGGGACGTTATCTGCAAGGGCAAGCAGACCGTCAAGAAGGTCGGCGATGCGGCCAAGGCCGTGGGCAACTGGGTGGTCGAGCACAAGACGACGATCCTGACGGTTGCGGCGAGCGTGGCCGCGGGCGTCGCGTGCGGCATCGTCACCGCGGGCGCGGCGGCGGTGGCCTGCGCGGTCGGTGCCGGCATGCTCATCGGCGCCGCCGAATACCACTTCACCACTCCGCCGGACAAACGCAGCCTCGGTGGATACTTCGGTGCCGCCGCGATAGGTGGAGCGACGTCGCTGCTCGGTGCCGGCGTCGGGAAGCTCGCCGGCGCCGCCATCAAGGCCGGCGCCAAGGCCCTCGGGCAAGGGGCGAAGGAGGTTGTCAAGGCCGCCGGCAAGGCCGCGGTCGAAGAGGCCAAGAGCATGGCGAAGGGCGCGGCGAACGCGGCCAAGAACATGATCAAGGGTGGCGGCAGGAACGGCGGCAAGGGCGGCGCAGGAGGCGGGGGCGGCCGCGGCGGCATCCCGGACTGTGACGGCAACAGCTTCGCCCCTGGTACGCCGGTGCTGCTGGCCGGCGGCGGAACCAAGGCGATCGAGGACATCGCGCTGGGCGACAAGGTCCTCGCCGCGGATCCCGCTACCGGACAGGCCGGCCCGCGGTCGGTCGCCCGGACGATCACGGGTCACGGCGACAAGCAACTCGTGAGGATCACCGTCGATGTCGACGGTGCCGCCGGTAGCGCGACGGCGACGCTCACCGCGACCGACGGGCACCCGTTCTGGCTGCCGGACGACCGGGTCTGGCTGGACGCCGGGGACCTCCAGCCGGGGCAGGCCCTGGTGCAGCCGGACGGTGCGCGGGTCACCGTGCTCGCCGTCGTGGCCTACGGCGCGGTGGCCCGGGTCCACAACCTGACCGTCGAGGGCATCCACACGTACTACGTCCTCGCCGGTGGCAGCCCGGTGCTCGTGCACAACTGCTCGGTGCCGGGCAGTGCGCCGCTCAGCGTCCGGGAGGTCGCCGAGCACATCCTCAGCTCGCACGGTGCGAGCAAGGTGATCGTCATCGGCCGTACCATGGACCGGGTACGGGCGGCGACGCGGGCCCTACGCGCAGAGGGCGTCACCGACGCGCGGTGGTACCAGGCCTGGACGCTCAAGCCGTTCAACCCGAGCATCGCCATGGCACGCAACACCCGCTGGATCAGGACCAAGATGAAGCAGGGATACACCATTGTGGACATCGGCCCCGATCTCGGGCGGTCGGATCCCTTCGGCCCCTTCTACGGAATGGAGCTGCGGGAGACGGCCAGGTACGGGACCCACCTGATGAGCTGGCCCTCGTCGTGACATCGGACGAGGTACGCGGGGCCGGGGCGGCATGCCAGCGAGCGTTCGCCTTCCTCGTCACGGAGTTCGGCTACCGGCAGGACCGGCTCGTGTTCCGGTCATCCGGGTTCGAACTCCGGTACGTGGGCCCCGGCCTCGGCGTGCTCGTCGAGTGGTACCCGCGCGACCCGCTCACGGTCTGGCTGGTACGGCTGGTGGATGGTGACTTCCCGGCTCGGGGAGTCACCATCCGGCACGACACCGAGCTGCACCACTTCGACCTCGGCGACGTCGAGGCGATCAGTGGCCGGCCGCGGGAGGCCGAAGGGCTCGAGCTCTACGAGCTGCCCGGCGAGGCGAACGCCAACCTGTTGGCGGAGAGCCTTCGCACCAGCGGCGCGGACTTCCTGCGCGGGGATCTGACCCGGCTGCCGCTGCTCGACCGGCGGGTCAAGGATCGGGCCAGGGCGCTGACGATCGAACGGTACGGCGCCGAGTACGCCCGCGAGCTCGGCTGGTAGGCACCTTCCGGAGGTGGACGGGACAGGGTACCGTCCGGCCGCAAAGTGCTCAAGTACTTGCATATGACGATGTTGTTTGGCGACGATGTTGCACGCGGGTGAGTCGCCCGCTGGACGCTTGCAGGTCGTGCTCGACGGGGGATGCCATGACCAGATCTCGCTACGTTCGTACCCTTGCCGTGACGCTGGCGGCCGCGGTCGCCGGCTCGTCGGTGACCGGGACTCCGGCCGGAGCCGCCCCGCCCGCCGGGGAGCGCTGGCCGCTCACCGCGGAGCGGTCGACACCCGGCCGGGACGCCACCACCACAAGACCGTCCACACCGGACGCCGACGGGCGGGCCGCACTCGCCGGCGCCCGGTCGGTCTCCTGGCCCAGGGCCGGATCGGCCGTGCTCCCGTCCGACGGCGCCCGCGTGGCGGACGTACCGGTCACCGTGAAGGCGGCCGGCGGTCCCGCGGTCCGGGTCGAGGTGCTCGACCGGGCCGTGACCGCCCGGGCCGGGCGCGAGGGACTGCTGCTACGGGTCGCGGCGGCGGACCGGGAAGCGACCGTCGCCGCCACGGTACGGCTGGACGTCGACTACTCCGGCTTCCGGCACGCGTACGGTGGCGACTGGGCCGGCCGGCTCCGGCTGGTGGCGCTGCCGGAGTGCGCACTCTCCACGCCGGAACTGGCCGCGTGCGCCGGCACCCCGCTGCCCACTCGCAACGATGTCGCCGCCGGGCGGCTCTCCGCCGACGTCGCCGCTGGAGCCGGCGCGCTCTTCGCGGTCACCGCGGGGGAGCAGAGCAACTCCGGCACGTTCGCTGCGACGCCGCTCGCCGCGTCGGCCACCTGGAACGGTGGCGGGTCCAGCGGCGACTTCACCTGGAACTACCCGCTGCGCGTACCGCCGGCCCCGGGGGAACTCGTGCCGGAGCTGGCGCTGGCGTACTCGTCCTCCAGCGTGGACGGTCGGCACCCGGCCACCAACAACCAGCCGTCGTTCATCGGCGAAGGCTTCGAGATGTGGCCGGGTTTCCTGGAGCGCCGGTACCGCCCGTGCGCCGACGACATGGGCGGTGGCGCCAGCAACACCACGAAGACCGGCGACCAGTGCTGGGCCACGGACAACGCGACGGTCTCGATGAACGGCATGGCCGGCGAGCTGGTCCGCGACGACGCCACCGGCGCCTGGCGGCTGCGCACCGACAACGGCGCGCGGATCGAGCGGTTCACCGGCGCCGCGAACGGCGACAACGACGGCGAGTACTGGAAGATCACCGCGACCGACGGTACGCAGTACTTCTTCGGCCTGGGCAGGTTGCCGGGCTGGGCCGGCGGCCACCCGGAGACGAACGCGACCTGGACCGTTCCGGTATACGGCAACCACAGCGGCGAACCTTGCCGGCAGTCCACATTCGACGCCTCGTACTGCGCCCAGGCCTGGCGCTGGAACCTCGACTACGTGGTCGACCGGCACGGCGACACGATGTCCTACTTCTACACGCCGGAGACGAACCGGTACGGCCGCAATCTCGATCCGCAGAAGGTCAGCGTCTACACCCGCGGCGGGTACATCGACCGGATCGAGTACGGGCAGCGCGACGGCGCGGTCTACACCTCGCCGGCGGTCGGCCGGGTCCTGTTCGACGTCGCCGACCGGTGCGTGCCGGGCACCACGTGCGTGAAGACCGACAAGGCCCACTTCCCGGACGTGCCGTACGACCGCGAGTGCGCCGCCGCACCCTGCACGGACAAGCACACCCCGACGTTCTGGACCGCCAAGCGCCTGGCGAGGGTGCGTACCCAGGTATGGTCCGGCACGGCACACACCGATGTGGACTCGTGGACGCTGCGGCACTCGTACCCGGATCCGGGTGACGGCACGCGGGCCGGGCTGTGGCTGGACGGCATCACCCACACCGGCCACGTCGGCGGCACGGCCACCCTGCCCGAGCTGACGTTCTCCGGTGTGCAGAAGCCGAACCGGGTCGACGGGATCGACAACATCCCGGCGATGAACTGGTGGCGCATCTCGGCGATCCACTCCGAGAACGGCGGCGAGATGGCCATCACGTACTCCGGTCCGGACTGCGCGGCGCCGGGCAACCTGCCGGCGGCGCCGGACTCGAACACCAAGCGGTGCATGCCGGTGCGCTGGACGCCGGAGGGCCTGTCGGAGCGGCTGGACTGGTTCCACAAGTACGTGGTCACCCAGGTCACGGAGCACGACCGGACCAGCGGGCTGCAGCCGGTCGTGACGAACTACGAGTACGTCGGCGGGGCGGCCTGGCGGCACGCGGACGACGACGGGCTGACCCAGCCGAAGGACAAGACCTGGTCGATGTTCCGCGGGTACGAACGGGTGAAGGTCCGCAAAGGACACCCGGACGACGGGCCGGTCTCGCTCACCGAGACCCGGTACCTGCGCGGCATGCACGGCGACAAGCTGGCCGCCGGTGGGACGAAGACGTCCGTCCTCACCCCCGCCGAGGGTCCGGCCGTCACCGACGAGGACGCGCTCGCCGGGCAGGTGCTCGAGGAGGTCACGTACCTCGGGGACAGCACGACCGAGGTCTCCCGGAAGGTAACCCACCCGTGGCTGTCGCCGGTCACCGCGACCGCCGTGCATCCGTGGGGTACCCGGACCGCCCGCGCCGTCGCTCCCGGCACGGTGACCGAGCGGACCGCGCTGGAGGCCGGTGGCTTCCGCCGCACGGTCAGCGAGACCCGCTACGACACGAGCCCGGGCCGCGTGGGCATCGTCACCGCGACGAACAACCTCGGCGACACCGCCACCACGGTCGACGACTCGTGCGTCCGCTACACGTACGCGCCGAACCTGGCGAGGTGGCTGCTGCGGGTACCCTCGCGCATCGAGACCGTGGGGGTCAGCTGCGACGCCACCGCCGCGCAGGGCGACGTGCAGAGCGACATCCGCAACTACTACGACGGCAACAGCACCCTCGGCGCGATCGACCAGGGCGACCTGACCCGCAGCGAGGAGCTGGTCGGCTGGAACGGCACTACGCCGGTCTACCGCGACCAGGGTCGCTCCACTCACGACGTACACGGCCGCACGGTCGAGGAGTGGGACGCCGCGGGGGCGAAGACGACCACCGCGTACACGCCGGCCACCGGCGGACCGGTGACCCGGGTGACGACCACGAACCCGCTCGGCCACGCCGCAACCACGGAGCTCGCGCCGGCCTGGGGTGAGGAGACGGCCGTGGTGGACGCCAACGGCCGCCGGGTCGACGCCGAGCTGGATCCGCTCGGCCGCACATCGCGGGTCTGGCACAGCGGCCGGATCCGCGGGACCGACTCGCCCAGCGTCGAGTACGGCTACCTCGTCCGCACCGACGGGCCGAACGTCATCACGACCCGCACGCTGCGACCGGATGGTGTCCACCACACGTCGTACAGCCTCTTCGACGGCCTCGCCAGGCCGCGCCAGACCCAGGCACCGGCACCCGGCGGCGGCCGGGTCGTCTCGGACACCATCTACAACTCGCGCGGCGAGGTGGCCAAGAACAACGGACCCTACTACAACGACGCGCCGCCCGGCTTCGCCGTGCTGGTGCCGGAGGAGGCGCAGCTGCCGGCGCAGACCCAGATCGTCTACGACGGCGCCGGCCGTTCGATCCACTCCATCTTCAAGGTGCAGGGTACGGAGAAGTGGCGCAGCAGCACCGGGTACGGCGGCGACCGTACGCACAGCACCCCCGCCGTCGGAGGCACGGCCACCACGACCGTGACCGACGCCCGCGGGCGCACCGTCGAGCTACGCCAGTACCACGGCCCGGTACCGACCGGGACCTTCGACGCGACGCGGTACACGTACACCCGGACCGGTGAACTCTCCACTGTGACCGATCCGGCCGGCAACGTCTGGCGGTACTTCTACGACCTGGACGGCAACAAGACGCGGGACGAGGACCCGGATCGGGGCGTGACCACGTACACGCACGACGCCGTCGGTCGCCTCGCCACGCAGACCGACTCGCGCAACCGTACGCTCGCCTACGCGTACGACGCCGTCGGGCGGAAGACCGCCGTGCACGGCGGCTCGCTGACCGGGCCCAAGCTCGCCGAGTGGACGTACGACACGGTGGCCAAGGGCCAGCTCGCCTCGTCCACGCGGTACTCCGCCGGCAGCGCCTACACCCGGCGCATCGCCGCCTACGACGCGGGTTACCGCCCGGCGAGCGTGGAGATCGTGATCCCGGCCGCCGAGGGCTCGCTCGCCGGGACGTACCGTTACGACACGAGCTACCACCCGGACGGTGCGCTCGCCACGGCAACGCTGCCCGAGCTGGGTGGCCTCGCGGCGGAGACGCTGAACTACGGCTACGCCAGCGGGTTCAGCCTGGTGAGCTCGATCGGGTCGGAGGTCGGCAACTACGTCACGAGCGCGAGCTACACACCGTACGGCGAGCCGTGGCAGGTGAAGGCGTCCACCGACCCCACCGGCGCGACGAAGTGGGTCACCACGACCTACGAGTACCACATCGGCTCGCGGCGCCTGGGCCGGACCGTCGTCGAACGCGACGGTACGCCGATGCGGCTGTCGAACGCCTCGTACACCTGGGACGCGGCCGGAAACCTCACGAAGATCTCGGACCAGGCCACCGGAGTGGCCACCGACGCCCAGTGCTTCGGGTACGACCACCTCCGCCGCCTCGCGACGGCGTGGACGCCGGTCTCGGGCAGTTGCACGTTCGCCCCGTCGGCGGGCGCGCTCGGCGGCCCCGCGCCGTACTACCACTCCTGGACGTTCGACAAGACCGGTAACCGGCTGACCGAGACCCGCCACGCGGCCGCGGGCAACACCGTGGCGACATCGACCTACCCGGCGGCCGGGACGGCGCAGCCGCACACGTTGCGCTCGGTCGCCACGGTCGGTCCCGGCGTGAACCGGATCGACAGCTACGGCTACGACTCCGCCGGCAACACGACGGGCCGAACCGCCGGTGGCGTGGCGCAGGTGCTGGAGTGGGACGCCGAGGGGCACCTCGCGAAGCTGACCCAGGCCGGGGTGACCTCGACCTTCCTCTACGACGCCGACGGCAACCGCCTGCTCCGGCGGGACGGCACCGGTACGACCGTCTACCTTGGACCGGACGAGCTGCGCCGCACCGCGGCGACCGGCGCGCTGAGCGCCACCCGCTACTACACGCACAACGACAAGGCGGTCGCGGTCCGGACCACGGCCGGCGGCCTGTACTGGCTGGCCGCCGACCACCACGGCACGCACGGCATCACCGTCCGCGCCGGCGACATGGCGGTCCAGCGCCGTTACGCCACACCGTACGGCGGCCCGCGCGGCCCGGTGCCCCCGGCGTGGCCGGGAGAGCGGGGCTTCGTCGGTGGGCAGACCGACCCGAGCGGCCTGACCCACCTGGGCGTGCGGGAGTACGACCCGACGATCGGCCGGTTCCTGTCCGTGGACCCGCTGATGGATCTCAACAACCCGCAACAGCTCAACGGCTACGCGTACGCCGACAACAACCCCACCACCGCCTCCGACCCGGACGGGAGGTGGCCGCGCTTCAGCTGCGACTGGAGCTGGTGCAAGAAGGTCAGGCAGGTCGCCTCGTCGGTGGGCAACGGCATCCGTAACACCTGGAACGACACCATGGACTGGCTCGACACCAAGCGGCGCCAGTTCACCACCTGGGCCGGCAACCAGATCAAGCGGATCGCCGACGGTGTCAAGAAGACGTACGAGGACCTGAGGAAGAAGTACAACGAGACCAAGCGCAAGGTCATCGACTGGGCGAAGCGGCAGAAACCGTTGGTCGACAAGGTGAAGAAGTGGGCCGGTGACCAGATCAAGAAGGGCCTGAACAAGACCTGGACCGGGATCAAGAAGTACTACCAGGTCCTCTGGCAGACCGTGCGTACGGTGATCAACGGGCCGGTGTCCTTGATCACCTGGGGCCTGGCCGAGGCGTGGGGTGCCGACTGCGGGTGGAACTGGTCGCACATGATCGCGGTCTGCAAGAACGTGTCGCCGTGGATGTACAACCGGGGCGGCACCACGATCGGCAGCATCTTCCTCACCGGCAACAAGACCCCGGACGACCGCATGCTCTCGCACGAGGAGAAGCACGCCGACCAGTGGGCGCTGGGCGGTGGGATGTTCGGCTTCCCGATCGCGTACGGCCTGGCCGAGTGGATCAGCGGTGGCGGGGAGAAGAACCCGTACGAGAGATGGGCGGACCTGGAGGACGGCTGCTACCACCATCGGCCCGGCTGCTAGCGCCCGGTAACGGATACTGGACAGGTGAGCAGGACAGTGGGGCTCCTCGCCGGCGGGCTGGCCCTGGCGGCCGCCGCCGGCGGGTGCTTCCTCCCGGACAACTACAGCGCGCCGATCGACCCGGTCGCGGTGCGCGAGCGCGACGGGCGGGTCGAGGTGCTCTACACCTCGTGCGACCCGCAGAAGGTGAAGCTGGTCCAACTCGTACAACCGCGCGACGAGACCGTCGTCAAGGACGACGACCCGGTCGTGTGGCAGGAGAGCTTCGACCCGCCGACCGACCGGCGTACCTTCGCCGTCCCGCCGGACCGGCAGCTGGGAATGAAGACGTCGTACGTGGTGTGGGTGACGCTGGCCGACGGGCTGCGCGTCTCCGGCGGGTTCTCCCGGGACCGGCTGGCCGGCGGCAAGGTCAGTAACGGGGGCGAGATCGTGTCGCCGGAGGACTTCGCCCGGACGGCCACCTGCGCGCCCTCCTGAGCGACACCACAAGGTGCGGGGAGTTTGTTGTTATGGGGGCCCCCATAACAACAAACTCCCCGCACCTTGTGCGAAAGAGAGCTCAGTCGCGCAGCAGGTCGAGAACGGCCAGCTCGACCGCGCGCGGCGCCGGGCAGTTCGCAACCGGCTCGCGGACGTCGATGGTCGTACCGCCGTGGAAGCAGTCGAGCACCCTCGGGTCCACATAGGATGACCGGGCGACGGCGGGCGTGTTGCCCAGCTCCTCGGCCACCTCGCGCATCACCGCGGCGATCACCCGCTTGCGCCGCGTCGCCGACCCACCCGGCCCTTCGACCGCCAGCATGACCGCGGCGAGCACGGTGCCGTGCCAGGTCCGGAAGTCCTTGGCCGTGACGTCGCAGCCGCTCGCCTCGCGCAGGTACGCGTTGATGTCGTCGCTACGGACCTCCCGCCAGCTCCGGCCGTTGCGGTAGGCGAAGAGGCGCTCGGCGTCGGCGCGGGTACGGACCAGGTCCCGGATCACGGCCCGCGCGTCGTCGTCGGTGACGGCGTAGACCCGCTCGGCGCCACCCTTCGCGGGATAGGTGAAGACGACCTCGCCGCGGCCGACGCTCACGTGCGAGGGCTGGAGCGTGGCGAGGCCGTACGTGCCCTCGTCGCCGGCCGCGTACTGGTCCCCACCGACCCGGAACAGTCCACAGTCGAGCAGCCGGGCGGCGGTCGCCAGGACCCGCTCGCGCCGCAGCCCGCGACCGGCGAGGTCGGCCCGCACCCGCTTGCGCAGCCGGGGCAGCCGCCGGGCCACCTCCAGCACGTGGTCGAACTTGTCGGCGTCCCGCTTCTGCCGCCACACCGGGTGGTAGAGGTACTGCTTCCGGCCCGCCGCGTCGACCCCGGTCGCCTGGATGTGCCCGCGCGGGTCCGGACAGATCCACACGTCCTGCCAGGCCGGCGGTATCACCAGGCCCTTGATCCGGTCCAGCTCGTCGGCGACGGTGAGCGGATGCCCCTCCATGTCCACATAGGAGAATCCCCGTCCCCGGCGGCGTCGGCCGTACCCGGGGGCGTTGGGGTCAGCGCGCCGCAGCCGCACGGCTGTGCCCGTCGAGTGCGGCGCCGGCCGCCGCCAGCACCTCGGGGACGGAGATCGCCTCGAGCGCCGGGTGCGGGCCGCCCTCGCCCGGACGTGCGGGCACGTCGCCGTGCCAGATGACCTGGTGCCAGGGCCGATCCTCGGGAGGACCCCATTGCCCGGGCGGTACGGGTCCGAAGAGGAGGGTCGACGGTGTCCCGTACGCGGTCGCCAGGTGTCCGACGCCGGTGTCGCCGCAGACGACGAGCCGGGCGTGGGCGACGACGGCGGCGAGCTGGCCGGTGTCCAACCGGCCGGCTAGGATCGCCGACGCCGGTAGGCCCGCGCGACGGGCCACGGCACGGGCCCGCGGCAGGTCCTCGGCCGAGCCGGTCACGACCACCTCGTGCCCGGCGTCGCGCAGCGCGGTGGCCACGCCGGCGAAGCGGGCGGCCGGCCAGCGACGCTCCGCGGCCTTGGCGCCGGGATGGATCACCGTCACCCCGACCGGCACGACCCCGGCGAGGGCCGCCGCCCGGACCGGAGCGCGGGCCAGGCCGAGGTCGGTCGGGTCGCTGCGGATGCCGTACCAGGACAGCAGGCGGCACCACCGGCGGACCTCGTGCTCCTGGCCGTTCCACTCCGGACCGTCCCGGTGCCCGGCCGGCGGGCACGCGTAGCCGAGGAGGCGTTCCGGCTCGGCGAGCGCGAGCAACCGGTGCGACCGGGGACCGGAGCCGTGCAGGTTGACCGCGAGCCGTGGCCCGCGGACCGGCCAGCGGCGGGGCGCCAACCCGGAGACCGGCACCAGCTCGTCGACCGCGCCGGTCAGGTCCACCAGCGGTGCCAGCCAGCGGGGTGCGGCCAGCGCGAGCCGGTCGTCCGGAAACGCCGCGCGCAGCCCGCGCAGGGCCGGTACCGCCGTGCAGAGGTCGCCGATGCCGAGCGCACGCAGGATGAGGATCATGGGTACGACGGTTCGACCGCCGGACAGATGACCATCTCGCGCACGGCGCAGCCGGGTGGCTGGCCGAGCGCGAAGAGGACCGCCGCGGCGACATCGGCCGGGTCGTTGAGGACGGCGTCCGGCCCGGGCCGGTACTGCTCCTCGCGGTCGTCGAAGAAGCGCGTCCGCATCCCGCCGGGAACCAGCAGCGTGACGCCTACCCTGCCGGCGAGTTCCGCGGCGAGCGCGCGGGTGAAGCCGACGACCCCGAACTTCGCGGCGCAGTACGCGGTCGCGTCGCTCAGCGCCCGCATCCCCAGCGTCGAGGCGACCGTGACGATGTGGCCACGGGCGCGTTCCAGGTGGGGCAGCGCGGCGCGGACCACCGCCGCCGTGGCGAGCAGGTCCACCGCGATGACCCGTTCCCACTCCGGACCCGGTACGTCCGCCAGCCGCCCCGGCACGTCCACGCCGGCGGCTGTGACCACCCCGTCCAGACCGCCGACCTGCTCGGCGATGCGGGCGGTGGCGGCCTCGGCCGCGCGGGTGTCGGCCAGGTCGCAGAGCATGTGGGGCACGTCCGAGGATGGTGGCTGGCGGTCGAGAACACACGGCCGGCCACCGGCCTTCGCGACCGCGTCGACGACCGCCTCGCCGAGCCCGCTCGCTCCGCCGGTCACCAGTACCGATCCGGGTGGGGTCATGTCACTCCGCCTTCTGGCTCGGGCCGCGGGCGGACGAGCGCGCCGCGGCGATGATTCTGGTCGTGGAACGGCCGGCCAGGTACGGCACGACGACGGCCTGGCCGCCCCACTGCCGTACCAGCTCGGCCTCGGGAAGCGCGCCGTCGCTGGCGCCGTCGAGGTAGTCCCCACCCTTGACCCAGATGTCCGGCCTCAGCCGGGACAGCACCTCGTGCGGGGTCGGCTCGTCGAAGATCGCGACCGCGTCCACGCAGCCGAGCGCGGCGAGCAGCCGGGCCCGGTCCGCCTCCGGCATCACCGGCCGGCCGGGGCCTTTGAGCGCCCGGACGCTGGCGTCGGAGTTCAGGCACACCACGAGGCAGTCGCCGAGGCTCCGGGCCGCCTGCAGCGTGCCGACGTGTCCGGCGTGCAGCAGGTCGAAGCAGCCGCCGCTGGCGACCACCGTTCCGCCGCCGCCGCGTACGGCCCGGACGACCTCCTCCGGTGACCGCGCGCCGCCGGGGTCGATCGTGCGGGCACCGGCCATGCCGGCCGGTCCACCCGTGGCGACATAGGCGGTGGCACCCGCGACCGCCTCCTGCACCGCCTCGGAGACGAGCGCGCCACCCGCCAGCGCGACGGCGGCGGTCGCGGCGAACCGGTCGCCGGCGCCGCAGGTGTCGCCGCTCGCGCGGTGCGGTGCCGGGATCACCAGGGGCGTCGGTCCGGCGTGGCAGAGCAGCGCGCCCTCCGCGCCGAGGGTGACCGCGACCGCGCCGGCCCGCCACCTCCGGCGTAGCTCCGCGGCACCGTGGGCGAGCGCGGCCAGCCGGGATCCGTCCGGTGTGGACACCAGGCCGCGGAGCTCGCCGTCGTTCGGCGTGACGAGCCGCGCCCCGGGTACCGCGGCCGGACCGCGCGGGTGCGGATCCCAGACGAGTACGTTCGACGCCGCGACCGCCTCGCGCAGCGCGGGCACCCGGGCCATCCCGTTGCCGTAGTCGCTGACCAGCACCGCGTCGGCCGCGCGCAGTGCCGCCAGCGCGGCCGGCGGCGGATCGCCCGCCGGTTCACCGGTGCCACCGCGGTCCAGCCGCAGCAGGACGCGGCCGCGGGCGCGCAGCCGGATCTTCTCGGGCGTCGGGCCGTGTACCGGTAGCGCGTGGACCTCGATCCCGGCCGCGCCGAGCAGGTCGCGTACCCGCCCGCCGGCGCCACGTTCGTCGAGTGCGGTCACCAGCACCACCTCGCGGCCGAGCTCCGCCGCCATGAGCGCGGCGAGCGCGGCGCCGCCGGGACGGTCCACACTGGACTCCTCGGCGAGCACCGGCACCGGCGCGTCGGGGCAGAGCCGGTCCGCTGTACCGTCCACGTCCCGGTCCAGCAGCGCGTCGCCGACGATGACGAGCGGCTTCACGGCGTCGCCTCGGTCGTCGTCGCGTCCGTCCCCGCCGCGAGAGCCCTCGCCGATTCGTACGCGTCGGCGATGCTCCGCACGGCCGGCAGCGCCACCTCGGCGTACCCGCACAGCACGTGCACCGCGAGGAGGTGCAGCTCCTGTACCACCTGCGGGTCCTCGGCCGGGACCGCGAGCACCTCGGCGCAGCGGGAGGCGAGCGGGTTCGGCGCCGGCCCGGTGAACGCCCACACGCGCAGGCCGGCCGCCCGGCCCGCGTCGGCCGCGTTGAGCAGGTTCGGGCTCCGGCCGCTCGTCGACATCAGCAGCAGCACGTCGCCCGGCCGGCCGTGCGCGCGGACCTGCCGGGCGAACACCTCCTCGTACCCGTAGTCGTTGCTGATCGCGGTGACCCCGGCGGTCTCCGCGCACAGCGCGATCGCCGACAGCGGGTCGCGGTCCGCACGGAGCTTGCCGGTCAGCTCGGCCACGAGGTGCTGGGCCTCGGCCGCGCTGCCCCCGTTGCCGGCGGCCAGCAGCCGGCCGCCGTGTCCGAGCGTCCAGGCCAGTTCGGTGCCCATCCGGGGAAGGTCGGCCGCTGCACGGCGGAATGGGACCAGCGCCGCGCCGAGGGCGGCGAGGTGGTCGTCCAGCAGCATCAGCGGATCCATCACGGTGCCACCACTTCCGCCCGCGTCCGGGCACCGACCTGCTGGTAGAGCGCGGCGAGCCGGTCGGCGGTGCGGGTCCACGAGTAGGACTGGCGGGCCCGGTCCACACCGGCGGTCGCGTAACCGAGCCGGCGCACCGGATCGGCGAGCAGCTTGCGCAGCGTGCCGCCGAGCGCGGCCGGATCCCGGGCGGGCACGAGAACGCCGGTGAAGCCGTCCACGACGGTGTCCATCAGCCCGCCGACCGCGGTCGCCACGACCGGTACGCCGCAGGCCATGGCCTCCAGCGCGGTCAGCCCGAACGGCTCGTACCACGGGGCACAGGCCAGTACGTCCGCCGACCGGTACCAGCGCGGCATCTCCTCGCGCGGCACCGCGCCGGCAAACCGGACCCGGTGGCTCACGCCGCAGCCGACCGCGATGGCCCGCAGCCGCGCCGCCTCCGGGTCGTCGCGCAGCCGGTCCGCCGCCGGCCCGCCGATGATGACCAGCTCGGCGTGCGGGACCAGGCGCAGCGCCCGGATCAGCTCGGCGAAGCCCTTGCGCTCGACCAGCCGGCCGACGGTCAGGATCCGGGGGTGCCGGGTGCGTGGCGCGACCGGGCCGAGCGGCGAGAACGTCGTGGCGTCCACACCGGACGGTATGACCGCGATCCGGGGCCGGGGCACACCCATCCGGATCAGCTCGCCCACCTCGTCGCGGCACTGCGCGACGATCCGGTCCACGCCGCGGCCGAGCGCCCGCTCGAGGCTGATCCGCGCTGACGGGCTGGTGTCCTTCTCCCGCTGGTGCCGGCGCTTGACCAAGCCCAGCGCGTGGAACGTCTGCACCACCGGCACCGGGTACAGGCGCCGCCCCACCAGGGCGGCCAGCCCGCTCATCCAGAAGTGCGCGTGTACCGCGTCCGGCGCCCAGTCGCCCTGCAACCACTGGGTGGACAGCCACCGGCCGAATCGCTTCATGAACGGCAGCAGCTGGTCCTTCGGCACCGGCTCCGGCGGACCGGCAGGGACGTGCACGACCGTGTACCCCTGCGGCACGGCGACGGTCGCCGGCAGGTCCACCCCGTCCCGCCGGGTGTACACCCGAACGTCGTGGCCAAGCTCGGCAAGGGCGGCCGACAGCTCCGCGACGTGGAGGTTCTGCCCGCCGGCGTCCACGGTGCCCAGTTGCGCGAGCGGGCTGGCGTGCTCCGATATCATCGCGATCCTCATCGGCGTGCCTCCTTGAGCAGCAGATCCCAATCGGCCAGGAAGCGTTCGAGGCCGTACCGGGTACGCGCGGTCTCCCGGGCGCGGGCGCCGAGCCGGGCGGCCGCGGCGGGGTCGGTCATGAGCCAGCGCGCCGCATCCACCAGGTCGTCCACGCGGGTGGAGAGCACTCCGGCCGGTCCGACGGCGGCGACCGTCTCGGTCGTGGCGAGCGCGATGACGGGCATGCCCATGGCCATTGCTTCCAGCAGGCTCAGGCCGAGTGATGTCCAGCGGGTCAGGTGGAGGTACGCGCGGCGCAGGCCGAGTTCGGCGTGCATCCGGCTCTGCGGTGGATCCTCGTGTACGGCCAACCGGTCGGCGGCCAGGCCCAGCGCGTCGCCCAGCCCGGCCAGGCCCATGCCGTACACGTCCAGCGGTGCCACATCGGCGAAGCGCGGCATCAGGTCGGTGCCGGTCACCCGCCAGCGGCGTACCGGCTCGTTGGTCGCGATCCCCAGCCGGTCCAGCTCCCCGGTGTACGAGGAGACCGGTGCCGGGATGCCGTGTTCGATGACGGTCGTCCGGGTCGCGCCCGAGTCCCAGAACAGCTCGTTGAAGTGCGTCACGTGGACCAGCACGAGGTCGTCCCGGTCGGCCATCGGGTGCCGGGTGTTCGGCACGTCCCCCTTGGGCGTGTTGTGCTCGACGTAGATCGACGGCACGTCGCGGCCGAGCCAGTGCCGGGCCAGCTCCCGCTCCTCGGGCCGCTGCAGCACGACCACGTCGACGTCCTCCGCCGCCAGCTGGGCCGGCGAGCGCTCCACGACGGTGTCCGGCCAGTCGTACGTGCGGGCCCGGCCGAGGCCGTACGGTCCCCGGTCCCGGGTGACCGGCACCAGGTAACGGTGTCCACCGTGGACGAACGCGGTGGTCCACGACCCGTGCACGTGCCAGACGAGGATGTTCACCGGCCCAGCACCTCGATCGCGGCGAGTACCTGGTCGGCGGTGACCGAGGAGAGGCAGGGGTGCCCGTCGACCGGGCACGCGGCGGCCGCGCGGCTGTACCGGCAGGGCGCGTCGGCGGCGCCGAGTCGCACGTGCGGGACCCGGTACGGACCCCACTGTCCGAAGGGGACGGTCGGAGCGAACAGGCTGACGACCGGCGTGCGTACCGCGGCCGCGAGGTGCGCGGGTCCGGTGTTGGCGACGACCGCGCAGCGTGCGCCGGCCAGCACACCGGCGAGCTCGGCGAGGTCGGTTTTGCCGCCGAGGTCCCGCGCGTGGTCGCCGGCCACGTACGCGGTGAGGTCCCGCTCGGCCGGCGCACCGGTGACCACGACCTCGTGACCGGCCCGGGTGATGGCGCGGGCGTACTCCGCGCACCGCTCGGGCGGGCAGGCCCGCGCCGGCACGCTGGCACCCGGGTGCAGGACGACGTACCCCGGCGGGACGACGGGATCCGGGTGCGGCGTGACGCGCAGCCCTGGGTCGTCGCCGGCCGGCAGCGGATAGCCGGCCGCGGCGGCCAGGGACAGCGCGCGCTCGGCTTCGGGGATGCCGAGCGGCACCCGGTGCCGGAGGTCGAGCAGCGAACCCGGGTAGTCGTCGCTGATCGCGCTCACCCGCGCCACCCCGGCCAACCGCAGGACAAGGGCGAACGGCAGTGGCGACTGGTGAAAAGAGGTGAAAATGATGGCCTCGTCAGGGGCCATCTCGGTGATCCGTGCAACGAGGCCGTGAACCTCGTCCGGGTCGATCGGTGGCGGATCCGGATCCAGCCACGGTACCGGCCAGACCATGCGCGCGTGGAAGCCGGGCAGGAGATCCGCCGCAGCCGCGCCGCGCGGCCCGCACAGCAGCGTCACCCGGCCGGCCCGGGCCGCGACCGCCCGGATCGCGGGGCCGGTCAGCAGCACGTCACCGGCCGAGTCGCCGCGGACGGCCAGCACGTGCCGGCCGGGCGGAGCCGCTGTCCCGGTGCCGGCGGCCAGCCGGTTGCGGCGCAGGATCAGGTCGACCGCCTGGGCCAGGTCGCCGGCGACGGCCGGGGCGGCGGCGATCTCTTCGCGCCGGGTGACCGGCGTGGGTACCAGCACCCCGAACGCTCCGGCGGCACCGGCCGCGGCGAGGTCCGTGCCGATGTCGCCGACGACCGCGCAGCGCGCGGGCTCGGTGCCCAGCGCGCGGGCCGCGGCCCGGACGAGCCCCGGCGCGGGCTTGCGGCAGCCGCACCGGTCGGCGTCCGCATGCGGGCACACCTGCCAGGTGTCGAACGGGCCGAGCAGTTCCTCGACCCGGGCGTTGACCGCCGTGACCTGCTCCGCCGTGACGAGCCCGCGGGCGAGGCCGGACTGGTTGGTGATGACCCCGAGTCGTATCCCCGCGGCCCGGAGACGGTCGAGCGCGGCGCGGGCTCCCGGCACGGTGGTCACCTTCGCCGGGTCCCCGTTGTACGGCACGTCGATGACCAAGGTGCCGTCCCGGTCGAGCAGCACCGCGTCGAAAAGTCTCACGGCGGAGAACTTCCCGAGGCAGTGCCCGGTAAACATCAAGGAGGGCGTGGCCTGCACAGGTATCCGCGCAGCCAGTGCCAGATGGCCAGCGGGGGGATCAACGCGCTGGTCACCGCCATGGTCACGACTTCATCGCCGGTACGGGGTCCGGGCTTGATCCGGGACCAGGCGAACTCGGCCGTGCCCAGGGACCACACCACCGCGGCGGTCCGGGACCGGGTGAGAAGCGCGACCGTGCCGGCAAGCGCAGTCAGCGCGTGCCGGCCCCGGCGGCCGGGCGGGATGTCGAGCATCGCGCGCCAGCGGCGTCCGTACCGCCGGTAGAGCAGCGCGTCGTCGGCGTTGCCCCGCTGGGCGCGCAGGCTGATCCAACGGGACTCCGGGCGTACCGGGTGCGTTACCCGGCGCCGGCCGGTGACGAGGCGCCAGCCTGCCGCCCGGACCCGGTAGGCGAGGTCGGCATCCTCCCGGTACGCCCGCGGGAAGCGCTCGTCGAACCCGCCGACCGCCTCCAGCGCGCTGCGACGGTAGGCCATGTCCGCGGTGGCCCAGCACGCCCGTGCCAGCCCGGCCGTGTTCCGTTCCCAGTCGGTGGGTGGCCGGTCCCTTGGCAGCGGCACGTCGACGATGCCCTGCACGCCGCCGACGTCCGGCCCCACCGTGGACAGATCACTGTGGAGGGTCGCGAGCCACTCCGGTGGGGGTACCACGTCGTCGTCGAGGAACGCGATCCACGCGCCGGTGGCGGCGCGCCAACCCGTGTTGCGGGCCGCCGCGGGTCCGGCCGCGCGGCCGCGCACGACGGTCACGCCGGGCGCGCGCAGCGGAGGGTCCGGCGCGGGCCGGTCGTCCACCACGATGACGTCCGCGCCGCCGAGCGTCGCGAGCAGCCTGTCCAGGCTCGGCCGGCCGACGGTCGGCACCACCACCGTGACGTCCATCATGGACGGGTCGGGCCGAACGTGCCGGTACGGCGGACCGCGACCGGCCCGATCGCCAGCAGGTCGACCGGGGCGGAACCGAACAGCTCCAGCGCCTCGCGCGGAGTGTCCACCATTGGCCGGCCGGCGGTATTCAGCGACGTGTTGACGACCGTGGGCAGGCCGGTCCGGCGCTCGAAGCCGGTCAACAGCTCGCCGACGAGCGGCTCGGTCGCGGGGTCCACGGTCTGGATCCTGGCTGTCCCGTCCACGTGCACGACGGCCGGGATCCGGTCCCGCCACTGTGGACGGACCCGGTGGACGAAGAGCATGTACGGGCTGGGAAGGACGCCCTCGAACAGGTCGGCCGCCCGGGAGGCGAGCACCATCGGCGCGACCGGGCGGAACTGTTCCCTGCCCTTGACCTGGTTGAGCCGTTCGGTGTTGGCCGGATCGCCGGGGTGCGCGAGCAACGAGCGGTGCCCGAGCGCGCGGGGACCGTACTCGCTGCGGCCCTGGAACCAGGCGACGATGCCGTCGCCGGCGAGCACGGCCGCCGCCGCGTCGGCGATGGAGGCCGGCCGGTCGTAGGGAACCCGCGCGCGGCGCAATTCCGCCTCGATCTCCGTGTCGGTGAACCCGCGGCCGAGGTCCGCTCCGGGCATCGGGACCGTCGGGTCGCCCTCGCCGGCGGCCACGTGCAGCGCGGCGCCGAGGGCGGTGCCGGCGTCACCGGCGGCGGGCTGGATCCAGACCGTCTCGAATGGACCCAGCTCGGCGATCTTCGCGTTCGCGACGCAGTTGAGCGCGACCCCACCGGCCATCGCGAGGTGCTTCGGGCCGCCGGCCGCCTCGTAGGTCCACCGGGCAAGGTCCAGCAGTACCTCTTCCAGCCGGGCCTGCACGCTCGCCGCCAGGTCGGCGTGGTCCGGGGTCACCTCACCGTCGGCGGTGCGGGGCTTGGCGAGCGTGGTCCAGTCCGTCGGCTGGACGATGAAGCCGCCGGTGCCGGTGGGGTACACGACGTCGCGCAGTTGTGGCAGGAACCGCGGCTGACCGTACGAGGCGAGCGCCATCACCTTGTACTCGTCGCTGGAGCGCAGGAAGCCGAGGTGCTCGGTCAGTTCCTCGTAGAGCAGGCCGAGCGAGTGCGGCAGGGTCTGCGCGTGCAGCGGGTGCAGTTGGCGGTCGCGGTACACCGCGGCGAGGTGACTGGCGGCCTCGCCGCGCCCGTCGAGCACGAGCGCGGCGCACTCGCCGTGGCCGTACTCCTCCGGGGCCGCCAGGGCGGCCGACGCGGCGTGTGCGGCGTGGTGCGGCACGAACCGGACACTGCCCGGGTCGAGGCCGGGCAGCGCGCCGGCCAGGAAGCCGGGTGCGCGCCGGGCGTACTCGACGCGCAGCCAGTCCCACGGGTCGGCGAGGTCCAGGTTCGGGTCACAGAGGGCGGGGTCGAACGAGTAGGCGACCGCGTCGAGAGCGGCCGCGTCGATGCCGGCCGTGCGCAGGCACCAGGCCGCAGCCTGCTCGGGAAGCTCCCAGGCCGAGAACGGTACGGGTCTTTTACCGTGTTTACGTCGACTGAACCTTTCCTCCTCCGCAGCGGCGACGACCTGGCCGTCTACCACCAGCGCGGCGGCCGGATCGTGGAAGATGGCATTGATACCGAGGACGCGCATGGCGGCGCTGTACCCCTATCGGGCCTGCGTAACCCCGGTCCACAGTGGATGAGTAAGAAGTGACATCATCCGAACGGTTGAGTTTTCGCCGCCAAATGGCTAGCGTCAGGTAACCGTACGGCGCAGGCGCTCCGTGCCCGGGTAGAGATTTACCCAAAAGCGATCAAAGCGGACTAGGTGAGGGAGGGACCACCGTGACCGCGACCAGCGACCTTGCGCAGCAGGTCCTCGAGGACCGGCGAGTCGCCGACCACGACGCGACTCAACTGCTGCACACGCTTGCCGCGCTTCCTGAGCACCACCCATCCCGGCCCGTGATGCGGGACCAGGCCATCGAGGCCTGGCTGCCGTTGGCCCAGCACCTCGCCCACCGGTTCAGCGGGCGTGGGGAGCCGGTCGAAGATCTGATCCAGACGGCAACCGTCGGCCTGATCAAGGCCGTTGACAAGTTCGACCCGGCGCGCGGGGTGGAGTTCGCCGCGTACGCCGTACCGACGATCGTCGGTGAGATCAAGCGGCACTTCCGGGACCGCACCTGGGACGTCAGGGTCCCGCGTCGCCTCCAGGAGCTGCGGCTGGTGATCACCGAAGCGGCCGGCACGTTGGCGCAGACCCTCGGTCGCTCGCCAACAGTCGCCGACCTCGCGCGACACCTGAAGATGACCGAGGAAGAGGTCATCGAGGGCCTGGAAGGGGCCCGCGCCTACCACGCCGTGTCGTTGCAGACCCCCGCACCGACCGGCGACCGCGGGACCGAGCTCGGGGACCTGCTCGGTCAGGACGACGCCGAACTGGAGCTGGCCGAGCTGCGGGTGGCGCTCGCGCCGGCGCTTGCCGTGCTGTCGCAGCGCGAACAGCGCATCCTCCTCATGCGCTTCTACGGCAACATGACGCAGTCCCAGATCGCGGAGCGTATCGGCATCTCCCAGATGCACGTGTCGCGCCTGCTGGCGCGGGCACTGGCCACCCTGCGCGGTGAGCTCGGCGACGACGAGCCGGTCGAGTAAGTAAGTAGCACCCAGCCGGGGATCACGGCGGGAGAGCTCCTAGGAGCTCTCCCGCCGTTCCAGTCCCACCGCCTGCCTCAGCTCGCGGATGTGCCGGTCCATCTCCTCGTCGCCGGGCGCCTGCGACCCCATCAGATCGGCCATCGCGTCCGCGATCGCGTTGAGCTTGTGCTGTACCGCCTCGTCCGACCGTCTCGCGCTGTTCTGCAGCAGCGCGACCAGCAGGAACGTCACGATCGTCGTGGCCGTATTGATGATCAGCTGCCAGGTGTCGAGGTCGCCGACGAGGAAGTACGACGGTGCCCAGATCAGGATCAACAGGACACAGAGGGCGAAGAACCAGGCTCGCGAGACGAACGCCGACGCCGCCGTGGCGAACCTGTCGAAGAACGACAGCTCGCCGCTGACCGAGGAGGGCATGTCCTCCGGCTTGCCGGTCGCCTGAACCGATCGGGTCGTGGTCATGGGCCGCATATGCCCGGACCTGAACGTGTGGAAACGGGAGACCGCGGGTACCGGATAGCACTCCGGCGCAAACCCGCGCCCGGTCAGACACCTGGAGGCGCAGCTCATGCCCAAACAGGTCGACGAAGGGCTGGTGACCACGCTCAAGCGGGTCGCCGCAGTGCTCAAGCAGGCCCAGGTGCCCTTCGCGCTCGCCGGTGGGTTCGCCGCCTACGCGCACGGCGGGATGTCGAGCGACCACGATGTCGACTTCCTCATCCGCGAGGAAGACGTCGACAAGGCCCTCGACACCCTCGTCGCGGCCGGCTTCACGGCCGAACGGCCACCGGAGGACTGGCTGGTCAAGGTGTACGACGAGGGCCGGCTCGTGGACCTCATCCACCGCCCGGTCGAGCGTCCGGTGACCGAGGAGACGCTCGCCGACACCGTGCCCCGCCCGGTCAACGCGGTCCGGATGCCCGTGCTGTCGGCCACCACGTTGATGGTGCACAAGCTTCTGTCGTACTCGCAGCACTACTGCGACTTCGCCAAGGGCCTGCCGCTCGCCCGCTCGCTGCGGGAGCAGATCGACTGGGTGCGGGTCCGCGAGGAGACGAGCCACTCGCCGTACGCCGAGGCGTTCCTGGTCCTGCTCGACCGGCTGGACGTGGTGCCGCTGTCGGCCAGCCAACGCGCGATCCTGGGCGCATCCGTCGGTGGCTCCCCGGAAGGGCGCGCGCTGCTCTCGGCAGAGGTGGCGGCGTGACCGTCGACGAGTACACCGAAGCGGAGCTGCAGCGCCTGCTCGCGGAGCGGCCGGAGACCGCTGAGCTGGGCATCCGGGTGGTCCGCCGGGACCAGACCCTGGTGCTCTGTGGCGAGGTCGAGAGCCCCAAGCGGCGCGACGAGATCCTGCGCATCGTGAAGGAACAGCTCCCCGGTGTCGAGGTCCGGTCCGACATCGGCGTCACCAGAGCGAGCCCGCCGACCGAGGCGGAGGAGCTGACGTGAACCCCACCATCCGGGTCGCGGCCGTGGGTGACGTCCACATGGACGCCGACGTGCTCGGTCGGTTCCGCCCCGCGTTGCAGCAACTGCCGGAGCAGGCCGACGTGCTGCTGCTGGCGGGCGACCTCACCCGGCACGGCACGGTCCGGGAGGCGCGCTGCGTGGCCCAGGAGTTCGGGGGCCTCGGCGTACCCGTCATCGTCGTGCTGGGCAACCACGACTACCACTGCGACGATGTGGCCGGGGTGACCGAGGTGCTGGAGGCCTCCGGCATGACCGTCCTGGAGGGATCGTCCACTGTGGTTGACACTCCGGGCGGGCGGTTGGGTGTCGCCGGTGCCAAGGGTTTCGGCGGAGGCTTTGCCGGCCGGTGCGCCTCCGAGTTCGGCGAGCCGGAGATGAAGGCCTTCATCCGTACCACCGCCGGGATCGCCGACAAGCTCGGCGCCGCGCTGCGGTCCCTCGAGGCGGACGTACGGGTGGCGCTGACCCACTACGCGCCCGTCCCCGACACGCTCGCCGGCGAGCCACCGGAGATCTACCCGTTCCTCGGCTCGTACCTGCTAGGTCAGGCCATCGACTCGGCACCGACCACGCTCGCCGTCCACGGGCACGCGCACGCGGGCAGCGAACGCGGTACGACACCGGGCGGCGTCCGGGTCCGTAATGTGGCCCACCCGGTCATCAAGCAGGCGTACAGCGTCTTCCACGTGCATCCGGAGCACAGCGGGTGACCGGCGGGGACCTGCTCGACCTCCTCGTCGACGACCATCGCGCGATCGAGGCGCTCTTCGTGCAGATCGAGAGCGGGCGCGGTAGCCCGCGGCAGCGCCGCCGGATCACCAACGCGATGGTGGCCGAGGTGAGCCGGCACGCCGCCCTGGAGGAACGGTTCCTCTACCCCGTGGCGCGCGAGGTGCTCGGCGCTGACGCGGCCGACCACGGCATCGCCGAGCACACCACGGCCGAGCGGACGCTCGTCGAACTATCCAAAGTGGATGTCACGGACGCCGACTTCGTCGCGGTCTGCGCACGGCTGATCGTCGGGTTGCGGGAGCACATGACGGCGGAGGAGGATGAGCTGTTCCCCGCACTGCGGGACCGCTGTACCGTCGGGCAGCTCTCCGAGCTGGGTGTGCGGTACCGGGAAGCGCGCGAGCTGAGCCCGACCCGGCCACACCCGCTCGCGCCGGACACGCCGCCGTGGAACCACGTCTCCTCGCCCGTCCTGGGCCTCGTGGACCACCTGCGCGACGAGGTGACCGGCCGGCTGCGGCCCGGTCTGTGAGCTTGTGCGCGCGGCTCGTGAGCCGCGCGCCTCAACGCTTCTCGCGGGCCTTGCGGGAACTGCGCTCGTTCGCCTTCTGGATCGCGTTCACCAGTTCCGGCTTGGTCATCCGGGACCGGCCCGGAACGTCCAGCCGCTTGGCGAGCTCCATCAGGTGGGCCTTGCTGGCGTTGGCGTCCACGCCACCCGCCGTCCGTCCCTGCGCGCGGGGCCGGGTACGCGCCGCCTGCGCATCACTGGGGCCCTTGCGACCCTTGGGTTCCCAGTGGTCCCCGACCTTCTCGAACGAGTGCTTGAGCGCGGCGAACGCGGTCCGGTGCGCCCGTTCGCCTTCGCCGTACTGTTCCGCCGCAGCGTCATGCGCCTTGGCCCACGTTTCCTGGGCCTTCTGCGGAGAGCGCTGCAACGTGCTCGGCATCTCCTTGCGTGCGGGCATCAGAGTCACCTTTCGGTACCAATCAACCTGCCTATACCATGCCCTCCACCTTGACGATCAAACACACGTTTGGCGCTGGGGGGCCTCGGGTAATCGAGCCGTCATGGAACTACTTCTCTGGATCCTCGCGGTTGTGCTGGTCGTGGCGGGCATCCTGGCACTGTTCCGGCGCCAGGTGCTCTGGGGAGTCGTGCTGATCATCGTAGGGCTGCTCGTCGGCCCGGGCGGCGTCAGCATCTTCACCTGATCGACGACGGCTCTGGTCGCCGCGCGGCGATGAGGCGCGCCGGGCCAGAGCCGTCGCACCGGCGGGGCGCCCCGGACGGCGCCGCGCCGACGCTGACGGTGTCCGGGGAGTCGGAAGACTCCCCGGACGCTCCACTGCGTTCCGGGCACTACGCTCTTACGGTGTGCGCCGCTTCCTCTCGCCGCGGTGGCTGCTGATTCACGCGGCGATGCTGATTCTGGTCGCCACCTTCCTCGCGCTCGGGTGGTGGCAGATCAGCCGGGCGCGGGCGGGAAACACACTCAGCATCGCGTACGCCTTCGAATGGCCGCTGTTCGCGGCGTTCGTGGTCGGGCTCTGGGTCCGGGAGATCCGGCTCGAGCTGCGCGGCGCACCGCCGTCCACACCCGCCGGGAAGCCCGTCTCCCGCCCGGTGGTCGTCCCGGTCGGCCGGGCGGACCGGGCTGCCGAGCCGGACGACGACGATCCGGCGTTGCGCGCGTACAACGACTACCTGGCCTGGCTGGCGGCGAACCCGGACCGGCGTCCGAGCGAGTACGGCCGCGAGCACTCCCGCGAGCACTCCCGCGAGCACTCCCGAGAGCACTCCAAAGAGCCCCTGCAAGAATGACCCCCATGCAGCCTGCCCTCCGCCGCTACCGGGTCATCGCCTACGTCGTCGGTGTCCTGCTGCTCGTCCTGTTCCTCGTCGCGATGCCGTTGAAGTACGTTGCCGACCGGCCACTTCTCGTGGAGACCGTTGGGCCGCTGCACGGTTTTCTCTATGTTGTCTATCTGGTGCTCACGTTCGACCTCGCCCGCCGGGCTGGTTGGGGACTCAAGCGCACCGTGCTGTTCCTTCTCGCCGGCACCGTGCCGGGCGCCTCGTTCGTGGCCGAGCGGCGGGCCACCCAACTGGTCAACGAGGCCGTGCCAGTCCATTGATATAGCTCAGCCCGCTGAATAACGTATGGACCGTGACCGCACCCGTCGGCCGGTCGGGCCTGCTTGCGCGCTGTACGGCGCATCTGCGGGACGGCGGGAACGTGGTGCTGTACGGCCCTTCCGGCATCGGCAAGTCCACCGTTCTCGATGTGCTGGCCGGTGAGGCGACCGGTCGCGGCGAGACCGTGCTGTCCACCGCGCCGGCCGAAGCGGACCAGAGCCTGCCGTTCGCCGGCCTGGTGGACCTGTTCGCCACGCTGCCCGACGGTGCCCTGGCCGACCTGCCCGGTCCACAGCGCGAGGCGCTCGACGCGGCGCTGCTCAGGTCCGGCGGAGCGGACCCGCAGGCCGGGGATCTCGCCCTGCGGCTGGCGGTCCGGGGTGTCCTGGCCCGGTGCGCCGCCCTCGCGCCGGTCCTGCTCGTCGTCGACGACGTGCAGTGGCTGGACCCGCCGACCGCCGACGTGCTGCGGTTCGCCCTGCGCCGGTTGCGCGGGGCCAGGGTACGGGCGCTGCTGGCGGAACGGGTCGAGGACGGCGGCGCGAGCGGGCCGGGTGCCCTGCTCTGCCCGGCCGGCGCCGCCGAGCTGGCGGTCCCGCCGCTCGCCCCGGAGGACGTGGTCGAGCTGGCCGCGGCGCACGGGCTGCCTGCCCGGGTGGCGGCGCGGCTGCACGCGGACAGCGGCGGGAACCCGTACCTGGCCCTGACCGTCTGCCGGGCCCTGGCCGGGCACCGGCTCGCGCCCTGGCGCTCGGTACCGATGCCGGAGCGGGTCCGCGCGGTGCTGCGGCGCCGGATCTCCCAGCTCTCCACCGGCGTACGGCGGACGCTGCTCGCCGCCGCGCTCGCCAACCGGCCGACCGTGCTGTTGCTGCGCCGGGCCGGTCGCCCGCACGCGGAACGGGACCTGCGCCTCGCCGCGGCCCGCGGGGTCGTGACGATCGCCGACGGGGTGGTGCGGTTCACGCCCGGCTCGATCGCCGCGGTGCTCGTCGACGACGCGCCCGCGGAGGAGCGCCTCTCCGTCCACCGCAGACTGTCCACAGTGGTTTCGGATCCGGTGGAGCTGGCCCGGCACCGCGCGATGTCGGCGGACGGCGGCAGCGACTGCGGCGGGGTCGACGTGGCCGCCGCGCTGATCGCGGCCGCCGGGTCGGCGCTGGAGCGGGGCGCCCGCGGGGTGGCCGCGGAGCTCTACCTGCTCGCCGCCGACCGGACCCCGGCCGGCGATCACGACCTGCTCGTCGAGCGGCTGCTGTGCGGCGCCGAGGCGGCCGCCACCGCCGGCCGGGTGGACCTCGTGGACCGGGCCGCCGAGGCGGTACTGGCCACCGCGGACCAGCCCGCGGCCCGGGTACGGGCCCGGATCGCCCAGGTGGACGCCGCCAACCAGGCGGTCGGTCACCTGGCCGAGACGCTGGCGCTGGCCCGCGCGGACGCCGGCGACGATCCCGCGCTGCTGGCCCCGGTACAGCTGCGGCTCGCCTGGCAGGCGCTGCTCGCCGACGGCTCCACCAGCGCGGCCCGGGAGGAGTCGCGCCACGCCGCGGCCAGCGCACACCTGGCCGGCGACCGGGTGGTGGAGGCGATGGCCCTGGCGATGCAGGCGCACATGGAACGGGCGCTCGGGCGGCCGGAGGTCTCCGAGACGCTCCGGCGGGCGCTCGACGTCGACGTGCCGATGCCGGCCGGCTGGCTGTTCCTCTCGCCGCGCCTCGTCGCCGCGCGGCACGCGTACTTCGACGACCGGCTCGACGCCGCCCGGCGCGACCTGCTCGACCTGCTCGCGATCGCGGAGCGGGCGGGCGGCGAGGAGACCATCGAGGTGCTGCGCGCGCTGGCCGAGGTCTCCGCCCGGGCTGGGCTCTGCCGGGACGCCCTCGACCAGGCCTCCCGGGCGATGCGGCTGTCGGACGAGGTCGGGATGAGCCCGGGGAAGTGCTGGTACACCGCGGCCATCGCTGAGCTGGCCGGCGGCAGCTTCACCCGGGCGCTCGGGTACGCCGAACGCGGCATCCGCGCCTCCACCGAGGAGCGTGACGTGCTCTACCTCAGCCGCGGGTGCTACGCGGCCGGCCTGGCCCACCTGTACGGGGGCGACCCGGCCGCCGCGGTCGTCGAGCTGCGCCGGGTGCGCGAGCTGGAGGCCTCCCAGGGCGTGGTGGATCCGTCGATCCTGCGCTGGCACGGTGAGCTGGCCGTGGCGCTGGTGGCGGTCGGCGAGCACGACGAGGCGCGCGAGGTGGTCGCCGGGGCACGCGCGGCCGCGGAGCGGCTCGGCCGGCATGGCACGCTCGTCCAGCTCGCCCGCGCCGAGGCCGCCTGCCACGCCGCCGACGGCGACCCGGACCGGGCCGCGGCCGTGCTGGTCGACGGGGCGGCCGGCCTGGCCGAGGTCGGGCTGCCCATCGAGCACGGCCACGCCCTGCTCGCGCTGGCCAGGGTCGAGCGGCGGCGCCGGCGGTACGCGGTGAGCCGCGCGGCGTTACAGGAGGCGCTCGCGGTGTTCACCCGGGTCGGTGCCCGGCCGTGGATCGCCGAGGTCACCGCCGTCCTGTCCACCGTGGACAGTACGACCCAGCCGTTGACCGCGACGGAGTCACGCATCGCGGCCCTGGTCCGGGACGGGGCCAGCAACCGGGAGATCGCCGCCCAGCTCTACCTCAGCGTGAAGACGGTCGAGGCCACGCTGACCCGGATCTACCGCAAGTTGCAGGTACGCTCCCGGACCCAGCTCAGTTCCCGGCTCCGCGCGACATGAACGGACGTTAAGGGGATCGCGCAAGGGTTTTCCCTGATTCGGTGCCCACCCGGCCGGTGGACCATCAGTCATCAGTTCCCACAGCGGAGTGCCCGGGCCGACGGCCCGGGCACTCCCGCTTTCGCTCCTTACCTACCTGGTCGGGTTTACCTGGTCAGGGCGTTGACGACCTGCGTCGCCCGCGCCTCGTGCTTGGCGTACGCGTCGGGGTAGGCGGACACCTGGACCGCCTGCGCCGCCACGGTCAGTGGCAGCCCACTCCAGCCCGGGACGTTGCGGAGGCCCAGGTAGAACTGGGTCGCCGCGTAGTCCTGGTTGAGCAGCTGGGCCGGGGTACCCCAGCCGGAGCTGGGCCGCTGCTGGAACAGGCCGATGGAGTCGTGGTCGTACCCGATGCCCTGGCTCTTGAGCGCCAGCGAGCGCGGCACGGTCGGGTTCGCCAGGTTGAGCAGCTGGCTCTCCTGCATCGCGGTCGCGACCGCGATGACGTGCGCCCGCTTCGGGAGGCCGACCTTCTTGCCGGCCCTCACGATCATCGCCGCGTTGTCCATCTGAGCCTGCGTCAGGCCGGCCACCGGCTTCGGCTTGGTGACGGCCTTGGGTGCGGCCTTGGCCGGAGCCTTGGGTGCGGCCTTGGCCTTGGGTGCAGCGGCCTTGGGCGCGGCCTTGGCCTTGGGTGCAGCGACCTTGGGGGCAGCGGCCTTGGGGGCAGCGGCCTTGGGTGCAGCGGCCTTGGGTGCAGCGGCCTTGGGCGCAGCGGCCTTGGCCGTCTTGCCGGTCGGGGTGGCCGCCGTCCGCTCCGTGCCACGCGAGGCCGCATCGGCCGCTGCCCGGTCGGTCGGCACACCGGCGACCGCGGCCGAGGTGGCCGGGGGAACAGACGTGCCTGAGACGGCATCGGCGACGGGAGCCAGCACGATGAGACCGAGCACGCTCGCGGCGACCCAGCGATTCGTCGTACGGCGCCACCAGGCGGGGGTGATGGACCGTGCCGTCAGCCGGTTGAGCCAGTCGGCGACGCGGCCCTTGGTGTCGACGTCGTTGTCGTTTCGCATCGGGCAAGGTTAGGCAGCCAGGACCGCGTCTGAGCTGGGCTGAAGGCCCAAATTTGGTGGCCTGCAACACGTTCCGGCGCGCACTCGTGCATGCGCCGGCAGGGGCGGTACGTCGGTGGCGCATTCCTCGTGAATCTGGCGAACCAGACGCTCCACACGGGACGGTGACGAACGTCGATGACATAGCGTGGCTGATCCATAACGCAGAGTGATAACTGTCCCTTGTGGTCGGTCGCCGCGGCACCGGTGCCTGCCCGGTTGCCGGCACCGGTTTGCCGGGCGTCGGCACCGGGTGTCCAGCTTGGGACCGGCGGGACACCGGTGGCTGCCGGGGCTGGCGAGCCGCGTGACCCCGGTCACCGCGTCCGGCGTTCGCTACCCCGGTAGGCTGTGAGCCGTGCTCACCATCCGTCAGGCGATCCTCGATGCGATCGTCGCCCACGCCCGCCGGGACCACCCGGACGAGGCGTGCGGCGTGGTCGCCGGGCCGGCGGGCGGCGACACCCCGGTGCGCCACATCCCGATGGAGAATGCCGAGCGCTCGCCGACGTTCTATCGTTTCGACTCGATGGAGCAGTTTCGTGTCTGGCGGGAGATGGACGACCGGGACGAGGAGCCGGTCGTCATCTACCACTCGCACACCGCCACCGAGGCCCACCCATCGCGTACCGACATCAATCTCGCCAGCGAGCCGGGCGCGCACTACCTGCTCGTTTCCACGCGGGAGCAGGACGTGACCGAGATTCGGTCGTTCCGGATCGTGGACGGCAGCGTCACCGAGGAGCCGGTCCGGATCGTTGATGCCACCGTGGACCCGAATGCCGTCCAGTCCTACCTGTTCGGGCAGACCCCGGCGACGGTCGACTACGAGTGTCGTAGCGCACGCTGACACCCGCCCGTCGACCCGTCAACCCTGCCTGACAAGAGGAGAGATCAACCCATGGCTATCGAGGTGCGCATTCCCACGATCCTGCGGTCGTACACCGGCGGCGCGAAGGCCGTCAAGGGCGACGGCGCCACGCTCGGCGACCTGCTCACCGACCTGGACGCCAAACACCCCGGCCTGCGCGGCCGGCTGGTCACCGAAGACGGCGGCCTGCACCGCTTCGTCAACGTCTACGTCAACGACGAGGACGTCCGGTTCCTCGCCCCCGCCGGGCAGAGCGCACTGGACGCGAAGCTCTCCGACGGCGACACCGTGACGATCCTGCCCGCGGTCGCCGGCGGCGCGTTCGGCTTCGCGGCGGCCGCGGCGCTGCTCGGCCGCTGACGCGCGGAGGTTACGGTGGCCCGCTTCGAGAGTCTGCTTGACGCGTGCGGGGGTACGCCGCTGGTCGGCCTGCCCCGGCTGTCGCCCTCGCCCGAGGTGCGCCTCTGGGCGAAGCTGGAGGACCGCAACCCGACCGGCAGCGTGAAGGACCGCGCGGCACTGTGGATGGTGCGCGCGGCCGAGCAGGCCGGCCAGCTGCGGCCGGGTGACACGATCCTGGAACCGACCAGCGGCAACACCGGCATCTCGCTGGCCATGGTCGCGAAGCTGCGCGGGTACCGGCTGGTCTGCGTGATGCCCGAGAACGTCTCGACCGAACGGGTCCAGCTCCTGCGGATGTACGGCGCGGAGATCATCCCGTCGCCCGCGGCGGGCGGCTCCAACCAGGCCGTGGCGATGGCGAAGCAGTTGGCCGCCGAGCATCCGGACTGGGTGATGCTCTACCAGTACGGCAACGAGGCCAACGCGCGGGCCCACTACGAGACGACCGGGCCGGAGCTGCTGCGGGACCTGCCGTCGATCACCCACTTCGTGGCCGGCCTCGGCACCACCGGGACGTTGATGGGCACCGGGCGCTACCTGCGGGAGAAGGTCGACGGCGTCGAGATCATTGCGGCCGAGCCCCGGTACGGCGAGCTGGTGTACGGGCTCCGCAACATCGACGAGGGGTACGTTCCCGAGCTGTACGACGCGCAGGTGCTGACCCGCCGGTTCTCGGTCGGTACCCGCGACGCGGTCCTGCGGACCCGGCAGCTCGTCGACGTCGAGGGCCTGTTCGTCGGCTTCTCCACCGGCGCCGTCGCGCACGCGGCCCTCGCGGTCGCGCACGAGGCGGTCAAGGCCGGCCGGCGGGCGGACGTGGCCTTCCTGGTGGCCGACGCGGGGTGGAAGTACCTGTCCACCGGTGCGTACGGCGGCACGCTCGCGGACGCGGAGAACGCGTTGGACGGCCAGCTGTGGGCCTAATGGTGGCGGACCAGGCGTTCGCCTAGCGCGCGGAGGTGCTCGCGAAGCTCGGGCGGATCGAGGACCTCGAACTCGTACGACAGGCCGCAGACGAACGTCACCAGTGGGGCCAGCTCGACCGCGGCCACCCGGAGCAGGGCGGTCCGCGGGCCGGCCGGCTCGACGAGCGCGACGCTCGGTGGAAACGCCCGCGCCACGTCCTGGTACGGGGCCTGGACGAGCACCTGGGCCTTGATGTCGTACGGCGCGTAGGCGACGCCCTCGCTCACCAGCGCGACCGGATCGGGCGGGTCGGTGAACCGGTACCGGTGCCCGGTGAGCACCGGGTCGGTGATCCGGTCCACCCGGAAGGTGCGCCAGTCGTCCCGGTTGCGGTCGCGGGCCACCAGGTACCACCGGCGTCCGGTGTGGACGATCCGCAGCGGCTCGACCGAGCGCTCGCTCGCCTGCCCCTGATTGTCGGTGTACCGGAAACGCAGTCCTTCGGTGCGCCGGCAGCCGGTGGCGATGGTCAGCAGCGCGTCCGTGTCGATGCGCTGCAGGTCCGGTCTGGGCAGGGGCACGGTGCCGGAAGCCAGCGCGTCGACCCGCTCGCGCAGCCGGGCTGGCAGCATGTCGTGCAGCTTGGCGAGGGCCGCGATGGCCGTGTCCTCCACGCCGAGAACCCCGGCGGTGGTGGCCATCCGCAGCCCGACCGCGATCGCCACCGCCTCGCTGTCGTCGAGCAGCAGCGGCGGTAGGCGCCCGCCGGTGCCGAGCCGGTAGCCGCCCGCGACCCCCGGGTCGGCGTCGATCGGGTACCCGAGCCCGCGCAGCCGGGCCACATCCCGGCGCAGCGTGCGTGCGGTCACGCCGATGCGGTCCGCCAGCTCGTGGCCGGGCCAGTGCGCGCGGGTCTGCAGCAATGACAGCAGCCGCAGCAGCCGGACAGCGGAGTCCACCCGCCCATCTTCTTGCGGACCGAATCTGTCCGCAATTGGCCGTAGCGTGCCCACCATGGACAACTCCCTGGACCGCATCAAGACCGACCTGCTGGAGCTCTCCGACTACGCGTACGGGCGGCTGCGCCAGCGGCTCACCGGGCTCACCGACGAGGAGTACCGCTGGGAGCCGGCGCCCCACTCCTGGTCGGTCCGGCCGGCCGGAGACGGCACGTTCCAGATGGACGGGGCGTCGATGCCGGTGCAGCCGCCGCCGCTGACCACGATCGCCTGGCGACTGTGCCACCTGATCTTCGTGCTGGCCGGCGAGCGGAACGCGACCTGGATCGGCGTGACACCCGTGGGACGGCTGGAACGGGCCGGCGAGCCGGGTACCGCCGCGGCAGCGATCGACCAGCTCGAACGGGCGTACGCGCTGTTCCGTACCCATGTGGCGGCCACCGACCCGGACCGGCTGACCGACCTGATGGGCGACATCGCCAGCAGGTACGCGCAGAGCACCCGGGCCGCGTTCGTCCTGCACGAGCTGGACGAGCTCATCCACCACGCGGCCGAGGTGGCCGCGCTGCGTGACCTGTACCGCGCCACCCGGCCGGTCGAGCCGTTCGTCGAGGCATGCGAGCGGGCCGACCCCGCCGCGCAGGCCCTGCTGGATGCCGATCCGTCGGTACGCGAGCGGCACGTCGGGCTCGTCGCGGCGATGGCCGCCCGGGAGAACTGGCCGGCCGTGCGGCTGCTCGTCGACCTGGGCTTCGACGTCAACGCCTCGGCCGGTGTCAGCGCGTTGCACTACGCGGCCGGCGCGGGCGAGCTTCCGGTGGTACGGCTGCTGGTGGAGCACGGCGCGGACACCGCGGCCATCGACAACGAGTTCGAACGCCCTCCGGTCGACTGGGCCCGGTTCTTCGGCCGGAACGAGGTCGTGGCGTACCTCGCAGGCTAGGCCGGTACCGCGATGGTCGTCAGAACGAGCGCGACCGCGAGCGCCGCGGTCGCGCCCGGCAGCAGCAGCCACGGCAGGTGCCGGTGCTGGACGCTGGCGAGCGCGGCCGCGGTGAGGGCGATGCCGATCAGGCCGATGACGATCACGGCCGGCTGGAACCAGACCGGTAGCGCGGAAGTGAACAGCATGCCGACGAACGCGCGGGCCCCGACGGCGAGGCCGACCAGCGTGAGGAGCGCCGCCCACGAGCTGATCATGATGATCCGGACCGTGGCCGGTGCCGCGGACGGATCGCCGAGCGCCACCGGTAGGTCGGACGTCCGTGTTCGGGATTCCGGATGCACCGCTCACCATCCTCGGCCGGGGGCGCTGTCGACCGTACGCCGCAACTACTCAGAGCAACGGTGCTGGCGTAATCCGGTTACGCAGTGGGAACGATTCCCATCACACCAGACGTCCGACCAGCCGGTGTCACGTTGACGACATGTTCGGTCGGACCTTTCAGTGCGAGCCGCTTCCCGGCGTAGGCTGCGCAGCGTGACGGATGCGCCGATTGGCATCTTCGACTCCGGAGTCGGCGGCCTGACGGTAGCTCGCGCCATACTCGATCAACTGCCGCACGAGCAGGTGGTCTACCTCGGCGATACGGCGCACGTACCGTATGGGCCGAAGCCACTCGCGGATGTCCGCCGCTACGCGCTCGACTGCCTCGACCACCTGGTCGCCGAAGGCGTCAAGATGCTGGTGATCGCCTGCAACTCGGCGGCCGCGGCGTGTCTCGCGGACGCCCGCGAGCGGTACGCCGTCCCGGTCGTCGAGGTCATCCGCCCGGCCGTGCGCCGGGCGGTCGCCGCCACCCGCAACGGCCGGGTCGGCGTGATCGGCACGAGCGCCACGATCACTAGCCGGGCGTACGAGGACGCCTTCGCGGCGGCGCCGCACGTCACGGTCGCCGGCGCGGCCTGCCCGCAGTTTGTCGACTTCGTCGAGCGGGGTATCACCTCCGGTCGTGCCCTGCTCGGCCTGGCCAGCGCGTACCTCGAGCCGCTCCAGCGGGAACGGGTCGACACGCTGGTCCTCGGATGCACCCACTACCCCCTGCTGGCCGGCATGATCAGCCTGGTCATGGGAGAAGACGTGACGCTGGTGTCTAGCGCTGACGAGACCGCGAAGGACGTGTACCGGGTGCTCACCCAGCTCGACCTGCTCCGGCCCGAGGCCGCGCCCGCGCCGGCGCACCGCTTGCTCACCACGGGCGACGCGGTAGCCTTCGGCAAGCTCGCCCGGCGCTTCCTCGGTGCCGAGATGCTGGCCGGCACGCCCATCGCCGCCGCGCGCGCCGGAGCGGTGGCATGAGGCTGACCATTCTCGGCTGTGCGGGGAGCTTTCCCGGACCCGAATCGGCCTGTTCCGCGTACCACGTCGAGGCCGACGGCTTCCGGCTGCTGATCGATTTCGGACCCGGCTCGCTGTCGGCGCTGCAGCGGTACGCCGGCCTGCACGCGGTCGACGCGATCCTGCTCACCCACCTGCACTGCGACCACATGATGGACGCGACGTCGTACGTGGTCGTGCGCCGCTACGACCCCGAGGGCGCGAGCCCGCCGCTACCTGTGTACGCCCCGGCCGGCGCGCCCGACCGGCTCGCCACCGCGTACGGCTCGGACGGCGCACCGATCGACGACGTCTTCACGTTCTACGGGCTGCAGCCGGGCACGTTCCCGATCGGGCCGTTCACGGTCACGGTGGACCAGATGAACCACCCGGTCGAGACGTACGGGGTCCGCCTCGAGCACAACGAGAAGGTGCTGGCCTACTCGGCGGACACCGCGCCGTGTGAGGCGCTGGTGCGGCTGGCGCAGGGCGCCGACCTGTTCCTGTGCGAGGCGAGCTACCTCGACGGCGCCGACAACCCGCCGGACCTGCACCTGACCGGGCGCGAGGCGGGGGAGCACGCGACCAAGGCCGGGGTGGGTCGGCTCGTGCTCACGCACCTTGTTACCGCGTGGGGCAGCGAGGCCGTCACGTACGAGGCGGCCGCGGCCGCCTTCGGCGGCCCGGTGGACATCGCCCGGCCCGGTGCCCGGTACCAACTCTGACACCCGGAGTTGCCCACCTTACGACCGTCCGATGTGGAGCGTCGGTCGGCCGCATGCGAGCGAGCGCGGGCACCGGCCCGACCGGCCCGCCGCCGAACCGGCCCGCCGCCGACCCCGGAGCCGACCACCGGAGCGGCGGCCTAAGCTGTCCGACATGGCTCGACCCGACGGGCGTGCGCCCGACCAGTTGCGACCGATCACGCTCACCCGCGGGTGGACCGTCCACCCGGAAGGTTCGGTGCTCGTCGAGTTCGGCGACACCCGCGTGCTGTGCACGGCCAGCGTGACCGAGGGCGTGCCGCGCTGGCGGAAAGGGTCGGGCCTCGGTTGGGTGACCGCCGAGTACGCGATGCTGCCCCGCTCGACGAACACCCGGTCGGACCGGGAGAGCGTCAAGGGCAGGATCGGCGGCCGTACCCACGAGATCTCCCGGCTGATCGGCCGGAGCCTGCGCGCGTGCGTCGACCTGTCGGCGCTCGGCGAGAACTCGATCGTGCTCGACTGCGATGTCCTCCAGGCCGACGGCGGTACCCGTACCGCCGCCATCACCGGGGCGTACGTGGCCCTGCACGACGCGGTCGGCTGGCTCGCCAAGAGAGGCCTGCTCTCCGGCAAGCCGGCCGAGGCCGTCAACCGCTCCGTCGCCGCGGTCAGCGTCGGCATCATCCGCGGCGAGGCCGTGCTGGACCTGTGTTACGCCGAGGACGTGGCCGCCGAGGTGGACATGAACGTGGTCTGCACCGGCCCGGGGGACTTCGTCGAGGTGCAGGGCACCGGCGAGGCCGGCGTGTTCTCCCGCGCACAGCTCGACGCGTTGCTGGACCTGGGCGTCGCGGGCTGCGCCGAACTGGCCCGGCGACAGGAAGCGGCGCTCGCGTGAACGTGCTGCTCGCCACCCACAACACCGGGAAGCTCGACGAACTGCGCCGGATCCTCGACGGTCTGGTCCCGGTCCTGGGACTGGACGACGTGCCGGCGTACCCGGAGGTGCCCGAGACCGGGCTGACGTTCGCGGAGAACGCCTTGCTCAAGGCGCGTGAAGGCGCCGCGCGCACCGGCCTGCCGACGGTCGCGGACGATTCCGGCCTCGCGGTCGACGCGCTGGGCGGCATGCCGGGCGTCTTCAGTGCCCGGTGGGCCGGCCGTCACGGCGACGACGAGGCGAACCTGCGGCTGTTACTGGCCCAGCTCGAGGACGTACCGGACGAGCACCGGGGCGCCGCGTTCATCTGCGCCGCCGCCCTCGTACTCCCGGACGGTCGTGAGTGGACGGTGCACGGCGAGATGCGCGGCACTGTGATCCGCGAGGCGCGTGGCACGAACGGGTTCGGCTACGATCCGATCTTCGTCGCCAAGGGTGAGACGGCGACCAACGCCGAGCTCGCGCCCGAGGACAAGGACGCGATCTCCCACCGGGGCAAGGCGTTCCGCACGCTGGCCGAGCTCATCTCGCGGCTGTGAGGTCAGCGCAGCGGGCCGACCACGTCCTCGACCGCGTCGCGGAGGGCGCGGCCGGCGATGAGGGTACGGGCCGACTCCAGCACCGGGGCGAGGAAGATGTCCGGCCCGGGTTCGCCGGCGAACGTGGACACCGCCTCCACTGCCAGCCGCCCGGCCGGCGAGCAGCCCAGCGGCGCCCGCAGTTGCAGCCCGCGGACCGCGGCGAGCAGTTCGACCGCGAGCAGGCTGGTCAGGTTGTCGAGAACCGTCCGCAGCTTGCGGGTCGCGGCCCAGCCCATCGAGACGTGGTCCTCCTGCATACCCGACGTCGGTAGCGAGTCCACACTGGCCGGTGAGGCGAGCCGCCGGTTCTCCGCGACGATCCCGGCCGCGGTGTACTGCGCGATCATCAGGCCGGAGTTGACACCCGGATCCGGGGTGAGGAAGGCCGGCAGGTCGCGCGAGCGGCACACGTCCAGCAGCCGGTCGACCCGGCGCTCCGAGATCGCGCCGACTTCGGCCGCGGCGATCGCGAGGTAGTCCGCGGCGAAGCCGAGCGGAGCGCCGTGGAAGTTCCCGGTCGACTCGACCCGCCCGTCCGGCAGCACCACCGGATTGTCCACGATGGACGCAAGTTCCCGGTCGGCTACGCCGCGCGCGAAGTCCAGCGTGTCCCGAGCCGCGCCGGCCACCTGTGGCGCGCAGCGCATCGAGTAGGCGTCCTGGACCGCGTGCGTCATGTTGTCCCGGTGCGAGTCCATGATGGCCGAGCCATGCAGCAGCCGGAAGATGTTCGCCGCGCTGGCCGCCTGGCCCGGGTGCGGCCGGATCTCGTGCAGTTCCGGCTGGAACGGCCGGTCGCTGCCGAGCATCGCCTCGATCGCCAGAGCGGCGGTCAGATCGGCCATCGTGAACAGGTGCGCGGCGTCTGCGACCGCGAGCAGCAGCATGCCCAGCATGCCGTCGGTGCCGTTGATGAGCGCCAGTCCTTCCTTGGACGCCAGCGCGATCGGGGCCAGCCCGGCCCGGTGCAGGGCCTCCGCGGCGGCCTGCCGCGAGCCGTCCTTGCCGAGTACCCAGCCCTCGCCGAGCAGGGTGAGCGCGCAGTGCGCGAGCGGCGCGAGATCCCCGGACGCCCCGAGCGAGCCGTGCTCGGGTACCCACGGCGTGATGTCGTGGTTCAACAGGTCCACAAGGGACTGTGCGATCAGCGGCCGGACGCCCGACCGGCCCAGCGCCAGCGACCGGACGCGCAGCAGGATCATCGCGCGGACGACCTCGCGCGGCATGACCGCACCGACGCCGGAGGCGTGCGAGCGGATCAGCGCGTGCTGCAGCTCCGCCCGCCGCTCCGGGGCGATGAACGTCATCGCCAGCGCGCCGAATCCGGTGGAGACGCCGTACACCGGCCGGCCGGACCGCTCGATGCTGTCCACGATGGATCGGCTGGCGGTCATCGCGTCCACGGTGGACGGGGCAAGCGAAACCGTTGCCCCGTTGCGGGCCACGGCGATGACATCGGCCGGGCTGACCCCGGTCGGCTGGACAACGACACTCATCACGTCAGCACTCCGTTGTGCAGAACTTCGCGGACAATCGGGACTCCCGGCCGGTACGCCAGGTAGAGGTGGCTCGGCCCGTCGAGCAGCACGACGTCGGCACGGGCGCCGACCCGCAGGTGGCCGACGTCGTCGCGGCGCAGTGCCCGCGCGCCGCCGACGGTCGCCGCGCGGATGGCTTCCGCCGGGGTCAGCCGCATCTCCCGGACCGCCAGCGCGATACAGAACGGCATCGAGGAGGTGTACGACGAACCGGGGTTGCAGTCCGTCGCCAGCGCGACGGTGACGCCCGCGTCGAGCAGCCGCCGGGCGTCCGGGTACGGCGAGCGGGTCGAGAACTCGGCGCCGGGCAGCAGCGTGGCCACGGTCGACGAGTCCGCCAGCGCGGCCACGTCCGACTCGGACAGGTGCGTGCAGTGGTCCGCGCTCGCCGCGCCCAGGTCGACCGCGACCTGGATCCCGGGCCCGGGACCGAGCTGGTTGGCGTGGATCCGGGCGCCGAGGCCGGCCCGCCGGCCGGCGTCGAGAACGGCCCGGGCCTGGTCGCCGTCGAACGCACCCCGCTCGCAGAACACGTCCACCCAGCGGGCGTACGGCGCGGCGGCGTCGAGCATCTCGCCGCAGACCAGCGCGACATAGTCGTCCGTGCGCCCGGCGTACTCCTCCGGTACGGTGTGCGCGCCGAGGAACGTCGTCTCCGGCGAGACCTCGAAGGCCAGCCGCAGCGAGCGGGCCTCGTCGGTGACGGTGAGGCCGTACCCGGATTTGATCTCCATGGTCGTGGTGCCCTGCCGGAGCGCCTCGCGGCGTAGCCGCCCGACGGTGGCGCGCAGGTCGTGGTCTGACGCCCCGCGGGTCGCGGCGACCGTGGTCTGGATGCCCCCGCCGGTGTAGCGCTCGCCCGCCATCCGCGCGGCGAACTCCCCGGCCCGATCACCCGCGAAGACCAGGTGGGCGTGGCTGTCCACGAAGCCGGGCAGGGCGGCGCCGCCGTGTGCGTCGAGGACGGTGTCCGCCGTGGGTGCCTGTTCGGTCGATCCGACCCAGGCGATCCGCCCGTCCTCGGCGACGAGCGCGGCGTCCCGGATGATCCCCAGTTGACCGTCGCCGGTGTCCGGATCGTTGGTCACCAGCTCCCCGATGTTCACCACGACCAGACTCATGAGATCACCACCCGGATCGCGTCGTCGAGCGCCCGCGCGACATCGGGAACTCCACAGTGGACGCCGTCGCGGACGATGGTTGACCCGTCGCGCACCACGTGGGTGACGTCCGCCGCCGCTCCGGTGAACACCACGCTTGGCCCGGGTGAAGTGCCGGTCGTACGGACCGAGTCCAGCCGGACGGTGACCAGATCGGCCCGCTGGCCGGGGGCGATCTGCCCCGCGTCGGTCCAGCCGAGCGCGGCGTGGCCGCCGGCGGTGGCGGCCCGGAGCAGCTCCGCCGCGGCGAAGTGGCCACGCTGCTCGGAGCGCAGCCGCTCGTCCAGCTCGACCGCGCGGGCCTCCTCGAACATGTCGATGACCGCGTGGCTGTCCGTACCGAGGGACAGCGGGCTGCCGGAGTCGACCAGCGCGCGGGCGAGGCCGATGCCGTCGGCCAGGTCCCGTTCGGTGGTCGGGCAGAAGCACACGCCGGTACCGGAGTCGCCCAGCGTGGTCCGGTCGAGGTCGGTGAGGTGGGTTGCGTGGACCGCCGTGGTACCCGGGCCCAGCAGGCCGTGCCGGTCGAGCAGTTCGGTCGGGGTACAGCCGTAGCGGGCCCGGCAGGCCTGGTTCTCCGCCCGCTGTTCGGAGAGGTGAATGTGGACGAGCCCGTCCGCGACCTCGTCGAGCAGCTCAGCCGGTACCGCGCGGACGGAGTGGACGGCCGAGGCGATGCGGGCGGTCTCCGTTCCGGCGATTGCCCCATGTCTGGTGCGCCAGCCGTCGAGGCTGCCGTCGGAGAAACGGCGCTGCGGCCCGTGCGGCGGCGCGCCATCCACAGTGGAGGTCAGGTAGATCGTGTCCAGCAGGGTGATCCGGATGCCCGCCTCGGCGGCCGCGGTCAGCAGCGCGTTGCCCATCGCGTTCGGATCGTCGTACGGCCGGCCGTCCGGTGCGTGGTGCAGGTAGTGGAACTCGCCGACGCAGGTGATGCCGGCGAGGGCCATCTCGGCGTAGGTCGCCCGGGCCAGGCTGAGGTAGGAGTCCGGGTCGAGCCGGTCGGCCAGCTCGTACATCCGGTTGCGCCAGGTCCAGAACGTGCCCTTGCCGGCGTGGGTACGCCCGCGCAGCGCGCGGTGGAACGCGTGGGAGTGCGCGTTGGCAAGCCCGGGGATGGTCAGCCCGACCAGGCGTATGGCGTCCGCCGGCGGGTCGGTCACCTCCGGCGTCACCGCCCCGAACCGCCCGTCGGCCCCGATCTCGACGAGCACGTCCGGCCGGGCCTCGTCCGCCGTGGTACCGAGCCACGCCCACTGCGCCAGGTAGCGCCTCATCGGTCGCCCGCCAGGTGAGCCAGGACCGTCGCGAGGGCGGCCACGCCGGCCTCGCAGTCGACGTCGGTCGCGTACTCGGCGGGGGAGTGCGACACGCCGGTCGGGTTGCGCACGAACAGCATCGCCGTCGGTACGTGTGCGGCGAGCACCCCGGCGTCGTGCCCCGCGCCGGTCGGCAGCACCGGCGCGCCGCCGAGCAGGTCCGCCAACCGGTCCCGCAAGCCGCCGTCGAACGACGTCACCGGCGAGACCGACTCCGCGGCCACGGTGACGGTGGTGCCGTCGAGCGCGGCCCGCTCCCGGGCACCGGCCTCGACCGCCGCGACCAGCGCGGAGAGCGTCGCGTCGTCGGGTGCCCGTGCGTCCAGCCAGGCGGTGGCCCGCGAGGCGATCGCGTTGGTGGCGTTGGGTTCCACGCTGACCCGGCCGACCGTGGCGTGGCCACCCCGCCGCCGCGCCTCCGCGTCGGCGACGAGCACGGCCCGGGCCAGGGCGAGCATCGGGTCCCGGCGGTCGGCCATCCGGGTGGTACCCGCGTGGTTGCCCTCGCCGGTGAACTCCAGCCGCCACCGGCCGTGCGGCCAGATCGCGGACGCGACGCCGACCGGCTCGCCCAGGTGCGCGAGCCCCCGTCCCTGCTCGACGTGCAGCTCGACGAACGTCCCGATCGCCCGCAGCCGCGCGGGATCCGGGCCGAGCGCGGACGGGTCCTCCCCGGCCGCCGACATCGCCCCGGCCAGCGTCTCGCCGCCCAGGTCACGCAGCTCCCGCGCCCGGGCCGGGTCGAGCGCACCGGTGAGCAACCGCGACCCCAGGCAGGGTACTCCGAACCGGGCACCCTCCTCCTCGGTGAACGCCACGATGCCGATCGGGCGGGCCGGCCGCGCCAGGCCATCCGCGCGCAGCGCGTCCACCGCGAGGAGGGCGGAGACGATCCCCAGTGGACCGTCGTACGCGCCGCCGCGAGGTACCGAGTCCAGATGGCTGCCGGTCACCACGGCCCCGCCCGCGGAGGGCGTACCCCACCAGGCCCACAGGTTGCCGTTGCGGTCGGTCTCCACCGCGAGGTCCCGGGTCCGGGCCTGGGCGCTGAACCACTCCCGACACTTGAGGTCCACAGTAGACCAGGACGGCCGTACCCAGCCGGCGCCGGTGTCCCCGATCGGCGCCAGGCTGTCCCAGAGCGTCCGGAACGAGCTCATTCTTCCCTCATCGGCACCCGGACCCCGGCCTCGGCCGCCACCGTCTCCGCCAGCGGGTAACCGGCGTCCACGTGCCGGATCACCCCCATGCCGGGATCGTTGGTCAGCACCCGTTCGATCTTCTGCGCGGCCAGCGGCGTGCCGTCCGCGACGGTCACCTGCCCGGCGTGGATGGACTTGCCGATGCCGACCCCGCCACCGTGGTGGATCGACACCCACGACGCGCCGCTCGCGGTGTTGACCAGCGCGTTCAGCAGCGGCCAGTCCGCGATGGCGTCGGATCCGTCGGTCATCGCCTCGGTCTCCCGGTACGGTGAGGCGACTGAGCCGCAGTCCAGGTGGTCCCGGCCGATCACGACCGGGGCGCGCAGCTCACCCGAGGCGACCATGTCGTTGAAGCGCAGCCCGGCCCGGTCCCGCTCGCCGTACCCCAGCCAGCAGATCCGCGCCGGCAGGCCCTGGAACGCGACCCGCTCGCCGGCCATGCGGATCCACCGGCCGAGCGAATCGTTCGCCGGGAACAGATCGAGGATCGCCCGGTCGGTCGCCGCGATGTCGGCCGGGTCGCCGCTCAGCGCGGCCCACCGGAACGGGCCTTTGCCCGCGCAGAAGAGCGGCCGGATGTACGCCGGTACGAAACCGGGGAAGGCGAACGCGCGGGTGAACCCGCCCGCGGCCGCCTCGGCGCGGATCGAGTTGCCGTAGTCGAACACCTCCGCGCCGGCGTCGAGGAACCCGACCATGGCCTCCACATGCTTGGCCATCGAGGCGCGGGCCCGGTCGGTGAACTCCTCCGGTTTCTTCGCCGCGTAGTCGGGCGCGTCGGCCGGGTCGACGCCCTCCGGCACGTACGACAGCGGGTCGTGCGCGGGCGTCTGGTCGGTGACGATGTCGACCGGTACGCCCCGGCGCAGCAGGTCCGGCACGAGCGTGGCCGCGTTGCCGACCACCCCGACGGAGAGCGCCTCGCGGGCCGACTTCGCGCCGACCGCGAGCGACACCGCCTCGTCCACAGTGGACGCGATGGTGTCGAGGTAGCGGGTCTCCACGCGGCGCTGCAGCCGGGCCGGGGAGACGTCGATGACGAGGCAGGCGCCGTCGTTCATGGTGACCGCGAGCGGCTGCGCGCCGCCCATGCCGCCGCAGCCGGCGGTGAGCGTGAGCGTGCCGGCGAGCGTGCCGCCGAACCGCCGCGCGGCGACGGCCGCGAACGTCTCGTAGGTACCCTGCAGGATCCCCTGGGTGCCGATGTAGATCCAGGAGCCGGCGGTCATTTGCCCGTACATGGTCAGGCCGAGCTTCTCCAGCCGCCGGAACTCGGGCCAGGTGGCCCAGTCGCCGACCAGGTTCGAGTTGGCGATCAGCACCCGTGGCGCCCACTCATGGGTGCGGAACACGCCCACCGGCCGGCCCGACTGCACGAGCATCGTCTCGTCGTCGGCGAGTGTGGTGAGGGTACGGACCAGCGCGTGGAACGACGGCCAGTCCCGGGCCGCCTTGCCGGTACCCCCGTACACGACGAGGTCCTGCGGCGCCTCGGCGACCTCCGGGTCGAGGTTGTTGCACAGCATGCGCAGGGCGGCCTCCTGCGTCCACGACCGTGCGGTCAGTGTGGTACCGCGTGGTGCGCGCACGGGCTCATGCATGGAACACCCTCCTCCGAGCGGCGGACACCTCGAACTCTTCCAGCCTGGCCTGCGCCTGTGCCGGAATCGCGTCGCAAACTGCCTGCAGCAGCACCATAGCGAGCGCCATCGGCGCGCTGTGCAGATCGAACACGAGTTGCGCGCCGACCGGCGCAGGTAGCGTCAGGTCCGCGTGCGTGGCCGCCGGGCTCAGCGGCGAGTCGGTCACGGTGACGACGGTCAGACCCACCGCGCGGGCGTGCCGGAGTACGTCGAGCACCTCGCGGGGGTAGCGCGGCAACACGAAGGCGAGCAGCGCGACCGCGCCGGCCGACCGGGACTGCTCCAGCCGGTCGGTCAGCAGGGTGCCGCCCTGGTCGAGGACCCGCACATCCGGGTGGATCTTCGCCGCGAAGTACCCGAAGTACGCGGCGAGCGGCGCGGCCGAGCGCAACCCGAGGACGGGCAGCGGGCGGCTGCCGGCGAGCACGGCGCCGGCCTCGGCGACAGGGCCACGGTCGGCCAGCCGCTCGGCCAGCCGGATCAGGTTCTCCGCCTCGGCCGCGACCGCCCGCTGGAACTCGTTGTGCGCCACCGTTTCGTCGGTGTCCGCCGGCGCCGACAGCATGTCCCGCAGGTGCCGGCGGAGCGCCGGGTAGCCGTCGAAGCCGAGGGCCATCGCGAACCGGGTCACCGACGGCTGGCTCACCTGCGCCAGGCTGGCCACCTCACCGCTGGACAGGTACGCGGCCTTACCGGCGCTCTCGACCAGGCAGTGTGCGATGCGCCGCTGCGTGGGCGTCAGCCGGACGCCAGCGAAGAGTCGCACCACAGCATCATTCACAGCGTGACTGTATGCAAGTTTTCATTCAGTCGGCAAGCAGCCGGACCGGGACCCGACAGACCGCCGGGGGCGATAAATGCCCGCTTTGGGCGGGGACAGCGACCGTAGAGTGGCGCCATGCGCGTCGCCTCGCTCCACTCGTACCCGATCAAGGGTGGTTACCGGCTCGACCACGACGGTGTCGAGGTGGAGATCGACGGCATCCCCGGCGACCGCCGGTGGTTGGTCACCGACCCGGACGGGTCGCTGATCACGCAGACCGCCGTGGCCCGGCTGGGCCAGGTGCGGTCGGCGCCCGCCGGGACCGGCCTGACCCTCAGCGCGCCCGGCATGCCGGACCTGACCGTCGCAGGCGCCGGGAGCGAGGCCGACGACTGGCTCAGCGCCGCACTGGATCGCAAGGTCCACCTGGTCCGGCTGGAGCGCCGCCCGCCGGGGGAGAACCCGTTGCTGGTGACCACGACCGCCTCGCTCGGTGCGCTCAACGACCGGCTCCTGGAGTCCGGCTCACCCGAGGGCCCGCTGCCGATGACGCGGTTCCGGCCGAACGTCGTGCTCTCGGACGTTTCGCCGTGGGCGGAGGATGCCTGGATCGGCGGCCGGATCCGGATCGGCGGTCTGGTGTTCCGAGTGACCGAGGCGTGCGAGCGCTGCGTCATCACCACGATCGACCAGGAGACCGGTGAGCGCGGCCGGGAGCCGCTGCGGGTGCTCGCCCGGTTCCGCAACATCGACCAGGGCCTGCTCTTCGGCGTCTACCTGGCAGCCGAGGTGCCCGGCCGGCTCGCGGTGGGCGACACGGTCGAGGTGCCTGCCGGCTCGTGGCCGGGCATGCTGGTCGGGTGACGAGCGAGGAGAACCTGCGGATCCACGGATCGCTCGGCATCCCGCGGGCCGAGTTGCAGTGGCGGTTCTCCCGGTCGAGCGGGCCGGGCGGCCAGGGCGTCAACACCGCGGACTCCCGGGTCGAACTGCGCTGGAACCTGGCCGGGAGCGAGGTCCTGCCACCGCCGTTGAAGGCCCGCGCGCTGGAGCGCCTCGCCGGCCGGCTGGTCGACGGCGTGCTGGCGGTGACCGCGTCGGAACACCGGGCGCAGCTGCAGAACCGGCGGGCCGCGGAGAGCCGGCTCGCGGCGCTGGTCGCGGAGGCGATCGCCCCGCCGCCACCGAGGCGGCGCCGGACCCGGCCGTCCCGCGGCGCGGTCGAAGCGCGGCTGGCGGCCAAGAAGCGGCGCGGCGAGATCAAGAAGCTGCGCCGGGCGGATGACTAGGATCGGGCGATGACCGCTGACGGTGGGCCGGTCGACAAGCTGGTCAAGGAGTTCGTCGATGTCGACCTGTCCGGGGCGTTCTTCCGGCAGGCGGACCTCTCGGGCGTACGGATGCGCGGTGTCCTGCTCATCGGCGGCGACATCGACGGTGTGATCGGCGGGCTGCGGGTCAACGGTGTCGCCGTCGCCCCGCTGATCGAGGCGGAGCTGGACCGGTTGCACCCGGAGCGGACGAAGCTACGACCGACCACAGTGGACGGTATGCGGGAGGCGTGGGCGGTGGTCAGGTCGTTCTGGGCGGAGACGATGGCCCGCGTCCGTACCCGTCCCGAGGCCGATCTGCACCGGTCGGTCGACGGCGAGTGGTCGTTCGTGCAGACCATGCGCCACCTGGTGTTCGTGACCGACGCGTGGTACGGCCACGCGGTCGCCGGCCGGGCCGCGCCGTACCACCCGCTCGGCCTGCCGCCGTCGTTCGTCGGCGACGGCGCGGCGTTCGGCATCGATGTGGCGGCGGAGCCCCGGTTCGAGGAGGTCGTGGTGGCCCGGGAGGACCGGCTCGGCCAGGTGGCCGACTTCCTGGCCACGGTCACCCAGGACGAGCTCGACCGGGAGCGGGAGCCGAACGAGGCTCCCGGCTGGCCGCCGCCGGAGCGCCGGACCGCGGCCTCCTGCCTGCGCGTGATCTTCAACGAGGAGTGGGCGCACCACCGGTTCGCGGTCCGCGACCTCGCGGCTGTCACCGAGGCCGTCGAGTAGGGCCGGCGGGATTCGAACCCGCACTGTAGCGGACCTAAACCGCTCGCCTCCTGCCATTGGGCTACGGCCCCCGCCAGCGAGTCTAGCCGCGGACCAGGCGGGTGATCTCCACGGTGACGCCGAGGTGGGTGCGAGTCAGTCGAGCCCCAGCTCACGGCGGAGTTTCGCGACGTGCCCGGTCGCCTTGACGTGGTACATCGCGGTCACGATGCGGCCGTGCTCGTCGATCACGAAGGTCGACCGGATCACGCCCATGACGGTACGGCCGTAGTTCTGCTTCTCGCCGTAGGCCCCGTACGCGGTCAGGACGCTCTTGTCGGGGTCGGAGACGAGCGGGAAGGTCAGCGCGTCGCGCTCGCGGAACTGGGCCAGTTTCTCCGGCTTGTCGGGGGAGATGCCGACCACCTCGTACCCGGCCGCCTGCAGGGACGCGAGCGAGTCCCGGAAGTCGCAGGCCTGGGTGGTGCAGCCGGGCGTCATCGCGGCCGGGTAGGCGTAGAGGACGACCTTGCGACCGCGCAGGTCCTTCAGCGCCAGCTTGCCACCGCTGTCGGTCGCGAGCGTGAAGTCGGGTGCGGGGTCACCGGGCGCGAGGCGGGTCATGCGGCCAACCCTACCAACGTGCCCGGTGCGCCCCGGCGTGGTGCGGGCTCAGGGAACGGTGACGGTCAGCGGCGTACCCGATGAGGACAGGTTCCCGCTGAGGTCCATCGCCCGGACCGTGAACGTGTAGGTCTCACCACGGAACAGCGTGCACTCGATGTCGGTCAGCCGGAAGAAGTCGACCCCCTCGCCGCCGCCGAAGGCCACGCCGCCGTCGGCGAAGAGCCAGTACATGCCGACCCCACGGTCGTCCGCGGACGGGTCCCAGTCCAGGCCGATCGGGGCGCCGCTGGTGTCGCGGATCACCCGCAGGTTGTCCGGGGTCGTCGGCGGACCGGTGTCGCTGCGGGTCGTTGCGGCCACGGTCACGCCCGGCGAGCTGTCACCTCTGCTGTCCCGCGCCCGTACCTCCACCGTGTACGTCACGCCGGCGGAGAGGTACCGCAGGGTAGCCGTCGTCCCGTACGAGGAGTCGACCCACCGGCCGTTGCGGAGGATCTGGTAGTACGCCACCGTGCCGCTCGCCGGTTCCCAGGACAGGGACACGGAGTCGTACGTGGCGCCCGTGACCGTGAGGTTCCTGGGCGCGCCGGGTGCCGCCGCGGCTGTCCCCGGCATGGTCAGCACCGCAGCACACACGGCTGCGAGCAGGGCGGTCAAAGCGGTGATGATCCTGCGATGCGTCATATCCCTGACTACGACCGGTTGTGCCTATCGGTTCGATGTTGGTCTATCAGGGACTTTGTCACAAACGGCCGCGCCGGTGGGCTGGTTCACGCGCATTGGCACCGGTGTGACGCTTTACGCGCCATCGGTAGATGTAGATCCGTACACCTTCTTTGGCTCGCTCGATTCTCGCTACCTGTAACGTCCGACCATTGACACGCGCGTGGTCCCTATGGAAGAAACGACCTTGAAATTCCTGTATGGATCTTTATCGCTGCTGTGCCTGGGGAGGAACCGTGCGACAGGCAACCTTGCCTAGCCGCAGGAGCGCGCCTTCACCTGCGAAGACGCGGCCGAGCCCGCGCGCGGCCTGGCTCAGCGTTGTGACCGTTGCCCTCCTCATCGCTGTCGTTGGTGCGGTCCTACAGGTGCGGCGCGGTAGCGCGGCGGAGGCCCACCTTCAGGGCACAGGATCCCTTGGGGGTCTGACCGCCAGGCTCCACGATGCTGGATGGTTGTCGATGGATAGCCATGACATGGACAACCAGGGCGGATACCAGATGCCTGCACAAATGATGCCGGGTGCTCCCGCGGGGGATGACATGCGCCTCGGCGTACCGCTCACACTCGTCAACACGGGCGCGCTCCTGCGTCAGTTCAACCTGGCCGAAGAGTTTTCCCTCGGCGGTGGCCGCAACCGCGAACCACGCCTTCTGCATTCCGACACCTTCGGCCAGTTGTCACGGCTAGCCCCGGGCAGTGCGGTGGACGGCGTCCTCTACTTCGACACCGTCGTCCCCGGCGACGGGGACCCGCCGTTCTACCTCCAGTGGACGCGCGACGGGCGGACCGTCCGGATCGCAGTTCCCATGGCCGGTAAAGCGGCGGATCACCAGCGACACCCTTAGCGCTCCTCATGTCCCGCATCAGCAGTGGCCCGGCGACGGGCCGCCGCGACCCAGTCGACCCTCAGGAGGCCCATCGGACGAAGCAACGGTCCGTACGTCAGGTACCAAAGGGCTGACCGGCAGTCCGCCGGCGGGCGGTACCCCGCCAGCGGACGGTCCGGCCACTGCCGACAGAAGCGATCTCGCGCGATAGACAAGGAGGTCCCGCTATGCGCGAGTCATCAACTGTGCCCGTTTCCGGGCCACCGGGGGTTCATGCCGGTGGCCCGACAGACGGCGACACGCCCACCATATCCAAGTCAGACCTGGTATTGGTGATCGTCTTGGCTGCCGGAACGACGTTCTGGCAGCACTGGGCACTCTTCGCGAGCCAGGGATCGATGAGCGGGCACCTGCCTTACCTCGCTCTCGATCTGCTGCTCGCCCTCCCCGTCGCCGGCCTCGCGGTCCGGTTGATCCAGCTGGCGGCCCGCCGGCTCGGCCTCGACCGGAACGCGGACGGCGTCTTCGCACCCACCGTCCGGGCCGCGGCGATCGCGATCGCGATGACGGTCCTGTCCGTACCGCTCGCGATCGCGCAGGCGGTCGGTCACACGGTGTTGGGCGCACCGGGCGGGGAACACCACGGATCCGCCGGACTGCCGGCGACGGATGCCGCCGGTCTGCTCGGGTACGGCGTGAGCCAGGCCGTCCAGGCCGAGGTGGTCATCCTGCTCGTCGCGCTGGCCGGGGTCGCCCTGGTGACCATCCGGCCACGCGAGATGTGGCGGATGTGGGTACGGCCGAAGCTCCGGTTCGCCAACCGGACCGCGTGGGTGCTGACGCTGGTCGCCGGTACGCTCGCCGGCGCCCTCGGCACCGCCCCGGTGGCCAGCGCCGCCGAGCCGGTGATCACCAGTGGCTCCGGTGGCTGCGGCTCGGCCACCCAACGGGTGTTCAACGTCAACGCGATCGACGTCGACATCGTGGTCAACCGCTTCGGCGACCACGACCCGTACGGGTACATGTACGTCCTCGCGGACAAGGAGGACGAGGTACGGGCGCAGGAGGCGGCTCTCCAGGCGGCCTCCGCCCAGCCCGACGCCCTCGAGGACCCGGCCGCGGCCAAGGTCTCCATCGGCCTCGGCCAGGACCCGATCCAGCCGCTGGTCATCCGGGCCCGGCTGGGCGAGTGTGTCGTGATCAACCTGACCAACAAGATCACGAACGCACCGCGTGGTGGCCCCAACGGCAACCCCGCGATCGTCCAGCCCGGCGGCGTGCCGCCGGTCTCCATCGACATGGGCGGCGTCTCGTACGACGCGGCCGGTGGCGAGGGCGGCCAGGCGGTCGGCCAGAACCCCACCTCGATGATGGCCGCGCCGGGCGCGACCAAGCAGTACAAGTACTACCTCGACCCGATCATGGGCGAGGGCGCCAAGGTGTTCCGCAGCGGGGGGAACTCCACCCAGCTCACTGCCCACGGCCTGTTCGGCACGCTGATCGCCGAGCAGAGCGGGGCGCGGTGGTACGACCCGGTCACCGGTGCGGAGAAGACCAACGACAACAACTGGAGCAGTTGGGAGGCGATGGTCAAGCCGTCGTCCGGCCCGACGTTCCGCGAGTTCGCGGTCATCTATCACGAGGTCGGCGACGAGAACTTCAACCTGCGCCGTCCGTTGCGGGAGAACGTGGACGGCGCTCCCGTCGGTGACCAGGTGACGCTGGGCCGACCGCTTCCGATGATCGACACCGGGGCGCCGAACGCGGCCAACCCGCGGGCCGGCGGTGGCGGTACGAACGCGTACCGTCCGGGCAGCCGTGCGCTCAACTACCGTGCCGAATCCTTCTTCCGTCGCCTGCAGCTGGAAGCACCTCGCGGGCTGCAGACGCAGAAGGCGAACGAGTCCATCTCGTACAGCTCGTACCCGTACGGTGACCCGCCGACCCCGATCATGCGGTCGTACCTCGGTGAGCCGACCAAGACCCGGCTGGTCCACGCCGGCTTCGAGCAGTTGCACGTCCACCACCTGCACGGTGGCGGAACGCGGTGGCGGCAGAATCCCGGTGCGGATGACACGGCCATGTCCGCCGGGTTGTCCAAGACCCCGATCCAGAACGCCAAGTCCATCCGACTGGACTCGCAGACGGTCAGCCCGATGGAGTCGTTCACCCTCGAGCACGAGTGTGGCGCCGGCGGTTGCCAGCAGGCGGCCGGCGACTTCCTGTTCCACTGCCACATCGCGCATCACTACATCGCGGGGATGTGGGGCCTCTGGCGGGTCTTCGACACCGCCCAGTCCGGCCTCGCGGCACTACCCGGTCGCTCACCCGCACCGACCGCGGTGAACTCCGCCGGTTTGCTCGGTCGCACGATCGAGGGCAAGACGGTCGTCCTGCAGGCGAACCTGACGAGTCCGTCGACCCAGGTCGCGTTGGAGTCCCTTGTAGAGGGTCAGCTCCCGCCGCAGGGCGCGCGCTGGGCCACCGCAACCGGGCCTGACCCGGACGACGCGACCGTGTGGGACTGGCTGAAGGGAGGTACCGCGACCGCTCCGGTCTACCTTGCAGAACCGGAGACCACGGCGGTGTGGGCCAACTACGCCTCGCCCACTCCGGGCGTCCGACCGGAGATCAAGTTCAACCCGGTCAACGGGCGCCCCGCGTACCCGATGCTGACGCCACACCTCGGGATGAGACCGCCGTTCTCGCCCAACGGGCACTCCGGCGCGCCGCATCTCGGCGACACCGTCACACCGACCCGGCCGGACGGGCTGTGCCCGTCGGCGGCGCCGGTGCGCAGGTACGACATCACGGCAATCGCGGTCCCGTTCCAGGCGACCGCCCGGGAGCAGGACGCCAACGGTGAGATCTTCGTGCTCAACGAGGACAAGAACGCCGTCCTCGCCGGCACCAAACCGGTCGACCCGCTGACCATCCGGTCCAACGTGGGCGACTGCGTGGCGATCACCTTCGGCAGCGAACTGAACCCGGCCGTCCAGCACAAGGTCAACATGCACACGCACTTCGTGCAGTTCGACCCGCGCGCCTCGGACGGCGTGATCGTGGGGTACGCGTTCGAGCAGTCCATCTTCACCGCCTCCCTCGCCGGTCGCACGCTGACCACTGTGGATGCCGCCAACAAGATCACGGTGTCCAACGTGGACAAGCTCCGCGTCGGCATCACGATCGGGATCGGCGTCGGTCGGCCCAACGTAGAGATCCGGAAGATCACCGCCATCACCGGCAACCAGCTCACGTTCGACAGCAACCTGTCGTCCGGGCACGTCGCGGGCGAGCCGGTCACCGTCGAGTTCGTGCAGTACCGCTGGTACTCCGACGTGGACTCCGGCACGGTCTTCTGGCACGACCACGTCAACGGCATCGACTCGTGGGCGCACGGCCTGTTCGCCGCCCACATCATCGAGCCGAAGGGCTCCACCTACCGCGACCCGGTCACCGGGACCGCGGTCAAGAGCGGCACCATCGTCGACATCATCAACACCTCTGGAGGTTCGGTAGGCGTCGGCCAGTCCGGCTCCTTCAGAGAGTTCATGATATTCCTCCACAATGGACGACGAGGGAGAAACGAGCTCACCGCGGCCTCGGGAGGTGGTCTGAATCCGTTCAACTTCGGTCAAGAATGCGAAGAGGGTTCGATCAACCTGAGAGCGGCGCCCATCGGTGAACGCACGCCGCCGGGTGCCACACCGGCGGACCCCGCGACCACCATGCAACGCCAGGAGTACAACGGCGTGCGGTGCCGCAACGCGTTCAGCCGCGGGCCGGACAACCCGGCCAGCGCCGAGGCGACCACGGTCCGGGCCACCGTGTCGACGGTCGACCCGTACGTGTTCTCGTCGGTGAAGTACGGCGATCCGATGACCCCGCTGCTGCGGGCGTACGCGGGCGACCAGGTGGTGATCCGCACCATCGGGTTGAACGAGCGCGCGGAGGCGTTGCGCATCCAGGGCCACCGGTTCCGGATGGAACGCTTCAACGCCGACGGGCAGATGATGGACACCGCGGTGACCGGCATCTCCGAGCGGTTCGACTACGTGCTCGACGGGGGCGCGGGCGGCCCGCTCAGGAGCCCCGGCGACTACCTGTACTACAGCACGCGGACGTTCGCTCTGGACAGCGGTGCCTGGGGCATCTTCCGGGTGTTCGACAAGCAGCAGAGCAGCCTGAAACCGCTGCCGGGCACCTCGATCCCCACCGGGTCGGGTTTCCCGAAGCAGGTGGCGGCGACCGGCAACACGCAGGCGACCCCGGGTCCCAACCCGGCGCCGGCGTGGACCTCCAGCGGCGGGCCGAACACGAGTGTCGTCACCTCGCTGACGAACCCGTGCCCGTTCGGGGCCCGTAACATGCCGTACGACGTGTCGGTGTTCAACAAGACCCTGCCGACCGCGCCGTTCAACGACACCAGCGGCGTCATCTACTCGCTGACGTCCGACAAGGCGGCGATCCTGGCCGGCACCAAGCCGGTCGAGCCGCTGGTGCTCCGGGCGAACAAGGGTGACTGCATCAACATCACCCTGCGCAACGCCACCACGGCCGGGTCGCTGTACGGCGGTACCCGGGTCGGTCTCGACCTCGGCAAGCTCGTCCGGAACCAGCAACTCGCCTCCGGCGCCGCGGTCGGCCTCAACCCGGATACCACGATCGCGGCCGGCCAGACCGTGGTCCTGCGGTACTACGCGGACCGGGAGCTGGGCACCTCGGTGTTCCAGAACCTGGGCAGCGTGGCATCGCTGCGGCACGGGGCGTCCGGCATGCTCATCGTCGAGCCGCAGGGCGCGACGTGGTCGGACAGCTTCACCAACGCGCCGCTCGGGTCCACCCGGACCGCCACCCAGGCGATCATCCGGGTGGGCTCGACCGGGCCGCGGTGGCGCGAGTTCGCGCTGATGGTCCAGACCACGGACCAGCAGTACTCGCGCAGCATCGTGCCGTACATCGACGTGGTCGCCGGGATCGGGATCAACAGTGTGACCCCGGCGAACGTCCCCGCGGCTCCGGTGCCCGGCGCACCACCGGGTACGGGCGGCAATGCGGGCTCGTTCGACAAGGCGTACAACTACGTCAACTACCGCAGCGAGCCGCTCACCACGCGGCTCGGCCTGACCGCCAACGTGTCCAACTACCCGCAGGCGACGGTCATCGGGTCGTACGGCACCGCGTTCAGCTCGTCCGGGTACGGCGAGCCGGACACGCCGGTCGTGCGTACCTACGAGAAGGACCCGGTGGTGTTCCGGGTCGGTGTCGGCGCGTCCGACCAGCTCCACTCCTTCACCATCGGCGGGCACGTGTTCCCGCTGGAGCCGGGGATGTGGAACGGAACGACCGACAAGCGCTCGCAGTTGATGACCGCACGCACGATCACCGCGGGCCAGACCCTGGACGCGGAGATCGGCTCGGCCGGCGGCTCGTTCGGCAACGTCGGCGACTACCTCTACCAGGACGCCCGGCAACCGTTCGCGGAGGCCGGCATCTGGGGCATCTTCCGGGTGCACCCGCTCAGCGGGTCATCCGTGGCGACGCTACCGGACCTGGCTCCGCTGTAATTCCGTAGCAAGGAGACCGCATGCACGGCCAGGGGTGTTCCCCGATCCTCAGGATCGGCGGGCGCCCCTGGCTCGCGGTCGCCGTGGTCCTGGGGTTCGTACTGCTCCTGCTCGTGCCGGCGCGACCGGCGTACGCGCACGCGCAACTCCTGCGCACCGCGCCGGCCAACGGTGCCCGGCTTCCGGTCGCGCCGGCCGACGTCGTGCTGACCTTCAGCGAGCGGGTGACGCTCGTGCGGGACGGGGTCCGGCTGCTCGGTGCCGGCGGCCAGCCGGTGCGGGGCGGCCGACCCGCCCGGGTGGACGCGGACGGCACGGTCCATCTACCGGTACCGCCGGGGCTCGCCTCCGGTGTCTACACCGTTTCGTGGCGGGTCGTCTCGGCCGACTCGCACCCGCTGCACGGGGCGTTCGTCTTCGCGGTCGGCGACGCGCAGTTCGGCACGATTCCGGACGGCGCCGCCCGGGTCGACGCCGACCACGCTCTGTCCACAGTGTTCTGGCTGTTCCGCTGGCTCGGGTACGCCGGGCTGGCGCTCCTGGCCGGTGGCGTCGCGTTCCTGGTCCTGTGCTGGCCGGCGGGGTGGACACGGCAGCGCGCCCGGCGACTCCTCGCCGCGGGCTGGGTGCTCAGCGCGGCGTGCGCGGTCGCCGTCCTGCTGCTGCAGGGTCCGTACGCGGCAGGCCGGACGCTCGCCGGGCTCACCGACACGCGCCTGCTGTCGGCCACGCTCGGTACCGACTACGGGCGCTCGATGGTCGTCCGGCTGGGCCTGCTGGTCATCGGCGGAGCGCTGCTGCTCGGGACGGCCCGGGCCGGCGAGCGCCGGGCCACCGCCGCGCTGCTGCTCGGCCTCGCCCTGCCGGCCACCTGGATCGGGACCGGCCACGCCAACGCGCAGGTGAGCCCGCTCTCGGCCGTGGCCGACGGCACCCACCTGGCCGCGATGGCGAGCTGGTTCGGTGGCCTCGCCATGCTGGTCGCCTGCGTGCTGCCGCGGACCGCGCCGGAACCGGTCGATGCGGTCGCCGGCGTGCTGGTCCGGTTCTCCCGGCTGGCCACGATCTGTGTCGGGGCGCTCGTGGTGACCGGGATCTTCCATGCCTGGCGCGGGGTCGGCTCGATCGCCGCGCTGGCCGGCTCGGCGTACGGCACCCTGCTCGTCTACAAGCTGGCCGCGGTCGCCGTGCTGCTCTGGCTCGGCCTGCTGTCGCGGTCGGTGGTCCGGCGCCGGTACGTCCTGCCGGTGGTCCGCGCCGCGGCACCCGTGGCCAGCCGGAGCGTCCGCCGTGCCGAGCGCGACCAGCGCGAACAGGACCTGCTGGTCCGCCACCGGTTGCGCTGGTCGGTCCGGCTCGAGGTGCTGATCGGGCTGGCCGTCCTCGCGGTGACCGCGATGCTCGTGTCCACCCCTCCCGCGACCCGCGGGGGGCCGCCCGAGCCGGCCGCGGCGCCGGCGCCGGCGGTGGCCACGGCGACGCTCGCGCTCAGCGGTGGCGGTGAGGTCGAGGTACGGCTCGACCCGGCCCAGGCCGGCACCAGCACGCTGACCCTGACCGTCCGGCGGGTGGACGGCGGTGCCTGGGACGTACCGGAGGTCACCGCCGCGCTCGAGCTTCCGGCGCAGGACCTCGGTCCGCTGCCGGTGCGACTCACCCGGGTGGACGCCGGCCGGTACGGCTCGCAGGGGTTGAGCATCCCGGTCGCGGGCACCTGGGGGCTGAGCGTCAGCGTGCGCACGTCCGAGATCGACCGGTCCACTGTGGAGACCGAGCTGGTGGTGGGCTAGGCGCTGGGCTCCGGGGCGGAGCTGTCCGGGGCGGAGCTGTCCGGGGCGGGCCGCGGATTCGCCCGGGAGAGCGCCCGCAACCGCAGGGCGGCCGCGATGGCCAGGCCCGCGCCACCGGCGAGCACTGCGGCGGTCGCGACGCGGGCCCACACCGCATCCCAGGGCACCGGGGCGACGCCGCGGGCGAACACCGCGCCGTTGGTCGCCCCGGCGATCAGCGCGAGGCACGCCCCGGCCAGCCCGAGCGCCAGGTCGGCCGCTGCCCCGCGGCGCAGCGCGTAGACCGCCGCCGCCAGTCCGGCCAGCGCGATGAGCACCGGTAGCACCTGCCCCGAGAGCAGGCCGGCGAGGACCGCGCCGGCGTCGCGGTTGCCGGCGTCGAGCTCGCGGGCGACGGCATACCCGAGGGCGGTCAGGCTCACCCCTGCGGCGACCGCCGCGAGGATCGGCAGGGCCCGGTCCCAGGCGAGGCCGAGCAGGCCGAGCAGGACCGCGCCGGCCAGCGCGGCGATCCACCACACCGCGGCGAACGGCGGGGGTACCCAGTCGAGCGTCCCTCTGGCCTCCACGATGGAGAGCTGGTCGCGCAGCGGCACCACCCAGTCCCGGATCCGGTGCGGGCGGTCCGGGTCGGCGCTGACCGGCGGCGGCAGGGTCGCGCTCATCCAGTGCGTCCGGTGGTCGTGCCAGCGCGCGACCGGTGTCGTCGACAGCCGCCGCCACGACGGCGGCTGGGTCGGGTCGGCGGCCGGCGGCACCGGCGCGTCCCCGGTGAGGCTCACGTTCAGGTACGTGGCGGGGGAGTGGACGTTCTCGTAGACGCCGTCCGGGCGCACCTCGAGGTACGGCTCGTTCCGGTAGCCGAGCACCTCGATCGTGCGCCCGGTGCGGTTGGTCAGCTCCAGCCGGGCGCCGGCCTCCACCGCGCGCAGCTCCAGACCGTCCACAGTGGGCGCCACCGCGGTGACGGCCGTGCGGAAGTTCGTGCCGTCGGGCGCGTCGGCACCGTGGGCCCACGCGGGTGCTGCGGGCCCGAGCAGGATCGCGGTGGCCACCGCGGCGAGAAGCAGCGCGACGCGCCCGACGGGACCCACTAGCCGGCCGCCTCCACCGCCGCCGTGATCGTCGCCGCCGACGGCTGGGCGACCTGCTGCCCGTCCACAAACACGGTCGGGGTACCGGTGACCCCACGGTCGCTGGCGGCGTCGGTCACGTGCCGGACCCAGGACGTGTACGTGCCGTCGCGCACGCACCGCGCGTACGCCGGATCCACGATCCCGACCGCCCCGGCCGTCTGGATCAGCGCGTCGTCATCGAGACCCGGACCGCCCTCCGGCGGCTGGCGGGTGAACAGCTCCGTGGTGAACTCCACGAACTTGTCCTGGTCGGCCGCGCAACCCGAGGCGGCCGACGCCCGGGTCGAGTAGTTCGTGGTGGATGCCTGGTCCAGGAACGCCACCGGGTGGTAGATCACCGTCGCCTTCTTGTCGGCGGCCAGCTTCTGCAGCGTCGCACCGGCCTCCTGCTCGAGGGTCTTGCAGTACGGGCACATGTAGTCGAGGTAGATGTCCACCGTGACCGGTCCGCTGCCGTCCGCGATGCCGGTGGCGTTCGCCGCCGCGTGCTCCGGCGTGTGGTAGTCGCCCGGTTTCTGTGCCGTGTAGATGCCGTACCCGATCAGACCGGCCAGCACCAGCGCGGCGACGGCGATGATCGCCGTCCACAGGGTCCGCTTGCGGCGCTGTTCCCTGGCAATCTGTTCGCGGACCGTCCGCGCGGCCTGCACCGACTTCGTGCGCTTACTCATCTGTCTTCCTCCAGATCATTGCCGAGCAGCCGCGCATCGAGGGAGAACCTCGTCCGGGGGAAGACGATCAGATAAGCGGCGAGGAGCAGGAACACCACGTCCCGGACGATCTCCGGGCCGTAGCTCGGGCTTTGTCCAGCGGCGAGGTCTCCGCCGCCGCCGAAACAGCCGCAGTCGATGGACAGGCCCCGGGACCAGGCCGAGACGATGCCCGCGACGAACACCGTGAGCAGGGCCGCCGAAGCGGCAGCGGTCAGCCGCGTCGCCACCCCGAGCAGGAGCAGCACGCCGAGCGCCAGCTCCACGAACGGCAGCATGGCCCCGATCAGCTCGGCCACCTCGAAGGGCATCAGCCGGTACGCGTTGACCGCGCGCCCGGAGGCGGCCAGATCGTTGACCTTGGACGCCCCGGCGGCGAACCAGACGCCAGCGAGCACCAGCCGGGCGAGTGTGCCGAGCCAGGGTCGCAGCACGGCCCAGCGGGTCGGCTGGGCGGTGTCGGTCATCGTCACGTTCATCTAGTCGTTCCAGGACAGTGGGAGGTTCCGGCTAGCAGGCCATCGCGTTCGTCACGGCGTCGACCAGGTCGACCCGGGCCCTCGCCACCCGCGACCGGATCGTGCCGACCGGTACGCCCTCGACCTCGGCCGCCTCGGCGTAGGACAGCCCGAGCACCTGGGTCAGCGCGAAGGCGGCCCGCCGGTCGTCCGGTAGCCGCCGCAGCAGGTCGGCGGCGCCGTAGCCGCTGGCCGGGTCCGGGACGTGACCGGGGCGGTCCGCGGCGACCCGGGCGTCGAGCCTGCGGACCCGGACCAGGGCCCGGATGTGGTCCGCGCAGGCCCGCCGGGCGATGCCGAGGAGCCAGGTGCGGACGCTGGCCCGCCCCTCGTACGCGGGGAGCGCCCGGAACGCGCGCAGGTACGCCTCCTGGGTCAGGTCGTCCGCGCTGTCCCGGTCGACCAACGCGGCGACGAACCGCCACACCTCGGCCTGCGTGGCCCGGACGAACGCGCTGGCGGCGCCCGGATCGCCGTCCCGCGCGGCCAGCGCCCAACGGGTCACCGGATCGCGCGGTGCTTCAACACGCTGGGCGGGGATCACGGGAACTCAGCGTACCTGTGAAAACATCGGGAACTTCACCGGACGCCACGCCGACTACCGAACATGACGTGTGTTCAGGTGCGGACGATGCTCTCCGCGCGGCTCGACGGGGAATCGATAGAGGGCGATGAGCTGGGCATGGATGCCCACCTCGCCGCCTGCCCGGCGTGCCAGGCCTGGCTCGCCGAGGCCGTCCAGGTGACCCGGGCGGTAAGGATCCAGAGGGCGGACGTACCTGACCTGACCGACCGGATCATGGCCGCGGTCACGGCCCGGTCCAGCGCCGCGGCCGGCGTTCTGCGCTGGGCGGTCGGGTTCGCCGCCCTCGCACAGCTCATGTTCGCGGTACCCGTGCTGCTGGGTGGGCTGGGTGACCCGCACGCCTCCCGCGAGCTGGCGTCGCTGGAGGTGGCCCTGGCGGTCGGGTACGCGCTTGCCGCGTACCGTCCGGAGCGGGCCCGCGCGCTGGTACCGGTCGCGGTCGTCCTGGGCATCTGCCTGGCGCTGACCAGCGTCGTCGACATCGCGAACGCGAGCACCATGGTCGTCCACGAGGCCGGACACCTGGTCGCGCTGGTGCAGGCGGGTCTGCTGTGGGCACTGGGCCGGGTGGCTCCGCCGGCCCGGCCGGGGGTTTCCGGGATCGCGGCGCCGGGCCGGGCTGCGTAACGATGGCCGGCATGGTGTTCGCCCGGACCGGGGTCGCTCGCGCTGCCGCCATGATCGTGGCGTTCTTCGCCGTCGTCCTCCCCGCCGACCCGGCCAGCGCCCACGCCGTCCTGGTGCGGACCTCCCCGGCCGCGGATACGGTGGTGGCCGCCGTCCCGCTGGAAATCGTGCTGACGTTCAGCGAGCCGGTCGCCGCGGTACCTGGAAAGCTGCGGGTGATCGGCCCGGACGGGCAGCGGGCCGACGCGGGCGACCCGGTGTCCCGCGGCGCGGTGCTCGCGATCCCGTTGCGTACCGGGACGCCGCGCGGCACGTACCTGGCCAGCTACCGGGTGATCTCGACGGACGGCCACCCCATCGGCGGCGGCTTCACGTTCTCGGTCGGCGAGCCGTCGGCGCCGCCGACCGACCTGGGCGGCGAGGGCACCACGGATCCGGTGGTGGGCGCGCTCGTCCCGGTAGCCAAGTACCTCGGGTACGTCGGCCTCGTCCTCATCGCCGGTCCGGTGCTGGTGCTCGCGCTGCTGTGGCCGCGGCGGCTGTCCCGGGACGGGCCGATCCGGCTGGCCTGGATCGGGCTCGGCCTGACCGCGTTCGCCACGCTGGCCAGCCTGGTGCTGCAGGTGCCGTACACGAGCGGGGCCTCGCTGACCGGGATCTCCCGCGCCGGACTGCGGGACGTGCTCGGCAGCACGTTCGGCACGGCGATGCTGGTCCGCCTCGGGGTGCTGGCCGCGGCCGCCTTCCTGTTGCGCCCGCTGCTGTCCGGCGTCGGTGGTACGGCCGACCGCGCGATCCTGGCGGTCCTCGCCGTCGTCGGCCTGGCCACCTGGCCGCTGGCCGGGCACCCGGCCGCGTCCCCGGTGCCGCTGGTGACCGTACTGACCGACTCGGCCCACCTGGCCGGGATGGCGGTGTGGCTGGGCGGCCTGGTGATGCTGATGGTGTTCCTGCTGCGGCGGGCCCAGGAGTCCGAGCTGGCGGCGATCCTGCCGATCTGGTCGCGCTGGGCGGCCCTCGCGGTCTCGGTGCTGATCCTGGCCGGCACGCTGCAGGCCCTGGTTGAGGTGGCCTCGCCGAAGGCGCTGGTGACCACGACCTACGGCTGGCTGGTCATCGCGAAGGTGAGCCTGGTCGCGCTGGTCCTCGGCGTGGCGGCGATGTCCCGGCGGCTGGTGCGTACCGGCGTGGCCGGCGGCCGCCCGGCTCCGCTGCGCCGCCTCGTCGCGGGCGAGCTGATGGTGGCCGCGGTCGTGCTCGGGGTGGCCGCCGCGCTGGTGCAGACCACGCCGGCCCGGACCGCGGCCGCGGACCAACCCGGCTCGGTACCGCAACCGTTCTCGACGACGGTGACCGACCGGCTGTACACGTTGCAGGTCGATGTCGACCCGGCCGAGACCGGCAGCAACTCGGTACACCTGTTCGCCTACACGCCGGACGGCAAGCCGCAGCCGGTGGCCGAATGGAAGGCGACCGCCGAGCTGGCGTCGGCCGGCGTCGGACCGATCGACATCCCACTGCTCAAGATCACCGACAACCATTCGATCGGGGACATCACGCTGCCGACCAAGGGCGCGTGGGAGTTCCGGTTCACCCTTCGGGTGTCTGACATTGACAGGTCCACTGTGGCCACGACCGTCCAGATCAGATAGACAGAGAGGACCTTCGCATGTCCGCTGCCTGGCGCGCTGCCGCCGCCGTGCTCGGGGCCGCGCTGATCGGCGCGCTCACACTGCCCGCACCGGCCGCGGCACACGTCACGGTCGACCCGGCGTCCGCGGTGCAGGGCGGGTTCGCCCGGATCGCGTTCCGGGTGCCGACCGAGAGCGACACGGCGTCGACCACGAAGCTGGAGGTGTACCCGCCCGAGAACGCCCCGGTGGCTGCGCTGGCGACGATGGCGGTGCCCGGCTGGACCGCTACCGTGCAGCGGCGCAAGCTGGACAAGCCGATCGAGGTGCACGGTACCCCGGTGGAGGAGGTGGTCTCGGTCATCACCTGGACCGCGGGCGCCGGCGCGGAGATCAAGCCGGGACAGTTCCTGGAGTTCCCCGTCTCGCTCGGCCCACTGCCCACAGTGGACAAGATGGTGTTCAAGGCGCTGCAGACGTACTCCGACGGCACGATCGTCCGGTGGATCGACGAACCCGGCGCGGACGGCAAGGAACCGGAGTCCCCGGCGCCGGTGCTGGCTCTGGTCCCGGCGCCGGCCTCCTCGGCGACGGTCTCCGCCGTCGGCCCGGCCGACGACGGCGACGACGCGTTGCCGCTCGGGCTCGCCATCGCCGCGCTCGTCGCCGGCCTGGGCGGGCTGGCCCTCGGCGGGCTGGCGTTCGCCCGGGGCCGGCGCAGCGCGGGCTGACTAACAGTGCGGGCAACCGATCGACCCTAGGTGCTCTCGATCGGCCCGGACATCCCGGCGGAGGTGGCCGACCACCACGTCCAGGTGTCCACGTCGATGGCGAGGACGGGGCCGGTGGGCGGCCGCTGCGCGTACTGGCGATACTTCCGCACAAGTTCGGCGACGGCGCGGTCCGACTCGCCGCCGTCGCCGACCAGGCGGGCCCGACCGTCCAGCCGTACCCACCACAGTGCCGACCAGTCGTCGGCGTACTCGTCGACCAGCAGGCAGGCGCGCCCGGTCTCCTCGATGTTGCGCAGGCGGCGCAGCCGGGGACCCCGCTTGGGCTTGTGGTCGACCGCGCTGTACACCACGTCGCCGACCAGGACGAAGCACAGGGGTACGGCGTGCGGCCGCCCGTCGGCACCGGCGGTGGCCAGACGCCCGACCCGGGCAAGCGCTACCCGCGTACGGACTGAGTCCCGGTCCACACGGGTAGCTTAGGCCGCATGCAGATTGGTATCGGTCTACCCAATCCGGTGCCGGGCATCCCCGGCCACCTCCTGGTCGACTGGGGCCGGAGAGCGGAGCAGCTCGGTTTCGCCGCGCTGGCGACCATCGACCGGATCGTCTACCCGAGCTACGACTCGCTCACCTCGCTGGCCGCCGTGGCCGGCGCCACCAGCCGGATCGGTCTGGTCACGAACATCCTGCTCGGCCCGGTGTACCCGCCGGTGCTGCTCGCCAAGACCGCCGCGAGCCTGGATCAGCTCTCCGGTGGCCGGTTCACGCTCGGCCTGGCGCCGGGCGGCCGCCCGGACGACTTCGCCGCCGTCGGCCGGGACTTCCATACCCGTGGCCGGGATCTCGACTCCGCCCTGGACCTGCTGCACCGCGCGTGGCGGGGCGAGCCGGTCGCCGGTTCGCCGGTGCCGGTCGGCCCGACGCCGGTCCGCGACGGCCGGGTGCCGATCCTGGTCGGTGGGACCAGCGACGCGACCCTGCGGCGGGTCGTGACCTGGGGTTCCGGGTGGACGGCCGGAGGCGGCGGGGCGCAGATGGCGGCCGGCTTCGCGGCCCGGGTCCGCCAGGAGTGGCAGGCCGCCGGGCGGTCCGGCGAGCCGCGGATCGCCGCGCTGGCGTACTTCTCGCTGGGTGCCGACGCCGAGGACGCCTCGCGGGATTACCTGCTCGACTACTACGGCTTCCTCGGGCCGTACGCGGACATCATCGCGCAGTCGGCGCTGCGATCCCCGGAGGCGATCCGCGAGGCGGTCAAGGCGTACGAACAGATCGGCTGCACCGAGCTGTACTTCGATCCGGCGTCGCCGTCGCTGGACCAGATCGACCGCCTGGCTGACGCCGTCCCGCTCCTGGCCGACGACCGGTCGGGCCGGTGAGTGTCCTGGAGCGGCCCGGCGTCCGGATGCTCGTCGTCCCGGTCGACGGCCGGCAGCTCTGGTTCGTCGACCGGGTCGACGACCTCGACCCGCAGGTGCCCGCGCTACACCGGCACCGTCAGGCTCGCGACGTACCCGGCTGACGTGCTGCCGGTGACCGTCGCGAGCTGGCGGGAGTACCCGTCGCGGAAGACGCTGTCCCGGGCGAGCGACGTCTGGGCGAAGTTGCGGACGCTGGCCTCGTAGCCGCTCGTGGCGTAGACCGCCCGGCTCACGTCCTCCGGCAGGGCGAGCTGCGAGGTCACCATCTTGTCGCTCGACGAGGTGGCCTTCTCCAGGCTGGGGTACACCTCGAAGTGGATGTGTGGCCAGCGGCCCGGGTATGCCGCCGGGAAGATGCTGGTGAACGAGAGGACTCCGGCGTTGTCGGCCGCCTGCACGCCGCGCAGGTAGTTCTGGTCGGTGGCCCCCGGCGAGTAGAGCGAGTACCGGCCCTCCATGTCGCAGTGCCACAGGTACACGGCCGCACCCGGCAGCGGCACGCAGCCCTTCGCGACGTCGAGAACGGTCAGCGTGACGGTGAGCGGGATGCCCTTGGCCACCCCGGACGCGGAGCCGAAGCTCGACCGGATGTCGCGGCGCACGATGCCGCTCCGGGACAGCACGTCCGGCCCGTTGGACCCGTCGCCCGGGTACGGGCCGGCGGTCTCCGCCGGGATCTCCTCGCAGGTCGCCGTCCCGCCCGGGGTGGCCGGGCCGGATCCGGACGGCGTACCTACCGACGGTGTCCCCCCGGCGGTCTGGTCGGCCGGCGCCGTGCAGCCGACCAGCGAGGCGGCGCCGACGCCTGCCAGGATGCCGAGGATCCGGCGCCGGTCCATCAGGGTGGCGAGATCGAAGGCGAGCCCCCGGTCGTGGAGGTGGTGCGGCTCGTGGTCCATGGCGAATCCCTCCCGCGGTCACGTCAGGCTCTGCCCACCATGTAACCGGCGGGAGCTGTCCGCATCCGGGGGATCCGCTGTACGGTCCCTGGATTCGGCGAAGACTGTACATTCGGGCCGTGGTGACGTGGACCTACGCCGAGGTACTGGCCCGGTTCGGCCACGCGCGGTCCGATCCGACGCGGGCACGTGCCGGCGGGCGGCGGACCCGGTACGAGATGGCCGGCGCCCGGCTGGAGTACGCGTTGGGTGACCTGCTCGGGGTGGTCCTGGCGGTCGACCCGGCCGCCGGCCCGGACGGGTGTTGCTGATGGCCGCCGAGGTTGGTGCCGGTCGGCTGGCGTCGCTGCGCCGGACCGTGCTGGTACGCCGGGTGCGTCTGCTGGTCGCCGCGACGATCATCTACAACGTGATCGAGGCGATCGTCGCCATCACCGCCGGGACGATCGCCTCCTCGACCGCACTGGTCGCCTTCGGCCTGGACTCGGTGATCGAGGTGTCCTCGGCGGCGGCCGTGGCCTGGCAGTTCACCGGCGCGGACCACGAACGGCGCGAACGCACCGCGCTGCGGATCATCGCGATATCGTTCTTCGCCCTCGCCGGGTACGTCACCGTGGAGTCGGTGCGCGCGATCGTGACCGCCGACCAGCCGGACCACTCGACCGTCGGCCTGGTCCTGGCCGCCGCGTCGCTGGTCGTCATGCCGGCGCTGTCACTCGCGCAACGGCGGACCGGGCGGGAACTCGGCTCGGCCTCGGCAGTCGCGGACTCCAAGCAGACCCTGCTGTGCACGTACCTGTCCGCCGTACTGCTTGTCGGGCTGGCGGTCAACAGCGTGTTCGGCTGGTGGTGGGCCGACCCGGCAGCCGCGCTCGTCATCGCCGGAGTCGCACTGAAAGAGGGCCGCGAGGCGTGGCGCGGCGATGCCTGCTGCCCGCCAGCCCTGCGGCCCGGCAACGCTTGTCACGGCGCACCGTAGCGGGTCAGTTGATATCGAACTATGGAAGGCGACGGACCACATTGGACAAAGGTCGCGTACTACCCTGGTGACCTGCAAGAACTTCGGTCATCGATGGTGGTCGTTGGTGGCTCACGTTCGACGTCTGACGGCCCATATACGGCCTGATCATGGTGCTGTACGGGTACAGCCTGCCGCCGACGCAGACAAAGGCAGCGTCAAGCATGCCCTGCCGCGGACGCGCTATGCTGGCCTCGATTCGGCATGGCACGGTTGGGCTAGGCATGGCACGGCGTGGCATGGCGGCGACAACCCAACCCAGCCCGTCCCCGCCCGTCCCTCCCCGACCCTGACGATCCAGGTGGGCGGCGGCCCTGCTAGCACGATAAGGGCCGCCGCCTGTTCGGCGAACCAGCGGATTAAGAGGGTCGTCCCGACTACTGGTCAGGGCGCTCAACATGATCTCGCGATGTTGTCGAACATCGAGTGGGTGCGCTGCTGGAGGCGCTGGTTGCTGTCGTCGTTGCTGTCAACTTGCTGTGTTGGACGACCTCTTAACCCCCAGCATGGTCAACTTCGTTGCCTGACGTCGTCGTTTGTCTCTTCGCCCTGGTGGCGGCGTTGGTGGCTGTCGCGCTGTAACGGCGTCGCTGTTGTCTTCATCGGGAGATCGTCTTCCGGTTCTCTCCCAAGATGGTCGCGGCTGGTCTTCGTCCTGCTCGGTGTCGGCTTCCCGGTGGCGCAGGTCTCCCCCGACCAGACCGCACCCGCCGGGTCCAGGTGGAGCGCCCTACCGGACGAACGACCTGGACCCGGCGAGCGCGGTCTGGTGGCCTTCGGTGCGCCATCGCCGAGCCGCCGGCGGGGCTTCCCGAAGCGCCGAGGTCCAGGGCGAGTAGCCCTGGCCGCCGGAGGCCGGATCCGGGTCGTAGGGCCGGAGGCCCTACCCGCCGGAGGCAAGGAAACCCCAGCGATCGGTCGGCAACCCGCACGACGCCGTGGAGTCGGCGTTCGTTCTGTATTAGCGGTTGCCGCTGTCCGTAGGGTGGTGGGTGTGGAGTCCGACGTAGAAGGCACAGAGGAGTCTTGGACCGCCAGCGAAGAGTTCCGCCAGATGAGCTTTCGGTTCTTTGCAAGCGTCACCGCTGCCCTCATAGCGCAGGGCGCCATCGATCCGGCAGGGAAGTCCTCGGATGAGATCTTTGATGAAAGCAAGAGCATCGTCGCCGGCTGGTTCGACGAGGACCCGAACTTCGAACTCGATCTCACTGTCGATCACACCGACGGGCTCCTAGAGCAGTCCGCTAGAGCCATGAACGAGGACAAGCTAGAGACCTCGGTCCTGTTGCTTGCGACCTGGTTTGAGCACTGGATCAACTACTTCCTTGGGAGCATGCTCTACCGCCGCGAGTTGTCCGACGAAGCGATCAGCGTCCTGGTCAGAGAGCTGAAGATACGGACGAAGTTCACCGCGTTCTGGGAACTTCTCAGGCTCGACGCCCTAGACGATGAGCATCTCGCGGCGATCCAGACTTGCGTAGATCGCCGTAACGAGTTCGCCCACTACAAATGGCGCCCCTCGCGGGTAGGCGAGCAGGACGTGTTGAGGAGAACGATTACGCGGGGCCTTCGTGCCGTTGAACGTCTCCAGCAGATCGAGGACGAGCACCTGTACGGTGGCCGAAGGGCAGAATTCGTAGGACAGCCCACCGCGGTGGTAGGCGAGTAGCGAAGCTTCTTGGTTTTCCGCGTGTCAGCCCAGCGCCCCCCTCAGGTGCACTGGGCTTTCAGCACGCCCTTCTCTGTGATGCGCCGGCCGGGGGCGGCGCGCCGGAGCCGAAGGCGGTAGGCGCGCCGTGTCCCCGAGCCGGCGCATGCGCGGCCCGTCAGGGCCGCCTTGAAGACGTACGGAAAGTCCTCACCGATCGAGACCAGGTGCGGGATCCGATGCGGAGTCATCCTGGCCGCGCATGTCCTGTCTCGGGTCAAGCGCCTGCGCTAACCGGGTGAAGGTCCACGCCGCGCTGGGGTAGACCGGCGCGAGTACAGCGATGTCCTTTAGGGCACCTCGAATCTGATCCTCCCGTGCGATCTCGCGGAGTTGTTCGACAAAGCCCCTCGCCTCCTCCCACTGGTGCTTCACCACCGCGATTATCGCGGAGTAGAAGAAGAACGGAGCATTCCTGTGTCCAGGCAAGTCCGCCATCGCCGTTAGGCGCTGGGCGGCAGCCTCAACCTCGCCGCGCTGCAGATGTCGAAACGCGTAGACTCTCTGGTACTCGAACAAGTCCATCCTCGATGATCCGAGGTGCGGGACGTCTTCGAACGGCACGAGTTCAAGCCCGGGACTTAGGAGCTGCCGCTGGTCGACTGTCGGCGACCCGCATCCCCACAGGAAGATCTCCGCGCCAAGCGCCGACGGTCGGAACCCCAGTAGCTCCTTTTCAGTTGGAACTTGGCCCGGCGCCGTGTAAGCGTCTATCAAGTCCTCTCGCAATAGCCCTGTTGCAACATAGCGTAGTAGCTCGTCTTGGTCGTCCGGCCTGGATGCCCCACTTCCGAGAGCGGACACGAATTCAGTACGATCGACATAGAGGGCTAGCGCCGCCCGGTCCGTGCTGTCGTCGAGATTCAACGAGAGCTGCTGCGGGGCCACACGGACGAGTTCGCTGTAGATAACGTAGTGTGCCCGTAGTTGCATCGCCGAAACCCGCCGGATAATCGCGATCGCTGAAACGCCGCGGTCGTCATCCAACTGGCCGATCGATGCGGCTAGGACTCCGGCGAGGTACTCAGTAACGGTCGGGTTATCGGCCCACCCAGCGTCATCCAGTACTTGCTTTACCACCCGCGCCGCCGCGGGTCGCTGGCCCTCGACTCGGCGCCGCTTGCGAGTAATGAGTTCGGCGAGGCGAACAAGATTCTGGACTACGAATCCTGGCGCGCGTGCCAACTCTTGTCCAAGCGCATCCGCGAACGGGCCGAAAGCCCGAAGCATCAACTCGCCTGTGGCTGTCCGATCGGGCTGCGGCGTCTGTTCGGGCTCGGCCATAACCGTAAGCTATCTACCGGCCGGTCCGTGGGCTACGGGCTGGTCGGCTTGATTTCTAGGCTGTACCGCCTGGGCCACTTGGGCGCACTGCGCTCGTTATCCGCATCGTGGTCCTGACAGGATGATGCCGCTGCGACTCCGTCCGCCCAGGTCGACGGATGTGCGACAGGGCTCAGTCGTGGCGGCGAAGCCGAGCAGCACAGAGTGTGCAACTACGAGGTGGCTTGTCCCGGTTGCGGCCAGAGCTTCATCAGTGACTCCGCGCGTTCAAGGATGAGGCTCATCCGTGACCGCCACTCTGTCGGCTCAGTGTGTTCTGCCCTGGCGGTGACTTGTCCGGGCCATTTACGGTAGAGCAGGCCGACATCCTGATTAAAGTATCCGACGCTGACGACGCTCGCGGCCACAAGGAGGCCGGTATCGTCGGAGCCTGGCACGGCCATCCAGCCGCCAAGCGCGGTGATCAGGTCGCGTCGGATGCATATGGTGGTCGGGTGCACCGGCAGTCGGAAGTTGTGGGTACGCCAGTGGTCCAACACGTAGCCGGGCTCAAGCACGCTCGCGGGTGGATCGTTGTCAAATCCGACGTGGGAGCCATCTGGAAGAAGGTCCAGGACGCGAGAGGTGGTCCACTGGACCCGCGCGTTGATCTGGAGAATGTCGCGTGCTAGTACGCCAGGTGTGAGTATGTCGTCCTGATCAAGATTCTTGATTAGCGTGCCGCTGGCTCTTGCCAACGCCAGATTCCGTGTGATGGCGACGCCGTTGTGTCGGCCCGACGCGTGATGTACACGTGGGTCCTCGGGAAGGATCTCGCGAGCCGTGCCCGTGGTGCCGTCTTCTTGAACCAGCCACTCCCATTGCCACCCGTCGGGTAGTTCCTGTGCGCTAAGCGATTCGTATGCATGGCGCAGGTGGGTCGCGACGGGCGCATAGACCGGAGTGATGACTGAGATGGTATTCATCAGGACCGCCGACTAGAAGTCGCTCGCCACCGGGCAAGCTTTGTGGTGTACACGAATTCAGTCCGATCGCCCGGCAGCACTACGTCTGAGACCTCAGCGACCTGGTCGGTGGTGTCGATAGAGGTCTTGCGCAGGATGAGAACTGCTGTGCCCGGTTGCAGATCCAGTTCGGCGGTCTCCTCGGGGCTCGGTGGCCGGGCGGTGATCTGGTCGATTATTCGGTCAAGCTCTATGCCGATGGTGTGGAGCTGATGCTGTGTGCCTCCTGGCCACGGTTCGTTGCTCGCGTCCAACAACGCCGGGTTCTCCGCCGCACAGTCGTACAGCATGTACGACTGTATAAGGCTCAGGGGCGTGTCCTCGCTCCGGGACCTGGTGCGATAGGTTCGTTGAAGCAGTTTTGCTCCCACTGGTGCGTTGAACGCGTTAGCGAGATCTTCGCTCGCCGAGACGGTCCGGTACTCCGCCCGAAACTCGAGGTCGCTCATCGGTAGACCGGTATCGCGCTCGGTTGCGCCGGTGCGCCGGCGTTGAGCGTCGCTGAGCCGTACCCGGTCCTTCTCCCATTGGTACCGCTCCGGCGTCCGGCGTACTCGCTGACGCGGAGTGCGGACATAGGTGCCGCGCCCGTGGATGCGGTCGACCAGTCCTTCGGCCTCAAGCAGATCGAGGGCCTGGCGCACGACTGGGAGGCTGACGCGGTATGCGCCCAAGAGCTGTTGCTCGTTGGGTAGCTGATCGCCTGGTAGCAAGGATCCTGTCCGGATCCGCGTCCGTAGATCGTCCGCGATCCGCTCGTACTTGGCCATGACAGTTTGTCCCTCCCGCGTGGTGGCTGTCGATCAGTCTACGTCTTCATGAAGTCTCTTGACGTCTTGTGCCGTCGGTCGTACTCTGTCTCTATGTCTTCATGAAGACATGGAGACGACCGAGAGGGAGCGACGATGGCAAGGCTGTTTGGCGAGCGAGCGACTGGTGCTGTAGCGATAGTCGAGCCGCCGGTGTCGCGGTCGTACGTGCGGAAGGCCCGGGTGGCGTTTTACGCGGCAGCGTTGTCAGCGGGGCTGCTGACGGCGGCGGCAGTATCGACCGAGGCGCCCGTCCCAGCGGCCCTGCTCGTCGGCGTGTTGGCGGGTGTCTCGGCCGGCGTGGTGGTAGCGGTGCTGGTCCGGGTGTGGCCTGTACTCCGGGCGTTGTGGCACTGGGCCGGCGAGATCGCGGCCGCTGTGGCCGCCGTGATGGTTGCGGGCTGGTTGGTCCGGCATCTGTTGTCCGTCGTGCTGGTTGTGGTTGCCGTCGCGCTGCCGATGGCGGCGATACGACCGGTGCGGCACCGGGCGACGCGACTGGTCCGGCGGGTGTGGCGTGGCTCGGTGGCGTGGGTGTGGTGCGCGGTGGTGCGGCATCGGCTGCGGTTGTGTTTCGCGGAGTTCCTGCGCTCGGCCAACCGGGTGCACCCGGGAAGTCTGCCGCTGATCCTGCTGGCCCGGCCGACTCCGGCGGGGGAGCGGGTGTGGGTGTGGCTGCGCCCGGGTCTGGATCTGTCCGATCTGGACGGTAAGACGGGCAAGGTGGCGGTGGCGTGTTGGGCCGGGGAGGTCCGGGTGGTGCGGGCCTCGGCCCGGTTCGCCGCTCTGGTGCGGGTGGACATCACACGCAGGGACCCGCTGACCGACCGGGTGTCTTCGCCGCTTCCCCGCCTGGTGCCGGCCTCGACCGGCCCCGCCCTCGTGCCGGCGGTGGCGTCTTCGGCGTTGGCGTTGGATCTGCCGGATGTTCCGGAGGAGGTGCCCGAGTCTCGGCCCGTGGGCCGGCGCTGACGTCTTCCGCGATACCCGACCGGGTCGGGTGTGTGCGGTGGCCGCCAGACCTGGCGAACCAACCGAACTGCTCAAGGAGAAGTGTCCGATGGCGAATGAGACGTCGGTGACGGTGGTGGGCAACCTGACCGCCGACCCGGATCTGCGCTACACCCCGGCCGGCGTGGCCCTCGCTAGGTTCACGGTGGCCTCCACCCCGCGCATCTTCGACAAGACCAGCGGCGAGTACCGCGACGGCGAGCCGCTGTTTCTGACCTGCACGGCGTGGCGGGAACTGGCCGAGCACGCCGCCGAGTCCCTGTCGAAGGGCGCCCGGGTGGTGGTGGTGGGCCGGCTGCGGCTGTCCCGGTGGGAGACCGACGAGGGCGAGAAGCGCTCCACCTACGGCCTGGACGTGGACGAGGTGGGTCCATCGCTGCGGTTCGCCACCTGCAAGGTGAACCGGATGACCCGCAGCAGCGGCCACCCGGACCAGGCTCCGCCGGATGACCTGTGGAGCTCGGCCACTTCGACCCGGCCGGCATCCGCTGACCCGCCGGCCGGTGCGCCGGCTACCCGGCCGCTGCACGCGGTTTCCTGAGACGGACGGGGAGTTGACGATGCCGACGCTGGTCGCACAAACGGGATCCGGTGTAGTGCCGGTGGGTCCGGCACTGTCCATCTTCGACAACGTGTTCATCGGGGTGGACGAGTTCGGGCATCCGGTCGACCTACCGATGATCTACAGGAACATCATGATCGGCGGGGAGCCGGGCGCCGGTAAGTCGAGCCTGTTGAACACGATCGTCGCGCACGCGGCCCTGTCTCCGGACTGCCGGCTGTGCCTGCTGGACGGCAAACAGGTGGAGCTGGGGCAGTGGCGCGACTGCGCGGACGTGTTCGTCGGCCCGGACATCACCCGCGCCCTGGCCACGCTGCGCCGGCTGCAAACGGTGATGGACAACCGCTACACCTACCTGGCCCGTACCGGGCTGCGCAAGATGGCCCGGACGGCGTCGTTCGCCGCGATCCTGTGCGCGGTGGACGAGATCGCCTACTTCTCCGCCACCGTGGGGGACAAGAAGACCCAGGAGCAGTTCTCCGCGCTGCTGCGCGACCTGGTGGCCCGGGGCCGGGCGGTGGGCATCATCGTGGCCGCCGCCACCCAGCGGCCGTCCTCGGACATCATCCCCACCTCGCTGCGGGACCTGTTCGCGTGGCGGTTCGCCGGCCGCTGCACCACCGACTCCTCCTCCGACATTGTGCTCGGCCACGGCTGGGCACAGCGCGGCTGGTCGGCCAACACCATCTCCCCGACCAACCCCGGCGCCGGGCTGCTCATCGGCGAAGGCGGCGTCCCGCAGCTGGTCAAGACCGCCTGGCTCTCCGACGCGGACTGCGCCGCGATCGCCGGCTATGCCGCCGAGATCCGCCAACTCACCCGCCACGGCGCCGGCCCTACCGGCGACGCTGCCTCCGCTGCTACCGACCCGGGGAGGGCCGCATGAACCGCCTCACTACCCGCCTGCTGGCCCTCGTGGTGGCCGAGCCGACCCCGGACCCGGCCGCGCTGCGGCAGGGCCTGCGGGTGCGGCGCATCGGGTGGGGCCGCTACCAGTACTTCGGCCTGCCCGCCGGCATGCGCGGCCGGCAACGCCGCCGCTACGACCCCACCGACCCGCTCGACCGGCTGTTCTGCGGCCCCGGCGCCGGCCCGGCGCTCACCGCACCGCCGCAACCTGCGGCCGTCCCCGTCCCGGGGCGCGCCACCCGGCCGCTGTACCGGGTGACCTGACCGCTTCCGCGCCGGCCGACGCACTCCCACCCGGCCGGCTGCGGTGGCCGCCAGGCCAAACCGACGACACCGGAAACGCCCTAGCAAGCACCCGGTGTCGCCGGCCTACCACAACCGACTGAAAGGAGTCGGCGCAATGAACCCTACCCACAACTCGGCCGAGACTGTGTCGGCCACCCCGGCCCGCACGCTGCGGGACGCGGCCTCGTATCTGGCCCGGCACGGCTGGATCCAGGGCTGCTACTACGACCAGGCCGCCACGGTGTTCACCCCGGCGGCCTGTGTGGTCGGCGCGATCGGCATGGTCTGCTACGGCGGCCCGGTCGATGCCCCAGCGCTCAACTACGACGACCCCGCCTGGGGCGACTTCGAGGACGCCGTCTGCTGGTTGGATGGCTTCCTGCTGTCGACCTACGGGATCGACGTGTACGAGTTCAACGACGTCAAGGGGCGTACCGTCGAGGAGGTCACTGCCGCGCTCTACGCGGCCGCTGAGCTGTACGAGACGGCCCACGCCGCGCCTGGTACCTCCACTGTGGCCGGTGCGGTATGAGCAAGAACACCGTCAAGGCGCGTTTGACCCGCAAGCGGCCCAAGCGCACCGTGGAGAACCCGCAGTATGCGGCGTTCGTGGCTCGGATCCTGCGGGCCTACGCCCGTCGGGTCGCGGCCGGTGACATCGAAGCGCTGCGGTCCATGGTGGCCCTGCGCTGCGACGTGGACACCGCCGTACGCACCGCCGTCGACGGGCTTCGGTCGGTCGGCTACTCCTGGTCGGAGGTCGGCTTCCGGCTCGGCGTCAGCAAGCAGGCGGCGCAGATGCGCTACGGCGATCCGGCCGAGCGCGGCGCGATCGACCGCAGGCTCACCGATGCCGGCATGGCCGTCTCGGTGGCCCTGCTGGCCCGGGTGTTCGCCGACCACCATCCCGGCGTGCCGGCCGCCAGCTCGTGTCCCGGCTGCCGGTTTGTCTACCCGCCACAGGTCAGCGACTGCCCCACCATGCGCGTGGTGCGGCCGGTGCTCTTCCGGCGTCGGGCCGAAGACCCGAAGGCCACCGCCCAACTCACACTCGACCAACACGACGACCTACACAACCGCAAGGCGTTCCGCACCAACCGGGCGATACGCACCCACGTATCCACTGTCGACAGTCCGCAACTGCTGCTCGACCTGACCGCCGGCGGTGAGGGCCGATGAACCCCATCGAACCGGCCGAGGAGATCTGGGTCTTCGGCGGCAGCCGAGTCGACCGGGCCGGACGCCGCGTCCACGCGTGGCTCGCCGCCGACCTCGACGACGAGCTGTGGTTCAAGGCCCGAGGCTCCTACGCGCCCGGCTCGCAGTACCGGGTCCGGGTCACCCGCGACGACAACGGCACCATCACCATGCACGGTGTCCCCGTCTACCTCGGCCGGCACGGCGACGACGCCGTCCGCGTCGCCCTGGACGCCCGGCACCGGGCCGCGGAAACCCGGCTGCGTCTGGCAGCCCTGGAACGCAACGACAAGCGTCACTCCGCCTTGGACGCGGCGATCGAGCCGCTGGCCGACCTGATCCGGTCGGCACCCATGGCCGACCGCGACGCGATCCTCGCCCACGTGCTGCGCCGACTGTCCCGGGCCTGGTGATCGCCATGGCTGTTACTGGGACCGTCTACCTGCTGCACTTCGACCGCCCGTACGCCCACGCCCGGCACTACACCGGCTGGACGTCTAACCTGGCCGCCCGGCTGGCCGAACACGCCGCCGGACGCGGCGCCCGCCTGCTGGCCGTCATCTCCGTCCAGGGGATCGGCTGGCAGCTGGCCCGCACCTGGACCGGCACCCGCCGCCTGGAACGCGCCCTGAAACGGCAAGGTGGCGCCGCCCGGCGCTGCCCGCTGTGCGGCATCACCCCGGTATCCCCTCGGATCCGTTCCGGGGGTGCCTGATGAGCACGTCGCGGAAGTCCACCGGCGATCGGTGGCAGTTCGCGGTGCTGTTCGTCATCGTCCTGCTCGTCGGGCTGATGGCCGGTGCGGCGTCGTTTAGCCACGTGCACGACTGGACCATGCACAACAGCCCCGCCGGCACCGGCGACTGGTTCGGCTGGGCCAACGCGGTCATCACCGAACTGATCCCCACCGCCGCCCTCATCGTCATCGCGATCCGCCGCCGCAACGGCGAAGGCATCGGCTACCCGATGTTCCTGCTCGTGGTCGCGGTCGGCCTGTCGCTGACCGCCCAGCTCGCGGTGGCCCAACCCACCGTGTTCGGCTGGATGGTCTCCGCCCTACCCGCCCTGGCGTTCTTCGCCCTCTCCAAGCTCGTGTTCAGCCAGGCCCGCCCGATCCGGCAGGCCACCGCACCACACGAGCCCCTGCTGTCCGTACCGGCCGCCGCACCCACCACCCCCGTGGTGACGGTGCCGCCGGCCCCAACCCCTGCCCCAACCACCCCGGCGGCTCTACCGCCGGCACCGACCACCCCGCACGTCCCGACCACCCCGGCACCGATCCCGGCGCCGGCGCCAACTCCTACACCGGCCGTCCTGGCGCACCGCAGCACCGGCCGCCCGGCCACCCCGGCACCCTCGGCCGCCCCGCCGGCCGGTACCCGACCCGCCCGCACCCGACCCAACACCCCGACGCCCACGGCAGGCAGGCCGGCACCGTCCACCACAGACAGACATGTCACCGCGTCGGACGCTGCCCAGCTCACCCTCCCCGTGGCCCCGCCGGAGCTGTTGGCCCGGGCCGCACAGGTGGCCACCGAATACCGGGCGCAGCACGGCACGCCGATCACCGCCGGACAGTTGGCCGTCCGCCTCAAGGTCACCTCCGAGGTCGCCGCCCAGGCCCTGGCCGCACTCAACCCCGAAAACTCGACTTCGACCATCCCGACCGTCAACGGCCAGCCTGTGAAGGCGAACCGGTGACCGTCTCGACGCTGACCGTCGCACCCGAAACCTCACATGTTTCGGGTGCGGCCCCATGCGCCGAGCCGACCCCCGCCCTTCTGGCCGAGCTGGCCCGCTCGCCGTTCGCCGAGCACACCGCCCTGGCCCGGGCCGCCCGCCCGGACTATCACCGGTGGCTGGCCCACGTACAGCCGGCGGCCGGCTGCACCCGCCCGATCCGGCTGTCCGGGCTCATCGACCACATCGAGGCCGGCACCGGCCGGCTCCTGTCCACGGTGTCCACAGCGGACATGCCCGACGGGGTCATCTACAAACCGTGCGGCAACCGCCGCGCCGCCGCCTGCCCATCCTGCTCCGAAACCTACCGCCGCGACGCCTACCAGCTCGTCCGCGCCGGCCTCATCGGCGGCAAGGGCGTCCCCGAGCACGTGGCCGCGCATCCGGCGGTGTTCCCCACCCTCACCCCGCCGTCGTTCGGCGAGGTCCACACCCGCACCGTCAAGCGGCACACCTGCGTTAGCCGTAGCCGCTGTGACTGCCGGCCCGAACCCTGCCACGCCCGCCGCGACCAACCCACCTGCCCGCACGGCGCGGCTCTGGCGTGCTGGGCGCGCCACGCCGACGACGATCCCCGTCTCGGCACGCCGCTGTGTCTGGACTGCTACGACCACGCCGCCCAGGTCGTCTGGAACAACCAGGCCGCCGAACTGTGGCGACGCACCACCATCGCGCTACGCCGCCATCTGCGCCGGCTCGCCCGTGTCCGAGGTATCGACCCGGACCGGGTCCGGCTGTCCTTCGGCAAGGTCGCCGAGATGCAACGCCGCGCCGCCGTGCACTTCCACGCCATCATCCGCCTCGACGGCGCCGACCCCGACGACAAAGACGCGATCCTGCCACCGCCACCTGGAATTGACGCGGTCGACCTGGTCGACGCCGTCGAACACGCCGCCCGCGCGACCGCGTTCACCACCGGCCCGCACCCGGCCCACCCGGGCGGCTGGCACATCGCCTGGGGCGAGCAGCTCCTCACCCGGATCATCACCATCGCCGCCGACGGGCAAGTCACCGACGGCATGGTCGCCGCCTACCTGGCCAAGTACGCCACCAAATCCACCGAAGCCACCGGCCACGTCTCCGCCCGGCTCACCACCGACACCATCGACCTGTACGCCGACCCGCAAGGCACCCATGCCGAACGGCTGGTCAACGCCTGCTGGGCTCTCGGCCAGGCCCGCGAGTGGCGGGGCCTGTGGCGGTGGGCGCACATGCTCGGCTTCGGCGGTCACTTCCTGACCAAGTCGCGCACCTACTCGGTGACCTTCACCTATCTGCGCAACCGGCGCGTCATCTTCCGCCGCACCGTCCACACCGGACCACAACCAGCCGATCAGGCGCCGGTCGCCGAGACGGTGCTGGTCGTCAACTTCCTGCAATTCGTCGGCTCCGGCTGGCACACCGCCGGCGACGCCCTGCTGGCCAACACCTCCGCAGCCATGGCCCGCGAACACCAGCGCGTCGCCCGCGAGCAACTCGCCGAACTGGCGGCCTGACCACAGTGGACACCCCGAAGGAGGGAAACGTGAGCACCACCTCGACGGCGCCGGCGCCGCTGTGGAGCGTGGCGGACGTCTCCGCCTACCTCGGCGTCCCGGTCCAAACCCTCTACGCCTGGCGCAAGGCCCGCACCGGCCCACCGGCCGCCCGGATCGGCAAGCACCTTCGCTACGACCCGGCCGCCGTCCGTGCCTGGGTCACCGCCCAAACCGCCGCATAGGGAGGGAACGACGATGGCGCACATCGAAGACCGTTGGTACAAGACCGTCGCGGTCGACGGCAGGCCGACCCAGGTCCCGAAGCCGGGTTGCGGCAAGGGCATGCGCTACCGCGTCCGCTACATCGCCCCGGACGGCAGGGAGAAGTCCGAGTCCTTCCCGGATCGGCGCAAGCGCGAAGCCCAGGCGTTCCTTGCCCGAGTCCAGGCCGACATCCACAATGGAACGTACGTCGACCCTGACGCGGGACGAGTCACCTTCCGTGAGTACGCCACTCAGTGGCTGGCGTCGGTGGGTGGGGATCTCAACACGCGGGACAGGCTGGCACGAGAGTTCCGGCTCCACGTCTTTCCCGCGTTTGGTGACGAGCCACTGGGTGCCGTCCTGCCGGCAACCCTGCGGGCCTGGACGAGGCAACTCGCCGACCGGGGCCTATCTCCAGGATTTCGCCGTAACGTGTTCGGCAGCGTTTCTGCCGCCTTTGCTGCGGCTGTGGACGATCGTCTCATCCCGGGTAATCCGGCAACGGCGAAGACCGTACGCGCGCCACGCTACGTGCCTGGCAGGGTAGTTCCGTGGCCTGTTGACCGCCTGGCCCAGATCCGTGCACACCTCCCAGAGCGTTATCGCGTCGCTGTGGATCTCGGTGCCGGCTGCGGGCTTCGCCAAGGTGAGGTCTTCGGCGTCAGCCCTGACGACATTGAGCGTGACCGGCCGGTGTTGCATGTGGTACGGCAAGTAAAGGTCATCCGGGAGCACCTCGTCTTCGCACCCCCGAAAGGTGGGAAGACCCGCGAAGTCCCGCTGCCCGAGTCAGTCGCGGTCCGCCTGCGGGCACACGCGGAAACCTACCCATCAACGCCAGTCACCCTGCCTTGGACCGGCCTCGACGGACCGCCGCAAACGGTGCCGCTCTATCTAACGACCACCTATGACAACGCCGTGTTCCGGACCCGCTTCAACGACCGGGTGTGGAAACCGGCTCTCCGAGCGGCCGGCGTCGAGGTCGGCCGGCGCAATGGCATGCACGTACTCCGGCACACCTAAGCGTCGGTCTTGCTGGACGCGGGCGAAAGCATCAAGGCGCTGTCGCTCTACCTGGGGCACGCAGACCCAGGGTTCACGCTGCGCGTATACACCCATCTGCTGCCCTCGAGCGAGGACCGGACCCGCGCGGCAATCGACCGGGCGTTCGGCCATCGACCGGAGTACCCAGACGGCCTGGAGACGGCCTGATCATGAAAACGAGTCGGCCACAGGCGAATAACCGCAGGTCACAAGACCCGCCCGGGTCAGTTGATATCGAACTCGTTGCCCTCCGGGTCCAGCATCGCGACCCCGTAGTGGTCGACGTCCGGGTCGGCGAGCTCGCGGACCCGGGTCGCGCCCGCCGCGACCAACCGGTCCGCCGCCGC